>Ga0180215_1004088_pt1 | contig 13210 bp, 12 predicted proteins | sample eDN3rd37CBELigBY_FD_128871 | JGI IMG/M metagenome (GOLD analysis project Ga0180215, IMG submission 128871) | Enriched backyard soil microbial communities from Emeryville, California, USA - eDNA 3rd pass 37_C BE-Lig BY (version 2) (version 2) | ecosystem: Environmental > Terrestrial > Soil >...
AGAAATTTCTATAGGTGATTTTGTATTAACCGGTGGAGAATTAGCTGCAATGGTTGTGATAGATAGTGTGGTAAGATTACTTCCAGGTGTATTAGGAAATGAAGATTCACATATAAAAGATTCCTTTTCAACTGGATTACTTGAATATCCACATTATACAAGACCTGCTGATTTTCGTGGAATGAAAGTACCTGACGTTTTATTATCAGGAAATCATAAATTAATCGAAGAATGGCGTAGAAAACAAGCTTTAAAGCGAACATATGAGAGAAGACCTGACTTGTTAAAGAACTATCCATTATCTAAGCAAGATTTAATTTTGTTAGAAGAAATAAAAAATGAACAGAAAAAGTAGAATGCTATTGAAATATGATATGAAATTATGGTACTATATATTTCGTGGCTTTGGTTATCCAATGCCTTAAAACGATGTTCCGCTGCGCATTACAAATGAGAACGAAGTTTCATTGCAAGAGCATCTGTTGGAAGGAGTTGAAACGTAATGCAACATATTATTGATGAAATTACAAAAGAACAACTTCGCACTGATCTTCCTGATTTCCGTCCTGGTGATACAGTACGCGTACATGTGAAGGTTATCGAAGGTAACCGTGAAAGAATTCAGTTATTTGAAGGTGTTGTAATTAAACGCCGTGGCGGAGGTATTAGCGAAACTTTTACAGTTCGTAAAGTATCTTACGGTGTAGGTGTTGAAAGAACTTTCCCAGTTCATTCACCTAAAATTGCAAAACTTGAGGTTGTTCGTCGTGGTAAAGTTCGTCGTGCGAAACTTTATTACCTACGTAACCTACGCGGTAAAGCTGCGCGTATTAAAGAAATTCGATAATTTATCACTAAATAAGGGGCCAAGTGGCTCCTTATTTTTTTCTAAAGGAACTTAGAAAATGTGAGCTTTTAAAATTCATTTGCAATAAAGATATTATTTTATGTAAAATAGATAACAACTTAAAATGATAACATAGGGGCACATAGTTACATAATGGAGGTCATTCGATGGCTGAAAATAAAAATAATGAAATATGGGAATGGGTAAAAATCTTAGTTATAGCAGCTTTTTTTGCTTTCATTATTAGACACTTTGTTTTTACACCTATTATTGTTGATGGGGAATCGATGATGCCGACTTTAGAAGATCGTGATCGGATGATTGTCAATAAACTTTCCTATGTAATCGGCAAACCTGAGAGATTTGATATTATCGTATTTCATGCTACAAAAGATAAGGATTATATAAAACGAGTAATCGGCCTACCAGGTGAAACAGTAGAATATCGAGATGATACTCTTTATATTAATGGAGAGCCGATAGAAGAACCTTTTTTAGAACATAATAAAGCAAATTTATTAAGTGGTTTTGAAACGTTAACTGAACCATTTAAAGTAACTGTTCCTGAGGGGCATTTATTTGTAATGGGAGATAACCGTCGTTTTAGTAAAGATAGCCGACATATTGGTCCAATCCCAATGGAAGCTGTACTTGGGAAGACAAGTTTTATTTATTGGCCATTAGAAGATTTTGGTTTTCCTGATTAAGGAAAACTTTTTATATGATTTTAAAGTTTAAGTGAATTAAGGTATTTAAGAAGACAGGCAGGTGTGATTGAATGACAATACAGTGGTTTCCTGGGCATATGGCAAAGGCGAGAAGAGAAGTCACAGAGAAATTGAAACTTATTGATATTGTTTTCGAAATAGTAGATGCGAGAATTCCAAGCTCATCTCGAAATCCGATGATCGATGAAATTATTCAGCATAAACCAAGAATTGTTTTATTAAATAAAGCTGATTTAGCTGATCCTCAAAAAACAAAGCTGTGGATCGAATATTTTAAGCATAAATCTATTCTTACAATTCCAATTAATGCACAGTCTGGTGATGGAATTAATAAGATTCCTTCTTTAGCAAAAGAAGTACTTCATGAAAAATTCGAGAAAATGCGTGCAAAAGGAATTAAACCTAGAGCAATTCGTGCAATGGTTGTAGGTATTCCAAATTCAGGAAAGTCTACATTGATTAATCGACTTGCAAAGAAAAACATTGCAAAAACAGGAAATACACCAGGAGTAACTCGATCTCAGAGCTGGATCAAAGTTGGGAAAGAGATGGAATTGCTTGATACTCCAGGAATTCTTTGGCCAAAGTTTGAAGATCAAGAAGTTGGTTATAAATTAGCACTTACAGGTGCAATTAAAGATACAATTATTAATTTACAAGATATTGCCGTCTATGCTCTTAGACTTTTAGAGAAAGAATATCCTGAACGTTTAAAAGAACGTTATGGTTTTGAAAGTATTCCAAGTGAGATTGTTGATGCATTTGATCAAATTGGAATGAAAAGAGGGGCACTTATGGGCGGTGGCATCGTAGATTATGATAAAACCGCTGAAATTATAATCCGGGATATCCGTTCAGAAAAACTAGGGAAACTAACTTTCGAAGTGCCAGAAGAAGAAAACGCGCAAAACGAATAGATAGATATGCTCATTTTTTATGGGGTAAAGCTAGGCTGAAATTTTGATAAGGGAGTAAATGGCAATGTTCATTTGTGGAGTGGATGAAACAGGTAGAGGTTCGGCGATATCTGGTGTATGGGTTTCAGCATGTATTCTGGACCCTAATCGTCCTATAGAGGGGTTAAGAGATTCGAAAAAGCTTTCAGCAAAACGAAGAGAAGAATTAGCTGAAGAAATTAAAGAAAAAGCACTTAGTTGGAGTATTGAAATAGCAACTCTTGAAGAAGTTGAATCACTAAATGTACTACAGGCAACATTATTAGGGATGAAGAGGGCAATTTATAGCCTACATATTAAGCCCAATAAAGTATTTGTTGATGGGAATCAACTACCTAACATCGATATACCTGCAGAGGCGATTGTTAAAGGAGACGATTTAATTCCTGAAATTAGTGCTGCTTCCATATTGGCAAAAGTGGAACGAGATAAAGCAATAAAAGAGTTACATCAAATGTATCCACAGTATGGTTTTGATAAACATAAAGGTTATTTAACGAAAGAGCATATGGAAGCATTAGAACGATTTGGTCCTTGTCCAATTCACCGTAAAACTTATGCGCCAGTAAGGAAAATTTTAGAAAAACAATTAACGTTATTTTGATATAGATTTAGTAAAAAACCATTCCAAAAACAGCATTAATTAGATTTTTTTATTTTAATTGACCAATAAACAATAATTATGGGCACGGTTCTTTAAAGGAGAATCGTGCTTTTTTTGGTGATAATAAAAATTTGTGATAATTGAATAATAATTTCCCATTACCGAGTTAATCTTGGAATTTTTTAAGTAGACAAAAAACAATACATTAGATAGGAAATTATGATTTATTTTGGAGAAAAAAATATTAAAATAATTTTCTAGAGTGGACAATATTCGACTATTTTTATACAATGAATACGCAACCAATTTTTTGAAATGTTCGATAGGAGGATGGGAAATGAATATCCATGAATATCAGGGGAAAGAACTCCTTCGCAAATATGGTGTTTCTGTTCCAGTTGGTAAAGTTGCCTTTACCGTAGAAGAAGCTGTTGAAGCGGCAAAAGAAATCGGTACTGATGTAGTAGTAGTAAAAGCACAAATTCATGCAGGTGGCCGTGGAAAAGCTGGTGGGGTAAAAATTGCGAAAAGCTTAGATGAGGTTCGTACATATGCCAGTGAACTCTTAGGTAAGACTCTTGTTACTCATCAAACAGGTCCTCAAGGAAAAGAAGTAAAACGCTTACTCATTGAAGCTGGCTGCGATATTAAAAAAGAATATTATGTTGGTTTAGTGTTAGACCGTGCTACTTCTAGAGTAGTATTAATGGCATCAAGTGAAGGTGGAACTGAGATTGAAGAAGTCGCAGAAAAAACACCTGAAAAAATCTTTAAAGAATATATTGATCCTGTAGTTGGATTAACTCCTTTCCAAGCTAGAAGAATTGCATTTAATATTGAAATCCCTAATGAATTAGTGAATCAAGCAGTAAAATTTATGATAGGATTATATAATGTGTTCATTGAGAAAGATTGCTCAATTGCTGAAATCAATCCATTAGTTGTTACTGGCGATGGAAAAGTAATGGCTTTAGATGCGAAATTAAACTTTGATAGCAATGCCTTATATCGTCAAAAAGATATTTTAGAATATCGCGATTTAGACGAAGAAGATCCAAAAGAAATCGAAGCATCAAAATATGATTTGAGCTACATTTCTTTAGATGGAACCATTGGATGTATGGTAAATGGTGCAGGGCTTGCAATGTCAACAATGGACATCATTAAATACTATGGCGGAGAACCTGCAAACTTCCTTGATGTTGGTGGCGGTGCAACAGCTGAAAAAGTTACGGAAGCATTTAAAATCATTTTATCTGATCCAAAAGTAAAAGGAATTTTTGTGAATATTTTTGGCGGAATTATGAAATGTGATGTAATTGCAACAGGTGTTGTAGAAGCAGCTAAACAAGTTGGTTTAAGTGTACCTCTAGTAGTTCGTTTAGAAGGAACGAATGTAGAATTAGGTAAACAAATTTTAAATGAATCAGGTTTGAAAATTATCGCAGCTGAATCTATGGCTGACGGTGCACAAAAAATTGTTCAACTTGTAAGCTAATAGTTTAATATTTTACAAGATTATTGTTAAATCTGAAAGTGAGGGAACAGAGTTGGCCGTCTTTGTAAATAAAGATACGAAAGTTATTGTTCAAGGTATAACTGGTAAAACTGCTTTATTCCATACAAAACAAATGATTGAATATGGAACAAAAATCGTAGGAGGTACTTCGCCTGGTAAAGGTGGTACTGAAGTAGAGGGAGTACCTGTTTTTAATACAGTTTCTGATGCAGTAAAAGCTACAGGAGCTACAGCATCCGTAATTTATGTGCCTGCACCATTTGCTGCAGATGCTATTATGGAAGCGGTTGATGCTGAACTTGATTTAGTCATCTGTATTACAGAACATATTCCAGTACTAGATATGGTAAAAGTTAAACGCTATATGGAAGGTAAAAAGACGCGTTTAATTGGTCCGAACTGTCCAGGTGTTATTACAGCAGACGAGTGTAAAATTGGTATTATGCCAGGATACATTCATAAAAAAGGACATGTTGGTGTCGTAAGTCGTTCTGGAACATTAACATATGAAGCCGTACATCAATTAACACAAGCTGGAATTGGTCAAACTACAGCTGTTGGTATTGGTGGAGACCCAGTTAACGGAACAAACTTTATTGATGTTTTGAAAGCATTTAACGAAGACCCAGAAACATATGCTGTTATTATGATCGGTGAAATTGGAGGAACAGCTGAAGAAGAAGCGGCATTATGGGTTAAAGAAAACATGACGAAACCAGTTGTAGGATTTATCGGTGGTAGAACTGCTCCTCCTGGAAAACGTATGGGCCATGCAGGAGCTATCATTTCTGGAGGTAAAGGAACTGCTGATGAAAAAATTCGCGTCATGAATGAATGCGGTATCAAAGTTGCTGACACTCCATCTGTAATTGGTGAGACATTAATAGAAGTTTTAAAAGAAAAAGGCTTGTACGAAGCTTGTAAAACACATTAATTCATAAATGATCATTTATAGCCCCTAAATTTTAGGGGCTATTTTTTATGATGAAAAGAGGTGGAAAAATGAATCAATTAGATATTAGAAAACGTCTTATTCTATTGAATCATTTAAGAGGTTTAGGTTGGAAAACCATTTATGAAATATTAAAAACCGACCCAACATTGAATATTTTATTTGAGAATCGTATACCAAATGTAGAACTCCCTTTTCCATTAAAGAAATTCTTTCAAATTCAATCCCAATTAAAGATGATCCATCTAGAACAATTACTTCAACAATATCAACAAAACAAAATATCTATATTAACGATATTAGATTCCGAATATCCAAATCATCTAAAACATATTTACCGCCCACCTTGGGTTTTATATTATCAAGGAAATGTAAATCTTCTTAAAGAGGAAAGAATATTAGCAATTGTTGGTACGAGAACTCCTACACCGTATGGTATCCAAGTGGCAAAAGATCTTATTCCTAACTTAGTTAATGAAAAATTTGTTATTGTTAGTGGACTAGCATTAGGAATTGATTCTTATGCACATCTAAATACGATTCAATCTGGTGGAAAAACAATTGCAATTCTAGGATCTGGACTTTTACAAGTTTATCCGAAACAAAATCGTCAATTGGCAGGTATTATCGGATCATCTCATTTACTACTCAGTGAATATCCTCCGTTTCAAAAAGCAGAGAAACACTTTTTTCCTGAAAGAAATAGAATAATTAGTGGAATTAGTAAAGGTACATTAGTTATAGAAGCAAAAGAAAGAAGTGGTTCATTAATTACTGCTCAAATGGCGCTAGATGCAGGTAGAGAAGTTTTTGCCGTCCCAGGTCCAATTATGAGTGAAATGTCAAAAGGAACGAATCGTTTAATTCAAGATGGAGCAAAATTAGTTACGAATTTCCATGATATTTTAACAGAATTTTAGTAAAAATCCATTATGGAAGTATATTTTCTAAAAATCCTTGCATATTTAATGGATAATAGAGGGAATGAAAACAAAATAATTTTGAAATTTTTCGTCTATATTAATAGTCATTCATATAAATTGGTTGACAAATGAAAGTAAACCATTTAATAATTAGTGAAGATTTACTTTATAGTGTACATTTAGATTATTAATTAAGAACGAATGAAAAAATAGAAAAAAAGAGACCTCTTAAGGAGGAGAAGGATGTCAGATTATTTAGTAATAGTGGAATCTCCAGCAAAAGCAAAAACTATTGAAAGATATTTAGGAAAAAAATATAAAGTGAAAGCTTCTATGGGGCATGTTCGAGATCTACCAAAAAGTCAAACTGGAGTTGACGTTGAAAATAACTATGAACCCAAATATATTACGATTCGCGGGAAAGGTCCAGTTTTAAAAGAATTGAAAACAGCTGCGAAAAAAGCAAAACAAATTTTTCTTGCAGCCGACCCGGACCGTGAAGGAGAAGCAATTGCTTGGCATTTAGCACATACATTAGATATTGATCCGAAATCTAATTGTCGAGTTGTATTTAATGAGATTACAAAAGATGCCATTAAAGAATCTTTTAAACATCCAAGACCGATAAATATGGACTTAGTTGATTCACAACAAGCAAGACGTGTGTTAGATCGTCTTGTTGGCTACAAAATTAGCCCTATTCTTTGGAAAAAAGTTAAAAAGGGTTTGAGTGCAGGAAGAGTTCAATCTGTGGCTGCTAAGTTAATTATTGATCGTGAGAATGAAATTAAAAATTTTATCCCAGAAGAATATTGGACCATCATTGGTCAATTCCAATTTAATAATGAGGTATTTAAGGCTAGCTTTTTCGGTAAACAAGATGAAAAAATAGAATTAAAATCTCAAGAAGATGTTCAAAATGTTTTAAGTCAATTTAAAGGAGACGAATTCCAAGTTCTTAAAGTAGTTAAAAAAGAGAGGAAAAGAAACCCTGCACCTCCTTTTATTACATCTTCTCTACAACAAGAAGCAGCTAGAAAATTAAATTTCCGGGCGCGGAAAACGATGATGGTTGCACAGCAATTATATGAAGGAATTGATTTAGGGAAACAAGGGACAGTCGGTTTAATCACTTACATGAGAACTGATTCAACTCGTATCTCTGAAGTTGCACAAAATGAGGCACGTGAATATATTGAAGCTGAATTTGGAAAAGAATATTTACCAATTCAAGAGAAAAAAGAAACGAAATCAAATAAAATCCAAGATGCACACGAAGCAATTAGACCGACAAGTGTTGCAAGAACACCAAACTCAATTAAAGAATATTTATCGAAAGATCAATATAAGCTATATAAATTAATCTGGGAACGTTTTATCGCAAGTCAAATGGCTCAAGCGGTCATGGACACGATGACCGTTGATATTGTAAATAATGGTCTAATTTTTAGAGCTAATGGTTCTAAAATTAAATTCCAAGGGTTTATGAAAGTATATGTTGAAAGCCAAGATGATCAAACAGAGGAAAAAGATAATCTTCTTCCAAATTTAAATGTTGGCGACAATGTTAAAAAACTTGAAATTGATTCGAAACAGCACTTTACTCAACCACCTCCAAGATATACTGAGGCTCGTTTAGTGAAAACTTTAGAGGAATTAGGGATCGGTAGACCATCAACTTATGCCCCTACACTGGATACCATTCAAAAGAGAGGGTATGTAACTCTAGAAAATAAACGATTTGTACCAACTGAATTAGGTGAAATCGTAGTAGAACTCATTGAAGAATTTTTCCCAGATATCATTGATGTTGAATTTACTGCTAAACTTGAGTCCAGTCTTGATGAGATTGAAGAAGGTAAAGTTGAGTGGATTAAAATTATTGATGATTTTTATAAAGATTTTAAAGTTCACCTCGAAAAAGCAGAGCAAGAAATGGAAGAGGTTGAAATCGAGGATGAATATGCTGGAGTCGATTGTGAAATTTGTGGAAGTCCTATGGTTATTAAAATGGGGCGTTTTGGTAAATTTCTTGCATGTAGTAATTTTCCTGATTGTAGAAATACTAAGCCTATTACAAAGGAAATTGGTATTAAATGCCCGAAATGTCATGAAGGAGAAATTGTAGAAAGAAAAAGTAAAAAGAAAAGAGTTTTCTATGGATGCAGTCGTTACCCAGAATGTGATTTTCTATCTTGGGATAAGCCAGTAGCTCGACCATGCCCGAAATGCGATGGATTATTAGTTGAGAAAAAAATGAAAAAAGGTATTCAGGTCCAATGTGTCAATTGTGATTACCATGAAGAACAACAAGAGTAGGTTATCTTACTCTTGTTTTTATTTGATGAATATTTATGCTAATTTTTTTCAAAAAAATAATTCTTGTTTCTAGACAAAGGAAAAATAAAGAGGTATTATAATTCTGCTTAAAATAAAAAATTGTCGAAATTTGTATATAGTACAAAGGTTATACAATTCAGAACTTTAAGAAAAGACTTTCAATATTGTTGATTTTTCTTGTTTTATATGTTATGATGTACTTGCCTATCGAGGTGAGAAACTTGATGAAAAATCAGGAGCTACTTCTTCAATTTGTAAATTATCTACAATTAGAAAAGAATAGTTCGAAACTAACCGTCGAAAGCTATTCTCAAGATATTCGACATTTTTTTATGTTCATGGATGAACAATCAATTTCAGATGTCTCAGATGTATCATATAATGATGCGAGACTATACTTAACAAAGTTATATCATTTGAAATTAGCTAAAAAATCCATAGTTAGAAAAATTTCTAGTCTCAGGTCGTTTTATAAATATTTATTACGGGAACAATTTGTCAATACTAACCCTTTTGCACAAGTTTCCTTACCAAAGTTGGATAAACGTCTACCTGATTTTTTTTATGAAAAAGAAATGGTTCAAATTTTACAATCCATTACATCGAATGATCCAATTGGCCAAAGAAACAAGTCCTTAGTAGAACTTCTTTATGCAACTGGTATTCGTGTCAGTGAGTGTGCAAACATTCACTTATCTGACATTGATCTGAATTATTCAGTTGTATTGATTAAAGGGAAGGGGAATAAGGAACGGTATGTTCCATTTGGAAATTACGCAAAAACATCACTAGAGTTATACATAAATGATGGTAGGCATAAATTAATGAAAAAGTCTAACCATCCATTTTTGTTTGTAAATCAAAAAGGAACACCACTTACACCAAGAGGAATACGATATATTTTGTCAGGGATTATTGATGAGTTGGGAAGTCAACATCATATTCACCCGCATATGATTCGACACTCGTTTGCCACCCATTTATTAAATAATGGAGCAGATTTAAGAACCGTCCAAGAATTGCTTGGACATTCCCAATTATCATCAACACAAAAATATACACACGTAACGAAAGAGCAATTGCGTAAGGTATATAATCAACATCATCCCCGTGCGTAATGGAAAGGAGGATATTTTGTGGACCAGTTTCATGCTACAACGATATTTGCGATTCATCATAAAGGTAAAGGTGCAATGGCAGGAGACGGACAAGTAACTTTTGGGAATGCTGTTGTAATGAAGCATACGGCAAGAAAAGTACGCAGACTTTTTAATGGAAAAGTGATTGCTGGATTTGCAGGAAGTGTTGCAGATGCCTTTACTTTGTTTGAAATGTTTGAAGGTAGATTAGAGAAATACAATGGGAATCTTCAAAGGGCTGCTGTTGAACTTGCAAAAGAATGGCGTAGTGATAAGGTGCTTAGAAAGTTAGAAGCTTTATTAATCGTCATGGACGCATCAAGTATGTTACTTATATCAGGTACTGGTGAAGTAATCGAGCCTGATGATGGGATCCTTGCAATCGGCTCAGGTGGAAATTATGCATTAAGTGCTGGGCGAGCATTAAAACAATATGCAGGAGAAACCCTTACTGCTCGTGAAATTGCAAAAGCAGCATTAGAAGTTGCTAGTGAGATTTGTGTTTATACAAATAGCAATATTATTGTCGAAGAAATTTAAATGATTGATAAGACGATTAGGCAAATCCAAGGGAGTGATCCTATGAACCTTAAAGAGACTAGTGTTGAACTAACACCACGTCAAATTGTGGAAAAACTTGATCAATTTATTGTAGGGCAAACTGAGGCAAAGCGTGCAGTAGCAATCGCATTAAGAAATCGATATAGAAGAAGTTTGCTACCTGAAAAATTGCGTGATGAAGTTATTCCAAAAAATATTTTAATGATTGGACCTACAGGAGTAGGAAAAACTGAAATTGCTAGACGAATTGCAAAATTAGTGAATGCTCCTTTTGTTAAAGTAGAAGCAACAAAGTTTACGGAAGTAGGTTATGTAGGACGCGATGTTGAATCAATGGTTAGAGATTTAGTTGAAACTAGCGTTCGATTAGTAAAAAATGAGAAAATGCAAAGTGTTCGAGGACGCGCATTAGAAAATGCCAATAAAAGATTGGTTGATCTTTTAGTTCCATCGCCAAAGAAAACTTCTTCATACAAAAATCCATTTGAAATGCTATTTGGTAATACTGTACAAGAAGAAGAAAAAGTAAATGATGAACATGAAGATTTAAGTAGGTCTGAAAGAAGAAAAGAGATTCTTCGTAAATTAGAAAATGGCGAATTAGAGAACGAAATCGTAACGATCGAAATTGAGGAACAAGCTCCAAATATGTTCGATATGTTACAAGGTTCAGGAATGGAACAAATGGGAATGAATTTCCAAGACGCCTTAGGTAATCTCTTACCTAAGAAACGTAAAAAAAGACGCGTTCCTGTTAAAGATGCTAGAAAAATATTAGCAAATGAAGAAGCAGCAAAACTAATAGATATGGATGAAGTAACTGAACAGGCAATTTTTAAGGCAGAACAAACGGGTATCATATTTATTGATGAAATCGATAAAATTGCCAGTCGAAGTAATCACTCTTCAGCTGATGTATCACGTGAAGGTGTACAACGTGATATTCTTCCTGTAGTGGAAGGTTCAACTGTTGTTACAAAATACGGTCCAGTTAAAACTGACCACATTTTATTTATCGCTGCAGGAGCATTCCATATGGCTAAACCTTCAGATTTAATTCCAGAATTACAAGGACGTTTCCCAATCCGAGTGGAATTAAAGAAATTATCAGTTGATGATTTTGTACGTATTTTGATTGAACCCGATCATGCAATTTTAAAACAATATACCGCATTATTAGAAACTGAAGGTATAAAAATAGAATTTTCAGACGATGCTATTCGTAGAATTGCAGAAGTCGCGTATGAAGTGAATCAAAATACCGACAATATTGGAGCGAGAAGACTACATACGATCATGGAAAAACTGTTAGAAGATTTATCGTTCGAAGCTCCTGATATTACAATGGAAAAAATAACGATAACACCACAGTATGTTGAAAGTAAATTGGGGATTATTTCTAAAGATAAAGATTTAAGCCAATTTATTTTATAATGATGGCCCAATTGAATAATAAGATACAGATTTAGCACAAATTATAGTAACTATTATACTAGGAGGAATTTTACAATGGATTTATTAACAAAAACTAGAAAAATTAATGCGATGTTACAAAATGCGGGTGGCCGTGCAGTAAACTTTAAAGAAATGTCTGAAACTTTAAGTGATGTGATTGAAGCTAATGTTTATATCGTTAGCAGAAGAGGAAAATTATTAGGTTTTGCTTTTACTCAACAAATTGAAAATGAACGTATGAAACAAATGTTTGAAGATCGTCAATTCCCAGAAGAATATACAAATAGTTTATTTAATATTAAAGAAACAACTCCAAATATTGATGTAAACAGTGAATATACTGCATTCCCTGTTGAAAATAAAGATTTATTTAAAACAGGTTTAACTACAATCGTTCCAATTGTTGGTGGCGGAGAAAGACTAGGAACTTTAATTTTATCTCGCTTAGACCAAGAATTTAGTAGTGATGACTTAATCTTAGCTGAATATGGTGCAACTGTTGTTGGTATGGAAATTCTTCGTGAAAAATCTGAACAAATTGAAGAAGAAGCTCGTAGCAAAGCAGTTGTTCAGATGGCAATTAGCTCATTATCTTATAGTGAATTAGAAGCAATTGAACATATTTTTGAAGAATTAAATGGTAAAGAAGGATTACTTGTTGCGTCTAAAATTGCTGACCGTGTAGGTATTACTCGTTCAGTTATCGTTAACGCCTTAAGAAAACTTGAAAGTGCTGGTGTTATCGAATCTCGTTCTCTAGGAATGAAAGGTACTTTCATTAAAATTTTAAATGATAAATTCTTAGTTGAATTAGAAAAAGTAAGATCATAATGATTTTTGATTCTTTAATACTTTAGTATTAACATGAAAAGCAAGGCATTTTTAGTCGCCTTGCTTTCTTTATTCCTACTTATTTTATTTGACTAAAAATTTCTCCATTTGGAAATATTTATTTCTAAAGCCTGCTTTTGTATTTTTTCTTGATTGTAGTATTTTTATATGTTATATTAATTCATGGTGTGAATACACACGCTTATGGATTTGAATAGAGGTGCTGTTTATTACAGTTCTATTCAAAGATGAAATAAGCGGAGGATAAAAAACCAAAATTTAGGAGGAACAATAATGACAGTTTTATCAATGAAACAATTGCTTGAAGCTGGTGTACATTTCGGACACCAAACTC
>Ga0180215_1004090_pt1 | contig 13207 bp, 8 predicted proteins | sample eDN3rd37CBELigBY_FD_128871 | JGI IMG/M metagenome (GOLD analysis project Ga0180215, IMG submission 128871) | Enriched backyard soil microbial communities from Emeryville, California, USA - eDNA 3rd pass 37_C BE-Lig BY (version 2) (version 2) | ecosystem: Environmental > Terrestrial > Soil >...
GTCGGGGCGCATGGCACTTCTCATCAACGCCGCATCGACCGTAAGGGCCCTCCGGGGCCCTTTTTGTCTGTTATAACAGCGAGCTATACGGTGAACTACGTGGGCAAAACCGCACGTAGTTACGGAGTGCATGGCAGGTGCGACTGGCAGATGCCGAGCATTTCCTTGTTGCGCTCCGCAAGGTCGCCTGCTGTTCCCCATGCTGGCTACTACATCCTCTCTTTACCACAGAGGTCTCACTGCTGAGGAGGAAAGGCTGAAGGAGCAGAGCGCTTTCGACTCACAATGTGAACGTGAAGAATGCATCACTCTTTCCGGTATGTCTCCCCCTTACCAGTTGATGGCTCTCATGGAGTTTGAAAGGATGGGGCAGGACGTGATGGTTCAGCCGAAGATGAGTTTGATGAGGTATACGGCGAATAGGAACGCGGCAAAATCAGCGATGAGACCTGCAGGGACGGCGTGCCGGGTTTTACGGATGTTAATGGCTCCGAAATACACGGCGATAACATAGAATGTTGTTTCCGTAGAGCCGAACATCGTCGCCACCATCTTGACGAGGATATGGTCTTCACCGTATGTGTTGATCATATCAGCCACGATGGCGGCGGAGCCGGATCCCGTGAGCGGGCGCATGATCGCCATGGGGATCACCTCCGCCGGGATTCCCACCAGCGCAAGGATAGGCCGTAGGCCGTCTACGAGGAAGTCCATCGCGCCCGAAGCCCGGAACATGCCGATGGCAAACAGGATGGCTACGAGGTAGGGGATGATGCGGATCGCCACCATGAATCCCTCCTTCGCACCTTCGATGAACGTCTCATAGACAGGGACCTTCCTGATAAGGCCATAGAGGGGAAAGCCTACGATCAAGATGAGCAGGACAATCGTCCCGAAGATGGCCATGAACGAGCGAACGGCTTCCATGTCGATATAGGTACTTGGTATTCGAGAGGCAGAGGGCGAGTAATCAGCTGTCGGCGGATTGATCGCCGGCAAGGCGCATGGGATCTGAATCCCGATTTGCCTTCAGTCTACCGAGTAGCTTGGCTGCAGTGACGGCAACGATTCCGGAAAGCACTGTGCAGAGGATGATCGGGAGCAGCAGTTCGTTTACCTGAAGCCCCATGATCGCAACGAGAAGTGTGGGAGGGACTAGCTGGACGCTGGCCGTATTCAGGGCCAGCAGCATGACCATCGAGTTCGTCGCGGTGTCCTCGGTCGGGTTTAGTTTCTGAAGTTCCTCCATTGCCTTCAGGCCGAGCGGGGTGGCCGCGTTACCGAGTCCGAGCATGTTGGCAGAGAGGTTCATCACTATGAGGCCCATGGCGGGGTGCCCGTCCGGGATTTCCGGGAATAGGGGTCGCAGGATGGGCTGAGTGATTCTGACCAGTCCGTTCACAACGCCAGACGCTTCTGCGATGCGGAGCAAACCAAGAAAAAGCACGATGACCCCGATCAAGCCCAGGGCGAGGTTCACCGCCGTTTCGGCCTGCGTAAACGCGGCTTCGGCAATCGCATTGAGCTTGACATATCGAACGGGTTCGAAGACGACGGATGATTGAACCAGGCCCGGACCAGCAGGCATGAATCCGACCAGACGACCTTGAAGCTCTTCATCGCGCGACTGCGAGAAGGTGGCGATGGTTGCTAATGGTTCCGGCAGGGAGGCACCGGCTGGGAAGCGGATCTGATTGCCTCGTTGGGTTCTGATGAAGGTGCCTTTGTAAACGGAGTCCGGGGTCGCATCCGTACGGTAAAACTGCTGGTATGTAACAGGATCGATGCGGATGTCCACGTTAGCACGGCGTGCCGTGCTGTCGAGTCCATTTGGAAAATAGAGTTGAACAGGTAGAGGCTCTCCGTTACGGTATGTATCCCGGGAGAAATCTCGGATATCCGAAATGAGTGCGAAGGCGAGGCTCAGGATGATCAGCCCGGCCCAGATGTAGTTGAGCATCGGCGCGCCAGATTGCGTGAAACGGCATGTGGCTGACGCGTGAAGATAGAGAACAGATCAGGGGACCGAAAACAACGATGTGGAAATTCGGAGGCCATCAGTGATTGGCTGTCAGCTAGCAGCAACCAATCATTGGATGTTAAACAGCCCTGCGAATCCAGAATGGATCGTCTGTTCGCATCTGTAGTGGAGTATCCGGGCAGATTGCAACAGGTGATGGGCCCGAACTTTCTTACCGGGTCTCAGCTGTCTGGGGTTCCGTCTCCGGGTGAAAGTAGGTGTGAACCCGTGTAGCAACGGCGGGGCCGACGATGCTCGCGAGGGTTTCGCGGTCGGCTTCGCGAATTCGCTTCACAGAACCGAAATGCTGCAGGAGCTTGCGCACGGTCTTATCGCCCACACCGGGAATGTCCATCAGTTCGGAGTGGAGCGTTTTAAGCTGCCGCTGCTTCCGCTGGAACGTTACGGCGAAACGATGGGCCTCGTTGCGTACGCGCTGGAGAAGTTGGAGGGATGAACTGGTCCTGGGAATCAGCTTGGGCTCGGAATCACCAGGGAAGAAAACTTCTTCCAGACGCTTGGCCAGACCTATGATGGCAAACTTACCGTACGCGCCTGTGCCCTGAAGCGCCTCCACAGCACTCGAAAGCTGACCTTTGCCACCATCGATGACGACGAGATCAGGCCAGGGGCCGTTTTCTTCGAGGATGCGCCCATATCGGCGGGTGACTACCTCGCGCATGGATTGAAAATCGTCCGGCTTGCCCTCTTCGACCGTGCGGATCTTGTACGTGCGGTATTCGCTTTTCTTTGGCTTCCCATCCTCGAATACGATGCACGAGGCAACAGTACCTGTTCCACCCAGGTGCGAAATGTCAATGCACTCGATTCGACGGGGGAGATGCTTCAGGAAGAGATCGCGCTGAAGGGCTTTTACGGCGTGGGGAACGCGCTCTTCATCCTGTTTCATCTTCTGAAGTTTCCACTCGTCGACGAGCAGCTTCGCATTTGCTTCGGCCATGCGCATGAGATCTGCTTTGTCACCACGCTCGGGGACCTTGATCGTGACTCGCTTTCCTCGTTGCTGCCGGAGGTATTGCTCCAGTGGCTCCGGATCCCTCGTCTCGACGGAGAGAAAGACTTCTTCGGGGAAGAAGGTGGCCTCGGTATAGTAGTTTTCCAGTAGTGACTGCATGAGATCGGCCGGTTCACGGCCTTCTATCCGGCGCAGATACTTGTGCTGCCGAGCAATGATTTTCCCCTCTCGCATCTTGAAGATGACCCCACAGGCGATATCCTCTTCCAGGTCGACGGCCAGGGCGAACAGGTCCCGGTCAGTCGGGTCGAGACTGACGACTTTTTGCTTCTCCGAATATTTCTCGATCGCCTGAATCTGGTCTCGCAATTCGGCCGCTTCTTCGAACTTCATCTCGGCAGCTAGCCTCTTCATCTCGCTTTTGAGGAGGTCCGTAAGCTCCTTCGTGTGGCCGTTCAGCAGCTTTTCGATCTGACGGATGGTATTGTTGTAGGACTCCTCTGTCTGGGCGCCGATGCAGGGGGCTGCACATTTCTTGATATGGTATTCCAGGCAGGCCTGGTATTTCCCTGCGGCAATCGGCTCCGGTGCGAGGTTGAGGTTACAGGTGCGGAGTTTGAAGATGGTACGGACGGTCCGCAGCACGAGCTTCATATTCTTTACATCCGTATACGGACCGAAATATTTGCTGCCGTCTCGTTTCACCCGCCGGGTCGGGAAGATGCGGGGGAAACGCTCATTCTTGATGCAGATATAGGGATAGGTTTTGTCATCCTTGAGGTTAACGTTGTAGCGCGGTTTGAGTCGCTTGATCAGGTTGTTCTCAAGGATGAGCGCTTCGGCCTCGGTGTCGGTGACGATCACCTCGACGTCTTCGACCTTGCTGACGAGGGCCTGGATACGTCCTTCGCGGGGACGGCCTTCCTGAAAGTAGGAGCGAACGCGGTTTCGTAGGTTCTTTGCCTTTCCCACATACAGGACGGTGCCCTCGGCGTCTTTATGCTGATAGACGCCGGGCTTGGTGGGAAGATTCGCCAGCTTCTCTTCCAGGACGGGATTCATCGGGGTACTGCATGGGTTGGTAGCTCCGATTGAACGCCGAGGAGGAGGGAAGGTTTGAATGTTGAATGGTACAAGTGCAAGCAGACGAGGATGAATCCTCAGGACAATGCTACTTCCAGCCAGTCACTCCAAGCCCCGAACGGCAGAGGGATCGAGGTCAGGGAGATTGGTCCCGCACTCATCCTGCTCGCCGGTCACTTAGGGCATCACGGGCCTGCCCTCATTCTGCCTTTAAGACTTCTGCTGGATTCATGAACAGGACGCGGCGGACCTGGCTCACTATCGCGATGGTCACCGCTCCGAAAACCAGCAGAATAGCCAGAAGGATTACGACCGGTCCGACCTCTACATGGTAGACGTACAGTCCGTCCAGGAAGCGATGCGAGGCGGAGTAGCTCAGAGGCGCCGCGAGGACCGCGGCCGTGAGGAGCAGGAGCAAGAACGGCCGATGTACGAGTCCGGCTATGCCCAGCGAAGAAGCTCCGAGTACCTTCCGTATGCCGATCTCTTTTGCTCTACGTCCGACATTTTGCGACACGAGACCGAACAGCCCGAGGCAGGACAATAGCAGAGCCATCACGGCCTGAAACCCTGCTACCTTGACGATGTCCTTCAATCCTGAGATCGTGCTTTCCATGACCTCATCCTGAAAGAAGCCGTTCAGCGGTGAGCCTGGAAAGAGTGCCTTCCAGGTCTCTTCCAGCACGGGCATCATCGATGTACCGGTTCCCGGAAGAAGACGCGCCGTTAGATACGTTACCTCGTCGAGGGGCGCAGGCAACAAAAAGACAGGTTGAATGGGATCTTGAAAGTGAGAGTAGTGAAAGTCCTCCACCACGCCGATGATCGTGTACGTGTCGTCTCCCATTCGGAACTGTTGGCCCACGGGCGATTCGAACCAGCCTGCCGTACGCGCAAAGGTTTCGTTGATGACGACGCTCCGGCCGGCATCGCCGTGGTGACCTTCGTCGAAGAAACGGCCCGCTTCCATCCGGAGTCCCAGCGTCTCGCGAAAGTCCGGCGAAACGTCGTACCGGAATGCCTGCATTTTCTCTCCCTCTACCTCGACCACAGCGCTCCAGTTGAACCGCCCGATTACCTGGCGTGACCCGGCGACGCTTACCACCTTGGGGTGTTGGAGCAGCCGTTCGGCCAGCACGTCGTAGCGTTCGCCGTTCTTCACCTGTACCACGACCACGTCGTCGGGTTCATATCCCAGGTCGCGCTCGATCTGATAGTGCGCGTTCAAAATGGTGACGAGGCTGAAAGTCGTCGCATAGAAGGCGAGCACGAACTGTAGCAGCAGCAGCCCCCGTGTAAACCAGCTCTTATCGGCAATCTCCTGCCTGCCGCGAAAAATGCTCGTCGCTTGGAAGGAGGCGACGTAGAGCGCCGGATACGCGCCCGAGATCGCGGCTGTGAGAACGAGGAGCACTATGAGGAAGCCCCATAGGTTCAGGTCGTCGAGGAACGACATCTCGAGCGACGTCCAGTTCCAGGTCTCGAAGATCGCATTGATCTTCGGCAGCATGATCGTCCGGGCGAGATAGATCCCGATTACCAGCGCCAGACTGCACACGACCAGGTTTTCGGTCATAAACTGCCCGATTAGTTGAGAGCGCGTGCCGCCCATGACCTTTCGCACGCCGATCTCTTTCATGCGCCGGGTGGCCTGGCCGATGGCAATATTCATGTAATTGAAGCACGAGAGAACGAGGAGCAGCACGGCTATTGCCGGGATGACAACTGCGCCGACAGGGTGCATTCCGGTGAAAATGGCGCCACGGATCTGGTACTGCTCATCCGCGAGGTCTGTCAGCTCTTCGAAGTCGAATCCGACGACGTTAAGACTTGCGTCTGCCGCCTGCTGCAGCGCCACGAAGCGGTCCATCTGTTGGCGGATGGATGTAATCTCGCTGGGGTCGGTGAGCTTAATGAACGTTGCGGACGTGCTTTCCCTCCAGTTGTTCAGATCGCGCCCCAGCGCCTGTTGCACGCCGTACGGTACGAGGATGTTGAATCGAAAGCTCGATGAATGTGGAAACGGCTTCGCGACGCCGCGGACGGTAAACGTCTGGCTGTGCGTGTCGTCGAAGTGGATTGAAATCTGTTTCCCGACCGGATTCTCTTCGCCGAAGTACTTGAGCGAGGCATCGTGGCTGAGGATAAGGGCATCGTTGTCATGGAGCGCATTCCGGTCTCCGTATCGGAGGGGAAAGGTGAATACGTCCAGGTAATTTGGATCTACGTACCAGAATCCATCCTCGAATACCTGTTCTTCACGCTGAATCGTGGCGCTCCTCCAGCTGAGACGCACGTAGTCCTGGATCTGAGGGAATGCTGCCGTCAGTGCAGGGCCGAGCGGAACCGGTGTCGAACACCAGCGCTCCACTTCGCCTTGTTGCTCGATTCGACTCTCGACCAGGAAGATGTGGTCGGCGTCCTGGTGGAACATGTCCATACCGGCCCTGCGCTCGAGGAACAGGAACGCGACGATACAACATCCGATTGCCACGCCGAGCCCTAAAACGTTTATGATCGACGTGCTTCTATTCTTGAGCAGGTTCCGATAGGTGAGGAGGAGGTAGTTACGCCACATAGTTCGTATGAGAGCATCTGGTCGACGCCGTGTCTGCCGGCCAATCCGAAAAAAGTCCACTGCACTATCCTTCCAGCCATGAAGGCGTCTCATGCAACCGAGGTGCCATTCCGCATACCCCTAAGTACTTATTCCAGATAGCCCGGTAACCACCTGCCCCGGGCGGGAGCGGACGTGTACGGTATTGACACAGTCGCTGTCCGATAGCGGACAGCACCGGATCTACTGTTCTACCGTTTCCAGCCAGATGCCCGGGTGGTCTCGTGTAACGTAGACACCCACCGTTGAATATGGTGGGTGTCTACGTTACACTATACAGTCCCTCGGTGAGACATGAGCAGCATGTATTCTACAATCTGCTCTATGAGCGGATACAGGGAGATGCACCGAAAGAAGGGAAGGTTCACAGCACCACGAGGTTGCGGGGAAGCGTCGAAAGGCTTTCTGCGCCATCATCGGTGATAACCATGTCGTCCTCGATACGGACGCCGCCCACTCCGGGAAGGTAGATCCCCGGCTCGATCGTGAAGGTCATGCCTGACTCCAGGATCTGCTCGTTATCACTACGGATGTATGGCTCTTCGTGGCCTTCTAGGCCCAGTCCATGCCCGGTTCGGTGTGTGAAGTACTCACCGTATCCGGCTTGCTCGATGACGGCCCGCGCGGCACGGTCCACGTCGCTGGCAGGAATGCCCGGGCGTGCCACTTCCCGCGCAGCTCTATTGGCCTCTTCACAGATCTCTGCAATACGTGCAATTTCCTCGGAGGGTGGGCCGTAGCTGAATACGCGAGTAAGATCGGAAAAGTAGCTCTCCACGTTAGCACCCCAGTCCACGAGTACCGGTTCGCATTCACGGAGTTTGCGATCGGTTGGCACCGCGTGCGGGCTCGCGCTGTTCGGCCCGAAGGCGATGATCGGTGCAAACGGAAACTCAGGCTCGCTGCCTGCCTTTAGCAGCTGGACGGTCAGTTCGGCGGATAGATCACGCTCCGTAATACCTGGCTTGATCATCGGGAGAGTGGCCTGAAGTGCTTGCTGGGCGGCTGCAACCGCCGCGCGCATCGTCTCGATCTCGACCCTGTCCTTACGTGCCCGGAGGAATGCCAGGGTGCTCTCTGCAGAGATGAACTGCGCTTCCGGGGCAGCATCCCGGAGGAACTCTAGTTCCAGGAAGCGCAGCGAACGGGGTTCTACGCCAATGCGGGAGGCAGAAAGGTCGCGAGAATGCGCCATCTGCTTGAATGCATTCCCCCAGGTGGCCGGATCCTCGGTATATGGGAAAGGGTCGATCTCGAAATCTAGCGCTTGCAGCCGGCTCATTTCGAACTCTGGCAGCACGATGGCCGGAGGGTGGCCAATCTTGAAGGCGAGCACGGTCGGGCGCTCCATGAGGTGGAAATTCAATCCCGTCAGGTAACGCATGCCCGGGCCGGGATTCAATACGAGCGCATCGAATGCCGAATCCTCCAACGCCCGAAGAAGACGCTCGTGCCTGTGCAGAATGAGTCCTTCTCGATTCGCGGGTGCTGGGGTGGCAGGAGTCTCTAACATGAGCTATATAATTCCTTGGTGGCTACAGGGAGATCCTGTACCTACGGCGCACAGGATGCCTCCGCTAAGGGCTGTAAAGGAAACTTGTTATACGTTTCACATGCGATTGATGTACATTACAGTGTACGAAGCGAGCCTGCGAATCTGATAGCTTACGTATTCGTGAAGGAGAAATCCATGAGCTTTTAGATTCCTCTGTTATCAGGCTCATGCCTGTGTCCCTCCTCATCTAGGAACTACACTAGCCATTAAGATGCACAACCGCAGATTGCGTTTCGTCACCGTGTTTCTCCTATGCGCTCTCGTCGGGTGCACCACCGAAGAAAGACTAGATTATGGGAACGGGATAGCCGCGGCACAATTGCCCGAATGTGATCCGGACAACGGCGGCATCGAACTCCCTGAGGGTTTTTGCGCGGTCGTGGTGGCCGACAGTGTCGGTAGTGCACGCCACATCGTAGTCGACCAGAGTGGCGATGTATATGTTGCCATTCGGCAGACTCAGGCGGTTCCAGGTGGCATCGTTGCCCTGCGGGATACAACCGGTGATGGGCGTGCGGATGTGATGGAAAAGTTTGGTCCCGTTGGAGGTACAGGTATTGACCTGCGTGACGGATATCTCTATTTCGCGCCGGACACAGCCCTCATCCGCTATCCGCTAGCGGCTGATGCATTCGTGCCCGATGGTTCATACGAGATGGTGGTGAGCGGACTGCCTGTGGGAGGTGCGCATGCCGCAAAGCCCTTCACGTTTGATGACCAGGGTAACATCTACGTGAACATCGGGGCTCCCTCCAATGCCTGTCAGGAGCAGGACCGCACGGTCGGCTCACCGGCACCAGATCCATGTCCACTCCTGGAGCGATTTGGGGGGATCTGGCGCTTTCCAGCCCATCGGACTGGCCTGACCTATGATGCAGATGGCGAGCGTTTTGCAACCGGCATCCGAAATGCTGTTGCGCTGGACTGGAACAGCAACACGAATAACCTCTATGCGCTCCAGCATGGTCGCGATATGCTTTCGGTTCTTTTTTCGGACCTATACACTGAGGAGGAGAGTGCCGAGCTTCCCGCTGAGGAGTTCTTCCTGATCAACGAGGGTGACGACTTCGGATGGCCATATTGCTACTATGATCAGATTCAAAATAAGAAGGTTCTCGCTCCTGAATACGGAGGGGATGGAACGGAGGTAGGTCGTTGCGAGCAGGCCGAGAATCCTATCATGGCTTTTCCTGGCCACTGGGCGCCGAACGATCTGCTCTTTTATGATGGTTCGCAGTTTCCACAGCGGTACCGGAATGGTGCCTTTATCGCGTTCCATGGCTCCTGGAACCGTGCTCCGCTACCGCAGCAGGGATACAAAGTCGTTTTCGTTCCCTTCGACGGCGAGACGCCGTCCGGAGAGTACGAGGTTTTTGCCGATGGATTCAAGGGGGTTGAAACGCTGGAAAATCCCAGCGATGCCGCCTACCGCCCGGTGGGCCTTGCTGTCGGACCGGATGGATCGCTTTATATTTCCGATTCTCAGAAAGGCCGTATCTGGAGAGTCATGTACAAAGGATGAAGAGAGATGCCGGCTCTCAGCCCCGGTGTGAAAGCCAGGTTGATAGCTGGTTGTTAAGCTTTCATACCTTCTTCAACCCTGGTTACGAACCCGTTGCACGGGAACACGTAACCTGATCGCATCAGTGTTCCGAGCAAAGTGCTAAATACGGTATGACCTTTTTTGCGTTCGGAATAAACTTCGAGACCGCGCCTGTTGATGTGCGGGGGGCGTTTGCCCTGAAGGAGGAGAGCCTGCGCACGATTTACCGGCGTGCGGCCGTCTCCGGCTCTACCGAATTTGTCATCCTTTCCACGTGTAACCGGACGGAAGCATACCTCTTCGGGAGCGAAGCGGACGTCGATACCGTGAAAACGGTCCTGACAGAAGAGGTGGGGCAGGCCTGGCCGGAAGCGAACGCATTTCAATACCGGGACGAAAATGCCGTGAGGCACCTGCTGCATGTGACCGCAGGTCTTCGTTCCATGGTGCCGGGCGATGCCCAGATCCTCGCCCAAGTTAAGGAGGCCTACCGTATCGCCGTCGAAGAAGATCGTGTCGGTACGGTACTCCACCGGCTCATTCATTCCTCGTTTCGTGCCGCCAAGCGCGTCGCAAGTGAAACGGAGCTTTCCTCGGGAGCTGCATCCATTTCCAGTGCTGCGGTGGCTATGGCGCGTACCTGTTTCGAGGCGGAGGGACGGCCCGGGCTCGAAGGTTGCCGCGCGCTTCTCGTCGGTACCGGTCAGATGGGGCGGCTCGCGCTCCAAGCACTCAATCGCTACGATCTGGCCGCTCTTGCCGTCACGAACCGTTCTCGTGAACGGGCGCAAATGGCTGCCGAAGTGGCAGGAGCGCATGTGGTGGAATGGGACGCGCTGCATGAAGCCGTTGCGGGATTCGATGTCGTTATCGTTGCTACAGGAGCGGAAGAGCCGGTTCTGTGGGCGGACAGGCTCCCCAGGAAGAGCGAGCACGACCGTAAGACGCTGATCATCGACATCGCCGTTCCACGCAACGTTCAGTCGGCAGTCGGTGAAATTCCCGGCTATACAGTCCTTGAGCTGGATGCCATCCAGGCGTGGACACAACACGTCGAACGTACACGCCGTGCCGAGATTCCCCGTGCGGAAGAGATCTGCGAAGAGGCTCTCGCTGAATTCGTTTCTTGGATGTTCCACCAGCAGGCACTTCAGCCTGCCATCCAGGCTATCCGCGACACGTTTGATCATATCCGTCTCCAGGAGATCGAGCGGCACCAGCATCGTTTTTCCAGTGCCGATTATGAGACGTTGGACCGGCTCACGCGGTCCATTATGCAGAAGCTGCTCGCCGTACCCATTGTTCGCCTGAAGAGTACGGATCCGGAGAGTATTGACTTCGTACGGGGTGTCAAGCTGCTCCAGCACCTGTTCTCTCGCCCCGGCTGCGAGGAAGCCCCGCACCCCGCGCCTGCTCTCAGTGAGCAAGCCCCGTGTGGTATGACTCGTGCCGTCTGCCCGCTCAGTGGGGGCTCTCATGCGCTCCAGGCCATCGAGCCGAAGCAGGCGGCGCTATTCATTGCTCAGCATGGAAGCGAGAAGGAAGGCGCACAAGCGTAAACTATGTTGGGATTTTAGTTCGGGTACCCGCAGACTCGTCTGGAATCATAGGGGGCGCAGCACGCTGCGCCCTTTCTGTTTACCGGAAAGAGCATGGGAATCCGCTGACAACGATAAAAGCCGGCTGTTCATAGCAGCTGGCCGTGTATCATGTCCACTACCCTGATTCTCGGTACCCGGGCCAGCGCGTTGGCCCTCTGGCAGGCTCGCCATGTCAAGAGTTTGCTTGAAAAGCGTGGCTGTGAGGTCCGCCTCGAAGAGATCACGACGAAGGGCGATCGTATACTCGATGTGCCGCTAGCCGACATTGGCGATAAAGGTTTGTTTACGAAGGAGCTGGATGTCGCCCTTCTGAAAGGTCGTATTCATCTTGCCGTACACTCCCTGAAGGACCTGCCAACAAGGTTGCCTGAAGGCATCGTACTAGCAGCCGTCGGTGAGCGGGTAGAGGCGTGGGACGCCTTTGTGCCACATCCGAGTTTTGCAGGGCGTTTGGAGGACCTTCCGGAAGGTGCCGTCATTGCTACCTCGTCGCTCCGGCGCCAGGCGCAACTCAAGGCGTGGCGTCCAGATCTGGAGATTGTTTCGGTTCGGGGCAACGTGGATACTCGCCTTGCGAAGCTGGACGCCAGCTCGTGGCACGGCATGATCCTCGCTACGGCAGGCCTTCTCAGGCTGGGAATGGACCACCGCATCCGGCACCGGATTGATCCCGCTATCATGTTGCCTGCCGTGGGACAGGGCGCACTCGGCATCGTCTGCGCCGAAGAGGATGGGTTAACCGGGGATCTGCTACGCGATATTCTACATCACCCACCGACGGCATATGCCGCCTACGCGGAACGTGCTTTCTTGCGTCGCCTGGAAGGGGGATGCCAGGTGCCGATCGGTGCGCATGGTCGCATGGAAGGGGATGCACTCGTTCTCGAAGGCTGTGTTGTCGCCGAAGATGGTAGCCTCCTCTTTCGCGATACGGCCAGCGGAGCCCCTGAAGACGCCGAGCGCATCGGCATCCGGCTTGCAGAGTCTCTCATCGCCCGGGGTGCCAGCACGATCCTGCAGCAGATCCGTACCGACCACCACTTGTAGTCATAACCGGCTGAAGGTAAGCTTCTCCGACCTTACAGGCTATTAACGTTTAACGCGCTGCCAATGTCCGAGCGCCCGCTCGTCTTACTCCTTCGAGAGCCTGCTGCACCGGACCCCTTCGAGGAAGCATTCCGGGCACAGGGTTTTCAGGTGCTATCCATCCCCGTTCTCGAATTCAGCTTCGTGAACAAGGATGCGCTTCGGTACGTGCTCGCGGAGCCGGATGTATACGGGGCGCTACTGATAACGAGCCCGCGCGCGGTGGAAGCTCTGGCGCAGGTATTCCCGTACATAGAACAGCCCGATCTCTGGCGTAGCAAGAAGACCTATGTAGTCGGTCCTGGGACGGCAGCGGGGATGCGAGCGCTGGGCTTTCATCCGGAAGGTGAGGATACCGGTTCGGCAGAAGTTCTGGCGCCCGTTATTGAACATCAAGACAAACCGATCCTGTTTCTGTGCGGGAACCGGAGCCGCGATGTGCTGCCGAAGCGGCTGCAGGCAGCCGGTATCCCTTACGTCTCCCTCTGTGTCTACGAGACCCACCTCCGGACGGATCTGGATTTCACTCAAGTAGAGTCACCCGACTGGCTGGTCTTCTTCAGTCCATCGGGTGTGGAAGCCGTGCAGCATGCTTCCGGTATCGATTGGGAACGTACCAGGAAGGCGGCCATCGGCCTCACTACGGCGCAGGCTCTCGAAGAGGCGGGCTGGCCTCCGGAAGCAGTCGCCGAACAGCCTACGCCGGAAAGTCTCGTGCAGGCGATA
>Ga0180215_1004091_pt1 | contig 13207 bp, 14 predicted proteins | sample eDN3rd37CBELigBY_FD_128871 | JGI IMG/M metagenome (GOLD analysis project Ga0180215, IMG submission 128871) | Enriched backyard soil microbial communities from Emeryville, California, USA - eDNA 3rd pass 37_C BE-Lig BY (version 2) (version 2) | ecosystem: Environmental > Terrestrial > Soil >...
AGCGACCGCTGAGCACAGCGAACTGCGTCCAGAACGACGTCGCATAAAGGTCCTCGTAGCCCGGCGGCAACGTGCTCGCGACAGTGGTGGTTAGGATGCTCACGTGGTCGATATCCCGCAGGCTGCCGGTGCGGAACTTGGCCATCATCCGCGGCGACGGCTGGCTGCCGGCGCCGGCGAGCGCGGTCTGGCTGTCCGCGTCGTCCAGCTCGTCAGCATCGTTCATGTCGGCCGCGTCGGAGCCGTGGATGTTGCCGCTACTGCTGCCGCTCGGACTGCCGGCGACGGCGGCTGAGTCACTGCCCAGGATACCACGGTCGACTTGCACGTTTACGCCGCCATCGTCCGCGCCGCTCAACACCGAGTCGACGCGCCCGCGAAGCGCCTTGGGTGGCAGGTTGTGTGCTCGGTCAAGCTCCTCGTTGAGCGCCTGGGCATATGTGGACGCCCGGAACGCGAGCGCGAGCGCCTGCAGCCGGTCGCGTTCTTGCATCGTCACATCCAGGATAAAGTCGGCGGGGTTGAAATCGCGCGGGCAGATCAGGTCGAGGCTCTCAAAGTAGTGCTTGGCCTGCGCCGTCGGGCCGTAATAGAGCTGCGCGCGGAAAAATAGTGGACGGCGGCGCATAACGTACGTCTGTGAGATGAGCGGGTACGTACAAAGGCGAGCGCCGGCTGCGGTTTCAGGGGAGCTGCGTACCGTCTGGCCGCCGCCCAGGACCATCAAGCGGTCCAGCATGTTGAAGATGTCGGGCCGGGGCTGATGAATTGACATGATGATGGTGCGGTTCTTGCGGACAGCGTACGTTTTCAGGAAGCGGCAGATCGTCAGCGCATTCGCAGCGTCCAAACCCGACGTCGGCTGTGGCATGGCCTTCGACCAAGCCGTTGAGCGCGAGACAACATTAGCTGGGGTGTGAGATAACGCCCAGCGAAGCGTGTTTCCGACCTCGTCCAGGAACACGATGGAAGGGCCAGTCACCAGTTGGCATGCGATCTGCACGCGTCGCTTCTCGCCGCCCGAGATGCCGCGTTCGCCTGCGGTCGCTACTCAGGGACCGATAGCAAGCAACTTAACGACAGCCGCGAAGCGTCCCTCGCCAGTCCCACTGCGACCGCAGTACCTGCTTCGCCAAAACGCCGGTCGAGGATGTGCTCGATGCCAAACTCGACCGCCAGCGCCTGGATGCGCTCCTTCTTTTGCTTGTGCGAGACCATCTCTGGCAGGCGCAGGCGCGCCGCCGTCAGCAGCATCTCGCGCACCGTCTGCGTGCCAATGCCCGAAGGGTCCTGATCCACATAGCTGAGAAATGCGCCCGAAGAGGAGAGCGTGAGCGACAGCCACATTGTTGTCAGCCATGGTTCGCGTCGACCTTTTTAACCGGTGGCGCCTGCGTACGCCGTGATGCGCGCAAACGACTGGTTGATCGGCTGGCCGTTGATGTAGACATCGCCGCCCACGACGCCGCGTTTGGTACGCTGCGCAATAATGTCGAGCAACGTTGTCTTACCAGCACCTGGAGCGACGGCGGAGTGCGCAGCGGGCCACCACGCATACCTTGTTAGCATTCGTATTGGGCATGCGTCTGGGTTTGCTGAAGCGCCGGCGTACCGGAGGCGCCCACGATGGCGAGGATCTCGCCCGGCCGCGCGAGGCCGTTGACCTGGTCCAGCAGGCGCACCTTATCGAGGTCGTAGGTGATGTGCTCAAAGTGCAAGATGTCGTTTGAGAACGTGTCACCGGAATCGGCCAGCTCCATGAACTTGATCTTGCGGCCGTCCAAGTCGCTGAACGAAAAGTACCGCTGCTGGTGCCGCCGGTAGAGGAACATGCCTGCGGACGGATAGATCAACATCGGGCAGGAAGGTTGCCGGTGAGCCGAGGCGAAACACATTCCAACTTCATGGACTGAAATAGGAAGGCCGCGCGTACTGATCGCCACGCAGCTGATGACCGCGATCGACAGGAGCACCGCCATGACAATCGCCTGCGTGTTGACCGGTTGCTGGTGATTGAGAGTGTATGTGACCGAGAGGCACCGGGCTGAGAACGTTGAACGCCATGCTGCTTGTGTGGCCTTAGACAATGGCATACCTCCACAATGGGCCGCGGCGTCGCGGAGCACTCGCCGGCTTCGCAGAGGGCGGGGAAGTTAGGAAAGATGGCCGCCAGCTCCTCTTCTAGTGGGCGCGTCAGTCACCGCAGCACCGCTGAACACGGTCGGAGGTCAGTGCCGTGTGAGACACACGCAAAAAAGCGTGATTCGGCGACCACGCACGGTAGAAGACGCAGCTCATGCGCATCTGGCCTTCCTCGGCTTTCTTGCACAATAGGTACGACCGGCCGCTCAGCTTCTCAATCAAGCTGATCGCCGTGGTCGGCATCCACGTGTGGCCGGTGTAGTAGCACTGCGACTTACCGCACTCGTACTTGTACTCTTCCTCACCACCTGGCAGCAGCGTCCCCGCCATGCACGGAGTCATTCTTCGGCGGTGAGCATATGCTCCTGTCGCAGCGAGCGCTTGCAGGCGTCTCACGCCGCACCGGAGGCGCCGCATTCAATCATGTAGCAGTAAAAGACCTCTTCGATCGTGTTCACCGTGCCTTCGTCCAGCGCAAACGCTACCGATCGCAGCGGTGGCATGCAACGTGCGTGCAACTCATGAGCTGGTGGTGCACGCCGATTTCTGCACCGTAAAACAGCACGCCAACCTTGAATGGACGCCTTGCCCGTGCCTTCGCTCAGGCCGTCTTTGTCAAACTGCAGCGCAAACGTGAGGTTTTTGATGCCCAGCTGCTCCAGCTGCTTGTCCGTGGACTCGCACGCGAAGCGCTTGCTCTGGATGACGATGGCTGTCTTGTCGCAAACGGGCGTGAACGTCTCGTTGTAGAACGGCACGCACGAGTCGGCCGTGGTGCACAGGTCGCACGCGTGGCCGCTCCAGCCGGGTTCGCATTGGCACACGTGCAGCGCGCTCTCGCCCTGGCCCGGGTTGCTCATGTTGCCATGAACGCAGTCGATGCAGCCGCACGAGTCGCCGTATCCGCACGTGTAGCTGACCCACCCGGGCGAGCACACGCACGTGCCTGTGAACAGACGCGACCAACGGCCGCGGCAGCGCGTGAGCCGTGAGCAGGCGGCAGGCCCTAGGCGTGGGCGGGGATGAAGCCCGTACCATTACTCGTGCATGTGGACCGGTGCTGGCACAGTTCGGTCGCCTCCGGAATCTGCGTGCAGGCATCGGCAGCACCCAACAGCAGGAGGAGGAGGAGCGGCATTGCGAGGGCGAGGCCCAGGCCGAGGCCGCCGCGGATAACCCCCATGGCGGCTGGTGGAGCGCCGGTTGGGGACCGGCAAAGAAGTTGCGGCGCCGTTACGGCCACGTCAGAGAAGTACGACGTGGACGCAGGCGGCGGCGACGGTCGCCACGGTGGCCCGGGGCCGTCCCTTGTCAACGTGCCAAGGGGGACACGTGCACGCAGCACCAGTGTCGTCCTCAGCCCAACGTGCGTCGGTCTCGTGCCCTGCGCGCGAACCCCGCCCAAATATAAACAACCTCGTGGGCCGGCGTCGGCCCGTTTTCTGTGCCCACGCAGCTTGCTCCAATCGACCCGCTTCCAACGTGACCGGCGGCTCCTTGCCCTTCTTTCTCGCTCCTTGCAATCTCTCCGGAAGGCCGTTGGGCGCCGTGGCTTCGGCCGCCGACCGCCCGCAGCGCCACCGCCGTGCGCCGCTCAACGCAGCCGCTGCTACGCGCCGCGCCTCGGATGACGTCATGAGTTCAATAACGTCATAGCCGCCGCCAGTGATTGCGGGGCACGAGCACTCAACGATACGAGGGGCACAGAACCATACGACTTGAGGGCATTACTGGAGGGGCACGACCAAGGTCGATTTTTGATCGTTAGTCGCATTGATTTGAGGGGCACACGTTTGGTGGACTCTGTACTTCTTCACAGTTCAGTTTTCCTCCGTTTTTTCGTTGGTCGGTTTTTTTTTTTTGAACTTTTCTCTTTTTCAAGCGATTTTCAGCGCGATTGGCGGCCCAGTGGCGCCCGCACGCCGCCCGCAGCATCGCTCTGTACGTGCTCCCGCAAACGCCGCATCCGCCAACGTAGCTTGCAGCGAAATCGATGCAGCCAGCGCTGACTTTTCTTGGATGGCCATGAACGCACCCGGGCGCGTGTGTGGCGCCTGCGCACCGCGCAATGCAGAGGTAGTGAAAGAAGACTAAGAACACGCGTTTGAGCGAACATCCACAGGCGCCGCGCTTTACCCGCACCAACGCGACGTGCGGAAAGTGCGTGTGCTCGCCGCTGCAGCCGCCGCGCCACGCCGGTCGTGTCGGCTGACGTCTCGGGTTTCCTACCTCTCTCTCTCACTTTTCCGTTGCTGGCAGGCCGGTCGGCTGGCAGACGCCAGCGCGTCCGTTGCGGCCATGCCGGACAACAAGGGCAAGGCACCGCGCGCTGCGCAGGCGGCCGCCGCTGCCGGGGTGCGTTTCGGGGCATTCGGGTGGAACCGAACCACGCGTGCGGGCGTCCTTACTGTGCGGTGCGGTCCGGGCTGACGATGCATTGCCGCGCACGGTGCAGGAGGCCGAAGGGTCGTCCGAAGCGCGCAGCCGGCAAAAGCACAATGCCGACGTGAAGGTGCGCCAGAGCGCGCGCGCATGTAGACCAGCCCAGCGCGATGCGGCCGCTAACAACGAAGGAGTATGGGTGGCACGGTTTCTGCGAGTGCGTGCGGTCTCCAGCGGCTCAAGGAGCTCTTCCCAGACTGGACCGAGGAGGAGCTCTTTGTGGCGCTCTCGGAGTGCAAGTTTGACGTTCAGCAGACCGTGAATGGTATCACCGACGGCCTGCTGGAGCGGTGGAGCCGGGTGGACACGAAGAAGAGCCGCCGGGCCGAGAAGCCCGCAGGAGGAGCCGCCGGGCCGGCGTCGGCGGGCAGCTTGGGTGCCGCCAGCGCCAGTTCCAGCGTCAGTGCAAGGCGCGGGGGTACGCAACGCGCTCCTTGCCTGACTGTGCATGGACATGAATGTCTTACGCTGAAGCACGCGGTCTTATGATGGTTGGGGGATGCGCGGCAGACGAATCCCGCGCGCGTCGGGGCGGCAGCCATGCCGGCAGCGGCACCAACCGATCCGGTTCGGCCCTACGACACTCGCGTGAGCTAGCCGTGTGCGCACCGAAGCTGACAAACCACGCCCTGGTTATGCGGCGGGCGGCGCCTCGCAGATGCGGCAGCAAGCGGCCGCAGCCGCGAGGGCGAACAGCGCGGCGAACGCAGCGGCCGCGGCCGGGACCGGGGCGGTCGCGGCGGCGCCAACGCTGGCAAGGCAACGGCAGCATCCGGTACGGCGCGGGCTGCGCTCAATGCGATCCGCGATGGTCGCGGTATGCATTAACACATGCCTTTATACATATCCCTTCCCCTCACATCGCCAGGCGCACCGTCGTCGTCGGACTTGGACGAGAGCTCTGCCGCGAGTGCAGCGGCGGCACTGTCCGAGACGAGCGCGGCGGCGCCGCTCAAGGCCCCGACGCCACTCAAGCCCGCCGCGGCGGGCGTGACCGGGAGCGCGCGGCCACCGCTGAGCACGCAACCCACGGGTCTGCGCCCGCCGTCGGCGTCCACGCCGATCCCAACGCTGCCCCCGGGTGGCAAATCGTGGTCCGCGGTGGCGGCCGTCCACCGGCCAGTGCCGCCCACAACTGCCGCGGCGCCCGCCAAGCCAGCCGCGGTTTCCGATGCTCTCACCTCCGCGGCATCGGCACCGACGACGACGGCAGCAGCACCCGCAGCCGAGCCCGTGCCAGCCCCTGCGGAGGCACCGGCACCGGCCGCTGCGCCCGCTGAGCCCGCGCCGGCCCCGCCCGCTGCCGCCGCGCCCGCCGCCGTGCCGGCGGCCACGACCGCAGCGGTGCGTCCGCGCCTGCCGACCGCGGCGCCCGCAGCGAGTGCGCCCGGCGGCATCCCGGCCGCCGCGATCCCCGCGGCTGCAGTGGACGCCTTGCCCACCGCCGCGCCCGGCGCGGCCGTCGGCCCGGCCTCCAAGGCAGTCGGCGTGCAGCGGCGGCCGCGGCCCGCGGAAGAGGACGACACCGGCGTGGTGCTCCCGTCCAACGCGCTCACCGGCGCCGGCCTGGAAGTGTCCTTTGGCTCGCTCGGCTTTGGTGCGGACGAGCCCCTCGACTTTGGCGCCGGCCCGGCCGCGCTCGTGGGCGCGGCCCCCGGCCAGCCGGCCAGTGGCAGCGCAGCGCCGGCAGCGGCGGCGGCGGCCACGGCAGCGGCGGCCCCGACCGGTGTGGCGCCGGGCCTCGGCGGCAGCGGTCTGGGCGGCGTGCAGCTCGGCGTGGCCGACGCCACGGGCGCCGCGCCCAGTAGCCTCGCACCCGGCGTGGGCCGGCAGGAGCGCGTGGGCGCTCCGGGCGCTGGCACCGCCGGCAGCAGCAGCAGCAGCAACGGTGTGATCGGCGGGGCTCCCGGCCTGCCGACGCCGGGCTTCGAGCCGAGCAACAGCTACGTGCCCTACCAGCAGCAGATGAACGCGTTCGCGATGGGGGCGCACTACTACGAGGGCGGCGAATACGGCGTTCAGCCGCCGCAGCGCGGCCTCGGCGGTGAGTTTTACAGCGGCGTTCCGTACCAGGTGCCCGGTAGCGGCAAGTTCAACGTCCCCCCGGGCGCGCCGGCCGACGGCACCGCCGGCGGCGTGGGTGCCGTCGGTGCGCCCGCCGGTGGTGCGGCGCCAGGCGGCCCCGCCGGCGCACCCGCCGCGCCCATGCAGCCGTTCCTGCCAGCGTACGGCGGCTACGGCCCGCAGTTCGGCATGTACCCACCGCCACAGGCGTTTGGGTACCCGAACGCGTTCAACGCGCCGCCGATGCGGTATCCTCCATCGCAGATGGGGCCTGGCCCCATGGGCGTGAACATGTACCAGGGCGGCGCCGGCGGCCTCGGCGGCAAGGGCGGCAGCGGCGGCGGCCGCCCACCGCGAGGCGGTGACCTGGTACGTGCCGCGACGTTAAGGGACAGAGGCGGGGTAGCTGGGTAACCCTAACAAAAGCTAACAATGCTTTTGCTAAACACCCCTTCCTCGACCACACAGGGCGCTTACGGCAACCCGTCGGTGGGCTACGGCATCCCAGGCCAGGGCGACTACTACGACGGCTATGGCTACGCGCCGTCGCAGCGTAGCTACGGCGGGTACAACCCGCGCGGCCCCAAGGGCGGCGCACCGGGCCTGGACAGCTACGCCCAGGGCGGCGGCAGCAAGCCCCCGTACGACCGTCAGGGCGGCAGCGACAGCCAGAGCGCTGGCAACACGTCCCTGAACGGGCCCGTGGCGGCGGCGGCGGCGGCGGGCGCGCCCGGTCAAGGCGCCGCGCCCGGCCGGCAAGTCTACGGCGGCCCGGGCAGCAACCCGTATGCCAGCCAGGGCCGGTCGCAGTGGTGAGCGCTCGGCGCGCTTGCGCCGCCGGGGACCACACACCTTCCCCCTGTGTTGTTAGGAAACTTCGTTGCATGTACAAGCGCAAGGGCCGGTTTTGTTTTCAAATGCAAACGAATTAGACTTCCGGAAGATTTACACACTTTACACACAGCCAACACTTTACATAAGCGCTACGAATGCCCGGCCATCCCCGCGATCATCACGGGCCCTGCTTGATCGGTTCAAAAAGGGCGCGCTGGATGTTGGGCTCGGCCTCGTCCTGCTCGATCCAGACAATAGTGCCAAATATCCACACGCTGTCCTGCCGCAGGTGGTTGCTGGTGCGCGCCCGCGCGAGCGAATCGGGGTGCGCGCGCAGGCGCAGGTCTTGCCACGCGTGGAAGGCGACCCAGTCGGGGCTGTCCTTGGCCTTGAAAAATACGACCACGTCGCCGGCGCGGAAGTCGCTCACAGCCGCGTAGCGCGGCGGCGCTGCGTCAGTCACCTCGAACGCCAACGCCGCCTGCGACAGCGCTGCCTCCGCCTGCTGCACAAACGCCGTAGCGGTGGTGCGCCACAGCTCCGCCGCACGCGCCGCCCCGTCCTGCGAGTATTCGAGCAGTAGCGCGTCCTCGAGCGGCCGTCGCTGCACCTCGGTTGCCGGCCATGTCACCATTGGCAGGCGGCGCAGCGTGCTGTCCATGTTGAGGATGCTCTGCAGGAAGAACTTTTGGGCGTCGAAGAGCGCCTGGCACACAGCACTGTACTGCACCAGCTGCGTGTCGCGGTCGGCCAGCTCGGCCTCGGCGGTCGTGCACCGGTCCTTCCAGCTGTCGCGCTCACGAGCCAGTGCGTCGGCATTGCCGGCAAGGTCGTGCATGCGGGCCACTTCGACCCGCAGCGCCGACGCCTCCGCGTCGGCGCGCTTCAGCCGCTCACGCAGCTCCTTGACCGTCGCGACATGGTTGGTCTGGGCGCGCGCCGCCTCGGCGACGTCGGCCTCCAGCGTTGCGCGCTCCGACTCAATCGTGTTGATGGTGGCCGTCAGCTCGCTGATCCGCTTGGCAGCCGCCTCGGCGTCCTCGCTCGTGCGCTGCTGGAGAGCTTGCATGTCAGCGCGCGTGGATTGCAGCTGCGACTTGGTGGCGTCGTGCTCGCGTTGCTCACGCTCGTACGCCGCGCGGGCCTCGGCCGCCTCCGCCTGCGCAGTCTCGAGCTTGTCGCGCAGCTCGCTGTCCATGGTGCTCGCCGCCACCCGTGCGCTGTCCAGTGCCTGCACCTGCGCCCGCAGGGTCGCCGCCTCGGCTTCGGCCGCGTGACGCGCGCTCGCCTCCGCGGCCAGCTTCTCCTGCACCTGCGCCTTCTCGGCTTTGAGGGCCTCTAGCTCCGCCTTGACCTGGCGCAGCTCTTCACTCGCCGCCTGAGGATGAAAATGGGGAGACACACGTAAGCAGCAACATGCACGTAAAGATTGGGCTACTCCAACTAGCTGCACAGTGCACGCGGCGGGCCACACCTGCTGCGCTTCCAAGGTCGCCGCGTTAAGCACCACCATGAGCTCCCGGTCCTCGTCCGCGGCGTCCGTATCGCTCCCAGAGCGTGAGGGCACCGACACCGGCATCGGGTCGATGGCCATGCGCTCGCGCTGCCGGGCCTGGTTCGCCTCGGCCAGCAGCTGCTCAAGCCGCTTGCACGCCGCGTCGAGGTCGTCGCGTTCCTGGGCCACCTTGGCCGCTGAGGTCTCGAGGTCAATGGCGCGCGTCTCCGCCGCCGTCGCCCGCTCGGTGGCTTTGGCCAACTCGGCTCGCACGCCGGCGACGTCCACTTGCGCCATCTGCTGCTGCAGCTGGGCGACGTTGGCCGCGAGCTCGTCGCACTTGGCGGTCAGGGCGGCGCCGTCCGCGCGGGCCGCCTCCAAGGCCTTGGTCGCGGCAGCGAAGTCGGCCTCCAGCGTGGCAGCGCGCTCCTGCGCATCCTTTGCGGTTTTTTCGGCGACGTGCAAGTGCCCCATCGTCGTTTGCAGCTGCTCGCGCCACACCCAAAGACGCGCAATCTATCGATCGGAATCAGCGCTGGTCCTGGGGGCGCATGGCATCAGGGTCCTTCACCGACGCCGTACGGTGCTGTAGTACTGCTTCGCATTTTTCTCTGCAGCTCGTCCGTAGCGCACGCTGCTGCAGCCGTCAGTGCCCACCTACGTTAGCCACTGACAAATTTAACTTTCGACAGGGCACAGAGACGCACCGGCCGTGTCACGTTCGGCGGTCATGAGGCGCAGGCTGTACTGAACTTCCTGGATGCGCACCAACAAATCCTGTACATGCGCCACCCAATAGCGGAAGATTGGGAAAAGCTGAGTTAATTATTTTGCCACCAAACGCGCATTTCGCCCATGGCGGCCGAGTGGCGTACCGTAATCGTGGCGTCGCCGTCGATGGCCGAGGCTGGCGACGCGGCGGCCGGCACTGCGGCGGCAGGGGCGACGACGGGGGTGTACATCTGGGTGGCGGCCGCCTGCTGCAGCTCCTGCACCACCTGATGGGCGCCGTCGTGCCGTGCGCCCTGCAGTCGTGCGACAAACGCGTCGAAGGCCATGGGCGGCGGCCGGAGCGCCGCCACCGCGCCGCGCGGAGTCTGAAAGAGGAGCTGCTTGTCGGCGCTGGTCCGCCGCTTCGCTTCCTCATCTCTCAGCGCATCAAGCGCCGACTGCGGGGCCCGCGGCGTGCTCATCGCCTCATCCCAAAGGGTGCGCCGCTTCTGCTCCAGCAGGCTGCGCCCGTACGCGAGCGACACCGTCTTGAGGAGCTGGAGCAGCGTAGGGCAGCTCTCCTGCTGCGTTCGGCGGGCTGACTGGATGTAGTCCGGCAGCTTCAGCCGGCGGTCGCTCAGCTTTTGAAGGCTGGTAGACACGCTACTGTCGTTGGCAATGATGGTCGCGGCCGCTCGCTGCAGGTTTGCCGAAAGGCGGACTACCGTCGTCGAATCACGTCAGGAAACCGATGCTCTCGGTAAACTCAGCTTTGATACTTGCGCCACGTACGTTTGCTGCAATGATTAGGTGTTCCACATCCGACAGGGCCTTGACGGTGGCTACAAAGTCTGCATGAGCGACCAGTGGAGACCGAGCCAGTGCATGGTATTAGCACCGTGGCTGCTGCGCACTGCCACCACGGACACAGACGTGCCGGCGTACTGTCGCACAGCGCGGCGCCCTGGTCGGCCTTCATTCCGGCGTTGGCAGCGGCATCTGAACCATGCAAGCCCCAATCAAAATGGGCAAAGAAGCCCAGGTCAGCGTAAATGGCCCTTTCACGCCGCACGTGGCGCGCATGCCTACAAGGTTGCATAGCGTCGTAGAGCTCCTGCAGCGCGGTTCCAATGTCGTTGAGTTGCTGGTGCCGCTTGGGGACCTCTTCCGTACTGTCTCGCAAGAGCATTACAGTGTACGACCGGTCGTTGGACGAGTAAGCAAATAATCTCTTTCGGCATCACTGTCGCCTGCCCGCCCGGGGTGCGTACCTGATCAGCGGGGTCACTTGGCCCTGCGAGTTCTTGGGCACAAATGGCCCCGAAAAAACGGGTTTCTGAAATTGAGGCAGCGCGTCCGTGAATTTGCGCATCGTGGTGCGAAGCATGGCGACTTGTGTCGAGACGCTCGCGCGTTCGGCACCATGACGCAGCGTCACGCCGATGTCGCTGAGAGGTTTGCCGCCCACTTCCAGGAATGCGGGATCGACGGTGGTGCTTGCGATCTCGTCCGCCCTGGCGACGTGAGCGCACAGCGTTTGCATCGATTCCGCATAGGGTTGGAAGTCATGGTACAAGAATCCCATCTACCGGCGATCGCGCTTACCACGCAAAAAGGCCCTCGCACGTCGCGTTGAGGGGATCGAGGATCGCCGCAAACTGGCGCAACCCATCGGACAGCGCCCTAGGCGACGCCCGCAACAACGCTGCACAGGTCGTTGTTCAGCGATCTGGACATGGCAACACATCGTACGCGCCGTCACCGTAAAGAAAACGCGTACTGGTTGCACTTTTCGTTTGTCTCGCGCAGCTTCTTTTGGGCATGCAGCTGCATGTTAATTTGGCTGTTGAGCGTAACCGCCGACTTATGCATGGCCATAATGAGCGGCCATGCTTCCAGCTGTCTCGCCAACACAATACGCGCTATTAGGGACGGTCGGTTAACGCCAGCTCAACAAGACGTCAGTTCTCGCAGCACTGGTCGGGCTGCGGCCATACCAGCCGCTGCACGCGCTCCGACAGCGGTAGGTTGGTCGGCACACTCGTCACTGGCGCAATCGCTGGGCAGCGCAGCCAAACGCTCGCGCCTCATGTTCGAATAGGTTAGAACCGGCTCGTCCGGACTCTCAATCCGCTCCATCACTCTCACGTACACGTCGGCTGCGGCCAGCCCTCGATATCTTCAAATCGCGGCGGCTGAAAGGAAAATACGTAAAACTATTGATTGGCCGCCCGACAGCCGCAATAACCGAGAATTACCGCACTCGTCAGTTTGACAATGGCGTAGATGAGCGGCGCTTCGAAGGCCCCGCGTACCGGTTCGTTCTCGACGAACGCGATTGGACTGTCGCCGGCCTTGGGCTTGGTATACAGAACCGACCCGTGCAGAAACACCCGCTCTACATTCTTGGGCGGGATCACGCCCACCATTTGGAGCACCTGCACCACGCTGCGGATGCATGGACTCTTCCAAAGCCACAACGGGGTGGTAAGTGCGGGTGCCAGCGACCTTACGGCATCGGCGGCGACAAAGCCCTTTACGTGTGCGAGTGTGGAATGTCGCAGGTGTACGGCTTGCCGGTCTCGGCCATGTAGAGTGTATACTGGGGCATGGCTGTCGATACGCTCTCCGCGATGCCCTCAGCAGGGCAGGCGGTGACCTGGTGCGCGGTTGGTCGGCACCGACCGCCGTACGGGTGTCAGCATGCCATAAAACCTTGCACCTTGGCGAGGAGTACACACCGAACGAAGCTACTGGGATTAGGTTGGTTGACGACGTCCGCGGGCTGACAGGCGGCCTCGATGCTTGTGGCCTTGTTGCAGTGACACCAACGTGGCACACACAGAAACACAACACAAACACAAACACAAACGCACACCGCGTGTCGACTCCTCGTATCGGTGGCCTCTTTGGTGGCCGACCTGCACGCCCTGCGTCGTCACCACTTCGCCCGCCGCCTGGGTGCCGGAAGGATTTCCTTCGCGTCGTTGCCTGCCCTTATCCGCTTCGGGCCCCGGCTGCAGTCTCGTGTTCTCCTGCATCCGTTTTGAGGTGCTCTCTGCTTCCTCCACAGCGGCGGCGTCCACGTCCGCGTCCGCGTTGTCCGCGTCGTTAACGCGTCGTCGCTTGCGTCTGCGGCGAGTTCTCAATGACCCACGCCACTTTCGCGCCAACTTCACTAATGATTGCTCACTAATGAGCTCAATAGGAGACGGAGAAGTAATGGAGAAGCTTGTAAAGGCCTAATACACCGTGTACTGTCCACTGCTGTAGAGCAGCGCTCTCTATTGCTCTGCTGCAATTGACGCTCTATTGGATGGGAAGGGCTAGGTTGGAGGACTGCCTCGGTGGTGGATGTTGCAGATGCGCCTGCAAATATTAATCGCTGCGGGGGACGCCACAGCGCAGGCAACGCGGGTAGCGGGCGTGGATGGGTAAGATGGATGGTCCCAAGGCGGATTATGGTGTGTGCGAAGGCTGGACGTGGGAGGTGTACGCTAGGGGCATGTCGCTCGCTGG
>Ga0180215_1004093_pt1 | contig 13205 bp, 12 predicted proteins | sample eDN3rd37CBELigBY_FD_128871 | JGI IMG/M metagenome (GOLD analysis project Ga0180215, IMG submission 128871) | Enriched backyard soil microbial communities from Emeryville, California, USA - eDNA 3rd pass 37_C BE-Lig BY (version 2) (version 2) | ecosystem: Environmental > Terrestrial > Soil >...
CCAATGCTTCGGGCTATTCCTAATCGAGCCTCATCAACGATTTTTCGTGCTTCACGTCCGTAAGAATGAATACTCGAAGGATTACCGAAATAATCAGCCATTGACATAGCCATTTTTTCAATTACAGCAGGGTGCATGGGGGTTGTTGCCGCATGATCGACATATATCCGTTCCAAATTGTTTCACCTTCTTATTTTGTTGAGCTATTCTATCAAATTCGCTCGTCGAATTTGCGTCCGGATTTTTATCGAGCTCGCTCGATAAATTCCTCTTAGAATCCGAGACATCCGCCGGAGGCTTAACTTTATTCAGCTGGGTTTGTACCCTCATGAATCGAAGAGCTTTTTCAATTCACCGTTTAATTTCAGAAGAGAAGGGCATTGGCTGAATAAAATTAAATATAGAACATATAGGAATCAATTTCACCCTCATCCTTATGATTTGCCAAATCCTGGATCGTAGTGTTATCTAAAACATCCTTTACTGCATCCCTTATTCTAATCCATAATGCCCGTTTGACCGGTTCTTCATCCTCAATTCCTTCAACAGGTGTAATGGGACCTTCAAGAACACGAATGATATCACCTGATGTTATTTTGGATGGATCATCCGCTAAAATGTACCCTCCATAAGCACCGCGAACACTTTTCACTAAGCCTGCGTTCCGTAAAGGAGCGATTAACTGCTCCAAATAGTGTTCAGATAAATCATTTGCCTGTGCAATTGATTTTAAAGAAACGGGTCCTTCACCATATTTTTTGGCTAATTCAATCATAATCGTCAAGCCATAACGTCCCTTTGTTGAAATTTTCATTTCCTAACACCTCTCTCAATTCATTTGATAAATATATATTAAAACTAAAAAAGTGAATAGTGCTATATAAAAGCATACTATATAGATAAACTTAATCTATTATATCATACTATCCTATACCCTTGCAGGCTTCCGACTTTTGACCGGACGAAGCGTTTTAATACAGCTATTTTCCCTTTTTAAACTGTTCCAGTCTTTCATATATCGCAGCTAACCGTTTTTCTTCACCTGCTTCAACTGGCTGGTAATATTTAGTGCCCTTTAAATTAGCAGGTAAATACTCCTGATTCACCCAGCCGCCAAAGGTTCCAATTGGATAATCATGAGGATACTGATAACCGACATGGCCGAGAACCTTTGCACCAGAATAATGGGCGTCCCGTAAATGTTTTGGAATCTCCCCTACTTTTCCTGTTCTGATCCCGTCTATCGCTGCATCCAGCGCTTTATAGGCAGAATTCGATTTTGAAGATAAGCACATTTCAACAACTGCCGCGGCAAGTGGTATTCTTGCCTCTGGAAGTCCAAGTCGTTCCGAGGAGGTTACTGCTGCAAGAACACGGCCTCCAACATCTGGATTAGCAAGTCCTATATCTTCATAGGCAATAACCAGCAATCTACGATTAACGGATACTAAATCACCCGTTTCCAATAAATGAGCTAGGTAGTATAAAGCAGCATTCACATCACTGCCACGGATGCTTTTTTGTAAACTGGATAAGAGATTGTAATAATGAGATCCTTTTTTATCTCCGTACACACCCGCTTTTTTGATCATCCTATCGATTGTATCATTTTGAACTCTATATGTATCCTCAACAATATCAGAAGAATAAACGATTGATTCCAGCATCGTAAGTGATTTCCTGGCATCCCCTGCAGCACCTTCAGCTATCGCATCAATTTGCTCTTCGGTAATGTCTATCGAGAGTTTGCCAAAGCCTCTTTCTTCATCCTTTAATGCCCGAATAATGAGCTCTTTAATATCTTCCTTAGCAAGTCTTGTTAATTGCAGAATTTGTCCGCAACGACTGCGGATGGCTGGATTCACGTCATGAAAGGGATTTTCTGTTGTTGCTCCAATTAGCACAATGGTGCCATTCTCTACATGCGGAAGTAGATAATCCTGCTGTGCTTTATTAAAACGATGAATTTCATCTAAAAACAGAATAAGTTTTCCTGTTAAACGAGCTTCCTGTACAACCTCTTCAACATCCTTTTTACCAGAGGTTGTAGCGTTTAAAGCGACAAACGGGAGCTTAGTCGTTCCTGCAATCGCGAAGGCAAGGGAGGTTTTTCCAATACCAGGCTCCCCGTATAAAAGCATAGAAGGCACATAGCCGTTCTTTACCATTTTATATAAACTTGTATTTTTTCCGATAATCTCTTTTTGTCCGATTACTTCCTCGATGATTGTCGGACGCATCCGAAAAGCAAGCGGTTCACCGTTCAATCCCAAAACCCCCATTACATATATGCTTTCATTATAGTGTATCGTATGGTGTCAGGCACCTGCAATGCACTAATTCGCCCTATTTGTACTTTTCAGATGGACAGTTCCACCTAAAAACGAGCTTTGGCTGGCTTGCGATATATGGCATTGAAAAAAGACGCTACAAAGCTTAAGCGTCTTTTACCGTACTGATTTTGATGTCGCTAAGAAGTTCTCTTACAACGTAACTGGCCATGATAAGACCTGCAACAGACGGAACAAATGCATTTGAAGACGGCGGCATTTTGGCCTTACGGATCTCTGCATCGTCTTTTCCAACCACTTTTCGAACATCTTCCCTGATCACAATTGGACTTTCATCAGAGAAAACAACTGGAATTCCTTTTCTAATTCCTTCTTTTCTTAATCTTGTTCGGATGACCTTTGCAATCGGATCTGTATGTGTTTTCGAAATGTCCGCAATCTGAAAACGGGTAGGATCCATTTTATTTGCTGCTCCCATGCTTGAAATAATAGGGATTTGTCGATTTAGACATTCTTTCATTAAATGGATTTTATACGATATCGTATCAGAAGCATCGACAACAAAATCTAGATTATGGGCAAAAATCTCTTCATATGTTTCTTCAGTATAAAACATTTTCAGATCAATTACTTCGCAATCAGGATTAATATCGGCAATCCTTTCTTTCATTAATTCGGCTTTAGGCCTTCCAACGGTAGAAAGCAAAGCGATTACCTGACGATTTACATTTGTAATATCAACAACATCTTTATCAATAAGAATAAGCTTGCCTACTCCTGAACGGGCAAGTGCCTCTGCAGAAAATGAACCGACACCGCCAATTCCAAGAACAGCCACGGTACTATTTTTTAGCCTTTCTAGCCCTTCTTTACCTATTGCAAGTTCATTACGAGAAAATTGATGTAACATTAAAACCAACTCCATTTGCATCTTCAATTACCTTTAGATTTCCTGTTTAGAACTATAACATACTATAATTTTAAAACAAGTATACAGGTATGAATAATTAAGGATTTTTTGTAATAAATGGCATAAAAAAACCACGCCATATCGACATGGTTTTAACTCATATGTATGGGAAGAGTCCCAATTATGCCGTCGCTTTAAGCCTTTGTTTGAACCCGCACTTAGCAGGTGGGTGCACTATTCCAATTATTGTAAATCCTGAGTAAGAACTTTACGAATGTAAGTTCTTAGGTCAGGCCTGTACGCTAATTGGAAACTCCGGACTCCCAAAGGTAAAATGTTCGGTCAAACGATTGGATATACTACGTACACATCAGGACTCTTTTCATATTTTTATGATAGCATAATGCAAACAAGCATTCAAGAAATGTAAAATGACTGTTTTTGTCACATTTATTACTTGATAACAGTTGAGGCAAGATTTAACTCAAGCAATTGCGCTGGACTTACTTCCCCAGGTGCATCGGTTAACAAATCACTTGCGCTGGCAGTTTTAGGGAATGCAATGGTATCGCGTAAATTAGTTCTACCCGTTAACAGCATCACAAAACGATCAAGCCCTAACGCAATACCGCCATGTGGTGGTGTTCCATAATCAAATGCATCTAATAAAAATCCAAATTGTTCATTTGCTTCTTCTTCTGTAAAGCCTAAAGCCTTGAACATTTTATTCTGAACATCTCTTTCAAAAATCCGTAGTGAACCACCGCCAAGCTCGTATCCGTTTAACACGATATCATACGCTTGGGCACGAACCTTGCCTGGTTCGCTGTCAAGCAGTTCAATATCTTCTCTAACAGGCATTGTAAACGGATGGTGTGCTGCTGAATAACGACCATTATCCTCATCATACTCAAGCAATGGCCAATCAGTTACCCAAAGGAAGTTAAACTTACTTTCGTCAATTAAATTAAGATCCTTTGCAATTTTCACTCTTAACGCGCCAAGAGCATCAGCAACTATTTTTTTCTTATCTGCAACAAATAGGATTAAATCATCCTTTTCAACTGCCAGGATACGGTTTACAGCCGCTAGCTCTTCTTCACTAAAGAACTTAACAATCGGTCCTTTTAAACCATCGTCTTCTGCTTTTAGCCATGCAAGTCCTTTTGCTCCATAGCGTGCAGCAAATTCAGTTAGTGCATCAATATCCTTTCTTGAATAATTGACAGCACCATTTTTAACATTGATTGCTTTAACCTGTCCACCAGTTGAAACAGCACCAGCAAATACTTTAAAGTTAGAGCTTTGGAAAACCTCAGACAGGTCTGTAAGCTTAAGCTCAAATCTTGTATCAGGTTTATCTGAACCATAGCTGCCCATTGCTTCGTCGTATGGAATACGTGGGAATGGAACAGTGATGTCGATTCCTTTAACCTCTTTCATAATTCTTTGAATCATGTTTTCAATCATGCCTTGAATATCCTCAGCACTCATGAAGCTTGTTTCAATATCCAATTGTGTAAATTCTGGCTGACGGTCTGCACGTAAATCCTCATCACGGAAGCAGCGAGCAATTTGGTAATAGCGTTCAACACCACTGACCATTAGCATTTGCTTGAAAAGCTGCGGTGACTGTGGCAGTGCATAAAACTCACCTGGATGCACACGGCTTGGTACAAGATAATCTCTCGCACCCTCTGGTGTACTCTTTGTTAAAATTGGTGTCTCAATATCAAGAAACCCTTCGCTGTCAAGAAAATCACGCATAACCTTTGTTACTTGGTGACGCATTTTTAATGTATTAAACATAACCGGTCTTCTTAAATCTAAATAACGGTATTTTAAACGAACATCCTCTGACACCTCTGCATCATCTTCAATCATAAATGGAGGTGTTTTTGATTCATTAATAATGGTCATTTGTTCAACCTGTACTTCAATCTTACCGGTACTTAAATTCGGATTAAAAGTAGATTCATCCCTTGCAATAACAGTACCAACCACATCCACAACATATTCACTGCGGACTTTCTCTGCTACCTCTAATGCCTCCTGTGAAACCTCAGGATTAAAAACAACCTGAATAATTCCAGTACGGTCACGTAAATGAATAAAGATTAATCCGCCTAAATCACGGCGTCTTTGCACCCAGCCTTTTAAATTTACCTTTTCTCCAATTGCACTTTCCGGCACTTCGCCGCAAAAATAAGTTCTTCCAAACATAATCCCTTTTCCTCCCTATTGCTGTAATTCATGAAATGTATCAACAAAGTTTTCTAAATCCATTTCCCACTGGTCGCCTGTTTCCATTCTTTTCACAAGAATCCGCTTTTCCTTTAACTCATCTTCTCCTAGAATGGCCACAAACTTAGCATTTAAGCGGTCAGCAGCTTTCATTTGCGCTTTAATTTTCCGGTTTAAATAATCTCTCTCAGCTGAGATGCCTGCCAAGCGAAGTTTTTGCAAAAGTCCTACGGTATAATCCTTTGCTTCTTCACCTAAAGAAACGAGATAGCAATCAATCCCTTTATTTACTGGAAGCTCGACAGCTTCAGCCTTTAATGCAGCAATGAAGCGTTCGATGCTAAAGGCAAAACCAATTCCGGGTGTTTCTGGACCCCCGATTTCTTCGGTCAAGCCATTATATCGTCCACCGCCGCATAGGGTTGTAATAGCACCAAAGCCTTCTGCATCACTCATGATTTCAAATGCCGTATGATTATAATAATCAAGACCCCTAACTAGATTAGGATCAACCGTAAATGGAATATCCAAAGATGTTAAATACTGTTGTACTTTCTCAAAGTATTCTCTTGAATCTTCATTTAGATATTCAATGATTGATGGAGCTGATTTCATGAGCTCATGATCACGGTCCTGTTTACAATCAAGAATCCGCATTGGATTTTTTTCAAGACGATTTTGACAATCCTGGCAAAACTCACCGATTCGCGGTTGGAAATGCTGAATCAGCGCACTGCGATGTGCCAGACGGCTTTCCTTATCACCAAGACTGTTAATAATCAGCTTTAATTTACTTAAGCCCAGACTGTTATAGATGGACATGGCCAGCGCAATTACCTCTGCATCAATAGCCGGATCCTGACTGCCGAGAGCTTCGACACCGAATTGTACAAATTGGCGGAAACGACCAGCCTGCGGTCTTTCATAGCGGAACATCGGTCCCATATAAAATAATTTAACAGGCTGATTAGGATCGCCATACATTTTATGTTCTACGAAGGAACGAACAGTAGAAGCCGTACCTTCTGGTCGTAGTGTCAAACTGCGTCCGCCGCGATCATCAAACGTATACATTTCCTTCTGAACCACATCTGTTGTTTCACCGACACCCCTTGTAAACAGTTCAGTGTGTTCAAAAATTGGAGTTCTGATTTCTCTGTATTGAAACCTTTCACAAAGCTCACGCGCTTTTTTTTCGATATACTGCCACTTTTCTACTTCACCCGGCAGTATATCCTGAGTTCCTCTAGGTATCTGGATAGACATAGCACTAAACCTCCCTGAAAGAAAAAATAGTAAACCTATCTATGCTACTAAAATCTTAATAGGCTATATGACAAAAATAATAAAAAAGCTCCCGTCTCCTTGTATGATTTATACAAGGGACGAGAGCATTAATTCCCGTGGTACCACCCTAAATTGAAGCAATATGTATGCATTACTTCCACTTTTTTCGTTAACGCCTGTATACGTTCATCCCCTACTAAAGAAATACTTTCTTCTCGTTCAGCGTGAAGCCTCAGAAGTGTTCTTCATTTAGTCAGCTTGCAGAAACACTTTCAGCCTGTGGTGTTTCCTCTCTAACCAAGTGGGTCTAAATTACTTTTCTTCTTCTACGGCAATATTCACATTATCTACATAATATTACGAAGCTTCTCGAAAATTGTCAATAGTTGTAGTTAATTTCTTTCCATTTGCTTTTTTAACTTTTTGACATCCTGAGGAGATAGCCCAAATTCAGATGCGAATTCAATGGTTTGAGCATTCTGTTCTTTTTGAGTCAGGTCATGAAAATCTACACCAGTTAATTGGTTGTGTCCAGAAAGAGCTGACATTCCTTTATCTCCGTGCCGCATTGTCATCCACCTTTACAAAGTCTCTTTTTTATCCATTCTTTTTGTTTACTTTGTTAGCTTTCCCAAATTAGCATTAATAATTTCATAAAAAGAAACTATTTCATAAGGAAAAAACTAAATAATCGCTAAAATAATCCGATACAAGAGAAGGGATATTATCTGCTCAAGGAGAAGTAATTTTTCATGCAGGAAAAATCCAATTTGTTCATAGCAGTGAACTAGAAATTTAAGCAAAAAATGATTCAAAAACAGAACAAGGGAGGGAACTGGATTTGCTTAAAAAGAAATTAATTTTTCTCATCTGCATCGCTCTCTGTCTTACCTGGCTTGAGACAAATTCAGTAACAGAAGCAGCAGGAACTACCATCACAATCTCAACTGATGATTTGAATGTCAGAAGTGGTCCAGGTCGGGATTATGAAGTTATGACCACGTTGAACAAAGGAGAAGTCTATTCCGTTTTGCAGGAAGACGGAGAATGGACGCAAATTCAGCTGAAGAATGATAAGAAAGGCTGGGTCGCAAATTACCTTGTCAAACAGAATGAAGGGGAAGGTTCATCTGAAACTGCTTCAGAAGGACAGGAAAAGCAGGAAAGAAACTCATCTAAGACAGGGCACATTCGTGTAGACTCCTTAAACTTCCGCACTGCCCCCTCATTAGATTCAGACATTGTCGGAAGACTTGATCAAGGTACAGTGGTTGACATTATTTCTGAACGTAATGGTTGGGTTGAAATTCAATATGGTGAACAAAAAGGATGGGTATCAGGGGATTATATTCAACTAACAGCAGACAAGACAGAAGAACACCCAAAAGAAAATGCACAAAAGCTAGAAAACTCAACATTAACCATTTTACATAATGGAACAAATATTAGAAAAAATCCAAATACCCAATCTACTATACTTGAGCGTGCCAATGAAGGAGATACATTCGAAGTCATTAGCTTTGAAAATGATTGGTATGAAATTCAATTAACAGGCGGACAAATTGGTTATGTGGCCAGCTGGGTCGTTTCTGAAATGAGCGAACAAAGCGAAGCTGCTGAAGAAGCAGCAAGCAATGAAGAAACAGACAACGATTTGGGGTATTATTTACAAAACAAAAAAATCGTCATTGACCCCGGTCATGGTGGAATAGATGATGGAACTTCCGGGACAAGAGGTACATTGGAAAAAGAACTCACATTGGAAACCGCACGCGAATTATTTAACAAGCTAAAAGCCGCTGGAGCCGATGTAACATTAACAAGGCAGCGGGATAAGTATTTAAATCTGCCTTATCGTGTCAACGTTGCACATGAGCTAAATGCGGATGCTTTTATCAGCATCCATTATGACAGCACTCAAAATCAGAGTGTCAGAGGATTAACAACTTATTATTATTATCCTTGGCAAAAGGAACTGGCCATCAACATTCACTCGGCTGTTATCGATGAAACAGAAATGAAGGACCGTGGGACCCGCTTTGGTGATTATTATGTCATTCGAGAAAATAACAAAAAGGCCGTTTTGATTGAATTAGGTTATTTAAGCAATCCTACTGAAGAACTGCACGTCAAATCGAAACAATACCAGGAATCGGCCGCCACCGGAATTTACGAGGGGCTTGGTCGTTATTTTAAAGAAAATTAAACGCAAAAGCCCTGGTGCTGGATGCAAAAAAAGAGAGCCGAGGCTCTCTTTTTTTTAGCTTTCTACTATCAACGTCACAGGACCATCATTGACAAGAGAAACATCCATCATGGCGCCAAACTCCCCTGTTTCAACTTGGACTCCTTTTTCTCTCAATAATTCGTTAAAGCGATTATATAGCGCTAAGGCATAATCCGGCTTTGCAGCATCCATAAAATTAGGCCTTCTACCTTTACGACAATCTCCATATAAGGTAAACTGCGACACAGATAAAATACTGCCTCCCTTATCAAGTAGGGAAAGATTCATTTTATTGTTTTCATCTTCAAAAATTCGCAGGTGGACAATTTTTTCAGCTAAATAAGCAGCGTCAGCTTCTGTGTCTTCATGTGTAACACCGACAAGCAGTACAAGACCACTCGAGATTTTCCCGATTACCTGTTCATTTACCGTTACACTTGCTTCTTTACTTCTTTGTACAACAACTCGCATGTTTTTCACCTTTAATTCATGATTCTTCTAACGGCATAAAGATCAGGAATTTGCTTAATCCGATCAACGACTTTTTGCAAATGGCTTACATTGAGTATTGAAATGGACATCGTAATCGTAACCATTTTATTACGGTCAGTCCTTCCGGATACAGTTGAAATATCCGTCCGTGATTCATTGACAGCCTGAAGAACTTCATTTAAGAGACCTCTTCTGTCAAAACCGGTAATTTCAATTTCCACATTGTATTCTTTTTTGTCATTTAATCCTGATTCCCATTCGACCGGAATGAGCCTTTCCCTCGCATCGTCCGTCACGATATTTGGGCAATCCTTGCGGTGCACTGAAACTCCTCTGCCTTTTGTGATAAAACCGACAATTTCATCCCCAGGTACCGGATTACAGCATCGAGAAAGTCGGATTAACAGGTTGTCAATGCCTTCAACCCGAACACCAGATTCTCGTTTTTTCTTAGTCGGCAGCGTTTTTAATTCCGAAACAGCATTGGTTAAGTTGGCTACTTGTTCCTGGTCTCGCTTTTTACGCCATTTTTCCGTTAACCGATTGGCCACCTGCAATGCGGTGATTCCGTTATAGCCAACCGCCGCATACATATCTTCCTCATTGGCAAAGTTAAACTTTTCAACAACCCGTTTTACATTTTCAGGTGTTAAAATTTCTTTTAAATCAAATTCCATCAAGCGGATTTCTTTTTCCACCTGCTCGCGGCCTTTAATAATATTTTCTTCTCTTCTTTGCTTCTTAAAGAAAGCTCTTATTTTATTTTTAGCCTGTGATGTTTGTGCAAGCTTCAACCAATCCTGACTTGGTCCATAGGAATGTTTGGATGTCAAAATTTCTAATATATCTCCCGTTTTCAATTTATAATCGAGAGTGACCATCTTCCCATTGACCTTTGCTCCAATTGTTTTATTTCCAATTTCGGAATGAATTCGGTAAGCAAAATCAATCGGTACAGAACCTGCAGGGAGCTCAATGACATCTCCCTTCGGAGTAAAAACAAATACCATATCAGAGAAAAGATCGACCTTTAACGACTCCATAAACTCTTCTGCATTTACCGTATCATCCTGAAATTCAAGAATTTCACGGAACCATGTCAATTTATCTTCAAATGTTGAATCTTCTTGTAACGTTTTACCCTCTTTATAGGCCCAGTGTGCTGCAATCCCAAATTCAGCAATGCGATGCATTTCAACCGTACGAATTTGCACCTCAAGCGGGTCACCCTTAGGACCAATCACCGTCGTATGCAGGGATTGATACATATTGGGCTTAGGCATCGCAATATAATCTTTAAAACGGCCAGGCATTGGTTTCCAGCATGTATGAATGATTCCAAGTACGGCATAGCAGTCTTTAATCGAGCTAACAACAATCCGAATGGCAAGCAAATCATAAATTTCATTAAATTGTTTATTTTGCCGGGACATTTTGCGATAAATACTGTAAATATGCTTTGGCCGTCCAGACATTTCTGCCTTGATGCCTACTTCATCCATGTTCTTTTGCAATTCAACAATGACTTCATCTAAATATTGTTCCCGCTCCGCACGTTTCTTTTTCATGAGATTAACAATCCGGTAATATTGCTGTGGATTCAAATAACGTAACGCAGTATCTTCAAGCTCCCATTTTATTGTCGAAATCCCCAGTCGATTCGCTAATGGTGCAAAAATTTCTAATGTTTCATTTGCTATACGACGTTGTTTTTCTGCTGGCAGATGCTTTAATGTCCGCATATTATGAAGCCTATCTGCCAATTTAATCATAATGACGCGAATATCCTGTGCCATGGCCACAAACATCTTCCGATGATTTTCTGCCTGCTGTTCCTCGTGAGATTTATATTTAATTTTACCGAGCTTTGTAACACCATCGACGAGCATGGCCACTTCATCGCTAAAGGCTTCCTTTAAATCTTGAAGAGAAGCTTCTGTATCTTCAACAACGTCGTGGAGAAATCCTGCTGCCACCGTAGAAGGATCCATTTCTAAGTCTGCTAAAATACCTGCGACCTGAACTGGATGAATAATATACGGCTCACCGGATTTTCTGTATTGTAAACGATGTGCATGTTTGGCAAATTCATATGCCCTTCGAACGAACTCTACATCCTCATCGTTTAAATATCCCCTTGTTCTATCGATGACTTGTTCGGCGGTTAATACTTGATCGTTCGCCATAAAATCACCTTTTTAATTAAATGTATTTAGTATTTATAATGAATGAATATGAATAAAAAAATCAAATGATTGTTATTATTATCGAAAAAAAATGATGAGATGTAAAGAGAATGTATGTTATTTTTCAGTTTAATTAAAAAAAGATGACAGATACAGGAGCGCAAGAGCTATAGATATAGGAAAAGAGCGCTTATTCTTGTAAGCGCTCCCACTCCTTAAAAGGTCATCAGTGTAAGAATATCGTGATTTTTGAGCTTTTTTCTTCCTTCTAAATCACTTAATTCAATTAAAAAAGCAATTCCTGCTACAACTCCACCCAATTGTTCTACTAACTGAATGGTAGCTAAAATGGTTCCACCTGTTGCAAGCAAATCATCCGTTATTAGGACTCTTTGACCTGGTTTGATTGCATCCTTGTGAATCGTAAGGACATCTTTTCCATATTCTAAACCATAGTCAACTTTCACTGTTTCACGTGGCAATTTTCCCTCTTTACGAACCGGCGCAAACCCAACACCAAGGGAATACGCAACAGGACAGCCAATGATAAATCCACGGGCTTCAGGACCTACTACGAGATCGATTTCTTTATCTCGTGCATATTGAACGATCTGATCTGTCGCATATTTATAAGCGTCGCCATTATCCATTAATGTCGTAATATCTTTAAAACTTATGCCTGGCTTAGGCCAATCCTCTACGACGGTAATATACTGTTTTAAGTCCATTTTATAAAGCCTCCTCGAATTTCACCGTTTCATGAATCAATTGATCGAACCAGTTTTTTAACTGATGAAACGATGAATATAACAATTCCTTTTCAAGCTCATACTGAGCCAGTTTTTGTTGATACGTTTTGGAATCTGCTAAATCCTGCTTGCCAGCATTCTTGTTCAATGAAATCAGTCCATTTTCCATTGTAACAAAATCAAGATCAAAAAACACCTGTGACATAAAATCAATTGTTTCTCTTGACCATCCTCGGTGCTTTGCAATCGCATCACCGTGTTTCTTTAAATCAAATGGTCCTTTTTTTGCAATCAGCGCATAAAACCATTTGAAATGCTCTCTCGTTGGAATCGTAGAGAAAAAGTCGCTATCTGCCTTGAATAAATGAGCATAAATTCTAGCCACCTTTTTCCCAAGCAAAAGCCGATAAAGAATTTCCTTTGAAGGTGGTAAATCAACTAACACAACATGACAATCATTAAGTGGAATTTCTTCTGCTTCAGGCAAAGAAGAAATATATAGAACCTCTCCACCTCCAATTGATTGCTGCAATTTCAAGGCATATTCTTGACGAAAGACGATCCATTTTGTCCGATCTGGCGGCAGGGTATCAGCTATACCAAGTAATTTTTTAGCCCCCCGGTAATCAAACAGCTGCCAGGAGGAAACAGAAAGATCTTGTAAAAAGATTTGCGGTTTTTTTCGATTATTCCATTCATTAATCGATAATTCACCGATAACCGAAAGCTTGGAAGCAGGGGAGATGTGGTCACATGCTTCGCCAAGGCCAAACCCTACACCGTCTAATGAAGCTCCCTCATGCTCCAATGTCAATTTTA
>Ga0180215_1004097_pt1 | contig 13201 bp, 11 predicted proteins | sample eDN3rd37CBELigBY_FD_128871 | JGI IMG/M metagenome (GOLD analysis project Ga0180215, IMG submission 128871) | Enriched backyard soil microbial communities from Emeryville, California, USA - eDNA 3rd pass 37_C BE-Lig BY (version 2) (version 2) | ecosystem: Environmental > Terrestrial > Soil >...
CATCCGGGCGCACGCGCCGCTCGGGCGCCGGGGGTCAGGCGAGGCGGCGCATGTGGACGTTCTGGACCAGGCCGAGGGCGAGCAGCACGGCCATGGTGGCCGACCCCCCATAGGAGACCAGCGGGAGGGGGATGCCGGTGATCGGCATGATCCCCATCGTCATGCCCACGTTCTCGAAGACCTGGAAGACCAGCATGGCCAGCACGCCGGCGCAGATGAGGGTGCCGCTCAGGTCCCTGGCAAGGTGGGCCGTGCGCCAGATCCGCCAGGCCATCACGGCGTAGAGCCCGAGCAGGAAGCCCGCTCCCAGGAAGCCGAGCTCCTCGGCGACCACCGTGAAGATGAAGTCGGTGTGGGCCTCGGGCACGAACGACAGGTTGGTCTGCACACCCTGCAGGTAGCCCTGGCCGTCCCAGCCGCCGGAGCCGATGGCGATCTGCGACTGCTCGAGGTGGTAGGCAGCGTCGCCCTCCTGGTCGAGGAAGGCGGTGAGCCGGGCCTGCTGGTAGTCCTCGAGGCGCCCGGTCCCGAGGATCACCGCCACGGACACGATGCCCAGCAGGGTCAGCACCGCGATGTGGCGGGGCTGCGCGCCGGCCACCAGGAGCAGCCCGATGGTGATGGCGCCGAGCACCATCGCCGTGCCGAGGTCGGGCTGCAGCAGGATGAGCCCGATCGGCACCGCGGCCAGCACGAGCGACGATCCGAGCTCGTGGGTGGCCAGGAAGCCCCGACCCGCCCCGGCCACCGCGGCCAGCATCACCACCAGCGCCACCTTGGCGAACTCCGACGGCTGGAGCTGGAACCCCCCGAGCTGGAACCACGCCTGCGTCCCGTTGGTGGTGCGCCCGATCGCGATGACGCCGACGAGGGTGAGCAGCGAGCCGACGAACAGCGGCACGGCCCAGTCGCGCAGCTTGCGGTAGTCGACCGCAGCGACCAACGCCATCAGCACGAGCCCGCCGAGCACCGCCAGGCCCTGGCGCTTCACGTAGGTCATGGGATCGAGGCCGGCCGTCTCGAGGCCCCGACGCCGGGCCGAGTAGATGGCCAGCAGGCCCATCGTGACGATGGCGGCCGTGGTGGCGAGCAGGACCACGTCGACGTGGCGGAAGGGCCCCGCGTGGTCGCGGGCCCGGCCGCCGAGGGAGCGCGACGGGCGGGTGGACGGCGGGGCGACGACGGTGGCCATCAGTCCCTCGCCGTCGGTCCCACGTCGAGGTCGACGTCGAGCGCCTGCCGCTGCTGCGACGGCACCAGCCGGGGCACCTCGCTGGCGCCGGACAGGCCGTCGACGATGACCCGGGCCACCGGCGCGGCGGCCGACGACCCGAACCCGGCTTCTTCCATCACGACTCCCACCGTGTACTGGGGCGCCGTCGCCGGCCCGAAGGCGACGAACAGCGACGTCTCCTCGCTGGCCAGGCGGCTGCCCTTCTGCGCGGTCCCCGTCTTGCCGGCCATGGGCACGTCGGAGCCGGCGAAGGCCGCCGCCGCCGTGCCGTACGGCGCGCTGGTGGCGTCGACGAGCCCCTGCACGATCGGGCCGCGCAGCTCGTCGGGCAGCTCCACGGTCGACTGCACGCGAGGCTGGATCTCGCGCACCACCACCGGCGCGGGCGGCACGGCGCGGCCGCCGCCGCCGCCCGTCCCGGCCTCGAGCACCCGCCACACGATGTTCGGCTGGTAGACGGTGCCGCCGTTGGCCAGGGTGCTGTAGGCGTTGACGAGCTGGAGGGGCGTGGCCAGCACGTCGCCCTGCCCGATCGCGGTGTTGACGTTGTCGCCCGTGAACCACTCGCCGTACGGGAACACCTCAGGCGCCTCGTCGTGGAGCCGCTGCTTCAGCTCCGGCGTGGGCACGCGCCCGGCGCGCTCGGCCGGCAGCGTGATGCCGGTCTGGCGCCCGAAGCCGAAGCGGGCCGCCACCTCCTGGAGGGGCAGCTGCCAGCCCCGCTCCTCCCGGAAGCGCCACAGGTCGGCGCCGATCCCATAGAAGTAGACGTCGCTCGACGCGGCCAGCGCCTTGGGCAGGTCGACCCGGCCGAGCGCCGTCCCTCCGGCGTTGGAGCGCGTGCAGCCGGTGATGTCGCCGCGGCAGCCCGGGATCTTGTAGGTGCCCGTGTCGTTGATGGGGACCGAGGGGGTCACCACGCCCGTCTCGACCCCGGCTACCGCGGTCACCAGCTTGAAGGTGGAGCCCGGCGCGTACTCGCCCTGGATGGCCCGGTTGATGAGCGGGTTCGACGTGTCGTCGGCGGTGAGGGCGTCGTAGTCGGCCTGGCTGATCCCGTCGGAGAACTGCTGGGGGTCGTAGGCCGGGTACGACGCCATGGCCAGCACCGCCCCCGTGCTCGGCTCGGTGACCACCACGGACCCCGCCGGCGCCTCGTAGCGCGGCCCGCCCTCCCGGGGCCGGCGCTGCCGCGCCGCCTCGAGCCCGGCCTGCAGCGCCTGTTCGGCGAGCTGCTGGATCTCGGCGTCGATGGTGAGCTGCACGTCGTGACCCGGCACGGGGTCCTGGCGCTCGACCTCGCGCAGCACCCGGTTGGAGGCGTCGACCTCGAGCTTCGACCACCCCGGGGTGCCCCGCAGGTCGGCCTCGAAGATCCTCTCCACGCCCGCGATGCCGATGGTGTCGCCCAGCTGGTAGCCCTGGCGGAGCCGCTCCTGCGCCTCGGACTCGGGCAGCCGGCCGACGTAGCCCAGCACGTGGGCCGCCAGCGTGCCGTAGGGGTAGATCCGCACGGGCACGTCGGCCACCTCGACGCCGGGGAAGCGCTCCACCTGCTCGTCCACCTGCACGACGACCTCGGGCGGGACGTCCTCGGCCAGCGGCAGCGGCAGCAGCTGGTCGTAGCGGCCGTCGTGGTAGCGGTCCTCCAGCGCCTCGGGGGTGGTGCCGAGGATCGGCGCGATGTCCTCGAACAGCGCGGCCCTGGCGCTCGACGAGGCGATCACCTTGCGATCGACGGTCACCACCGTGGAGAGGCGGTTGTCGGCCAGGACGCGGCCGTCACGGTCGAGGATCCGGCCGCGCGTCGGGTTCAGCTGCACGACCCGGGCCCGGTTGCGCTCGGCCGCCTGCTCGAACTCCGGGGCCGCCAGGACCTGCAGGTAGTAGAGGCGGGCGAACAGGGCGCAGAAGAGCGACACCGCCACGATCCCCAGCACGCCCAAGCGGACGCGCGGCGAGTCCCCGCTCATCGGTACGATCCTGGCATGGCCGGGCGGCTCACCGGACGACCGCCGTGGTCGCCGCGGCGTCGCCGGCGAGCGACCAGCGGACCACCGGCCGCACCACCAGACCCCAGACCCCGTTCAGCACCCCGACCACCGCCATGGTGACCAGCAACCGGCGCTCGAGCAGGTCGACCTCGCCGAGCACGGTGGCCAGCGCGGCGTACAGGCCGATGCCGGCGGCGCTGGCCACCACCGTGGCCGCAGGGGCCACCCACCACACCGGCTGCAGCATCCCGACGCGCACCCGGCCGACGGCGTACGCCACCAGGCAGGAGGTCAGCGCGCTGAGCCCGAAGGGCGTCTGCAGCACGAGGTCGTAGGCGAAGCCGAAGACCAGGCCGAGGACCGCGCCACGCTCGGGGCCGGCCACCAGCGCCGCGGCCACCGCGGCCAGCAGCAGCAGGTCGGCGGTGGTGCGGAACAGCGGCATGCCGGCCACCAGGGTGAGCTGCAGCACGACGAGCGTGAGCAGCACCGGCGGGACCCGGACCCACGGCGAGCTCAGGAGCTGGGGGTCCACCGCACCACCTGCACGTAGGTCACCTGCTCGACCTCGGCGGCCGGCTCGACGCGCACGCCGAGCTCGACGGCGCCGGGCGCCCGGTCGACGGCGGACACCCGGCCGACGATCAGGTCCGGCGGGTACTGGCTCCCCCTGGCGCCGCTGGTCTTCACCACGTCGCCCTCGTTCACCTCGACGGTGGCCGCCAGGTGCTCGAGCGTCGGCTGGTCGCCGCGGCCGTGCCCGTGGACCGTGGCGATGGCGCCCGTCGAGGGCAGCACCACGCCGGCGCGGAAGGAGGGGTCGGTGAGGAGGCGGACCATCGACCGGCTCCGGCCGGCCTGGACCACGGTGCCGACGAGGAGGCCGCCGCCCGCCACCACCGGGTGCCCTTCGCGGACCCCGTCGGCGGTGCCCCGGTCGATCTCCACGCTGAGGTCGAAGTTGGACGGCGCCGGCGACACCACCCGGGCCGCCACCACGTCGAGGTCGCCGAGGCGGCTCACGTCGAGCAGGTCGACGAGCTCCTGGTAGCGCTGGGCCTCCCCCTCGTTCTCCAGGAGCTGGCGGCGCAGCTCGTCGACCTGGGCCCGCAGCTGGGCGTTCTCGGCCTCGAGGTCGTCGTAGCCGGTGATGCCGTGCCAGGCGTCGGTGACCGGGCGGGTGACGCGGTCGGCCCCATCCCTCAAGGGCCCGATGAGGTCGAGGGCGCCACCGCGGACACCGTCGACCACGCCGCTCCCCCTGTAGTTGAGGGTGAGGGCCACCAGCGAGATGAGGACGCAGATGGCCAGGGTCAGCCGGGACCGTCCCGTCCTTCCCGTCCGCCGCGAGATCGCCATCAGCTACGCAGGGTGGAGCGCGGGATCAGCGCTCGACGCCGCGGAAGAGCACGCCCTTCAGGGCCTCGAACTCCTCGAGCGACTGCCCGGAGCCGATGGCCACGGAGTAGAGGGGCTGGTCGGCGACGATGATCGGCATGCCGGTCTCGTGGGCCAGGCGCTGGTCGAGGCCGCGCAGCAGGGCGCCCCCGCCGGTGATGACGATGCCCTGCTCCATGATGTCGGCGGCCAGCTCGGGAGGCGTCTTGTCGAGGGTGGCCTTGACCGCGTCGACGATGGCGGCCACCGGCTCGGCGATCGCCTCGCGGATCTCCTCGGTGGTGACGATGATCGTCTTGGGCAGGCCCGACACCAGGTCGCGGCCGCGGATCTCGGCCCGGAGCTCCTCCTCCAGCGGCCAGGCGGACCCGAGCGCCATCTTCACCTCCTCGGCGGTGCGCTCGCCGAGGGCCAGGCTGTACTCCTTCTTGATGAAGGTCAGGATGGCCTCGTCGAGCTCGTCCCCGGCGACGCGCACCGACTGGCTGACCACGATCCCGCCGAGCGAGATGACGGCGACCTCGGTGGTGCCGCCCCCGATGTCGACGATCATGTTGCCCGTGGGGTCCTGCACCGGGAGCCCGGCGCCGATCGCCGCGGCCATGGGCTCCTCGATGATGTAGGCCGGCTTCCGGGCGCCCGCGTACTCGGCCGCCTCCTGCACCGCCCGCTGCTCCACGCCGGTGATGCCCGACGGCACGCAGATCACCATCCGGGGCTTCACGAACCGCCGGTTGTGGACCTTGTGGATGAAGTAGCGGAGCATCTTCTCGCAGATGTCGAAGTCGGCGATGACCCCGTCCTTCAGCGGCCGGATGGCCTGGATGTGGCTCGGGGTGCGACCGATCATCCGCTTGGCCTCGAGGCCCACGGCGAGGGGCCGGCCGTCGTGCACGTTGACGGCCACCACCGACGGCTCGTTCAGCACGATGCCGTAGCCCCGCACGTACACCAGCGTGTTGGCCGTGCCGAGGTCGACCGCCATGTCGCGGCCCATCACAGAGGAGAGGAAGCTGTCACCTGGCATGCGCGTCCTTCCTCTCGGATCCCGCGGGCATCGGTCGGAGCGCCAGCGGCGCAGCCTAGGTCAGGCCCCACACCCCGACAACGGCGCCCCAGGGGTCTCGGCGTCCCCCATCGACGTCGTTCCCGTCACGTCCGCCGCGCTCGCTGGGGCCCTCCCCCTGGCCACGCCCCCAACCGCGCCATGGCGCGATCGCGGTCACCAGCAACCCCCAAGCGCGCCATGGCGCGCCAGAGGGCGTCGGCCAGCGCCACCCACCGCACCCAGCCACCGCTCCCCCGCCACGCACCCAACCGCGCCATGGCGCGATCGCGGTCACCAGCGACCCCCAAGCGCGCCATGGCGCGCCAGGGGCGAGCCGCCCGCGACCCCCCAGCCCGTCGGCCCGCTGCCCCCAACCGCGCCATGGCGCGATCGCGGTCACCAGCAACCCCCAAGCGCGCCATGGCGCGCCAGAGGGCGCCCTGGGGAACCTCGTACCTGGGCAGTCGTACCGTCCCCCGCCATGGACGCCATGGACCCCATCGCCGCCGCCCGCCACCGGCACGGCGTCGTCACCCGGGCGCAGCTGCTGGCCGGCGGCGTCACCGCGGCCCGGATCCGTCACCTGCTCCGGCAGGGTCTCCTCGAACGGCGGTTCCCCGGCGTCTACGCGGTCGCAGGCGCCCCGCGCTCGTTCGAGCAGCGGGTGCTCGCCGCGCTGGAGCGCGCCGGCCCGGGCACGCACGCCTCCCATCGCTGCGCAGCGGCGTTGTGGGGCCTTCGACGCATCCGTCGGCCGCAGCTCGAGCTCACCGTGGCCCGCAACCGCTTGCCCCGCCTCGGCGACGACGCCGTCGTGCACCGCTCGGTCCAGCTGGACCGGCTCCACGTGATCGAGCGCGACGACGGGATCCGGCTGACCCCGCCGGCGGTCACCCTGCTCGACGTCGCCTGGGTGGTCGACGACGACACCCTCGAGCACGCCTTCGAAGACGCCGTCCACCGCCGCCTCACCACGGTCGAGGAGGTGGAGGCGACGCTGGCGCAGCTCGGCGGCATCGGCCGCCCCGGCACGGCCCGGTTGGGTCGGCTCCTGCGGGCACGGCGTCGAGGCGACGCCGTGTCGGGCAGCGGGAAGGAGCTGGCCCTCGTCCAGGCGCTCCGCCGCGTCGGAGCCCCACCGCCGGCACGCCAGCACCCGCTCGACCTGCTCGACGGGCGGCGCATCCACGTCGACCTCGCCTGGCCCGAGCACCGCCTGGCGGTGGAGGTCGACGGGCTGCTCTGGCACGCCACCCGCGAGGCGCAGGCCGCCGACCACGACCGCGACCTGCAGATGGCCCTCATCGGGTGGCGCTGCCAACGGCTGAGCGCCGAGCAGGCCGAGCAGCACGCCGACGCGACGGCGCAGGCCCTCCTCGCGCTGCTCGTCGCCGTCGAGGAGCGGGTGGCGTGAGCCGGCGGTCAGCCCGCCAGCTGCGGGAAGAAGATGCCGATCTCGCGAGCCGCCGACTCGGGACCGTCCGAGCCGTGCACCAGGTTCTCGGTCAGCTCGATGCCGAAGTCGCCGCGGATCGTCCCGGGCGCGGCGTCACGCGGGTTCGTGGTGCCCATCATCGTGCGCACCACCTTCCACGTGTCCTCCGGCCCCTCCAGCACCATCAGCACCGACGGCGAACGGCCGATGAAGGTGAGCAGGTCCTCGTAGAAGCCCTTCCCCTTGTGCTCCGCGTAGTGCTGCTCGGCGGTGGCCCGGTCGACGGTCCGCAGCTCCATGGCCACGATCTTCAGGCCCTTGCGCTCGAACCGGGCGACGATCTCGCCGACCAGGCCACGCTCCACGGCATCGGGCTTGCAGATCACGAGGGTGCGGTCCATGGCGGCGCAGGCTACGGGTCAGAGCCGTTGGCGCACCAACTGCATCCGGGCCGCGCCCACGACGTAGAGCGACCCGGTCACGAGCACCACGTCCTCCATCTCGGCCTCGTCGAGCGCACGGCGCACGGCCCGCGCCACGTCGGGCACGACGGTCGCCGTCGCGCCGAGGCGCTCGGCCGCGTCAGCCACCTCCCGGGCCGGCACGGCCCGGGGCGACGGCGGCGTGCAGGCCACCACGAGGCGCACGTCGTCCACGCCGAGGGCGTCGAGCATGTCCTCGGGGTCGCGCCCTTGGAGGAAACCGACCACGAGGAGGCGCTCCCCCTCGGTGGTGAAGTCGTCGTCGAGCACGCCGCGCAGCACCTCGGCGCCGGGCACGTTGTGGGCGCCGTCGAGCACCACCAACGGCTGGCGGTGCACCACCTCGAACCGACCGGGCATCACCACGTCGTCGAAGGCCTGCTGCACGAGCTCCGGCTCGAGCGGCGCGCCGCCGAAGAACGCCTCCACGGCGGTGAGGGCCGCCGCCGCGTTGTCGCCCTGGTGGGCGCCGTGCAGCGGCAGGAAGAGCTCGCTGTACACCGCGCCGGGCGTGCGGATGTCGAGCATGCGCCCGCCCACAGCGAGGTTGTTCTCGATGCAGGTGAAGTCGACCTCGCGCTCCCACAGCGCGGCCGCGCCCTCGGCGCGGAACACGTCGGCGACGTCGGGATCGGTCTCGCCCAGCACGAGGGTGGCGCCGGGCTTCACGATGCCGGCCTTCTCCCGGGCGATGTCGAGCAGCGACGGGCCGGCGTACTCGGTGTGGTCCAGCCCGACGTTGGTGACCACGGCCACCGACCCGTCGGCCACGTTGGTGGCGTCCCAGCGGCCCAGGAGGCCCACCTCCACCACCATCGCGTCGACCGCCACGTCGGCGAACCAGCGATACGCCGCCGCGGTGAGGATCTCGAAGTAGGTCGGCGGCTCGTCCATCAGCGGTTCGAGCGCGGCGACGCTGGCGATCACCTCCACCAGCTCGTCGTCGGGGATGGGCTCGCCGTTGCGGCTGATGCGCTCGTTGACCCGCTCGAGGTGCGGGCTGGTGTAGGTGCCCACCGTCAGCCCCTGCGCCGCCAGCAACCGGGTGGCGATCTGCGCGGTGGAGCCCTTGCCGTTGGTCCCGGTCAGGTGGATGACCGGCGCGGCCCGCTGCGGCTCACCCATGAGCGCCATGAGGCGCTCCATGCGGGCCAGCGATGGCGCGTCGACTCGGCGCGTCGCGAGGCGCTCGAGGTTGACGTGCTGGTCGAGGTAGGCGAGCGCCGAGGGGAGGTCGTGGATCAGGACGCGGCTCGCCGAGGCCGCGAGGCCCGCGGCGCCTCCGTGCGCGGCACCAGCGTGGGGTTGACCTTCTCCAGCACGACCGTGCGGTCGATGACGCACTTGCCGACGTCGGTGCGGCTCGGCAGGTCGTACATGACGTTGAGCAGCACCTCTTCGAGGATCGCCCGGAGGCCACGGGCGCCGGTGCCGCGCAGCAGCGCCTGGTCGGCCACGGCCTCGAGGGCGTCGTCGGTGAACTCGAGCTCCACGTCCTCGAACTCGAAGAACTTCCGGAACTGCTTCACCAGCGCGTTGCGGGGCTCGACCAGGATGCGCACCAGCGCCTCACGGTCGAGGTTGGCCACCGCGCCGATCACGGGGAGGCGACCGATGAACTCGGGGATGAGCCCGAACTTCAGCAGGTCCTCGGGCAGCACCTGGGTGAGCAGGTCGCTCACGCCACGCTCGCTGGAGCGGCGGATGTCGGCCCCGAAGCCGACGCCCTTGCGGCCGATGCGGCCCTCGATGATCTTCTCCAGCCCGGCGAACGCGCCGCCGCAGATGAAGAGGATGTTCGTGGTGTCGATCTGGATGAACTCCTGGTGGGGGTGCTTGCGGCCCCCCTGCGGCGGCACCGACGCGGTGGTGCCCTCCAGGATCTTCAGCAGGGCCTGCTGCACGCCCTCACCCGACACGTCGCGCGTGATCGAAGGGTTCTCGCTCTTGCGGGCGATCTTGTCGATCTCGTCGATGTAGATGATGCCGGTCTCGGCCTTCTTGACGTCGTAGTCGGCAGCCTGGATGAGCTTCAGCAGGATGTTCTCGACGTCCTCGCCCACGTAGCCGGCCTCCGTCAGCGCGGTGGCGTCGGCGATGGCGAAGGGCACGTTGAGCATGCGGGCCAACGTCTGGGCCAGCAGCGTCTTGCCGCAGCCGGTGGGCCCCAGCAGGAGGATGTTCGACTTGGCCAGCTCCACGTCGGCGTCGTGGTGGCTGGATCCGAACTGGACGCGCTTGTAGTGGTTGTAGACCGCGACCGACAGGATCTTCTTGGCCGCGTCCTGCCCGATGACGTAGTCGTTGAGGAAGTTGAAGATCTCCCGGGGCTTGGGGAGCTCGTCGAACTTGAGGTCGCTGGTCTCCGACAGCTCCTCTTCGATGATCTCGTTGCAGAGATCGATGCACTCGTCGCAGATGTAGACGCCAGGCCCGGCGATCAGCTTCTTGACCTGCTTCTGCGACTTGCCGCAGAAGGAGCACTTCAACAGCTCGCCCCCGTCACCGAACTTGGCCACGACCTACGCCTCCTCGTCGCGCTGGCGCGACTAGCTCCGGACGGCCGTGATGGGGCCGTTCACGTCGGGTGCGTTCCGAGTCGAGATCACCTCGTCGATGATGCCGTACTCCTTGGCTTCCTGGGCCGTCATCACGAAGTCGCGGTCGGTGTCGCGGTGGATCTTCTCGATGCTCTGACCGGTGTGCCGGGCCAGCATCTCCTCGAGCAGGGTGCGCATGCGGAGGATCTCCGCCGCGGCCCGCTCGATGTCGGCGGCCTGGCCCATGGCGCCACCATAGGGCTGGTGGATGAGGATCCGCGCGTGCGGGAGGGCCAGCCGCTTGCCGGGCGTGCCCGCAGCCAGCAGCACCGCCGCTGCCGACGCCGCCTCCCCGTAGCAGATCGTCTGGATGTCGGGCTTGATGAACTGCATCGTGTCGTAGATCGCGAACAGCGCGGTGATGTCGCCACCGGGGCTGTTGATGTAGATGTTGATGTCGCGATCCGGGTTCTCCGACTCGAGGTGCAGCATCTGCGCGCACACCAGGTTGGCGACGGTGTCGTCGATCGGTGTGCCGAGGAAGATGATGTGCTCGTTGAGGAGCTTGGTGAAGAGATCGACGTACTGCTTGTTCCCGCGGTTGTCGGTGTAGAGGACCGCCGGGTTCGGGATGTAGTTGCGGATCGGATCCATCACTCCGGGGTCTCCGTGGTCTCGGGCGGGTCGGACGCCGGCTCTTCGTCGGTGACCGGCTGCAGGTCGGCGCGATCGATCGGGACGCCCTCGGGATCGACCAGCTGGGCGTGCTCGACCACCCAGTCGAGGGCCTTGCGGGTGCGGATGTCGGAGCGTAGCGCCGGGATGGCGTCGTTGCGCTCGAGATCGCGGCGCACCGCCGCGGGCTTCTGGTTGGCCCGCTCGGCCACGCGCTCGATCTCGGCCTCGACCTCGTCGTCGTCGACGGCGATGCCCTCGGCCTCGGCGACGGCGCGCAGCGCCAGGTCGGCGCGCACCGCCTGGGTGGCCGCCTCCTTGAGCTCGGCGGTGAGCTCCTCCTCGTCCTTGCCGGTGGCCGCCAGGTACTGCTCCACCGTGGTGCCCTGCGCCTGGAGGCGCAGCACGAGGTCCTGCGCCCGGTTGCGCAGCTCGCTCTCCACCATCGCCTCCGGCGGCTCGTCGGTGACCAGCTCCGACAGCGCCACCGCGGCGCGCTCGCGCGCCGCCATCTGGGCCTGCAGGGCCCGGACCATGCGGAGCCGGCGCACCACGTCGGCGCGCAGCTCCTGCACCGTGCTGAACTCCGACGTGGCCGCGACCCACTCGTCGGTGAGGTCGGGCAGCACCCGCTCGCGCACGGCGTGCACGGTGAGCTCGAAGTGCAGCGGCTCGTCGTCCTCGTCGGCGGCGGGGTGGCGGGCGTCGAAGGAGCGCTCGTCGCCGGCCTTCGCGCCGCGGAGCTCCTCGTCGAGCTCGGGGACCACCGCGCCGCTGCCCACCGGGTAGAGGTAGCCCTCCGCGGTGAGGCCCGCGATGGGCTCACCCCCCTGGGACCCCTCGATGTCGATGGACACGTAGTCACCATCGGCAGCAGGACGGTCGACATCCACCAGTTCCGCGTGCTGGCCCCGCAGCGCGTCGATGCGGGCCTGGATCTCCTCCTCGGTGGGCACCGGGCTCGGGATCTCGACGCGGAGGCCGTCGTAGCCCGTGATCTCCACCTGCGGGCGGACCTCGACCACCGCGTCGAAGGCCACCGCCCCCTCGGTCTCGCCGGCCGTGATGTCGATCTCCGGCGGCGCGATGGGGTCGACCTCGTGGTCGCGCACGGCCCGCAGGTAGTACTCGGGGATCGCCTGGCGGAGCGCCTCGCCCCTGGCCACCTCGGTGCCGAGCCGGGCCTCGAGGATCCGGCGGGGCGCCTTGCCGGGCCGGAACCCGGGGATCCGCACCTCCCGGGCCAACGCCCGGAAGGCGTCGTCCAGTGCCTTGTCGAACTCGGACTCGTCGACCTCGACGGAGAGCTTGACCTTGTTCCCCTCGAGGGGTGCGACGGTGGCCTTCACAGGGATCCGAGTGTACCGGCGCGCCCTGACCGACTGGGCATGAGCGCCCGGCCCCCCACCCGCCGGCCGGCCGGCGCCCTGCGGGCGGCCGTGCAGGCGGCCGTTAAGACGGCCTCATCCGCGACCGATCTCCTCCTTCGGAGGAGGCGACGGACGAGTGGAGCGAAGGTCGACGAAGCGCTGGAGCCGGCGGGTGGCCACCCTGGCCGGGACCGCCCTGACTGCGGTCCTCGCGACGGCACCCGGCGTCGCCGCGCTGGGAGCGGAGGAGCCAACGGTCGAGGTGACCGCCTTCGCCACGCCCGGCACGGGCGCGTCCGACGTCGATGCCGACGGCCTGGCCGACGGGCTCGAGCGCCGCTTGGCCGCCCTGCCCGACGAGGCCCGCGTCGCCACCGTCGTGACGTTGGCCGATGGCGATCCCGACGCGACGCTCGCCGCCATCCAGGCGGAGGTCGGCCCGTTCGAGGTGGCGCACACGTACCACGCCGTCCCCGGCTTCGCGGCCGAGCTCACCCGCGCCCAGATCGCGGCGCTGGCCGCGCTGCCGATCGACCTGCGCATCGACGAGGACGCGCCGGTGCGGGCCACGACCGACCGGGCCCGGCGCGACACCGGGGTCGACACCGTGCTCCAGGACCTGGGCCTCGACGGCGACGCCGCCGGCGACGGTCCTCGCACCTACGGCCCCGACGACATCGTGATCGCGGTCATCGACAGCGGCATCGACGCCGACCACGTCGACCTCGACGAGGGCAAGGTGCTGGCTGCCCACAACCTGGTGTCGCCGACGCCCGGCTGCCCCGCGCCGCCGCCCCCCGGTGTGGCCTTCGACGACTACGGGCACGGCACCCACGTCGCCTCGATCGCGGCGGGCGACGGCGACAGCGGCCCCGCGACGCGCGGCGTCGCGCCAGCGGCCGCGCTCGTCTCGGTGAAGGTGCTCGGCTGCGACGGCGTCGGCTCGCTGTCCGACGTGAACGCCGGCATCGACTGGGTGCTCCAGCACCGCGAGGTGTACGGCATCGACGTCCTGAACCTCAGCC
>Ga0180215_1004098_pt1 | contig 13201 bp, 11 predicted proteins | sample eDN3rd37CBELigBY_FD_128871 | JGI IMG/M metagenome (GOLD analysis project Ga0180215, IMG submission 128871) | Enriched backyard soil microbial communities from Emeryville, California, USA - eDNA 3rd pass 37_C BE-Lig BY (version 2) (version 2) | ecosystem: Environmental > Terrestrial > Soil >...
CATGCCCTCCTCAATGCGCCTGGTTCTGGGAACGCAGGGTTCGAGGATCGATCAGCACATAGACGAGATCGATCAGGAAATTCGCCAGGAGGACACCCAGGGCAATCATCAGGAAAATCGCCTGCATCAGGGGATAGTCAAGGCTGGTAACCGACTGGAACAACAGGTATCCCAAACCGGGATAGGCGAACACGATTTCCGTGAGTACCTGCCCGCTGAAAATGAATCCGATTCCCAACCCCAGGGCCGTCACACTCGGCAGGATGGCGTTGCGGGCCGCGTAGCGCAGAAGGATGTGAAACTGGGTGAGTCCCTTTGCCTCGGCCATGGTCAGGTAATCCTCGGCCAGCACGGCAATCATGGTGTTGCGCATTCCCATCAGCCAGTGACCGATGGAAACGAGGATCACACTGGTGGCCGGCAAGACAAGATGCCAGGCGACGCTGCGCAGGAACGGCATGTTCCAGCCCTGGGTCAAACCAAACTCATATGCATACCCCTGCGGAAACCATCCGGTTTGTACGCCAAGGACATAAACAGCGAGCAAGGCAAGGAAAAAATAGGGAAATGATCCAACAAACATGAACAGGACAGGCAATGTGGAATCCAGCCAACCATCGCGTTTCCATGCGCAGATGACGCCGAGCGATGTACCAACGAGAAATCCGAGAAAGAGACTGACCAGTCCCAGTACCAGCGTCCAGACAACACCCTGGCGGATGACATCCACCACCGGCACGGGGAACTGCGATATGGAAACACCAAATTCCAGGCGGGAAATGTGCTGCAGATAGGTGACATACTGATCCCAGAGGGAGCCGCCGGTGAGTCCATACGCCGCCTTGAGGGAATCCAGTTGTTCTGGTTGGAGCATGCTGGTTTGCCGGGCAAACAATGATGTTGCCGGATCGCCGGGCATGGTGCGTGGAAGGAAAAAATTGATGGTGATGGCAGACCACGCCGCGACAAGGTAAAACACCAGCCGGCGGACGAGAAAAGGCACAACGGATGCTCCGTGCGAACACCGGGGGACATGGGCAGGTCACACCGGTGTTCGCGGTTTGTCTGGCCGATTATCCGGCCGGTTGCAGGTGCCGGAAGACGATCAGCACCGTTGGCCAGGTGCTGTTGTTCCCCAACGGGGCATAGGGATCGTCGGCATTCGGAAAGCCGGTGATCCGTTTGGTGGTGTACAGACCCCAATCCGGCTGGGCGTACAACGGGACGATTGGATACTCACTGGCAAAGATGCCTTGCAGCTCAGAAGCTATTTCCTTCTGGACTTCGACATCACCGGTACCGGCAAAGTCGAGAAGCAACTGGTCGGCATCCGCATTGACATACCGGTGGAAATTCTGGGTGGTCACTTCGCCAACGGGCTTGCTCGTGGTTTCCGACATGGTAGCCCGGTAGAAATCAAACGGGGTGGCGCCGCGGACGCCGGAACCGAGAGAGATATCGAAATCCCCGGTATAAGTGCTGGTTGACCAGGCATCCGGGCTGGTGGTGTTCAATTCAACCTGGATCCCGACTTCCTTGAGATTGGTAATTGCGATCTGGAGTACGGCGACCCAGTCCGTATATCCACCGGGAACGATGGCCTGGAATTTCATTTCCGACCCATCGGGCATGGTGCGCCAATCGCCATCACGGGCATACCCGGCTTCATCGAGCAGTTGATTGGCGTAATCGACATCAAAGGTTACCCAATCCTTGCCTGCCTCGACCACCTCGGGATCGATCCACTCAGCAAAAGCGCTGTCCGACAGGCCGGTGGCATTGGCAGCGACACTCTTGCCCCAAAGTGCGGTTTGAACCATTTGCTCCCGGTTCAGGGCAGGGCCAATGGCATGGCGAAACTTGGGATCATCGAACGGTGCCCGGGTGGTGTTCATGAACAGGCAGACATTGGATGTCGATGGCCACCAGTAGTTGTTGTGTTCCGGATCCTTGGCCACAAAGGTCTGGTCAGGATTGGCGACCAGACCGCCCCAATCGATTTGCCCGCTCGTCGTCGCGGCCGCGATCTGGTCATTGCCGGTGTAGGCCTGGAACCGCAGGCCATCGATGGCAATCGGCGCCCAGTACGTCGGGTTCTTGTGGATTTCATAGCCCTGTGGCTGGAACACGGCAATCTCGGAGAATGGCCCCGTTCCAATCGGATTCTCGTTGGTTGTCGTTACTGGGTCCTCGATCGTTTCCCAGATGTGCCGGGGAACAATGCGCTGGTTGGTGATGAGGTAAAGCGCCGGGGTGTAGACGCGGGAGAAGGTGAATTCCACCGTGTTGGGGTCTGGTGCCGACACGCTGGCGAGGTAATCATCCCAGGCGCCGGAGGCACTGTTGACGAGTGCCGGGTACTGTTGCATGAGTTCAAAGGTGAAAACCACATCATCGGCGGTAAAGGTTTCACCATCGGACCAGGTGACATCGGTGCGCAGGGGCATGGTCAATGTCATCAGGTCTTCCGACCAGCTGTATTCGGTGGCCAGCCAGGGTTCCAAGACACCCTGGGCATAGTTGTAGATCATCAGCGGTTCATAAATGCAGTTTCGGGCAACCCAGCGCGATGTTGGGGCAAAGGGATTGAAGTTTTTGGTGAACGACGCGCCAGATTCGCAAACCATGTTGCAAATGACCAGGTCGTCCTGGGCACTGGCCGGCATGGAACCGAATGAGAGGCCAACGGCACTTGTTGCTGCCGCGACGCCAGCGGATTTGATCAGGGTTCGACGACTTAATGGGAACGGTGATGATGCCGTCATGGTGGTGTCATCCCTTCTTGAGAATCAATCGGTTACCGTGGCTGGTATGGCTAGGGAACGATGCTTCGAAGGTTCTGTCCCGGGATACAACGTCGTGCACCTCCTCCTCATTGATGATGAGCCTATCTTCTCCTGTCACCTTTGGTTTGTCCAGTGGTTTTTCATGCACCTGCCTTGAATTCCATGTCTGCCGGGGAGAGCGGGATTCCCTGTTGACCCCTTGTTCTGGGTTGACGTAGAATCACAGCCTTGCACCATCAAAGTCACCGGGGCCATTTCTTCGCGTCACGTTTCCGCTGGAAGGACGAACACGCATGGCAGAAATCTGGGATCTCGATCGAACCGCTGCTGAATGGGAGCGGCGCGGGCTGGATCGCCGTCAGTTGATGAAACTCATTGGGGCTGGTGCCGGACTTTCGGCTCTCACCACCTTGTTCACCGCTGGTCCTGCCAGTGCGGCGCAGGACGGTGAGGAAATCCAGGTCAGTATCCACTGGAAAAAGCCGGCGACCCTCGGTCCGCTCTTTTCGACTGCCGGCTTCGAGCAGCAAGTGGAACGCCTCATCTTTGGCGCCCTTGTCAAGATGACCGACCAGTTGCAGCAGGAGCCGGATCTCGCGGAATCGGTCGATGTGTCCGAAGACGCGAAGACCTACACCTTTCACCTGCGCGATGGCCTGGCCTTCAACGATGGCACCCCACTGACATCTGATGACGTGCGGTTCACCATTGAGCGGGCACTCGATGTTCGCACCGGGTCTATCTGGCACGGTCGCCTGCTGGGTATCACCGGTGCTGCCGATTTCGCGGAGCAGAAGGCCGACACCCTTGCCGGTCTCGAAACGCCGGACGAGCAAACCGTGATCTTCAAGCTCGACAATCCGGATGCGGCGTTCCTCCAGGTGCTTGCCGATTACACCGGACTTGGGATCCTGCCGAAGCACATCCTCAATGATGTTGCTCCCGATCAACTGGCCAACAATGATTTCAACCTGAATCCCACCGTTGGGGCCGGGGCCTACAATTTTGTCCAGTACGCCAGCGACCAGTATGTCGAACTCGAAGCCAATCCGGATTTCTGGGGAGGCAAACCAGCAGTTGACCGGTTGTTCCTGCGAATTCTCCAGGCAGATGTGGCCATTGCCGAACTGGAGAATGGCGGGGTGGACCTGGTGTCCATCGCCATTGACGATATCGAGCGACTGGAGGAAAAGGAAAACCTCACCGTCGTCTCGGTACCCAGTCCTTCGATGGATTCGATTTCCTTCAACCTCGATCGCGAGTATTTCCAGGACAAGCGATTGCGGCAGGCCTTCCACTACGCCATCGATCGCGAAACCATTGTCAAGGAAATCTACAAGGGGTACGCCACGGTGCGGAACAGTCCGATCTTCGGACCGGACTGGATGGGTGTGCCCGAAGTGAACGCGTATCCGTTCGATCCGGACAAGGCACGGCAACTGGTCACGGAATCGGGCTGGGATACCGGGCGCGAAGTCGAAATGATGTATGTGCCAGGCGGTAACAAGACATTCGACAACATGGTGCCGATCATCCAGGCGCAACTGGCCGATGTTGGAGTGAAGATCAAACTGCTCCAGCTCGACGCTGCCGAGCTGAACAAGAAGCTGGTTGCCGAATCGGATTACGATCTCTACATCGGTGGCGGTGGCGTCTATGGTGCCGATCCGGGAATCTCGGCGAAGTATTACATCAGCACCAACCTGACGCCTGGCGGCGCCAATAGCGTGCACTACATCAATCCGGAGATCGACGACCTCTACGCCAGGGGACGCGAGGCCGGAACCCAGGAAGAACGCAAGGCGATTTACGAGCAGATCGCCACGATTCTCAATGATGATTGCCCATCGGTTTTCCTCTGGTCACCGACCACGAATTTTGCGGTCAGCAACCGGCTGCAGGGATTCCTGCCCCCAAGCTATGTCGATAACCGGTTGTGGAATGCCGAGGACTGGTCGGTTTCCGAGGGCGAATAAACGGCACATACCAGGAATCACGCGGCACGGAACCGGTTCCTGCGGGACACCGCCGGGGCAGGTTTCGTGCTGATGCAAAACGACAGGTCCTATGGGTCGATTTCTCCTCCGCCGGCTACTGATCAGTGCCCCGGTCTTGCTGGGAATCACACTGGTGATGTTCATCATCGCCAATATGGCGCCGGGTGATCCGATCACCGCGCTGATGAACCCCGAACAGGCCGCCAATATGGGGCCGGAATGGGTTGAGGCGCAAAAGGAACAACTGGGGTTGAACGATCCCGCACCGGTGCGCTACCTCAAATGGCTGGGGCAGACCGCGCAGGGAAATCTCGGTTTTTCCTTTGTCGATCGCCAGCCAGTGAGTCACAAGATTGGTGAGCGGGTGTGGCCAACGGTCAAGCTGATGCTTACCGTGCTGATTGTGTCGGTGCTGGTGGGGGTACCGCTTGGGGTGCTTTCGGCCTTGCGACAGTATTCGTGGATCGATTACCTGCTGACGGTGATCGGCTTCCTCACCGTCTCAATCCCGTCGTTTTTCCTGGCCATGGGTTTGATCTATATCTTTTCCCTGAAACTGGACTGGTTTCCCGCAGCCGGAATGTATACGGTTGGGCGCGATCGGACGTTTCTCGATTCCCTGCGGTACATGGTCCTGCCGGCGAGTGTGCTGGGACTGGCGCAGGCGGCCCCGATCATTCGCTATACCCGCGCCAGTCTCCTGGAGACCATCACGCAGGAATATGTGACTGTGGCGCGTGCCAAGGGACTGGCGGAAAACGGGGTGATCGTGAGGCACGCGCTGCGAAATGCGCTGATCCCGATTGTTACCATCATTGCCCTGGATGTACCGCGATTGCTTGGCGGAACAGTGATCATCGAACAGGTCTTTTCCTGGCCGGGTATGGGCAGCCTGGCGATTGCTTCAGTGACCGGGCGCGATTACAACGTGTTGATGGGTATCAACCTGATCGCTGCAGTCATGATCCTGCTCAGCAACTTGCTGGCTGATGCAATCTATTCGATTGTCGACCCCCGGATTCGTTACGGATGAGTGCTACCACTGCTGACCGCCCGGTTTTGACCCTCGGTGACAGTTCCCGGCACCGGGCACCGAATCTCTGGCAACGGTACCGGCGCCATCGCCTGGCGGTTGCTGGTGGTGCGGTATTGCTGATCCTTGTGCTGCTGTCCGTGTTCCTGCCATTCTTCCTGAGTCATGCGCCAAATGCCATTGATCTCACCGCCTACCGAAAACCGCCAGGTGGTGATCACCTGCTGGGAACCGACTCTTCGGGTCGCGATGTGCTGGCCCGGCTGATGGTTGCGGGGCGGGTGTCCCTCTCGGTCGGAATTGTGGCGGTCGCGATCTATGTCGCCATTGGTACGGTGCTTGGCGGGCTTGGGGGGTATTTCGGTGGCCTGATCGATGGTGTGGTGATGCGACTTGCGGACATGGTGCTGTCGTTTCCCTCCATTATCGTGATCATCACGATTGTTTCGATTCTCGGTCCAAACATCACCAATGTCATGCTGGTGATTGGGTTGATGGGCTGGCCCCCGATTGCCCGGCTCGTGCGTGGGGAATTCCTGACCTTGCGTGAGCGTGAATTCGTGACGGCATCACGCGCGACAGGAGCGAGCAACAGCCGGATCATCTTCCGGCATGTATTGCCGAATGCGATTACACCGGTCATCGTCGCGGCAACATTCGGGATGGCGCAGGCGATCCTGCTGGAAGCTGCATTGAGTTTCCTGGGGATGGGTGTGCAGCCACCGCAGGCCAGTTGGGGCAACATGCTGAATGCGGCGCAATCGATCACGATCATCGAAGAGATGCCATGGCTGTGGCTACCGCCCGGGATCATGATCGTGCTGGCAGTCTTGTCCATCAATTTTGTGGGTGACGGATTCCGCGATGCGCTCGATCCGCGTGCCAAGAGGTGATCCGGTCTAGTTCCGGATTGCCAGACGTTCCAGCAGGCGGCGGGTGAGTTCGGCGGCGCGCCGCCCGACCTCCACTTCCAGCAATCCGGCACCTTCATCGCTGAAATCGGTCGCATCGAGGAATTCGTTGTTGGAAATATCCTTGATGGTCAGGAACGGGACATTGTGAAGTCCGGCAACCTGGGCGATGGCGGCAGCTTCCATATCCTCACAGAGGGTGAGGTGACGCTTGTGCAGCAGGTCGAGCCGGGGATGGTGCTGGGTCCAGACATCGGCTGATCCGATCACCCCTTCCCGTACTTCCGGCAGTCGAGGCGCATCACCAACGGGCCAGGGTGCGGGTTGCCAGTCCCTGGCAGCCTCCTGTGCCAGCGCGACCAGTTCACCATCACTGGCGAAGACATTCGCGCCCTGGCCATCCTGCCCAACGGTGAAAAGATTGCTGGCAAATACTTCCTCGCCCGTGTGGTCGATCCGCACGGTGGCGTGGGCAACCGACTGCGTCCCGATGATGACATCCCCGGGGTACTGATCCCGCACATGACTGCCGGCACACCCGAAATTCAGGACGCAGCGTGGTCGATGATGGGAAATGGCATGCTCGGTTGCGGCAGCCGATGCCACCATGCCAATTCCGCTGCGAATGGCAATCACCGGCAAGGGACCAATGCTGAACCGGGTTTCCGGCCAGATGCCATTGAGCGCGGTCAGCGCTCCGGAACCGGGCAAGGTGAGGTGTCGCAGCTCCGATTGCATCGCCACGACCAGCACGACCGGACGGATGTCGATCACGGTTGACTCCTGGAATATCAAATCTGGGAAATCAGTACGGAAAACACGAGAATGGCGAGTACCAGCAGGGTAAATCCGCCGTAACGGCGGTCGCCTTCCCGGTAAAAGGCGATGGTGACGGTGAGGGTGACCGCGACCGGTGTGAGAATGATGGCGGCAATGGCCAACCCAATGAATCCGGCTGCGTGAAAGTGCAGGGTATCATCAATGATGGTACCGAATGATCCAAGATGCTGTTCCAGTGCCTGCTGGCGTGCAATGGAAATGACGAGACCGATTGCCAGCAGGGCTGCTGAAATGCGGAATCCCCAGCTTGCCGTGCGGACGGCTGCCCGGGCGACGGGATCGATATCCGGCGTGGAGGTTTTCGACTGTTGCATGGTGATTACCCCCGGAGCGAGATACCAAAGGCATCGAAGATCATCGACAACCCGAGGTAGGTGAGAACCACAAAGAAGATCAGGATCAGGCGCTGGGTTTGCAGGCGACGGGTGAGGTGCGATCCAAGCTGGGATCCGGCAATCACCCCGAGCATGATCGGCACGACCACGGCCGGAACCAGTTTTCCATCGGCGTAGAACACGGTCGCGGTGGCCACGGAGGTCAACCCGACCATGAAGGAACTTGTTCCGGCGGCAGCCTTGACCGGGATGTGCATGAACAGGTTCATCATCGGGACCTTGATGACCCCGCCGCCAACCCCGAGCATGCCCGAGAGCACGCCGGCGCCGGAACTGATGGCCATGCCGAAGGGCACATTCTGCGGGACGTACCTGATTTCCCGCCTGGTAGCCGGATCGAGGTAATGCCCGCCAAGGCGCATGGGATCGGCCATCCCGGGACCGGCATCACCGATGGGCGCCGTGCGTTTCTTCACCATGGAAACGGCTGAATACAGCAGGACCACGCCGAAGATGACACTCAGCACATTGGCATTGACGGCGACCGCGATGGTGGCCCCGATGAAGGCGCCAATGGCGGTGATAGTTTCCATCATCATGCCAAGTCGCAAATTGGTGAATCCGGAGCGCAGGTGATTGGTGGATCCGATGACGGAATTGGTGACGACGGAAATGGCGCTGGCGCCAACGGCGATTTTCGGATCGATCCCGATGAAGAGGGTCATGATAGGCACCATGAACACCCCTCCGCCCAAACCAAGCATACTGCCAAGCATCGAGGCCGCTGCCGCGGCGAGGGCAAGTTCAATAAATTGCGTCCAGTCCACCGGGCATCCTTCGTAGCGAACATATCGTTTTCAGAGTCCCTTATACCACCATAGCCCGGAAACTTGAATGCCCGGGGCGTGCGGCACGACAACGTGCCGCATTGACATTCAGGATGCGGGAGTGGCAGGATGGTGCCGGGCTGGCAGTAACGTGACTGCCAGTGTGCTGTGTTGCAATTTGTCGCCTTCCCGGAAATTCCGGGGGAAACCGGTGTGATTCCGGTGCTGTCGCGCAACTGTGTCGTGATGCCTGCAGGTATCGTGAAGCCAGATCGCCCGACCGGGAAGGTTGCTGTTCTCAATCGTCTCTTCGCGTCCAAGAGAGATTGGATCGCCGGTTGGTGACCTGACCGGTGTTTCCCTGCCCCTCTTCGTGCGCGAAGCGGGGTTTTTTCATTGCAGGAGGATGATAGTGATGCGCAGGCTTCGAACGTGCCGGATACTGGTTTTCTCCCTGTTGTGCCTGGCGGCGTCTGGCTGGCAGGGAGGCGTGATGGCGCAGGTGGCAACACCGGAGGCCTCCCCGGTGGCCGGGGGTGGGGCAAGCACGGCGGTGGCATGGTTACTGTCGCAACAGGCTGAAGACGGCAGTTTCACCGGCTTTTCTGGCGAAGCCGATGCCGGGACCACCGTGGATGCCCTGTTCGCCCTGGCGGCAGCGCAGCAGATCGGAATCGATACCTCGGCTGCCATCGACAGCGGCGTGAATTACCTCAGTTCCGGAGATGTGGCGCTGGTCTACACACAAACCGGTGTGGGGCAGGCCGCAAAGTTCGCCCTGCTGCTATCCACGCTTGGTCTCGATCCGCATAACCTGGCAAATGTCGATCCGTTGTCGATTGTCGGATTTGGCCAGGATGCCGGTACCGGATTGTATGGCAGCGGTGTCTACGATCATGCCTTGTCGATGCTGGCGTTGATCAGCGCAGGTGAGCCGGTACCGGCCGAAATGGTGACCGCGCTGCAACCATTGCAGGCGGAAAATGGCGGTTGGGCGTGGGATGGTTCCACGGCCGATGCGGATGTCGACACCAATACGACGTCGCTGGTGATCCAGGCGCTGGCAGCATCCGGGCAACCGGACAACGGGATGTTGCAGGCCGGACTGGATTTCCTGAAAACTACCCTTCATGAAGGTGCCGGTGCTGCCTACAATGCCGATCCCGCATCACTGCCGGATGCCAATTCGACCGCACTCGTGATCCAGGCGGCGATTGCTTCGGGTGGCAATCCCGAAAGCGCCGAATGGCAGGATCTGGTTTCCTCGCTGCTGACATTCCAGAATGCCGATGGGTCATTCGGGTACCAGGAAGGGGCAATGGACCCGAACCTGGCGGCCACCATCCAGGCCATTCCGGCACTGGCGAACGTGGCACTGCCATTCAGCCCGGTTACCGGCGAACCGGTCGGTATCGTGCCGGCCGCGTGGCTGCAGGCGGCCTGATCCCATGCTTCGTCGCTCTCTGGTCCTCTTGCTCTGCCTTGTTGCCGTATTTCCGGTTAGTTCCGGACGGGCGGCGGATGGGGAACTGCACACGGCGGGAATCTATGTGGATTTCGGGAATGGCGAAACGGCGATGGCCCTGGTGCCTTTTGCCGGTGAGCAGGTTTCCGGGATCGACCTGTTGAAACACAGCGGGTTACCCGTGCTGACGGTGGGGTTCGGCGGGTTTGGCGATGGTGTGTGCATGATCGAAACCACCGGGTGCGATGTCTCCTCCTGCCGCCGCACCATGTGCCAGGAGGGCGACCGGAACTCGCCATTCTGGCAATTCATGACATTGTCGGAGAGCGGAAACTGGGTGTTCAGCCCACTCGGGGCATCGGCGTACAAGGTGCAGGACGGTGACCTGAGTGCCTGGGTGTGGGCAGGCACGGCTCCGGAATTGCCGGAACTGACACTTGACGACATTCGCATGAACACCGGTGCCCCGCAGGGTGATACCCCGGCGGTGTTTACGAGTTATGACGCATCCGGGAGCGACGATGATGGTCTCCGCCAGATCCTGGTTGGTGGCGGGATGATCGGAGTGGCCGTGCTTGCCGGTGGTGGTCTGATCCTTCTGCGAAAGCGCCAGCATGCCACTCGATAGCCGGACCTGGCTTGCGTGGGGAGGTGCTGCGTCGTTGCCGGTGCTGCTCTCGCGCAATCCCTTTCTCCTGGTCGAGATGCTGGTGATCGTGCTGACCCTGCGGGTGCTGGTACCGGTTTCCGGCAACTGGCGGTGGATGATCCGGCTGGCGCTGGTCTTTGTGGCGATCAGTGTGTTGTTCAACCTGGTCACGGTGCATTCGGGAGATCGTGTCATCGGCAGGTTGCCCGGCAATTGGCCGATTGTGGGAGGTGACCTGACGTGGAATGCCCTGGTCTATGGGGTATTTTCCGGATTGGCCATTCTCCTGATGGTGCTGGTCTGGACACTGGTTGCGGCCAACCTGCACTGGACTGACCTGATGCGGCATGTTCCGGCACGGCTTGCCCCGTTGGCGGTGGCGGGTTCGGTGGCCTGGTCCTATTTGCCGCGCATGCAGGAAACGCTGGTGGACATTCGTGAATCGCAACGATCACGCGGGTGGCAGGCAAACCGGGTACGGGACCTTCCGGCGATTGTGGTGCCGCTGCTGGCCGGCGGGCTGGACCGGGCGCTGGTGACGGCAGAAGTGCTGGAAACCCGGGGATTCGGTGGCCAACCGGTACGGCAGCAACGGATGGCCCCGGCGGCCCGCTTGCTGGCTGGGCTGATTGCCCTGGTCACGGCGGCCTATTGCCTGCTGACCGGGCAGGAATGGGCAGGACTCGGGTTGGGAATGGCCGGGTTGTTGATGCTGGCAATTGAACTCCGCCAACCACCGGAGACTCCCCCGGCCAGTCGCTGGCGGATCAGCCGGTTGCAACGAGCGGACTGGATGTGCCTGATCGCAAGTGGAGTCTCGTTGCTGGGTCTGACGGGACGGATGGTGACGAATGAATCCGCTTTCGCCTTCAATCCCTACCCGGAACTGACCGTGCCGGTGGCCGATCCGGTGGCGATGCTGTTCGTGTTGCTGCTGTTCGCTCCGGTCATCGCCGCACCGGAACGACAATCGTGACCTCGATCATCGACATCAGTACCCTCACCTATGCCTATCCGGACGCGGAAGGTCCGGTGTTTCGCGATCTCGACTGGCAGGTGGACTCCGGATCGTTCGCCTTGTTGACTGGTCCTTCGGGTTCGGGCAAATCGACACTCCTCCGCACCCTGAACGGTTTGGTTCCGCACTTTTCCGGCGGCCGGTTCGGGGGCCGGGCTGTGGTTGCCGGATTCGACATCGCGAAGCATGGACCACGCGAATTGAGCCGGCATGTCGGGCTTGTGTTCCAGGATCCCGAACCGCAAATGATCACTGACCGGGTCGACGACGAAATCTGCTTTGCCCTCGAACAACGTGGCATGTCGCGACCGGAAATGCGGCGGCGGCTCGAGGATGTGCTGGACTTGCTGGGAATCGCGCACCTTCGGTACCGGTCGCCACGGCACCTTTCCGGTGGGGAACAGCAACGTGTGGCGATTGCGGCAGCAATGGCGATGACACCGGATATCCTGGTGCTGGATGAACCGACCAGCCAACTCGACCCGGCCGCAGCCGATGCGGTGATCGAGCACACCGGGCGCCTGCACCACGATCTGGGTTTGACGGTGGTGATGGCCGAGCACCGGTTGGAACGGTTGCTGCATCGTGTCGATGTCGTGACCGATCTGGATGACACCGGGCAGATCCGGGTGCACGGCAACCCATCCCGGGTGGCTCACGATTTTCCGCTGCCCGCCCTGCCGCCGGTGACGCAATTGGCCCGGTTGCTCGGGTGGCCGGATTTGCCGTTGGCGCTTCACGAGATGCGCCGGATGCCGGAATTCGATCCGTTGCGAGCATCACTGGAAGGCAAGGCACCGGGAATACCGGGCAATGCCGCAGGACCAGTTGTCGCCGCTCTGGAGCAGGTGACGGTGAAGCGGGAGGGCCGGGATATCCTGCGGAACATCGACTTTCCGGTCAGTGCGGGTGAGTGCGTGGCGCTGGTGGGCCGTAACGGCAGTGGCAAGACGACCTTGCTGCGGACCTTGCTTGGTTTCCACGAGGCAGCATCCGGCAAGGTGACGCGGGCGCATGAATCCTTTGCCTACCTGCCGCAGCACCCTTCACGGGTGTTTTTCCAGGAAACGGTGGCGGATGAAGTTGCCTGGACGCTGAAGCAGCGGGGAGCGCGCGAAACGGTTGACGATGTGCTCGCCGCATTCGGGATCGCGCACCGGGCTGGGGCGCACCCGCGTGACCTGAGCGGGGGCGAACGGGAACGGGCGGCGCTGGCGACAATGCTGGCCGGATCACCGCCGCTGGTGGTCCTCGATGAACCGACGCGGGGCATGGATGCATTCCACAAGGCATCGCTGATGGAGGAACTGGAACGCCGGCGCCAGCAAGGAGCGGCAATC
>Ga0180215_1004101_pt1 | contig 13199 bp, 13 predicted proteins | sample eDN3rd37CBELigBY_FD_128871 | JGI IMG/M metagenome (GOLD analysis project Ga0180215, IMG submission 128871) | Enriched backyard soil microbial communities from Emeryville, California, USA - eDNA 3rd pass 37_C BE-Lig BY (version 2) (version 2) | ecosystem: Environmental > Terrestrial > Soil >...
CCCCGATTGATCTGTCCGATCTCGGTGACCGCAAGCTGACCCTCAGCATCGGAGACACTCAGGTTGAGGTGACTGGCGAGGAACTGAGCAAGGGCTACCTGCGGCAGTCGGACTATTCGCGCAAGACGCAAGAACTTGCCAACCACCGTCGCCAGATCGAGGAGCAGGCGCAGCAGTATGCTGCCGTCATGCCGCAGATCGAGGCGATGCTCGCGCAGCAGATGCAGGCTGAGCCGGACTGGGACACTCTCCTCCGGGACGACCCTATCGGCTACATCCAGCAGCAGCACGAGTGGAACCAGCGCAAGGCGATGCTCGACGCGGCACGTGCCGACCGTCAGCGGCTTGAGGCCATGGCGATGCAGCGCGAACGCGAGACGATGGTGCGCAACGTGCTCGACGCAATGCCGGAATGGCGGGACGAGGCCAAGGGCCGCGCCGCTTTGAACGACATTTTCGAGTATGGCGCCAGCATCGGAGCATCCGAGGATGAGATCAAGGCGATTGCCGACCATCGCATCCTGATCGGCCTCTACAAGGCCGCGCAATACGACAAGCTCACCGCGAAATCCAAGGCTCCCAAGCCCGTCGCGAAGCCCGTCGCGCCGCCGGTAAAGCCGTCCGCCAAGCCGGTTCGCAAGACTTCCGAAGTCACACGCGCGAAGCAGCGTTTCGCAAAAACCCGATCCAGCGCAGACGCGGTCTCGCTGATCGACAAACTCCTCTGATCTCCAAGGAAGAACAACAATGGCTGCGTCCACTGGAACTTTCACTACCACGGTTGCCAAGGGCAACCGTGAGGACCTCTCGAACGTCATCTCCAACCTGTCGCCGGTCGATACTCCGTTCCTCGGCCTCATCGGCAATGGCACCCTCGGCAACGTGGTTGCCTCGTGGCAGACCGAGCGCAATGCTGGCCCCGACCTGAACAACGCGCACTCGGAAGGCGCCGACTTCGCGGCGCAGACCCGCACCCCGACCACCGTCCTCAGCAACACCGCGCAGATTTTCAAGAAGAACGCCAAGGTGTCGCGCACGCAGGAGAAGGTGAAGTCCGCTGGCCGCACCTCCGAGATGGCGCACCAGATCGAGAAGGCCGGTAAGGAACTCAAGACCGACATCGAGGCGATCCTGCTCTCCACGCAGGCCCGCAGCGACGGCGACCCGCGCAAGACCCGCTCGTTCGAGCACTTCATCGCGCAGAACGGCATCTCCAACCATGGCACGGGTTTCTCCGGCGCCACCACTGAGACGACCGCGATCACCGACGAGTCCGCGAAGCGCAGCTTCACCGAGGACCTGCTCAAGACCGTGCTGAACGCCGGTTGGGAAGCCGGTGCGAGGCCGAGCCACATGCTGGTCGGCATCTACAGCAAGGCCCGCTTCAACGGCTTCAAGGGCCGCGAGGCGAGCCGCGTGACCGTCGATGCCGACACCATCATGTCGAACGTGGACTACTACCTGTCCGACGCTGGCGAACTGTTCGTGATCCCGGCGCGCAACATGCGCAAGTCCTCGGCCCTGCTGATCGACCCGAGCCTCGTCAAGGCCCGCTGGCTGTCCAAGTATGAGGTCTCGGACGTGAACGTCACGATGGACGGCAAGGTGCGCGAGATCGTCTCCGAGATGGCCCTTGAGGTCACCGACCCGGCCGGTCACATGTCGATCACCGGCCTCGCGACCTCCGCTGGCGAGGAGCCCGCCGCCTAACGCGGTCCTCCACTGACTTGACGGACGGCGCCTTCGGGCGCCGTCTGCGTTTGGGGGCGCGGCAGATAAATATCGCCATGCCCGCCATCTACGATCAGAACGGCTCCGTCATCCGCGAGCTACACTACGAAAACGAGGACCTTTCCGGTCAGGTGACCATGGTCACGCGGCAGGACGCCGATGCCCTGCTGCGCGCCGCCGCGCTACAGCGCGAGATCGAGGAGCGCAAGCCGAAGTCGGCCGATGGTCTCCGCAACATGGCGAAGATTCCGCTGACCGTGGTCGAGCAGGCCATGCGCGAGGGCTGGATTCACGATAAAGCCAAGTGGCGCGCGTGGCTGAATGATCCCGACAACGCGCGGCTCCGCGTGACCGGAGGGCGTGTCTGATGGCGCTCGCCACCTACACCGACCTGATCGCCGCCGTCCGCGACACGTTCGTCGGCCAGCTTTTCGCCGACGCCGATCTCTCCCGTTTCGTCACGCTCGCCGAGGCCGAGATCAACCGCTCGCTCCGCGTGCGCGAGATGATTCGCCGCCGTGTGTCTCCCGTCGATGGCGCTTATGTGACGCTGCCCGGTGATTATCTTGAGGCGCGCAACATCACGCTGCTGACCGATCCGCAGCGCACGCTCGAAGCGGTCGGGCTCGATCTGGCGGACCAGTATCGCGACCGTGGCTCGGTGCCGCGCTACTACGCGGTCTCGGGCCAGCAGATGGAAATTCTGCCGACCCCGCCGGGCGGCACGCCGGATGTCGAGATGGTCTATTATGGCCGTCTCCCGAGCGTCGAGACCACGGAGACGAACTGGCTGCTCAAGACCGCGCCGGACCTCTATCTGAGCCTCGCGCTCAAGCACGCGGCGGTGTTCGTCGTCGCCGACGAGCGCGCGCAGGTGTTCGCCGCCGAGGCCATGCGTCTCATCACTGATCTCAACCGAGCGGGCCAAATGGCCGAGTTCGGCTCGGCGCCGTTGCGCGTCCGCACGTCCACCTATTTCGGCTGAGGAATCCGACCCGATGGCAATGAGCACCTATCTCCGCGACAAGCTGCTGAACCACGCGCTCTGCGGCACCGTCTACACCGCGCCTGCGACCAAATACCTCGCGCTGATGACGACCGCGCCGACCGATGCGGGCGGCGGCGTCGAGATCAGCACCACCGGCACCGGCTATGCCCGCAAGTCCGGCACGTTCGCGCTGACGGCGGGCACCGCCAGCACCGCGAGCAAAGCCAGCCTGACGGCCGCCGTCGAGTTCGCGGCGGCAACCTCGAACTGGGGCACGATCACGCACGTGGCCGTCTATGACGCGCTCACGGGCGGCAATTTGCTGTTTTGGAGCCCCATCGACGTGCCGAAAAACATCGGGTCCGGCGACGTGTATCGCGAGGGCAGCCTCTCCATCGACCTGATCTGACCGGTCGATGCTCGGCTTCGGTCCCCTCGCGGCGCGCCCTCTTGGCGCCGAGCGTCCCCGCCTGACGCTCACCGGAGACGGTGCGGCTCATGCCTCCGCAACCGCTCAGGGGACGGGGAACGCCGTGCGCTGGGGCACCGGAGCGGCGCACGCGACCGTCTCGGCCACGGGAGCCGCAATCGCGGTTCGGATCGCAACGGCGGAGGCTCATGCGACCGTCTCGGCCACGGGAGCCGCGACCAAGATCGTGATCGGCGGCAGCGAGGCGCATGTGACCGTCACGGCACGCGGGACCGGCAGCTATCTCACCACCGCGACCGCATCGACCATCGTCCACGCCACAGCAACCGGCACCGGCAACACGTTGTGGAACGAGAGCCCACCGCTCTCGGGCGAGGCTTCGTGGAGCACGGTCGATGACGCGGCCGACGATCTGTGGATCGATGTCGATGGCGCGACCGAGGGAAACTGGCGGGACGCATAAATATCGGCTGACACGCCACGAGTCCCGAGAATGCCCGATACCTACACGCCGAACTACAACCTGACGCTCGTCGAAATCGGCGCCTCGCGGAACACGTGGGGGCAGAAAGAGAATGCGAATTTCTCGGCCCTCGACGGTGCGCTCAAGCTCGTCGATGACAATGCGAAGTCGGGCATCGCGGGCGCGAATGCGAACGCGGACGGTCGTGTGAGCAAGGGCGGCGACACCATGACCGGTGCGCTGGTGACCCCCAAGCTGCACATCGACACCAACCTCTCGCTGACGCTCTACAACAACAGTCCGCTACTGACGTTCGATGCGGGCGGCCAGAACATCTGGTTCGACCGACCCAGCAAGACCTTCGCACTCGCCATCGACAGCGTGCCGCGCATCACGGTCACGCCATCTGGGGTGACGATGCTGCACCCGCTGACTTTGCAGTCCGCGCCCACGGCCGCGTCCCATGCGGCGACCAAATCCTACGTGGACACGGCGGTTGGTGGCGCGAACGCCAACGCCAACGGCCGCCTCTCGACCTCTGGCGGCACCGTCTCGGGCAACGTGACGGTCGCGGGCATTACCTACGGCGACGGATTCCGTTTCCGGTCAGATGGCGGCACGGGGCTGGACCTCGCAGGCACAAACAGCATCCATCTGACCTGCGGCGGTGTCGCGACCGTGCGCGTTGACAGCGCGGGCATCGTCCACAATCAGTATGGCTATCTCCACGATTGTTTCATGCGGCGCGATGCCGCGCAGCCGTTCGTTGGACGCCCGCTCGTGCAGATGGCGGACCCGCGCGTCGGCCTCTACTGGCCCGGTCTCGGTGTTTGGAACCAGTGGATGTCGAGTGACGGCTACTACAACCTCGTCCCCTCCGACAATTTCAATGACTGGCGCTTCCGGTTTTCCATCGGCGGCGATTTCACCGCCAAGGGCAACGTCTCGGCCCTGTCCGATGCAAGCGTCAAGACGGACATCACCACCATCACGGACGCGCTCTCGACCGTCAAGCAATTGACCGGCCGCACCTACCAGCGCACCGATCTCAATGACCCGGACAAGCGCCACATTGGCCTGATCGCGCAGGAAGTGCAGCAGATCGTCCCCGAGGTCGTCACCGAGACCGGCGAAGGCAAGCTCGCGGTCAGCTACGCGAACCTCGTGCCCCTGCTGATCGAGGCCATCAAGGACCTCTCGGCCGAAGTGGAGGCGCTCCGTGGCTGATCTGCTCTCCGCGACCGCCCGCGCCCGGCAATACAAGCCGGGCGTGGCGGACAACCTGATCTCGCTGTGCGACGGCATCGTGCTGCTCGGCGGTCCGCGCTACAACGATCTGATCAGCGCCTCGAACTGGATCATGGCCTATCAGCCTGCGGTCGAGCCGCCGCCCACTGGCGGAGGAGACGGTCAGGCGGGTGGTGAGGCCAGTGACGGCAGCGGCGATGGCGGTGACGGCACGGGCGGCGATACCGGCGGAGCCGCACCCTGATGGCGTCCACTCCCAACCAGATCAGCATTCCGCCGGGCGTGGTGCGTGGCGCGACGCCGAGCCAGTCGGCCGGACGGTGGTATGACGCGAACCAGATCATCTGGCGCGATGGCGTGATGCAGCCGCTGCCGGGCTGGTCGCGCGTAACGCAGTTTCCGCTCGGCTCGACGCCGCGCAAGCTCCACATCCATCTGAGCAACGACAACATCCCCTATTGGTTCGCGGGCTGCGACGAGAAACTGTATGTGATGGAGGGCAGCGTCCTCACCGACATCACCCCGGTTGGGTTCTCGGGTCAGTCCACGATGAACCTGCCGGACGGTTTTGGCGTGGGTGGGTTCGGTGATGAGGACTACGGCACGCCGCGTTCGCAGGGCACCGTCGAGTTCCTCCGGAGCATGAACTGGTCCCTCAATGCGTTCGGCGAGGCGACCATCGCCAGCGCCTCCACGGACGGCCGCCTCTACTGGTGGAGCCCCGACAACCCGACCGCGCAGGCGACCGTCCTCTCGAACGCGCCGACCGGCATCCGGGCGAGCATCGTCGCCGCACAGTCCCGGCAGGTCATGGTCGCGGGCGTCACCACGCATCCGCGCCGCATTGCTTGGTCGGATGTCGAAAATCCGAACGAGTGGATGTGGGACACCACGTTGTTGTCCGACGATCCCGGTGCCACGCCGCAGACCACGACCGCCGGGTGGCTCGATCTTGAAGCGGACGGCCTCCTCCTCGGCCTCTACGAGGTCGCCGAGGGCATTTTGTGCATCGCCGAGTCCGACTGCTGGCTGCTGCGCTATCAGGGCGGACCCTACTACTGGGGACGCCAGCGCGTCGCCACGGCCACCTCGATCCTGAGCCCGCACACGGTCGCGACCTTTCAGGGCAAGGCCGCGTGGATGACGAAATCCGGCTTCGCGCTCTACGAAGCGGGCAACGTCCGCGTCCTGCCGTCCGATGTGAGTTACTACGTCGCGGCGACGATGGACCCGCTCTATGGTCCGCTGACCGCGCATGGCGCCGCGACCGGCGAGCGCGAGATCATCTGGTTCTATCCCTCGAAGGGGTCCACGAAACCCGATTCCTACGTCATCTGGTCCCATGCCGAGAACTGGTGGTCCATCGGCAAGCTGGACCGCACGGCGTTCGTCAATGCGGGCGCGCACCTCTATCCCGTCGCCTCCGACAGCGCCGGGCACATCTACCAGCACAACGACGGCACGACCGCCGCTGGCGCGTCGCGCATCGGTGACGTGTGGGCGGAGACTGGCGTGATCAGCGGCAACGGGCAGGTCGCGATCATGCGCGGGATGCTCGACAGTGGAACCAATGTCGAGAGCACCACGGTGCAGGTCCTCTCGCGGCAGACGCATGACGGCGCCGAGATCGTCGGCCCGACCCGCACCCCGCGCGCGGACGGTTACACGCCGATGCGCGATGGTGGGCGCGACCTGCGGATCAGGATCGAAGCCCACACCGACGACCTCTGGTCCATCGGCAAGCCGACATTCGAATTGACGCAGACGGGCAACCGATGATTGTCAATTTCCCCTCTGCGCCGGGGCTGCTCGGCACGGTCACGCAGATCATCCAAAGGGCACTCGTGCGCGTGGTGGATCAAGACTCGGCGGCTGAGCACGTGATCCTCGCGGACACCGTCGATAAGAGCCTGTGGCGCGTCACGGTCACCAACGGTGTCCTGACAGCCACGCGGGTGGGCTAAAGCTCATAAATACGGGCCGATAAGAGGCCCATCTTTGAGCAAAACCATCCCCGCCGACCTGCTGCGCAAGATCGAGAACGCTCTCGCGCGCGGCGGCAACACCCACACGCTGGACGATGTGATCAGCGGTCTGCGGAGCGGCGTTTATGCGTCGTTCAACCGTCCGAACAGCATTCTCGTCTGCGAGTTGGTGCGGCGTCCGCGCTCGCTCTCCGCTCACTGTTTCCTCGCCGCCGGTCGGCTCCACGAACTCGAAGCTCTCTACGGGGAGTTCGAGACGTGGGCGCGCGCTGAGGGCGCGGACCGTCTCACGCTCGTGGGGCGCCGTGGTTGGGAGCGAGTTGGCAAGCGGTTCGGTTGGGATGTCACCGCCGTCGAGATGACCAAGAGCCTCGTCCAAACAAACGAGGAGGCACGCTGATGGGTAGCTCATCCGGTGGCACGCAGAGCACGACGACCAAAACCGAGTTGCCGCCGTGGCTCGACAGCTATGCGCAGGACACGCTGAAATTCGCGGGCGAGGTCGCGGATCGTCCCTATCAGAGCTACACGGGCAACCGCGTCGCGGGGATGACGGGCGACCAGAACGCCGCCGCGCAGACGATCCGCAACATGCAGGGTCAGGCCGGGCAGGGTATCTCGACCGCGCAGACCATGACGGCGGGCGTCGCGGGCTACAGTCCGCTGACGGTGGGCGCGAACTACAATCCGCAGCAGGTCTCGACCGGCACGCTGGCGGGCGCTGACCTTTCGGACTACCAGAACCCCTACACGCAGCAGGTCATCAACAGCGGCCTCGACACGCTTGAGCAGTCGCGTCGCGCTGGCCTGAACCAGACCGCCGATCAAGCCATCGCGGCGGGCGCCTTCGGGGGCTCGCGTCAGGGTGTGGCCGAGGGCGTGGTCAACGCGCAGTCCTCGAAGGACAAGGCGGCGTTCGTCGCCGAGCAGCAGGCCGCGAACTACAATCAGGCTGTCCAGAACTACACCAACGATCAGGCCCGTCTCCTCTCGGCCGCGACCGCGAACCAGACCGCCGGGCTGAATGCCGCCTCCCTGAACCAGCAGGGCCAGATCAGCAATCAGCAGGCCCTCGCGAATGCGGCGAACCTGCAACTCGCGGCGGCCAATCAATACGGCAACCTCGCGCTGTCGGGCCAGCAGGCCGCGATGAACGACGCCTCCGCACAGTCGCAGGTCGGCGCGCAGCAGCAGGCGGTCACGCAGGCTGGCTACGACGTGGCTTACAACAACTGGCTGGAACAGCAGAACTACCCGTTGCAGCAGTTGCAGACCCGGCTCTCCGCGCTCGGCGGCACGCCCTATGGGGGCACTTCGACGCAGATCACGCCGGTTGCGGGTCAGAATCGCGCGATGGGTGCGCTCGGCGGCGCGGCGACCGGTGCCAGCATGGGCGCGATGGTGGGCGGCCCCTATGGCGCGGCCATCGGCGGCGTCGCGGGCGGCATCTACGGCGCCGTCTCGTCGGACCGTCGCGACAAGACCGACATCAAGCGTCTCGGCACGGACCCGGAGAGCGGGCTCGATCTCTATGCGTATCGCTACAAGGGCGACCCGAAATCCTATCCGAAGGTCGTGGGTCCCATGGCGCAGGATGTCGAGGCGTCGATGCCGGGAAGCACCGCCGAGATCGGCGGGCACAAGATTATCAAGCGGCCGTTGCAGACGCGGCTCGGGAAGGGAGGCGCGCGATGAGCGGCACGATGGGCGGAAACAACTGGGGCTATCTCGGGCAGTTGCTCGGCCTCGGCGGCGCGGGCGGTGCCAGCGGCATGACCGGCGGCATGAGTGGCGGCACGCAGGGCACCGATCCGCAGGGGCTTTACACGGGCGTCCAGAGCGAGGCCCTGCCGACCATCCCCGGCACCACCGCGCAGCCGAATCTCGTGCGTGAGCCGACCACCGCGCAGCCTGCGCCGAGCAGCCCGGACGCCGGGACGGGCTTCAACTGGCAGGACCTCAACAAGGGTCTACAGGGCATGGCGCAGGGCGCAGGCCAGATGCAGAAGGCGCAGCAGGGCGCCACGCCCGCCGCACCGGCCGCACAGTCGCCCGGTTTCCATCGCCCGCAGGGCGGCGCTGCTCTGCCGACGCAGCAGGGCTATCAGGTGCAATTGAGCCTGCCGCAGTTGCTCGCCGCGTATCGGGGAGGCGTCCGCTGATGTCTGACGACAACACGCCCTCGTGGCTTGAGCGCCAGTTGAGCGGCGCATGGGATGGCTGGTCTGGTTTCTGGCAGCCGACCGCCGCCGACGTGCCGCAGAAGGCACTCTACGACGCCGACACCCTCGGTGCCGCGCGCATGTCCGCGCTCGGCAATTTCGGCGCGACCTTGCTCGCGGCCAGTCAGGGCGGCCAGACTTACAACCAGCGCGCCGCGCTGCTCGGGCAACTGGGTGGCGGCATGGACGCCTACAACAAGACGCTCGACCGGGGCGCGCAGAACGCGGTTGCGCGCGCGCAGCTTGGCACGGCGCAGGCGCAGTTGATCAGCGCGCAAACCAAGCAGCAGCAGCTTGCGGGATGGCAGGACACCCTCAAGGGCCTGTTCCAGCAGGGCATTCCGACCGGTGATCAGCAGACGGTCGCGCAGACGGTCAGCAACACGGTCCCGAGCCCGGTGACGCCGATTGATCAATTCGGTTCGCGGCTCGGTCGGCGTGAGGGTGGCAGCCGGGCCGACATCGCGAATTCGGCCGGATACTCCGGGCAGTATCAGATGGGGACGGCGCGTCTCGCCGATCTGGGTTTCTACCAGCCCGCCGAAGGCGAGAGCCTCAAAACGAATCAGTGGCAGGGGACGCTCAACATCCCCGGTTTCCCGCAGGTCCGCACGCAAGCTGATTTCCTCGCGAGCCCCGAGGCGCAGCAGGTCGTGTTCGGCAAGCACATGTCGGCCATCGACGCAGCCATCGACAAGACGCCGGGCGCCGAGACGATGTCGCGTGACGGTCTCCGGGCCGTCGCGCATCTCGGCGGCGTTGGCGGGATGCAGCGGTTTGTTTCGTCCGGCGGTCTCTATGATCCGGCGGACAGCAACGGCACGCATCTCTCCGGCTACTACCGCCAGTTCAGCGCCGCGAACCAGCAGCCAACCGGCGCGAGCCCGTCGCCCGCACCGGCTCCGCAGACGCAGCAGCAGGTCGTGCAGGGCTTCATCGCGGGCCTCGACCCGGATCGTCGGCGCATTCTCTACGCCACGCTCTCGGGTATGGATCGCGAGGAGGGCTCGAAGAAGCTGCTCGATTTGGCGATGTCCAACGAGTCCTACCAGACGCTGTCGCCGACCGAGGCGCAGCGTGTCGCGGGCGGTGCCTACAACCCGCGCGCCGTCTACCAGCGCAACTCGCGCACCGGCCAGATCACGATTCAGGCCACGCCCGAGGAGCGCGTCACTTACCGCGCGCTGACGCCGCAGGAGGTGCAGCAGCGTGGTCTCGATCCGTCGCGGCAGTATCAAGTCAGCAGCGCCGGGCAGGTCGAGCCGATGCAGCAGGGCCGCGCGACGATGCGGCAGTTGACGCCCGAGGAGGTCCGGCAGCGTGGTCTCGACGCGCGGCAGGGTTGGCAGATCGACAGCGACGGCAAGGTCACGCAGATCGGCGGCGGCGGCACAAACGTCACGCTGAACACCGACAACGCGACGATGAAATACTCGTTCGAGACTCTCGGCCGTGAGCGACAGGCTATCGAGGCGCAGCGTCCCGCAATGGCGCAGTTGCAGCAGATGATGGACCTCGTGAGCAGCGGGATGAAGTCCGGCAACCTCGAAAATCTGACGATGAACTTCCGGGGCTGGTTGAACACGGCGGGAATCCTGAGCGCCGACGATAAGCGCAACTACACCATGCAGGAGTTGTTCGAGCAAGCTTCGAAGAAGCTCATCCCCGCCAGCCTGCCGCCGGGTGCTGCGTCGGACACCGACGTGAAACTTGCCATGCGCGCGAACCCAACGCTCGACAACACGCCGCAGGGCATCATGCTCAAAGCGGCCGTCGCGATGCAGGCGATCCGCTACAACGAGGAGCGTCTCGCGGCGATGGAGGTTTATGCGACCACCCCCGGTCCGGACGGTCAGACGCGCGGCGTGATCGGGTTCGATCAGCAGTGGCGCAAAGAGCACCCGCAGATCATCCCGCGCGTGGAGTCGCTTGACGAGACCAAGGACATGCAGCCGGGCACCGTCGTCAAGCTGCCCTCCGGGATGCCCGACGACATCCGCAAATCCTACCCGCACTACCCGTTCTACATCGTGGGCGCTAACTGATGGCCGAAACTATCGACTGGGAAAAGTTCCGGAGACCTGCCCCGCAGGCTCCGGCCACTGACGCGAATGCTGCTCCTGCTGCTCAGGACGCTGGCCCGAACTGGGACGCCTTCCGTCGTGCCGCTCCGCAGGCGCCGCAGCCTGCCGAACCGGCGGCTCCGGCCGACCCGTGGTATACGCCAAGCGGCGCATGGGAGCGCACGCGCAATCTGGTCTCGGGCGCGAACCGCACCGAGTATCCGGACCTGCCCGAGTTCAGCGCCGCGCCGGAAGTGCAGACCGGTTCCGGCAGCATGGCGGCGGGTGCGGGCTACATGTTTTCGAAGAACGACGAGCAGCTTCTTGGCATCCTGCGCCAGCAGTATCCGGACGCGACGTTCAGCAAGGACAAGTTCGGCAACACGATCATCGAGCACAACGGCCAGCGATACTACGTCAACAAGCCGGGTCTGAGCGGCGCCGACATCGCCGGGTTCGGGCGTCCGGTCATTGAGTTCGGCGCGGGTCTGCTGACGCGCAATCCCGTCGCAGCGCCAACCGTCGCGGCCGGAACCTCGGCGGCGCTTGACCTGTCGCTCTCGCCCATCGGCGGCGGTCTCGATCCTGTCGGCATCGGCAAGGACGCCGTCCTCGCGGGTGTGGGTCAGGTCGTGGGCGACCGCATCGCCGCAGCGGTGCCGCGCATCCTCGGCGCGGTCCGGGAGTGGCGCTGGACCGGTAAGCTCGTCGGCGATGATGGCAAGTTTACCGCGACGGGCGAGGCGATCCTGCGCCGGGCCGGTGAAGACCCCGCGAGCTTCACGCCCGAGCAGGCGAAGCAGATCGGCAAGATGGTCGCGCGCGAGTTCGGCAGCGACGCTCGCGAGACGGCCGCCGCTTCGGTCGCCTCCGGTAAGGCCCGCAGCGCCGAGTTCGAGATTCCGCGCACCAAGGGGCAGACCCTCAAGGAGATCGACCCCGAACTCCTCCGCTGGGAGGATCGCGCCCGGCATGGCAGCTACGGCGGCGGCGCCGAGAAGACCATGCGGGATTTCGATCTCCGCCAGCGTGCGGCAGCGGACCGTGCCGTCGAGACCCTGCGGACGGATTTCACCGGGCAGCCGGTGGCCCGCGATGTCAACGACATCGGCGAGCGTGCGCTCACAAACCTGCGGGACGCTTATCAGCGCCGTGTCGATGAGACCCGCCGTCTCTATGACGACGTGTCGATGTTCCGCCCGGACGGGACGCCCGCCGCCTCGGTGCAGCCCACGGCGCTGGCCGGTCTGCGGGACCGCTTGGAGACCGCGACCCGCGAGTTCCTGCCGAACCAACAGACCACGCCGGGCACTCGCCTGATCCTCGATCACGTCAACGGACTGGTCGAGCGCAAGCAGCCGCTCAGCATCGGCGAGTTCGAGAGCCTCCGCCGGACCATCATGCGCCAGCAGCAGGCCAATCCCGGCAACCGGGCAGACAACGCGGCGCTCGACATCGTCAAGCGCAACCTCGATGACTGGCTCGGCGAAAGCGTGCAGGCCGGGTCGGTCAGCGGTGATGCGGCGATCCTCGACCGGCTCCGCGCCGCCCGTGCGGCCCGCGCCACGCAGAGCGCGGAGTTCGAGCCGCGCGACGCCGCGCCGCGCGTCATGCAGATGCTCAAGCGGGGTTTGGAGACCGAGGGCACCACCGGGCGCGAGTTCGTGGACACGGTCCTCGGCGGTGGCCGCGAGATCGGCCATCCGGGCTCCGTCGCGGCGATCCAGCACATCGAGCGCGTGTTCGGCCGTGACAGCGAGATGTTCGGCCTCATGCGCGAGGGTGTCCTCGACCGGGTGCTCTCAGGAGTCCGGCCCGATGACCCGCTCACCTATCAGCGGCTCTACAACCAGTTGGCCGATGCGCTCGCAGCGAAGAAGGGCGCGCAGGTCATGGAGACGTTGTTCACGGTCGAGGAGCGCGGGCGGCTGACGCGGCTCATGCGCGAGATCAAGGACTTGCACGAGGGCACCCGGAAGATGAACAACTCCGAGACCGCCTATGCGCTGGCAGCGCATGTCGGCTCGGCGATTCGCTCCGTGGCCGCCATGGCAGCGGGACGTGCGGCC
>Ga0180215_1004103_pt1 | contig 13195 bp, 16 predicted proteins | sample eDN3rd37CBELigBY_FD_128871 | JGI IMG/M metagenome (GOLD analysis project Ga0180215, IMG submission 128871) | Enriched backyard soil microbial communities from Emeryville, California, USA - eDNA 3rd pass 37_C BE-Lig BY (version 2) (version 2) | ecosystem: Environmental > Terrestrial > Soil >...
CGGGGTCGTCCTGCGGCCAGCGCGTCGCGAGCAGCTCACCCAGCTCCGCCCGCGTGCGCGGCCGCTGCGACAAAAGCTCGCGCCCGGCCGCGACGACGTCGTCGAGCGGCGCGCGCAGCGCCCGGGCGAACTGGCTGCGGAACACGCCCGCGAGGACCGGCAGGGTCACCGGCTGGATCGCGAGCAGGTCGCGCGCGGAGACGAGGTGGATCGTGGCGCGCATGAGCCCGGCCCGCACCGCGGCGCGCGATGCGATCGCGTCGCTCAGCGACGCGGGGTCGAAGCCGTCGAGGCGGCTCCACAGCGCGACGTAGGGGTTCTGCGGCTCCTGCGCCTGCACGCCCACGAGCCGCTCGAGCATGTCGAGCACGGGCGTCCTGCTGCGCTCGAGCAGCCCTTGGCGGGCGAGCAGCGCGCGGTTCAGCGACCGCCTGTCGAGGACGGCTGCCACGCGCGCATCGTGGCAGGGGGCGCGGCGCTACGCGTGCACGGGCTGCGGCCCGATCGCCTGCAGCTCGTCCTTCAGCCGCTTGACCGTCTCGGGCAGCAGGCGGTCGTTGTGGGCGATGATGTCGAGCTCCGCGTGCGTGGAGGCCAGCAGCTCGTCGGTCGCATCGTCGATGCGGTCGGTGAAGAACAGGGCATCGGCGGTCTGCTGGAAGAGCTCCATCTGATCGCCGGTGAACTTCGACGGCTGGAGGTCCCGGAAGCTCTTCAGGGCGATCGAGTAGGCCTTGGCGCGCTGGCTGGTCATGAGTTCTCGGTGCTGTCGCTCGGGGTCTTGCCCCCCACTATCGGCAGGTGTACCCCCGAACTTCAGCTCGCATCCGAACCTCGTCGCGCCGCGCGGGGGCGCCCGTCGCGTCGCACATCCGTCCACGCGCGCTCCCACGGCGGGCGCGCGGTCCGACCGAGGAGGCATGGCAGCCGCCTCCCTCGTGCTCCGCGCGTACGGCTTCGCCGAGCGGGCCCACCGCGGCCAGCGGCGCAAGGACGGCCAGGCGTACATCGCGCATCCGGTCCGGGTCGCGCGGATGCTCGCCGCGCTGGGCTACGGGGAGGAGGTGCTCGCCGCGGCGCTCCTGCACGACGTCCTCGAGGACACGCGGGCCACGCCCGACGACGTGCGCGCGGCGTTCGGCCCGCGCGTGAGCGGGCTCGTCGCCTGGGTCTCGGAGGACCCGGCGCTCCCGTGCGACGCGCGCACGGCCGCCTACCACGAGCGCGTTCGGGTCGGGCCCCCGGAGGCCCGCGCGATCTTCGCCGCCGACAAGGTGTGCAACCTCGACGACCTGCGGCGCGCCGCCGCAGCCGGTGACCGGGTGGTGATCGGGCGCTTCCGCGGCGGCCTGCCCGGGCAGGCGCAGCGCTTCGCGGCCGAGCTCGGGATGCTGCGCGAGACGGGCGCGGACCCCGCGCTCCTCGACGCGCTCGACCGCGGGCTGCGCGGTCTGCGCAGGCTCGCGGCCCGCGCCGGTTGACCCGTCGCACGCGGCCGCCGTACGGTCTTGCCTCCCAGCCCCCGTCCGGAGGAGAGAGTGTGGCGGTCGTGGATCTGAAGGCCCCTGCGGTCGAGCCCGTCGTGCTCGACGTCGCGGGGACGCCCGTGGCGATGCGACGCAAGGGCAGCGGCAGGCCGCTGCTGTTCCTGCACGGAGCCGGCTTCACCGGCCGGTGGCTGCGCTTCCACGAGGCCTTGGCGCAGGGCGCGGACGTGATCGCGCCCGAGCACATCGGCTTCGGCGGCACCCCGCTGCAGGACTGGCTCGACGGCTTCGACGACCTCGTCCTGCACTACGACGACGTGCGGGCGGCGCTCGGCCTCGACGAGCCGTTCGACCTCGTCGGCTACTCGCTCGGCGGCTGGATCGCCGCGGCGTACGCGATCTTCTATCCCGAGCGGCTGCGCTCGCTGACGCTCATCACGCCCGCGGGGCTCCCGCTGGAGGGCCAGAGCGTGGTGGACCTGTTCCACATGGGCCCGGAGGAGCTGTTCGGCACGCTCTTCAACGACCCGGCGAACATCGGCGAGGTCGCGCCCGACCCCGAGGACATCGACGCGGCGGTGAAGGGCTACGAGGAGGCCTCGACCACCGCGCGGCTCGTGTGGGAGCGCCGCGACGACCCGAAGATGCCGCGGCGGCTGCGCCGCGTGACGTGCCCCGCGCTCGTCGTGGGCGCCGAGCACGACCGGCTCGTCCCCGACGAGGCGGTCGACCGCTACGCGCAGGCGCTGCCGGACGGGCGCACCGTGCGCATCCCCGGCACCGGCCACGCCCTGATCATCGAGCAGCCGGGCGCGGTCGCGAAGGCCATCCTCGACTTCCAGGAGGGCGTGCGGTGAACGAGATGCAGTTCTTCCACTTCGGCCTCATGCCGTATCCGTTCATCCCGCCCGGCGAGGAGATCCAGTCGACGTGGGTGACGCTCTCCAACCGCCACTACGACCCGAAGGTCGGCGCGCGGCTGTACCGGGAGTACCTCGACCAGGCGGTCCTCGCGGAGAAGCTCGGCTACGACGGGACCTGCGTCAACGAGCACCACCAGAACGCGTACGGGACGATGCCCGACCCGAACGTCATGGGGTCGCAGATCGTCGCGCGCACGTCGCGGATCCCGGTCGGGATCATCGGCAACGCGCTGCCGCTGCACTCCAACCCGGTGCGCGTCGCCGAGGCGGTCGCGATGCTCGACGTACTCTCCGAGGGGCGCATCATCTCCGGGTTCGTCCGGGGGACGGGCATGGAGTACCACTCGATGCGCGCGAACCCCGCGTACTCCCGCGAGCGCTTCTGGGAGGCGCACGACCTCATCATCAAGGCCTGGACCGACGACGGGCCGTTCGCCTGGAAGGGCAAGCACTTCGACATCCCGTACGTCAACCCGTGGCCGAAGCCGTACCAGCAGCCGCATCCGCCGATCTGGCTGCCGGGCACCGGGTCGGTGGAGACGATCCAGGAGGCGGCGAGGCGCCGCTACCCGTTCATGATGGTCTTCGCGCCGCTGTCGTTCACGAAGATCAACTACGAGCTGTACCACCGGGCGGCGGAGGAGGCGGGCTACGAGGCCTCGCCCGAGCAGCTCGCGTTCTGCGTGCCCACGTACGTCGCCGAGACGGACGAGATCGCGCACGCCGAGGCGCGCGAGCACTACCTGTGGCTGTTCCACACGGGCCTGAAGGTGCCGGCGTTCCAGCACTTCCCGCCCGGCTACACGAGCGGCCGCTCGCTGCGCGGGATGCTCGAGGGCCGCGCGCGGTTCGGCATGAAGGACCACTGGGAGCTCACCTACGAGGAGCTCATCGAGGAGCAGTACATCATCGTCGGATCGCCCCAGACGGTCGCCGAGAAGCTCAACGTCTACGCGGAGGAGTGCGGCGCGGGCATCCACGTCGGCTCCTCGATGCAGGTCGGCAACATGCCGCACTGGAAGGTCGTCAAGAACATGACGCTCTTCGCGGAGGAGGTCATGCCGCACTTCCGCCCGCCCGGCAACAAGCCCGCGTGGGAGCGCGGGGTGCCGCTGCCCGGCGCCGCCGACCTCGTGCGGCCGGTGCCGGACCCGGTCCCGGCGTAGGCGGCTGATCTACACGGTCTCGATCTCGATCCGCCGGTTCTCTCCGACCCGGAGTCGCCTGCGGCCGGCGAGGAGCTCGAGCAGCTCCTCGCCGACGAGCTCGCGCCGCCAGCCCTGCAGCGTCCGCGTCTCCGGCTCGGGCAGCCCCTCGCGCTGCGCGCGGACGATGCGCTCGAGGTCCGCGCGCGCGGCGATGAGCTCGTAGGCGAGCTCGGCCTCCAGGGCGCGCGTGCGCACGAGCGCCTCGCCGAGGGCGATGAGCGGCGCGTCGCTGGGGTCCGGCGGCGGCGGGCGCTGGCCGTCGGGCGGGATCGGCGGCTGCTCGCGCCCGCGCGCGACGGCGTCCAGCAGCCCCGCGCCGCGACGGCGCAGCGTCGGCTCGTTCACGCCGCGGATCTGGCCCAGCGCGCGGGTGTCGGCGGGGCGCCGGCGCGCGATCTCGACGAGCGCGGCGTCGTTGAGCACGGTGGTGGCGGGGCGGTCGGCGGCGCGGGCGGTCTCCTCGCGCCACGCGACGAGCTCGCGGGCGACCGCGCGGACCTTGCCGTCGAGCCCGTTGATGCGCGGCAGCCGCGCGAAGACGCTGTCGACGTCGCGCTCGTCGGAGACCTCCTCCAGCGAGCGGCACTCCTCCCGCGCCCACTCCAGGCGGCCGCGTTCGGCCAGGCGCTTCTGCAGCGCGTCGGCGAGCTCGAGCAGGTGCAGGACGTCCTCGCGGGCGTAGGCGATCTGCTCGTCGCTGAGCGGCCGGGCGTCCCAGCGCGTGAAGCTCGCGGTCTTGCGCAGCCGCACGCCGAGCATCTCGGAGATGAGCGCCTCGTACCCGAGCTGGGCGCGCAGCCCGGCGAAGCCCGCCGCCAGCTGCGTGTCGAAGATGTTGAGGACCTCGGTGCGCCACGTGCGCTTGAGCAGCGCGACGTCCTGGCGCGCGGCGTGCAGCACCAGCTCGATCTCCGGGTCGGCCAGCACGCGCGCGAGGGGCGTGACGTCGACGTCCTCGTCGAGGGGGTCGATGACCGCGACGACGAGCTCGCCGCCGCGCTGGACGGCCACCTGCACGAGGCACAGCAGCGGCTGGTAGCGCCCCTCGCCCATGAACTCCGTGTCGATCCCGAGGCGGCCCGCGTCGCGCGCTGCCGACGCGAGGTCGGCCACGTCGGCTGAGCTCGCCAGGGGCGTCACGGGCGGTGAGCCTACCCGTCCTTTTCGTCCGGCCAGCGCCCGTGCTCGTCGAAGTACCGGCGGGCCTCCATCTCGCGGTCGCGCTCGCGGTCGCCGCGCACCCCGACGCGGTGCAGGATGTTGAGCAGCCAGATGGAGAGCCCTGCGCTGAGCATGAGCGCGCCGCCCTCCGCCCAGATGTCGTCGCTGCGCAGCAGCCCGATGAGGATCATGACCAGGCCGACGACGCAGACGGTGAGCGGCAGCCAGAGGCGGACGAGGCGCAGGCGGGTCATGCGCCGACCAGGGGGCGGTCGACCCGCCGCACGAGCTCCTCGAGCGAGGGCTGCTCGCCCGGCTCGGCGAGCCCGACGCTCGCCGCGAGCGCGGAGCGCACCTGCAGCGGCGTCTCGCCGAGCGCCCGCCGGTCGGCGAGCGTGACGGCGCCGTGGCGCTTGGCGAGCCGGGCGCCGTCGGGCCCGAGCATGAGCGGCACGTGCCCGTAGCGCATCTCGCGCAGCCCGAGGCGCCGCGCGACGAGGATCTGCCGCGCGGTCGTGTCGGCCAGGTCGGCGCCCCGCACGACCTCGCCGATCCCCTGCGCGTCGTCGTCGACCGCCACGGCCAGGTTGTAGGCGGGCGCGCCGTCGTTGCGGCGCACGACGAAGTCGTCCACGACGACCTCGCGGTGGCCGAGGAACCGGTCGTCGAAGCCGATGCGCACCGCGCCGGCGTCCAGGCGCAGGGCCGGCGGGCGCCCGCTGCGCTCGCGCTCGGCGATCTGGGCCGCCGTCAGCCGCCGGCACGTGCCGGGGTACGCGCCCTCGGGCAGCGGCCCGTGGGGGGCGGAGGTCGCCTCGCGGATCTCCGCGCGGGTGCACCAGCAGCGATACAGCGCGCCGTCGCGCTCGAGCTGGGCGATCGCCTCCTCGTACAGCTCGGCGCGCTCGGACTGGCGGACGACCGGCTCGTCGGACTCCAGCCCGAGCGCGGCGAGGTCCGCGAGCTGGCCGGCCTCGTGCTCCGGGCGCGAGCGGCCCGCGTCGAGGTCCTCCACGCGGATGAGGAACCGGCCCCCGCCCGCACGCGCGTACAGGTACGCGAGCAGCGCCGTGCGCAGGTTGCCCAGGTGCAGCGGCCCGGTGGGGGAGGGGGCGAAGCGCCCGTCGTGCGGATGCGAGCCCATCCACATCGACGATAGGGCCGACTCCGGGGCGGGCGGTACCCTGCGGCGCTCGTGTCGAGCGAGGACGCCACCCCCGATCGCATCCCGTGCCCGCCGTGCCGCGGCACCGGCACGGTGATCTCCAACCTGGGCGGGACGCCGCACGAGGTCACGTGCCCGTGGTGCGAGGGCACCGGCTTCCTCATCCCCGGCCACGACGCGCAGGCCGCCAAGCGCGCCGAGCGCGAGTCCGGCTAGTTCTCGCCGGCGTCCTCGACCACGAGCACGCCCACCTGCCTGCCCGTGTTGGCGTCGCGCACGGGGAAGCGCCCCGGCTCGGTCGGCAGGAGGTCGAAGAGCGCGGGCGCCTCGGGCGCGACCGGCTCGGACTGTCCGAAGGCCGGGATCTCGACGCCGCCGACGTCCTGCGACTCGACCGTGATCGTCACGAGGTCCCCGACGCGGGCCCGGACATCGTCGCCCGGCAGCGTGGCCTGGACGGTGCGTGTCGGCGTCACGTCCGCGGGCGGCGGCGCCGGAGCGGTGTCCGTGTTCGTGGAGTCCGTCGGCGCGAGCGAGCCGAGGATCAGCAGCACGAGGAACAGCAGGGTGACCGGGACCAGGAGCCGACGGGCCATTCGTCCACGCATTGTGGCGTGCGCCTAAAGAAGGCGGGGGGTGGACCGATCCATGGACCAGCCAGAGCACGGCTGGATCAACCCCCCTACAGCCTCAGGAGGCTGCAACCCCAATGTTCAACCGTCTGAAGGACGAGCGCGGCTTCACGCTCATCGAGCTGCTCGTCGTCGTCCTCATCATCGGCATCCTCGCCGCGGTCGCTCTTCCGACGTTCCTCGGCCAGCGCGACAAGGGCTTCGACGCCGACGCGAAGTCCAACGCCCGCAACGTCCAGACGCTCGTGGAGTCCTGCGGCGTCGACAACGGCGGCGACTACTCCAACTGCGCCACGGCGGAGCAGCTGGGCGACCCGACCGCTCCGATCGGCGCGGGCGAGGGCAAGGTCGCGATCACCGGCGGCGGCAAGGACGCGTACGTGATCACCGCGACCTCCAAGTCGGGCAAGACGTTCACCATCACGCGCAGCGTCGCGAACGGCGTCGTCAAGGGCGGCACCGGCAAGTGGTAGTCGGCTGAGAAGCCACTGCGTCAGAGGGAGGGCGGGCCACACGGCCCGCCCTTTCGTCGTTCTGGCGCCGGTGCGCTCAAGTCCGCGCCGCGACCTCCGATGAAGCGGCCATGCACGCCCTCCGCTCCGAGCGCGGCTTCACGCTCGTCGAGATCCTCGTCGTGGTCCTCATCATCGGCATCCTGGCCGCGATCGCGGTCCCGGCGATGCTGCACCAGCGCAGGGACGGCCACGATGCGGACGCGAAGTCCAACGCGCGCAACCTCTACGCCCAGGTGGAGTCCTGCGGCGTCGAGTACGGCGGCGACTACACGCTCTGCACCACCGCGGCGCAACTGGGCGAGAGCTCGGTCCCGCTCGGCAGCGCGGAGGGGCAGGCCGAGGTGACGGACGCGTCGGCGACCGGCTACACGATCACCGCGTACTCGAAGTCCGGCAAGACGTTCGTCATGACGAAGTCGCCGGCGGGCCGCACGCTGAGCGGCACCGGCTCCTGGTAGCCGAAGCGTCGAGCGCGGGCACGCCCGGCTCAAGCCGCGCGCGGCGGTGACGACCACGAGACCGATGGCCTCTCTCCGCCGCCTGCGCCGCCGTCTCGCCGCCCAAGAGGGCAGCCTCCTCATCGAGGTGCTCGTCAGCGCCGCGGTCCTGCTCACGGTGAGCGCCGGCGTCGTCCTCGTGCTGCAGGTCTCGCACGCGCAGAGCGCGATCCAGCGCGCGAAGGCGATCGCCACCGACGTCGCGCAGAGCAAGCTCGACGTCCTGCGCTCGGAGGCCTACAACAGCCTGCGGCCCCTGAACACCTCCGAGGAGGTGACGCAGGGCGGCATCACGTTCACCGTGGTCTCCACGGCCACGCCCGTCTCACAGACCGGCGCGCCGACGGGCTGCGACAACGCCCGCGCCCGCGACTACATGAACCTGCGCACCACCGTCACGTGGCCGAAGATGGGCACGCGCAAGCCCGTCGTGCTGCAGACGATGATCGCCGCCCCCCTCGGCACCGGCGGCGGCCTCGTCGTCAGCGTGAAGGGCGCGGCCGGCCAGGCCGTTCCCGGGATCCCCATCCAGCTCGGCCCCGGCGGCGGCTCGGCGACGACCGACGCGAGCGGCTGCGCGCGCTGGGACGCGGTGTCCGCCGGCAGCGGCTACGGCCTGACGGCCTCCGTGCCCGGCTACGTCCAGCCCAACGGCGAGCAGGACGTGAGCATCACCGGCATCACGATCGCGGCGGAGGAGACGACGGAGAAGTCCTTCGCCTACGACCGCGGCGGCGCCGTGCGGGTGCGCTTCCTGCAGCGCACGCCCGGGAGCACGAACGCCTCGCCCGTGCAGGCGGCGGCCAAGCCGCAGCACCTCACGCTGTCGGCGAGCGACCGGATCGTCCGGCCGATCGACGCCGTCGCGGGCTCGACGGCCGACCTGCAGGCCACCGGCGTCGCCGGGCTCTTCTACCCGTGGCCGTCGACCGCCTACGCCGTCTACGCCGACACCTGCAGCGCCGCGCAGCCCCCCGCGAGCGCGCCCGCCGCGGGCCGGCCCACGACGCTCATCCCCGCCGGCGCGACGGCGCCGTCGGCGACCACGGCGCTCGACCTGCAGCTGCCGAGCCTCAACGTGGAGGTCACCAACGGCAACGCCGCGACCACGCGGGTCCACGTCCGGACCGCGTGCGGGACCGTGTATCCCGACCGGACGATCCGCAGCGACGGCCTGCTCGTCAACCCCGGCCTGCCGTACGGCTCGAACTTCGACGTCTGCGTCGTCGACGGGACGCGCAGGCGGTCGGTGCGGGTGAACAACACGAGCTGGAACGCCCCGAGCACGACCTCGGCGACGGAGATCTCGCTCCCGACCTCGGGCGGCACCTGCCCGTTCACGCCGTGACGCGCCTGCGCGACGACGAGGGCGGCTTCACGCTCGTCGAGCTGCTCGTCACGATCTCGGTGGGGATGGTCGTGATGACCGCCATCCTCGGGCTGCTCGACACGACCCTGCGCAGCTCCGCGAGCAGCGTGGGGCGCACGCAGGCCGTCCGCGAGGGCCGCGGCGCGATCGACCGCATCGGCCAGGAGCTGCGCCTGGCGTCCTGCCCCGACACCGGCCCGGCGATCCTCTCGGCGACCGCCGACAGCGTGAGCTTCCACGTCAGCCGGCCGCAGAGCGATCCCGCCCTCGGCGACGTCGTCGAGCGCCACACGCTCAGCTACGACGCCGCGAAGGGGACCGTGACGCTCACCGTGTCGCCGGGCACGGGCGTCCCGCCGGTCTGGGGGGCTCCGACGCGCACGACGGTGCTCGGCAGCGGGCTCTCGCGCACCGGCGGCACCACCCCGATCTTCCGCTACCTCGCCTACGACGAGCCGACGGCCTCGGCCACCACCCCGCTGGCGGCGCCGGTGGCGCAGGGCAGCCTGTCGTCGATCGCGCAGGTCGAGGTGTCGTTCACCGCGCTGGGCGCCTACCCGAGCGCGCAGCAGGGGAGCTCGCGCTTCCAGAGCCGGATCGTGCTGCGCACCGACGACCCATCCGACGAGGACAACACGCCCGAATGCTGACCGCACTGCACACCCTGCGGGCGCGCCTGCGCCGCGAGGACGGCTTCACGATGCTCATCGTCGTCGGCGTCATGGCCGTCGTCATGATCGTCGGCGGCGTCGTGCTCTCCGACGTGCGGGGCGACTTCAAGCCGGGGCGCGACGACGAGGACCGCAAGGTCGCCTACGCGGCCGCCGAGGCCGGCATCGCCGACTACCAGGCGCGCCTGGAGGCCAACCCGTCGTACTGGTCGCAGTGCGTCGACCCGAGCAACCCGGCGCTCGGCAACGTCGGCACGAAGAACTACGTCGACCTGCCCGGCTCGAGCGCGCAGTACGCCATCGAGCTGCTCCCGGCCAACGGCTTCGCAGCCTGCTCGACGAGCGACGCCGCCAGCATGGTCAACGGAGCCGGCGAGTTCCGCATCCGCGCGACCGGGCGCGCCCGGCCGGGCGACGCGCGCGTCCGTCAGATCGTCGCGACGTTCCGCCCGAAGGGCTTCCTGAACTACATCTACTACACCGACTACGAGACGCTCGACCCCAAGCTCTACCCCTACGTCACGCGCGGGCAGAGCACGAGCTCGACGCAGGGCGACCTGCTCACGTGGGCGTCGAACACCTGCGGGACGACGCGCTGGCCCGCCCGGGGGAACCTCGTGTGGACGGGCAGGATCGGGGGCGGCAACACGCAGAACGTCAGGTGCACGGAGATCCAGTTCGCGCCGAACGACGTCGTGGCCGGCCCGTTCCACACCAACGACCAGATCATGGTCTGCGAGAACCCGTCGTTCGGCCGCAGGCCCAGCGACGCCGTCGAGGTGGCCGGCGGGTCGCCCGGCTGGCGCAACGCGGGCTGCGCCTCCTCCACGCGCCCGAAGGTCAACGGCCTGCCCGGCTACAACACGCCGCTGGACTCCAGCGTGGGGACGTGGACCCTCGCCGCCCAGCGCGACTTCCCGCCCTCCAACGCGACGCTCCACGACGACGCGCTGGCCCAGCACCGGTTCCGGGGCCCGACCCATATCACGCTCGACGGCGCGAACATGCGCGTGACGGGCAAGCGCGAGGACGGGACCGTCCTGACGAACCAGTCCATGGCGATCCCGGAGGGCGTCGTCTACGTCTCCGACGACCCGAGTGCCGGGTCGTGCCCGGGCTACGAGCCGCTCGCTCCCTACAACGGCTCGACGAACGGGTCGGCGAGCGGCCGCCCCGCATGCGGTGACCTGTTCATCTCGGGCACCTACAGCCAGAACGTCACCTTCGCGTCGGGCAACGACATCGTCGTCACCGGCAACCTGCGGCGCTCGGGCGACGCGTGGATGCTCGGGCTGATCCCCGACAAGTTCGCCCGCGTCTACCACCCGGTCAACCGCGGCTCGGGCTGCTCGAACGCGAGCGGGACGCTGCACGACATCACGATCGACGCCGCGATCCTCGCCCTCACGCACTCGTTCACGGTCGACGCCTACGAGTGCGGCGACAAGCTCGGCACGCTCACCGTCCGCGGCGCGATCGCGCAGAAGTACCGCGGCCCCGTCGGCACCGGCGGGTCCAGCGGGAGCGGCTACACGAAGGACTACCAGTACGACCAGCGCCTGGCGCTCCGCTCGCCGCCCCGGTTCATGAACCCGGTGCAGCCCGCGTGGGCGCTGGCCAAGCGCACGGAGCAGATCCCGGCCTCATGACCGCCATGCCCATCCTCCTGGCCGCGTTCGGCGGCCTGCTCGCCGGCTCCTTCCTGAACGTCGTCGCGCTGCGCATGCCGCGGGGCGCGTCGTTCGTCACGGGCAGCTCGCACTGCATGAGCTGCCAGAGCCCCGTCAAGCCGTGGGACAACGTCCCCGTCCTGTCGTGGCTGCTGCTGCGCGGCCGCTGCCGTTCCTGCGGCACGGGCATCTCGGGCCGCTACCCGCTCGTCGAGGCGGGGACCGCCGCGCTGGCGGCGCTCACGGTCGCCGTGCACCACGACGACACGACGCGCCTGGCGCTCGGCCTCGTCTTGCTCGCGTTCCTCGTCCCGATGGCGCTCATCGACCTCGAGCACCGGATCATCCCCAACCGGCTGACCGGCCCGGCCGCGGTGGCGGCCATCGCGCTCGGCACCGTCCTCGACCCCGGCGGCGAGGTCGAGCGGCTGGTTGCCGGCGCCGCGGCGGGCGGCGCGTTCCTGCTCGTCGCCCTCGCCGCTCCGGGCGGCATGGGCATGGGCGACGTAAAGCTCGCCGGCGTGCTCGGCCTGTTCCTGGGCGCGGCGGTCGCGCCCGCGATCCTCCTCGCGCTGCTGTCGGGCGTCCTCGTGAGCGCCGTCGTGATCGCCCGCAAGGGCGTGGCCGGCGGGCGCAAGACCGCCATCCCGTTCGGCCCGTTCCTGGCACTCGGCGGCTTCGTCGCGATGCTCGCCGGCGCGGGCCTCATGGACGCCTACCTCGGGACGTTCTAGGCGCACGGACGAACGTCCGGCCAGGGGCGTTTCTCCTACAGAACCGCCCGCCCCGGTCGATCTCTCTGGCGACCCCCCATGGCACGCCGCTCCAAGACCATCGTAGGGCTCGACATCGAGCCCGGATCCATCGCCGCCGTGCAGGTGGCCACCGCCGGCGGCCTCGCCGTCGAGCGTGCCGCCGTCGCCGACCTCGACCCGCACGTCGTCCGCGACGGCGAGGTCGCGGACGGCGAGGCGCTGACCGAGGCGCTCCGCGCGCTGTGGTCGCAGAACTCGTGGCTGGACCGCAAGGTCCGGATCGGCGTCGCCAACGCGCGCATCGTCGTGCGCGTCATGGACCTGCCGCCGCTCGAGGATCCGAAGGACCTCGCGGCGGCGGTCCGGTTCCAGGCGAAGGACGAGCTGCCGATGGCGCTCGACCAGGCCGTCATCGACTTCCAGTCCATCGGCATCGTCGACACGCCCAACGGCAAGCGCGCCCGCGTCGTCCTCGTCGCCGCGCGCCGCGACATGATCGAGCGGCTCCTCGTCGCGACCCGCGCCGCCGGCCTGCGCCCCGAGGGCGTCGACCTGTCCGCGTTCGCGATGGTGCGGGCGCTGGGCGCCGAGGACGCGCCCGCCCTGTACGTGTCCGTCGGCGGCCTGACGAACCTCGCCGTCGCCGAGCAGGGCAACTGCCTGTTCACCCGCGTGTCCGGCGGCGGCCTGGAGGCGATGGCCGTCGACCTCGCCGAGCGCCAGGGCCTCACGCTCGACCACGCGCGCGCATGGCTGCGCCACGTCGGCCTCGAACAGGACCTCGCCGAGATCGAGGGCGACCCCGCGATCGTCGCCGACGCCCGCGCCGTGCTCGGCGACGGCGCCCGCCGCGTCGCCACCGATGTGCGCGCCTCCCTGGACTTCCACCACACGCAGAACGTCGGCGGCCCGATCGTCGACCGCGTGCTGCTCACCGGCCCCGCCGTGGCCGTCCCCGGCTTCGCCGAGGTGCTCGAGCGCGAGCTCGGCCTCCCGGTGCAGCCGCGCGTCATGCCCGGCGCCGCCGACGGCCCCGCCGAGCGCCTGAGCGTCGCCTCCGGGCTGGCCGTCACGGAGCTCGCGGCATGAGGGCCGTCAACCTCATCCCGGCCGAGGAGCGCCGCGCCGCCGGCGCCGCGGGC
>Ga0180215_1004104_pt1 | contig 13193 bp, 10 predicted proteins | sample eDN3rd37CBELigBY_FD_128871 | JGI IMG/M metagenome (GOLD analysis project Ga0180215, IMG submission 128871) | Enriched backyard soil microbial communities from Emeryville, California, USA - eDNA 3rd pass 37_C BE-Lig BY (version 2) (version 2) | ecosystem: Environmental > Terrestrial > Soil >...
AAAGCAAACTATTTTTATATTCTTTATATATTTCTTTAATTGATTGATAAAAGGCATAAGTGAATCTTTTTCCGGCTCTCTTTCGAAAAACAGGAATAGTTCTTCATAATAGTCCTCTGGAATGTTATAAACAAATTGTGCCATTTCAGGGTCTTCAGGGTTTTGAAAGGAAATGCCGTATTTGGCTCCATATTCATTAACATTTCTTACAAAAATGGGACTGCGTGTTGTTGAGTGGAATTTTACGCCTTCCCCCATTAATGAGGCAAGTTTCATAGGGATATACATAAACTCCCCTGTTCCAAGACATAGCGTATTCCTGCCATCCCGTTTACCTGATAGGTATTGGCCGATCTCAGCTAATGACACACTTAATCTGGCTTGGCGTTTTGCATCCAGCCCGAAACGGCCAGAATCTTTTAAATAAGGAATAGTTCTGACTTCACCGCTTAGAGCAGCAGAAGGCTCATTCATCGGGCTTAATAGTTCAGGGAATTCATTATTTATATGAATATAGGAAATTAGCCCATCATTTCCTTTCAGTTCATCCGATGACTGACTTTCATGCACTTCAGGGGAACCCTTAACGTCGATCTCCCCTTTTAGAAGAGACACACTGTGAATAATAATGCCCAATTCTTTTTCAAGTTCATCAAACAGAATCTGGTTTTTTAGGGAACGCCAATCCAGAATGGAGACGACTGTATAAATCTTTCTGGGAAAGCGTTCATGAATGGATCGGATGATATTAATAGCTGTTTTTCCTGTTGTCATTTCATCATCAACAAGAATGATCTCTCTCTTATTATCCAAAAGGCTTTCATTTGTGTAACATCTGTGGGAAGTAGCATGGGAATGTTCTTCTTCAAATGTTATGACAGAATTCCTATCAATCAGCTGCTCTCTTGTTGTGTGAAAGTAATCGGCACGTTTAAATGATTGAAAGAAAGCATGCCCAAGTGCCGTTGCTGTTTCGGCAAAACCGATAATGACAGGGTTATGTTCTTCATGAATAAAAGGGCTGCTGTTTATGACGCCTGAGCCGTTTTTAAAAGCAGATAGAAGCTCAGCGGCCTTTCCTGTGTCTACGTTCTTTACCTTTTCCATATAACGGCTTGCAAGCAGTTCCCCTGTCAGGAGTCCGATTTGCGGATTAATCGGAATATGTTTTCCGAGTACTTTGCTGACAAATAAAAAGGATCTTTTTTTATTTATTCTTGCGGCCATGACAAACAAATCTTCAGGCGCAAGCTCATAAGGGTTATCGGTTATCTGAATATCAACGGTTAATGAGTTGAGTATCTGAATTGAATATTTCGTTTTTGAGTAGGTCAATGTATGTGATCTCATCCTGCAGCACCCCGTATACTTCTGATTTTAATAATATTTTTTTAGCCCAATATAAATGGGGTTTAATTTCATTCATTTTGTTTTGGTAATCGCTTTTCATAACCCCTATTTTTCCGCCGGCCTGACCGGCGATGCTCTGTGCATCCAAATACTCTTCAAGGGTGACAGTATTCAATGCCTGTACGGGCCTGATATGGGTTGGATGGATAATGGTTTTTCCAGTTAAGCCATTTGATATATCCATCGCAATTTCTCTAATTAATCCGTCCATATGCCGGTCAATCAAGTCCGTCCTCATTTTGAGCCCATCCTGCCCAAGACGTTCCCTGAATGGAGTCTGCCTGATTTGAGGCTTCAGAAGACGCTCCTTTGAGGAGAAGTATTCCCATACCGGGCCTGAGATGACATATGGCTGATCGGAACGCAAAAATATATTAATGATATCTGAGATACAATCTCTGATAACAGCAATATCATATACAGTAGTATCTGAGTTTCTGCGAATTCCATATAGCCCGCTAAAATCAGTGGCACCAATCCGCACATTCAAAATCAGTTCAGAATGCTGGTCCAAAACCTTCTTAATGCCGATTAATTGATCAAGCCTTGTTTCTTTTTGAATGATTTCTTTAGTTTCCAGAATCGGCATGGCATATAAACAATAACCATAAGAATTAAGCTTTTTAATTTCAGCTAAAATTTTGCATCCTTCAGCCGGAGAGAACTTTGGCAGAACAAAACCAGTGAGAAGATGCATGCCATTGGGGATTCTGTTTTTGAGTCTAATAAGCTGTTCATAGCTTCTGATACGCACGAAGAGCAAAGGGAGATCTTCTTCTTCACAAAGCCCCTTCGCAAGGTCCGAGCTCAAATTTTCCAATTCCAAAGACAGCAGGTCTTCTGCCTGTTCCACTTCATCATCACCAATTGCATCTTCAAGGCATATGACCATGGATGTAAGGCCTGCATGCTTTTTTGAGAGCAGATCCTGATGAATATTAGGCCTTGTAGCCGGCATATACAAAGTTGCTCCAAGTGCATATGCTAAAAGATCCCTGCCTGACCTCTTGTTAAAATGGCCCGGCTTTTTGTAAAACACCTGATTTATTTTTTCATCCGGAAGATCGGAAAATAGTCTCATTTTTGCAGCTCCATTCCTTCACATAAATACTACTTTCTTCCTTTTTCGTCCAAAAAAGATAAAAATAAAAGGGAGCGGACAATTGTCTGTTCCCTTTTAAACGTTGAGCAATTAGATATTTAAGTTCAGCCCTGATCTGCAGCTTCCTTTTTTGCATTCCTAGCATGAACAATAAATGTAATAGCAAACACGATAACCAATACAATAAAGAAGTAAATATGGTCAATATGAATACCAGCAGCACTTGCAAGCATCTTAGCAGCAATAAGCAGGATCAGAATATATGAGCTGGTTTCCAGTTCAGGCACTCTATCAATCAGCTTTAAGAATACTCCCGCTACACCACGCATCATGATAATTCCAAGCATGCCTCCAATTAACAGCACCCAGATTTCCTGACTCACTCCAAGCGCAGCCAAAATACTGTCTATTGAAAAAGCAATATCCATTAATTCAACTGCAATGACTGTTCCCCAGAAAGTACCGAAAAGGCGAATTAATAACCCCCGTTGGTTAATCCCTTCTATTGCCTCTTCATCACCTTCTTGCTCGGCATTCCGCTTATCAATAAAATACTTGATTGCAAGCCAGGCTAAATAGGCTGCACCCAATACCTTAATATACCAGAATTCAATTAAGAATACACCGATTCCAATGGCAATAAACCTGAAGAAATAAGCACCTAACAGACCATAAAAAAGTGCTTTCTTGCGCTGTTTTTCCGGTAGATGTTTTACCATTACAGCAAGTACGAGTGCATTATCAGCAGACAATAAGCCTTCTAAAATGACAAGTGTCCCTATCAGTGCCCAGCTTTCTGGCTTTGATAAAGCTTCAACCCACATTTCCCAGTTAAAAAACTGGGAATATGTATGCATAATAGATTCTAAGATTTCCATTCTAATTTATTCCCCCCGGATGATGACTATTTTATTCATATAAAAGACCCGGCATTGCCGAGCCTTATAAAAAAATATACCTCTTATTTATCCAACCTGTAAACCAAAATCTTTTGCCAGTGCAGCCAGTCCGCCCTGATATCCGCTTCCAATCGCACTGAATTTCCATTCTCCGTTATGTCTGTATAGTTCTCCAACTACAAGTGCAGTTTCAATAGAGAAATCTTCCCCCAGGTCATAGCGGATCAATTCTTCACCTGTATCTTCATTCAGGATTCTTACATAGGAATTTGATACCTGTCCAAAGTTCTGATTGCGTGCTTCTCCGTCATGAATTGTGATTGTGAACGTAATACGCTGGATGTTTGCAGGCACATTAGCAAGGTCAATTTTCACCTGCTCGTCATCTCCAGCCCCTTCTCCTGTACGGTTATCTCCAGTATGTACAACGGAACCATTAGCACCAGTTGTATTGTTATAAAAAACAAAGTCGCTTTCAGAAGTTACCTTCCCAGTGTCTCCGAGGAGGAATACAGAAGAATCCAAATCGAAGTCAGTTCCGCCATCGTATTTATTCGTGTCCCACCCAAGTCCGACTATTACCTTAGTCATACCCGGGTTTGTTTTTGTTAAGTCAACTTTTTGTCCTTTTGATAAGCTTACTGCCATTTCAACTCAAACCTCCATTATGTAGAATAAATGTATTTACGCTATAAATCATGAAAAGTTTCATAATCCATAAAAATATTTTTTCATATTCAAGGATTTATTTCAATCTTTAAGTCATCCATTTCGGCGGAGTGTTTTTATTCCAGTAAATTGATCCAAGTTCATGGTGGGCATGAAAATTATCATGGTGTGTATGATAGTGAAAATTAAACCAGTATCCCTGCTGAGGAGGATGGTCCCTTCTTACATGGAAGCGAATGACATCTTCATTCGCCTTGCTATTGGTGATATGGAAGATTTTTTCCGACAATCCGCCCCCCGGAGTTTCTGTAACCTTTAAGTTAGCAAGGCTTTCTTCGGGAAATTGCACCGCCACCTCCTGGATGGCTTTCTCAATATTTGGAAGTATCACCTCGTTAAACTCATCTTCAATAACAGGGCCTATCTTTGCGCCAAACTTCTCATATGATTGTGCCTCAGCTTCTATAAGCATTTGCCTGATAAAGTCATCCTTATCAAAATTAGTATCTTCCTCTTCAGCAAGTTCTGCATTGTTTTCCGAGTTTTCCACATCAGAAGCTCTAGAGGCTTTTAACTGGCTGGTATTTTCATATAGGAAAGCCTGAGAAGGTGTGACGAGGCCAAATGTTAAAATGGTAACAAGTACAACAAAGGATTTTCTCAGCCAATTCGGCATGTTTTTTCGCCTTCCTTTCTGCTAAGCAAGGATTTTCTTAAATATGCCGCTTTTTTCAATATTTGCGGCAGCTTGCTTTAATACATCTTCGGGCTGAACAAGTGCAATCCGAACATATCCCTCACCCCATTGGCCAAAGGCACTTCCAGGGGTTACGACTACGCCGGCGCGGTTAATCAAGTCAACCGCAAAATTCCGGGAGGAGCTGTATCCATTTGGAACCTCTGCCCACAAGAACATTGACCCCTCCGGCTTGCTGATATCCCACCCGATATTTTTCAGCTCTTTTAATAATACATCTCTTCTTTTTCTATATGTTTCTCTCAAGTCCTGCAAAAAAGAGGACTGATCATTCAATGCTTTCACTGCAGCTGACTGCACCGGCAAGAATACCCCATAATCCAAATTGGATTTGAAGTTGGCCAGCAGCGCAATAAGCTGCTGATTACCGGCAGCATATGCCACCCTGCATCCTGCCATATTAAAACTTTTTGATAGTGAATTCATTTCAATCCCTACATCCATTGCCCCTGTAACAGACAAAAAACTTAGAGGTCTCTTCTCATAATAAAGTTCTGAATAAGCAAAATCATGCAATACAGCAAAGCCGTACTTCTTTGCCAGATGGATCACCTGAAGAAAAAACTCTTCTGTCGCCATTGCAGGAACGGGATTGCCGGGGAAATTCAGAATCATTAATTTCGTGTTTGCGAGTATTTCATCAGGGATTTCATCAAAATCCGGCAGGAAGCTACTGTCCTTTTTTAAGGGCATGCCAAACATCTTTGCCCCGGCCAATGCTGCACCTGCAGCATAAGCAGTATATCCCGGGTCCGGGACTAGGATATACTCTCCAGGGTTGCATAGAACCATCGGCAAATGAACCAGCCCGTCCTGGGAACCCATTAAAAGCAGCACCTCTGAAGATTCAAGATTCACTTCAAAATTTCGTTTATAATAGCTGCAGACTGCAGAATGAAATTCATTTGTACCTGTTAACGAGTACCCATATGATTCTGGTTCCCGGGTTCCTCTTGCTAACTCCTCCATAACAAAAGCGGGAGGGGGCAAATCAGGGCTGCCAATGCTCAAATCAATCACCGGAAATCCGTCTGAAAGTTTCGAATTCTTAATTTGGGACAATTCAGCAAACACACTTTCCGGAAAAGAAGCCATTCTTTTTGAAATAGGAAATTCCATAGTATCCTTCCTCGCTATGTATCTCAATTCTATTTTTCTATTATACTTCTTTTCGAATCAAATTTAAATTGATTTCATGTATCGTTAAAAAGAACAATAGATATATAGTGAAAAATATATTTGCCGGATTATAAATCAGCAAAGCGGGAATAATAAGAACAAATCGTTTTCTTCAAGCCGAGGAGAATAAAAAGGGGGAAATTCAAATGGATTGGTCTGTATTCTTTGTTATTGCAAGCCTTTTGCTGATGGCTTACTTTGTTTATCTGGCCATCGCAGATTAAATAAGAAGGTGCCTGGTATTCAGGCACTTTTTCTTATTTTTCAATTACCCCAAAATGAAATTTCGATGACTTTCTTTCAATTACTTTGAAGCCATATCGGTCAAACCTTGAACTTCTAAAGTGATCCTTCAGAACCACTCTCTGTCTGGCTGCTCTTTTTGCATGAAAAATAACTTCCTCTGACAGGTCCTCATAAACAGCAAAGTTCCTCAGTGCTTTAATCCCCTCTGACTCAAGGATTTTTTCTTCAAACATGGGATCAAAATATACAACGTCATAACTGTCCGGGGGCAATTTTTTCAAATAAGGAAGGGCCATTGACGACTCCACCTTTATTCTTCTCATTGCCTGATTCATACTATCAAGCCCGGAGTCCCATTGTCTAAGGCCATTCGCCACCAGGAAGGAAAGATATTTATTTCCTTCCAGCCCTGTAACTTTGCCTTTACTCCCTGCTGCATAACTGGCTGTTATGCTGTCCGAGGCCAGTCCAAGGGTACAATCTAGAATACTGCTGCCTTCTTTAAGCCCCGCAGCCTGAAGAAAAGGATCACCCTCTCCTTTTAGGAGACGCTTTACTCTGAACATCGCTGAACTGGGATGAAAGAAAAATGGCTGGCTTTCACCTATCGGAAAAAGCTCCAAACGTTCTTTTCCAACTACTATGCAGTCTTCAGGAACTTGTTTTTGGATCATTCCTACAGACCTTTTATTCCTGCTGATATATTCTGCACCCAATTGTTCGGCAATTTTTTTTGCTTTTTCTTTCATTGCTTCATTGGTGCGTCCGGCAGTTGTAATAATCATTGTGTTCACCTGAATTTCTTAATTTTGCTATAAAAAAAGGGTGCCAGCAGACACCCCGTTTTGTTTAATCTTTATATTCTCAGCAATTCGCCTCAAAAGCCGCAAGAAGATTTTCCATGATCGCTTCCATGGAATGGTCTTCAATATCATGGCGGTGAATGAAGTGCACAACTTCCTTCCCTTTTAAAACAGCCATAGAAGGAGATGAAGGCTCATATCCATCAAAGTACTCGCGCATTTTAGCTGTTGCTTCTTTATCCTGTCCTGCAAACACCGTCACTAAATGATCAGGTTTCTTTTCACTGCGTAAAACGGCCTGTGTAGCTGCCGGCCGAGCCAGTCCAGCAGCACAGCCGCAAACTGAATTGACAACAACAAGAGCTGTTCCTTCAAGACCTTCCATAAACTGCTCTACATCCTCTGAAGCCGTCAGCTCTTTAAAACCAGCCTGTACAAGCTCCTCACGCATCGGCTTTACCATTTGTTTCATATATTCTTCATATGCCATAGACATAAAATTGCCTCCTCCTTAAGCTGCAGTTTGTAAAGTAAGCATACTATAACGTATGATCTTTATGCAATTTTTCTATGCCGGGTATTACTTTGTAATCCTTTTTATCGTCCTATTACGGTATTCTATCGTCTTAAATCACATACATATCGGCCAAAAACTCTTATCAGCAAGAAAGCCAGTCATAAATGACCGGCTTTCTTAACATTATTAAATTTTCATAACGCCGCCTGTGCTGGCATTGGTTACAAGCTTCGAATAACGGGCAAGATACCCTTTTTTGACCTTTGGCTCGAAGCCTTGCCAATTGGCTTTGCGTTCTTCAAATTCTTCATCCGAGATTTCCAGGTTGATTGTACGGTTATTCAAATCCAATTCAATGATATCTCCATTTTCCACGAATGCAATAGGCCCGCCTTCAGCAGCCTCAGGAGAAATGTGCCCAATGCTGATCCCCCTGGAAGCCCCTGAGAAACGGCCATCTGTAATCAGGCCGACTTTTGCCCCAAGTCCCCGGCCAACAATCTGGGAAGTAGGTGCAAGCATCTCCGGCATTCCAGGCCCTCCTTTAGGACCCTCATATCGAATGACTACAACATGGCCTTCCTGCACTTTACCGGTAATGATTCCGGATAATGCCTCTTCCTGCGAATCAAAGCAGATGGCTGGTCCTCTATGGTATCCGCCTACTGATTCATCAACAGCACCGACTTTTATAATTGATCCTTCAGGAGCAAGATTTCCAAACAGAACTGCCAGCCCTCCGCGTTCAGAATGCGGATTCTCCAGGGTACGGATTACGTTTTTATCCAGAATTTCACTGCCTGCAACATTCTCCCTTAGCGTCTTTCCGGTAACCGTCAGACAATCTCCATTCAGGGCGTCCGGCTTTTTAAGCAATTCATTGATGATCGCACTGACTCCACCCGCATTATGAACATCTTCAATATGATAATCTGAAGCAGGAGCAATCTTCGCTAAATGCGGAACCCGGTTGGCAATCTGATTAATTCGTTCAATCGGATATTCAAATTCGGCTTCGTGAGCAAGTGCCAATGTGTGAAGAACTGTATTGGTTGACCCGCCCATTGCCATATCCAGGGCAAATGCATTGTCAATCGCATCAATTGTAACGATATCGCGCGGCTTGATATCTTTTTTTATTAATTCCATCAGCTGCTTGGCTGAACGTTTAACAAACTCTTTTCTCTCTTCTGATACTGCCAGAATCGTCCCATTGCCAGGAAGTGCAAGGCCCAGCCCTTCTGCCAGACAGTTCATGGAATTTGCAGTGAACATTCCGGAACATGATCCGCAAGTCGGACAGGCAACCTGCTCGATTTCCTGAAGCCTTTTTTCATCGATTTGTCCAGATTCAAAGGCACCTACACCCTCAAAGACAGAGCTTAAAGATAAAGGTTTTCCGCTTGAATCAACGCCAGCTTTCATCGGGCCTCCGCTGACAAAAACGGTTGGAATATTAACCCTTAAGGCCCCCATCATCATTCCAGGCGTAATTTTATCGCAGTTCGGGATACAGACCATTCCGTCAAACCAGTGTGCAGAAACAACTGTTTCAAGTGAGTCTGCAATGATTTCGCGGCTTGGCAGAGAATAGCGCATGCCAATATGGCCCATGGCAATTCCATCATCTACTCCGATGGTATTAAATTCAAATGGAACTCCTCCTGCTTCACGGATTGCTTCTTTAACAATTTTACCGAATTCCTGCAAATGCACATGTCCAGGTACGATATCAATATAGGAATTGCACACAGCAATAAATGGTTTTCCGAAATCCTCTTCCTTTACCCCGGCAGCACGCAGCAAGCTGCGGTGCGGAGCCCGGTCTGTGCCTTTTTTGATCATATCACTTCTCATCTGTGAGCCAGTCATAGTATGTAATACCTCCGTTTACCCTAGATTCATAATCTCTTATTCTATGGGAATAATATGATAAGCCTCCTGCTCCCAAATATTTTCTTTCCAATATAGACCCTTTTTCGGATAATTTCAATAATTTTTACAAATTTATTATAATTTTTCGCTTTAAATGGGTGAAACTGCAGTGTGTGTGAGTTATGGAATTCAATAATTGAGGACGGGACATTCTATAAAAAGCCGGGCACACAATTTTGCTTCAGTCGTTACCTTATTACTGCTGCCGTCTTTCCTAAGACGCCGGGAACAATTCCTTATATGCCCAACAAAAAAACCGCTCCAGATTTTCATTCTGTGAGCGGTTTTTTCCTGTAATTATTCCTGGCCCCGTTTCCGGGATTCAGTCATCTGTTTCCAAACTGACCCTTTTGCTTCTTCTCCATGTTCAATTCTTTCAATAGCCAATTTGATTTGCATGCTGACTTCGAATTCCGGATCGTCTTCTGCTGCTTTTAAAGCAGGAAGCACACTTTCATCACCCACTTCGTAAAGGAACATAGCCGCACGCCAGCGCACAAGTTTACTGTCATCCTGCAGTGCTTCCTTCATGGCGTCCATTGCTTCTTCAAATCCCAGGTCTGACAAACAATCCCCTGCTGTACGTCTTACAGTGACCGTTTTATCCTTTAATGCTTTGTAGAGGAGAGGCAGGACACTCTTTTCCTCAATCATCCCAAGATAAACTGTCGCAAGTCTTCTGATTGAAGCCTTCTCATCTTTAAGCGCTTTTTCAAGCACAGGCAGGTCCTCCAGTTCAGGATCATCCATCTGTTCGAGTTTTTGATAGCGCTCCCGCCAATCTGGGGAATCCAGATCTTCGACAGACAGTTTAAGAAGGGAACGTGCGTGTTTTTCCTCCGCTTTATCCGGGCTTTTTGCCGTTTTAACAAGTATCTGGAGTCTTGCTTCTGGATAGGCAGCCATTAGTTCTTCAACAATATCATGGCCAACTTGGTCAAAGTCTCCATAGCGGACACCGAATTCTTTCCACTTGCGGACCATGACAACGTTATCTGCAGGATCCTGGGCCTCTGAAACAGCACTGATAAAGTTTTCAGGAAGTCCAAAGCGCTTTTCTTCTGTGCCGTCAGTCAGTTTCACCTGCATGGGAATTCCTTTATACATTTGGACTAACACTTGGACTTCGCCAAAATGTTCATCGATGCCGTTGTCTGTGCCTTCATTTTCCACATCCTCGCCAAAAGCGGATCTTACTTGAGGGAGAAGCTCTTTCCAGTCATATTTCGCATTTCTTTCGACAGCAAGGAAATCGGCAACATGGTACACCCCTTTGATTCCTTCAATTTCAAGTATATCTAGAATAATCTTTGGAGCTCCTTCTTTTTTTTCCTTTTTATAATTATTGGCCTTCCCCATCGGAAGCTCTTCATCAAGAATAACCTTCATAGTGTTTGGACTTGGTGTTGGTTCGATTGCTTTTATTCTCAAAAGTATCACCCTTTTTTATATATTCACGATGGTAACTGGTATTATTTTAACATAAGGAGATTATCGAGGCATTTTAGCTGTTTCTGAATATGCAAAGAAACCCGGGAAAAATCCCCGGGTATGAATTATTCATTTTCAGCTGCTTCTGAAAGATAGCTCCATCTCTCAATCAAGTATTCAAGCTCTTCATTCAGCTTTGTTTCTTCTTCTACTAAGGCCTGACCCTTTTCAAAGTCACTGCCGATGCTGGCCATTTCTGAGGAAATCGCTTCGAGACGGGATTCAGCCGCTTCAATTTTACCCTCGATTTCTTCCCATTCCTTTTTTTCTTTGTAGCTCATTCTCTTCTTTTTCGGCTTAGTTTCCCTCGCTTTTTTGGGTGCATGATCAGCTTCCTGAACAGGCTTGGCATTCTCGCTTTCAAGAAATTCACTGTAATTTCCATAGTAGGATTCGATTTTGCCCTCGCCTTTTAATACAAGAAGCTGCTCAGCCACTTTATCCAGGAAGTAGCGGTCATGCGAAACTGTAATGACTACACCGGGAAAATCTTCAAGATAATCTTCGAGAACCGTTAGGGTTTGAGTATCAAGGTTATTGGTCGGCTCATCAAGCAGAAGAACATTAGGCTCAGACATTAAGATTTTCAATAAATACAGCCTGCGTTTTTCCCCGCCGGAAAGCTTGCGGATAGGAGTGCCGTGAGAATAGGCCGGAAATAGGAAGCGCTCAAGCATTTGAGCTGCAGAAATCGTTTTGCCATCGGATGTTTCAACCACTTCTGCTGTTTCTTTGAGGTATTCGATCATGCGCTTGTTCTCATCCATATCTTCGCTTTCCTGTGTATAGTAAGCGATTTTTACTGTCTGCCCAATAATGCGCTTACCTGAGTCAAGCGGAATCCGGCCTGCCAGTATGTTAAGCAGAGTAGATTTCCCCGTTCCATTTCTTCCGATAATCCCTATTCTATCCCCTGGTTTTACAAGAAGATCAAAATGATCCAGAATCGTTTGAGTGCCATACTTTTTTGAAGCAGATTCGAGTTCAAATACCTGTTTTCCTAGGCGGCTGCCGCTTAGGGACATATCCAATTTTTCGGAGGATTTAACTGAAGCAAGCTGGCTGTCAAGGGTTTCAAACCGCTGGATTCTGGCTTTTTGTTTGGTGGTACGGGCTTTTGCACCTCTTCTGATCCATTCCAGTTCCCTTCTGAACAGATTTTTCTGCTTATCGATGGCTGCCGCCTCATTTTCCTCTCTTACCGCCTTTGCTTCAAGGAATGCAGCATAATTCCCTTTATAGCTGTATAGATTTCCGCCTTCAAGTTCAAACATTCTATTTGTAACCCGGTCAAGGAAATAACGATCATGTGTTACAAGGAGCAGAGCCCCCCTGTACCTGCCCAGATATTCTTCCAGCCATTTGACCGATTCAAAATCAAGATGATTTGTCGGCTCGTCAAGAATCAGCAAGTCAGGTGACTGGATCAATACTTGTGCCAGAGCAACCCGTTTTTTTTGCCCGCCAGAAAGCTCTCCAATCTTTTTACTGAACTCCTCGATACCCAGCTTAGTGAGTATCGTTTTTGCATCGGTGTTCACTTCCCAGGCATCAAGGGTATCCATTCTTTTTTGAAGTTCGAAAAGATTTTGCTGAATGTCTGAATCTTCGGGGTGCATGCTAAGCTCCAGCAGGGCTTGTTCATATTCTCTCTGCAGTACAAGAATTGGCGCATCTCCTGCAAAAACCTGCTCGAGAACTGTTAAATCATAGTTGAGTTCAGGCTGCTGTGCTGAATATGAAATGGTGTAATCTCTAGGAGTGACTATTTCTCCAGAGTCTGGCAGGTCAACACCGGCAATCACTTTAAGCAGGGAAGATTTCCCTGTACCGTTTACACCGATCAGTCCTGCCCTTTCTTTTTCAGCGATTGTAAAAGATATATCATTAAAAAGTTCTTTCTCTCCATATGTTTTTGTAACATTTTCCACAGAGATCATCTTCATGCTTGACCATTCCATTCTATAAAAAATTGATGCAGATATTTCTCCATAATTTGATGCCGCTCTTCTGCCATTTCCCTGGCAGTGTCAGTATTTAGCAGGTCTCTCAGCTTCAATAGCTTTTCGTAGAAATGATTGATGGATGATGACTTACCATTCCGGTATTCATCTTCAGTCATTACTTTTCTGATTTCAAGGCCGGGATCATGAATTGGCTGCCCTTTTTTGCCGCCATAGGCAAA
>Ga0180215_1004107_pt1 | contig 13191 bp, 11 predicted proteins | sample eDN3rd37CBELigBY_FD_128871 | JGI IMG/M metagenome (GOLD analysis project Ga0180215, IMG submission 128871) | Enriched backyard soil microbial communities from Emeryville, California, USA - eDNA 3rd pass 37_C BE-Lig BY (version 2) (version 2) | ecosystem: Environmental > Terrestrial > Soil >...
AGTTAAGAAGGTTTTACCCAAATAATTTGTTGAATTCTCACGTAAAAAGAGTAACCCTCCTTTACGACTACAATATGATCTGGAGTCGCTTGTTTAAGTGTTCCTACTACGGTATCTTTTATGGTTTGAACAACAATGTTTTTATTTAAGAATGGTTGAAGACTTTGATAAAAAAAAGGATCAACATGTGTAATCATTTGAGGCACTCTTCCATTAATATTTCTCTCATTTCCTTTTGTTGCACTCATTCATTAATTCCTCCTTTTTTGAAAAATTAAAATGATCAATCAAAAAACTATATCATCAAATGATTATTAAAATTGAACTTGTCATATTACAAAAAATAAAAAAAGGACTACTTAAAAAGTAAGTCCAAATTTTTAACTATAAATTTTTTATTGAATATCCGCGCTTTTATTTTTAATTGGCTATTTTTCGAATACCTCATTGATTGCAGCTTTTAATTCATCTATTAACGGGTGATGATTTAATTGTTTTGAAAGTGCTTCATAAACCCCGTAATAATACCATTGCTGCTTTTGGCGCCCACGTTTAAAACGGCTCCAGGCCATTTCTCCATTTACATCTAGATCCCTTTTTATAGTTCGTAAATTATGTAACTTATCTGCGCATACTACAAGGCAAACTTCTTGGCTAGCTGTTTGAAGCGTGCTAATTGTATGTTCCTTTCTCTCTTCCCATGATAATTCCTTGTTTTCTTCTGATGCTCCTCTTACAATTTCTTCAATTTCTGAACCAAACAGATTTCTGATATCTTCAAATGTAAGATTCGTATCTTCGACCGTATCGTGAAGTATTCCTGCAGCAACTACGTTTTCTGAGCAATGATATTTCATTAATATAAATCCAACAGAAACAGGATGTGTGATGTAAGGAACATTGGTTGATTTTCGATATTGCTTTTCGTGAGCAACTGCAGCAACTTCAATGGCTTTTTCAATTAAATTCAAAGGTTTTTCTCTCCTTATTCAAGCATATATTTCTACTATTAGTTTACCACTTTAAACTCAATTTGAGCTTGAATTTTATAAGAGTTGCGTTCTTGTAAATTTGGATCATCACTTTGAAAGAAATCTGCTATTCCTGATACAATATAAAAGCCAACTGGAAAACCATATTCAATAAAGTTTTCCATAAATTTATTAAAGTCTTTATCATCTTCGGCTATATAAGCGCCAACACGAGTATATTCCTCTCGATACGGTTTTCCTCTTTTTAATTTCGTTTTAAGAAGCGACTCAGCCATTGGATATTCCATTTTATATCCTCTGGTCTTCTCAAACATCGGAAAATAGAAAGGAGATGCTGAATAATAAATCGTTACTTCATTCTTTGGACCAATATATTCTAATTCCGCATAAATTTTTACATCCTCTCCTACTTTATAATCGCTCTTTTCAGTTACTAATCGATAAATAAAGTCTCCTTCTCTAACTTCTACTTTCGTATTTTTAACTTGAAAATCGGATAGATTGGAATTTACTAACGAATCAGAAATGACTGGTGCAAGGAGAAGGTTATTCACAATGAAAAAAAGAAATAGCTGGAAATGCATATCCATTCACCTCAAAAATGATAAAAGTCTTTTTATCATTGTTAACAAATTTATCCTTATTTAACGAAATTTTCCCGAAAAAATTGGAGAAATTACTCAAATAAAAAAGCAACCCAAAATGAGTTGCCTAAAAAGTTTTAGTTTAATGATAAAGTTTCCGTGTTTTGTAAATCATGAATAACAACAGTATTACGATTTAGTTGTTTAGCTTCATGAACAATTGCTTGATGGTGTGTAAAATATAGGATTTGAGTTCTCTTAGAAAGCTCACTAAGTAGTTCTAGAGTTGCTTTTGTTCTCGCATCATCAAAATGAATTAAAATGTCATCCATAATTAATGGCATTGGTTCTGAATCATTTAAATGTTGATCAATAAATGCAAGACGCATAGATAAGAATAATTGGTCTCTAGTACCATCACTCATTTGATTCACTCTTCTTCTAGTCCCATCTGAATGTATAGCTTCTAAGTAAGGATTTTGCACATCATCATATTCGACAGCAAGTCCTTGATATCGACCTACTGTTAGTTTTGAGAAATATTGACTAGCAATATGAATAATGGTTGATTCATTTTGTTCTCTAAATTGATCAATTGCTCTTTGTAATAGACGTCGGGCTAACTCAAGACGCAAATATTCATTCCAATAACGATCCACATCTGATAGATGTTGTTCGGCTTCTAATGCATATTTCGTGGAATCTGTTAAATCATTATTCATCTCATTAAACTTTTGTCTTTTTTGACCGAGTTCTATTTGTTTTATATTTAGTTCGTTTTCATGAATTGAGCGATCCATTTTTAATTCCTCAATTTTTAGTGGTATTAAAGTTAAATCTTCATAATCTCGTACTTCTGATTCCAATTGCTCTAAACTTAATTGGTCACCTGATTCAATAATCATGTTTTCTAGATTATAAAGTTCTCCCTCAATTTTCTTTCGTTCATTTGATTTCGAAATTTTAACAAGTAATTCCTCAGGATGATTACAATTATTCTTCTCCAAATATTGATTAATTTCTAACTGAATCGCTTCTAATTCACTTTCTATCATACCTTGTTCACTTTTAAATTGATTCATATCTTTCTTAATTCGTTCATACTCAATTTCTGAATCATTTGCTTTATTTAGACGAATTTTCAAATGACGAACGTATGATTCAATGGATGGATAATTTGAGAGTGAATCACCAAGTTTATTTGCGATTTCGATTACCTCTTGTTCATAAACCGAACAAGACTCTTGTATACGTTCTAAGTTCTTTTGGATCTCTTCACGATTTGAAAGCAATCTAAATAGTTCTCGTAATTGGTAAATATAGTTAGAAGCAATCTCTGGTGTTTCTGGTAAAGTTGGATATTTCTCACGCATTGTTTCCCATCTATTTTCTAATTCTTCATAAGAATTTCGAATTTTAAATAATGCCGATTTCCGCTCATTTAAAGTTTCTTTAAGTTCTATTAATTCACTTTGATAAGACTCAAATTTTCTTTTTAGATCCTCATTTTCGGAGACTATGTTTTGGCCATAACTAATTAATGTACGAATACTTATATGAGTTTGGATTCCGTGAATACCCAATTCGATTAAGATATTTTTTAAGTTTGTTATATATTGTTCTTTTTGTAAAAGAAGATTTTCATAATCACTAGTTAGTTGTTGAAGTAGTCTTATTTCTTCAATAATAGGAGTATAAAAATTCGCAATCCATTCTTTCATCTCAGCTGGTGATTTTACATGAATGGTTGATGTTTTCCATTCTTTGACCCAACTTTTTTGTAAGGCATCAAATTCTTGTTCTTTATTTGTTAATGCTTGTTCAAATCGTTCAATATCCCGCTCCAGTTGCTCTTTTTGTAATAGCCAGTTCGCCTTTTTAGCAGAACGCTCTGATTCTTTTCTCATTTGATCAGAAATTTCATCAGAAATTTGTAAGGCTTCCTCAAAAGCAATCGCTAAATCTTGATTTCCAGCAAATTCTTTTATTTTTTCTTGATTATATTCTTGTTTTAACCAAGCATTTTTAACTAAATTCCAACCTAAATTTCTACGTTCTCTGGATTGGATTAATTCTTCTTCAACTGGTATTTTTCCAGAAAGTTCGAGTTCCTCAAGTCTTTTAATAATCGTTTGTAACTCTTCTTTCTTACTTTTAATGGTTTTATAATAGTCTTGAATTTCATTAGAAAATTGATGGAATTCTCGTGCATAAAATTCAATCGTTTCATTTAAAGGAATAGAGAGTATAAGTAACTCTTCTATTTCTCCAGAATATAGTGATTGTTTCAATTTCCGGTTATTAATAGAGGCTCTTTTCCCTTGGATTGAATCATACTTTTGTTTTATTAGTTCCTCTATATCACCTTTAGCCGTAATTTCTTGAATCAATGATTTTAAAATTGTTACATCTTTTATGTTACCAATATGGGCAATACGCTGTTCGGTTTCTTTTATTTTTGCTTCTATCTCTTCATAACGTTCTTCTGATGTTTTTAGTTCTGACTTATTTTCTTGTAATCTTTTGGATAGCTGGATAATTTCTTCTTCATCTGTAAATGAAATACGTAAACTTTCGATATCATCAATCAATAAGTTTGGACTTAATAATCGTAATTTATTGGATAGTTCTCGTTTTGTTGTATCTAAATTTTTCTCGAGATTTGGTTGGTCTTCATTTTTGTAAGTTACATATTTTTGAAGACTTTCAGAGAGTTTATTCATTTTATCCAATAAAGCAATAATTTCAGGATCTCGGTTAATTAAATTTAGTTCCTCTTCTTTTCTTTTAATTAGATTTGATAATCGAGTCTTTTCAAATTTGTTTTGTTCGAATTTATTTAGCGTATTTTGAATTTGTTCGATCATTGCATCTGGGATAATTTTAATATCTTTTAAAGAATTTCTTTGTTCGCGTAATTTCCATAAGTGTATAACTCGATTGGAAATTCTTTTAATTCGTTCCAATTTCGCAATTTCCCTACTCAATGATTCAACCTTTTTCCGGATTAATTGAATAGATTTCTCAATGGAATTAATTTCTCCTTTCAATCGAGTCCATTCTTCTCCATGGATTGAGGATTTTTTAATTTGTTCCTCAGCTTCTTTAAATAATCGCCACGCTTTATTTAATTGTTTTGCAGCATTCGCACTAAACCTTGGATCTAGTAAATCTTTCGTTTGATTAGATAGGGTATTTAATAATGCTTGTAAATGTTGTATACCACCACCAGTTTCAAAAAGAGAAATCCCAGCATGTCCTTCTGAATGAAGTAAGCTTTGTCCGCCTTCTCTAAGGACATCATGATTAAAACCGAAAAGAAGATTAAATTGCTCTTTATTGAATTTACCTAAATAATGGGATAATTTCTCTTCAGATAATTCGTCACCAATTGTTTGGTCGTAAGCCACTAGTTTTTTATAACGGCTCTTTCTCATGAGATGTATGGATTGGAATTGTGTATGTTCGATTTTTCCTTCTATTACGGATTTGGATGTATAAGGATTTTCAATTTTTGCACCAAAAAGAAGATCGTTTATCACTTTTAATAAAGTACTTTTCCCTGTTTCATTTGGCCCATATAAAATGTGAAGTCCAGTTTCATTGTTTCCAAAATTCAGTTGATAATCATCAAAGTGTAATACATTTCGTACCGAGATGTTTTGTATCCTCATTAAGATTTACCTCCTTTCAATAAAAGTGCTAGTAGTAAATCTTGAGCATCTTTAACAAGAGACTGTAATTGGTCTTCTCTTTCAATTTTCGTTGCATCATTTCGTTTCATATAACTGCTTAGTTTCGGCTGGATACTTTGAACATGTGAAAGAAAATCTTGGATAAACGCTTCATCTAAATCTGTAAAATTAGAACTTTGAATGAGTTTAGATAGTGCTTTATTTTGTTCAGAGCGTGTAGAATCTTCACTTAAAAATTCCGTATTGAATTTTACTTTTTCAATCCAAATTTGTGAACTCACCATGTTTGCTGCATTCATAATTTCATGACGATATTTCTCTTGATCTTGTATGATATCTTGATGGAGCTTTGTATTTCCTATTAATTGAACTCGTATAGCTAATGGATAGCCTATATTATCTTCTACGATTTCTGTAAATTTTTCTGATAAAACATCTATAAATTGAGAGTCGTTATGAACGTTAGAAAGATCTACCATACATTCAAACCATCTTAAAACATCTAACACACGATGTTCGATCAATGTTTCTTTCCCATTTACTGTTACTAAAGTACATCCTTTTTTTCCGGTTTCTTTAATATGTCTCCCTTGAATGTTACCTGGATATAAAATATGTGGGTTTTCTGAAAAGATTTGACGTTTATGGATATGTCCTAATGCCCAATAGTCATAACCTTTTGTAATCAAATCATCAAGTCGGCATGGTGCATAGGGTTCATGTCCCTCATGTCCTTCTAAAGAAGTATGGAGGATGCCGATATTATAATAGTTTGGAAGCGGATCAGGGTAATAAGGAGTTAAGTTTTGTAGGACTTCTCGTTCTTTATAACCTTGACCATGGATCGCTACCTGATCTTCTTTAAGTTCAAGTATTTTTGTTGCTGGTTTATCGACCGGAAATTCGTAAACATTTTCTGGCATGGTTAGTCTTCGAGTTATCTGACTTTGGGCGTCATGATTTCCACGGATTAAATAAACTGGTATACCGTGCTCTTTAAGCTTTGCCATCTGTGAATTGAAAAATAAACCTGTTGAGTAGTCTGGCCAATCACCATCATATACATCTCCCGCAATAATTAAAAAGGAAACAGATTCAGAGATACATAACTCTACTAAGTTTTCCAATGCACGTCTTGTCGCACTTCGAATCTCATCTACGGGTGCGTCAGGTTTTGCAGACAATCCTCGTAAAGGACTGTCTAAATGAAGATCAGCACAATGGATAAATTTAAACATGATTTCCCCCCTACTTTATAACATTACTAATTTCGTTTACGGACAAATTTGTAAGGTTTTGTACTATTATACCATGTTCTGATTTGAGCTAGATTGGTAAAGTTTACTTTTTAGTAGTAGGTTAATTTGTTATTTAAAGGAAATTTTTTAAGTATATAAAAAAACCGCTCCAGTTCGGATACGGTAAATGGAAGATTTCTTTTTTTAAGGAAATTGTATACTTTTGATATGCTCTATATTCAGATAGATTGTTTCTCTTTCAGCATTAATTAAGGTAATAACTCTGTCATGTACTTGATCAATTAAACCGATTTTGTCAGTATCAGTACCACCATCTAATATAACAAGTTGATTTTCATGCTTTTTTATTTGTTCTTCAAAACTTCGTGATAATGGGCTAGTGTATGGTAGAAGTGAGATTTGTTCCTGACTTAAAGAATAGGGGGTAGCATTTGGAGGGTAAGGAATGAGCCACTTCACATGATTCATAGATATATACATCGTTTTAAATACGGGTGAGTGAAAAACAAAATAATCATTCATAATACTAGTTAAATAGCCGTGAATCGTTTTCTTTCCTGTTACATTAATTTGAATAAACATCCCTTTTGCTGCCATTAATATTTTTCGAAAGGATATGGCATCCATTTCAAGCGGATTATCCCCTTTTTCTTGGATTTGTACCTCTTCTTCTTTTTTTCCTTGTTTCATCTTTTGTATGTGAATTGTCGGTATATAAATAAATGAATTACCTGCTTGGTTGTGAAGAACGAGTATATCTAATCCATAATCTACTAATTCTCCTTTTTGATTGCTACCTCCTGAGATTTCGATTTCAAAATATTTCCCTCTTAAATTTGTTTTGTCATTCATGATTGAAACATACCCCTTTTCATTGTTTCCTTATCCTTGCAACACACCAGTAAAAAACCAAGATACCCAAAAGTATAAGATAATTAATGTAAAGATGGTCGCTGGTGGAATGACAATCATCGTAACTTTGATATACTTCCACCAGGAAAATTTAATTTTTCCTTTTCGAATAAGATGCATCCACATTAATGTTGCCAATGTCCCTATTGGGAGAAGTAAAGCACCCATATCACTACCGATCACATTAGCTAAATAGGCAATTTTAATTGACAATGAATCAAGATCCATATTCATTAATGTTAATGTACCAACCATTAATGCGGGATGATTGTTAAAAATATTGGATAGAACGGTTAGTAATAACCCCATTAATAGACTCGTATTAAATAAATTTCCTGTAACTAAAGGGTTCATTAGTTGGATGAGTATTTGAGTTAATCCGATATTGTGTAATCCGTAAATAATGACATACATACTAAATGCAAATAAGATGATATACCAAGGTGTTTTTCTTAACATATCAGTTGGTGGAACCTTGATATAAATCCATCTCCAAATTAAAAGAATGGTAGAGCCAAGAACTGCCATCATGGATACAGGAATGCCTAAAAATGATGCGACATATAAGCTAACTCGAACAGCTAAAACAAATAGTAAAACATTTCTCATGAATTTTGTGCGACTTTTATTGTTTTGGCTCTGTGTAGGTTTTGGTTTTAAGGGATGATAAGTTGGTAGTGTTAAACCTTCTACTGTTATAGGAACATTTTTAGGTAAGTCTTTTCTAAATACTAGAAATAATAAAAAGGATAGAAAGAGTAAACCGAGTGTTGCGGGTATAAACATCATTGAAGTGTGTAAGTAAAGATCCAATTCTACAATTTTTAGTGCAATTAAGTTTACGATATTGCTAACTCCTATTGGTGCACTTGAAGCGGTTGCAATTAAAGCTCCAGATAATAGATATGGTATTTTTTGATGGTTTTTTAGTCCCATATTATTTAATAACATGACAAGAATTGGTGTGGTAATTAAAATACTACCGTCATTATTAAAAAATAGTGTCATTAAAAAGCATAGTAGATTGACATACCAGAATAGTCTTACACCAGAACCCTTTGCTTTTTCAGCAAGTGTTTCTGCGACCCAATGGAAAAAACCGAAGCTTTCTAGCACTATGGCCATTACAATAGTAGCTAAGATCGTAATGGCAGCTCCACTGATTGTATCCGTGATAACACCTAAGTCTTCTAATGTTACACTACCGCAAACAAATATGATGATTGCCCCTAGTGTTGCTGGGATTGCTTCGTTGATTTCTCTTGGTCTCCATAATACAAAGATCAACGTTAGTAAAAAAGTAATGATAGTAATCCAAACCATTGGTGTCATATATATCTCCTTCCTAACTATCATTCAACTTGATAAGGAAATGAGTAGATTTGATTGTTAGTCAATTGTCCTTCCACTTTATTAATCCTTAATATCATTTTGTACTGTATGTATATGTTTCCTAGCACAGACATGTAATAGGTATGAAACCTTGTTTTCTGAAAATCCATAGTAATCTATCAATATTCATCTATAGACTTCTAACTAAATAAAATAAAGCGGAGAATCCTTTATCTCCGCTTTTCACTAAATATCAATTATGGGAAGTGAATGGTTTGGACATGGCTCATATTTAAATACGAAATATCCATTCTTGCTTTCATTAATTCGATTTGATTATTGTCCACTTTAATGAGTTTACCAATTTTATTTTCTTGATCACCAAAATTAAAGACAATGATTTTACCTACTGATTTCTTTAATTGCTCCTCTAAGGTCCTTGAGAGTGATTGATTCAGCTCAGACACTGGAAATTCTATTTTTGTTAATCCATATGGTGTTTCATTTGGTCTATAAGGGATTAACCATTTTAAATGTTTTAAAGAAACATATACGATTTTGAAAATCGGACTATAAAAGACAAAATAGTCATTCATAATATTCATTACGTACCCGTGAATTGGAAATTTTCCAGTGATATAAATTTCAGAAAAGACTCCTTTGGCAGCATTTAAAATTTTTCGTAAAGAAATGGTTGTTAATTCATCTTGAATGGATGGTTCATTTTCAGGGCTTTGAATATTTGATTCGTTCTTGGTCAACTGTCTGAAATATTGAATATGATAAACAGATATATATACAAAATCAGAACCATTATATATTACAAGTACATCATTTCCTGCATCAATTAATCGACCTATAAAACTGTTATCCCCATTGAGTTTGATGAAAATATCTGCCCCTATAAATGGACTAAAGTCGCTCACTGAAACCCTCCTTTCCAGGCTATCATCCATCAAAAGAAGAGAAGGTGCTGGATATAATTCTATATTTTTTGTATATGTTAGGTTAGTTGGAATTTTTATTGTTCGAGGCATGTATAGATTGTTTGATGGCTTGATGACATTATCTTATTCTGAAAAGGTCGCGGTCTTTAAAGAAGAATTCGGCACTTCGTCCAATGAAATTATCGCGTTTCTCGGAATGACTATTATTCTCATTGGATTGATTGCTTGTAGAATTTGATGCTTCAGATTTATTACCATGATCATTATCGTCACTGTCTCCAAACTCGCGAATATTTTTAATATGAGCGATGGCTACATAAATAATTTCATCTCCATTAATAAGAACTAGGAAACCATCTTTAATTCTGCTTAAGAATCCTTCTACCGTATCTTTTTTGCCCCTATTTACTTTAACCCATGATTTCTTCATAGTTCCAAGAAGGGCTTCGAATGTTTTAGGATAATCATAGCAATGGTCTAGGCTGCCTTTACCAGTTTTTGATCTTGTAACACTTTTAACATGTACTAGTTGGTAAAAAAGAATGCCATCTTTTGATGTTTCAAGTACCAAATAGTCTTTTCCAACAAATATTAGAGTACCATCAACGCTATCAGGACCATGGAGATTTACCTTCACTTTATCGCCAAGTAGTTTTGTATACTCATTTGGCTTATCTTTGGAATGATTTTTACGTTGCTCTTCCATTTAAGAATCCTCCTATTTAAAATTAATTTTCATAATCATTTTTTATCGTCTTTTTTGTCATCATCTTCATTGCTGTTGAAATCCACAAAGCGAACATGATAAATAGGTACGCGGATATAGTCAGCTTTAGCTACGATAAATATCGTATCATCTTTTACTTGTTCTAAAACTCCTTCAACTTTTTCTGGTCCACCTGAGTTGACTTTAATCCAGTCTAAATCATGTTCTAATAATAATTTTTTGAAAGTTTTTGGGAATGAATGATCATCAAAATCACATGAATCTGGTTTTGAAGGTTTTTTAACGTTTTCTGTAATGGATTTTACGTGTTGAAGTCGAATGAATTTGAGATCACCTTTCTTTTCTTCTAAGACTAAATAGTCAGATTTAACAGCAATTAAAGTTCCATTAAAGGAATCTGGACCTTTTTTATTTATGTTGACTTGTTTACCTACTAAATGATCAAGCACTTGAGAAGTCTCCATATTGAATCTCCTTTCAATTTTTTATGCGATTGTACTTGCATTATATGTGCCGAGATAATATTAAACTAATAATTTTACCCATATTAAAAAAGATGTGTTTTTATCATAGGAACGTATGTCTTTTCTCCTTCAAAATAGAAATAAAAAAATGCTTTGGAAAACTCCAAAGCAAAAAATATAAACAATTAAAACGGATAAAGGAGCGGTATAACCGCCACAATTACGACAAACATAATAAAAATGAGTGGAAACCCTACTTTAAAAAAGTCCATAAATTTATAATTTCCTGCTGTCATAACAAGCGCATTCGTAGGCGAAGAAAATGGAGTGGCAAATGACATGCCTGCTGCAGCTGCTACTGCAATGACAAATGGTAATGGATTAACACCTAGTTCAGAAGCAGCGTTGATTGCAATCGGTGCAAACAGTACTGCAGTCGCAGAGTTGCTAACAAACTGTCCGAAAATGGTTGTAACAAAATAGATGCCAGCTAAAACTCCAATTGGTCCAAAATCACCTAGAAGATTAATAATCTGATTTGATATAAGAGTCATACCACCCGTTTTTTCTAATGCAATCCCAAATGGAAGCATGGCAGCAATTAAAATTATACTTTCCCAATTGATTTGACTATAGGCATCATCCATATTTCTTATACAACCAGTTAAAATCATTAGAGTCGCTGCTATCGCAACTGAGATGAATGTTGGAAAAACTTCAAAAACCATAAGACCTACCATGAACAGTAGGATTAAAGCTGCAATCGGAGCTTTTCCGTTAGCTGTCGCCATGCTCGCATATTCTTTCGGCTGACCAACGACAACGAGTTCAGATGTATCTTTTGAAAGGAACTCGATATCATTCCACTTCCCTTGGACGAGTAGTGCATCTCCAAAACGAAGACTGATATTAGAGAGATCATCTAATAAATAATTTCCACTACGATTAATGCTGACAATATTTAAATTATATTTTCTTCGAAATCCACTTTCCGCTACCGATTTATTAATTAGTTTCGAATTTGGTGTTAATAAGACTTCGACAACACCTATTTCTTTTGAAACAAAACGTTCATGTTCATTATGAGGCTCGATTTCTAAACCAAAATCGGTCGCGAATTTCGCAATATATGTAGGTGATCCTTGTACATAAAGAATATCTTGTGCTTTTATCAAGCTATTTGGCCCAGCCATTTCTTGAAAAGTATTATTTATAAGATGAATCCCGTCTTGAGACCGTTCAATTTTTAAAATGACTATATGATAAGTTTCGGGTATGTTTAATTCTCTTAATGTTTTATTGATTATTTTTGAGTCATTCGGTACTTTTACTCGATGCAATAATTCATTTAAGTGATATTGTTTCATTAAACCTTGAGGAGATTGATTACTTGTCTTCGATAAATGTTTACCCGAATCTTTTGGTAATAAAGTGTTTCGTATTAAGAACATATATAAAAGTCCCGTAATAAACGCGATGATTCCGAGTGGTGTAATGGTAAGAAATCCAAGTTTTTCATATCCGTAGTCTTCCAAAATTTGACTTACAATTAAGTTTGTTGGTGTGGATATTAATGTTAAAAGTCCTGATAAACTACTAGCAAAAGCAAGTGGAATTAAAAACTTCGAAGTACCTATTTTCATACTGATGGACATACTAATAACAATAGGTAACATAATGGCAACAGTTCCAGTATTACTAATAAAAGACCCGACAATTCCCACAACGATTAAAAGTAAAATAAAAAGTTTGTTTTCTTTGTTTTGTGCAAACTTTAGCATGAATTGTCCTGCTTGATGGGCTAATCCTGTCCTTAATATCCCACCACCTACTATGAATAATCCCGCTAACATAATGACTGTTGAGTTGGCAAAACCTGATAATGCTTCTTCAGGTTCTAATATCCCAAAAATGGTAAGAGTCAATAAACTTAAAAGTGCCACCAAATCACTTCTTAGTTTTCCGCTGATGAAGAAAATAATGGTAAGAAGTAATATCATAAATGTTAATATAAGTTCCATAAATTGCTCCTTCTAACTACTAGTAATTCAGTAACTATTGTACCAAATTAAATCATATACATTACCTATTAATATTGAAAAATAAATTAAAAAGCTATGTAAAAAGTAAGCATTTATAAGATGAGTTGAAATCTACTTTTCAATAAATTGAAAATAGGTACCTATAAATAAGTACCTATTCCTTTTTCCATTCTAAAAATTCGATACGATTCCCAAACGGGTCTGATACATAAAAACGAATAGCTCCAGGCAAAAGAT
>Ga0180215_1004109_pt1 | contig 13188 bp, 15 predicted proteins | sample eDN3rd37CBELigBY_FD_128871 | JGI IMG/M metagenome (GOLD analysis project Ga0180215, IMG submission 128871) | Enriched backyard soil microbial communities from Emeryville, California, USA - eDNA 3rd pass 37_C BE-Lig BY (version 2) (version 2) | ecosystem: Environmental > Terrestrial > Soil >...
CCTATTACCAGGAACTGGTGTCCGGCCTGCGCAAGGCCATCGCCGAGGGACGACTCGACGACCATATCGGCGAGGTCAAGGAAGGCTGGGCCAAGGGCGAGCGGGACAGCAGGGCCGAGATCGGCCAGCATGCCGACAACATCGCCATGCCGGCCGAGGGATAAGGAAGGCCGTTCTTCGTTCGGCCGTGGAAAACCTGAGGTTTCGCGGCCCGATGTGATGATTTCGGGTTCAAACCGGGGCTTTTCGATTGACCGGCCGGCGAAGAGCCCCTATCTCGGGCTCACCTCTGGGAGCGCGTAGCTCAGCCGGTAGAGCATCTGACTTTTAATCAGAGGGTCCTGGGTTCGAGTCCCAGCGCGCTCACCAAACTATCTCAAGCACTTAGTTGCGGATAAGGTTTGGTTCTGCTTCCCAGAAAACCGGATTAGGAAGCGTATGGGAAGCAAGCTCAACCAAGTGGGCTTTCCCCCCGCTATCGCATCGGTTCACCCGCAGGTCGAACCCTACTGTCAGAATCAACGAACGTCAGGAAACAGCCAGAGAGCGGACTTTGTTACGGTCGCGCTTGCTGACTCAGATTGACCCCAGCCGGACCTACTGACCCATCGAAGTGCTGCCTAGAGCTTAGACCGACATGTCATGGCACCATTGGGCCTACCGACGGGCACGCCTTCACTGCTCCCAATACGGCGGCGCTCCGAACGCTTCGCGCAAGCACTCGGCAAGAGCCCTCAACTTGGCCGATGGGCGGCGTCCCTCGAGGTGGGCCACATAAATGAATTCCGGAGCGGATCGGAGCCCGACGTCGATGACCTGGAGACGACCATCCGCGATGTCGGGGCCTACGATGAAGGTCGGCAGTAGGGCAATACCAATCCCTGACAGCGCGGCGTCCCGCATCATGTCGCCGTTGTTCACGCGCAGGGCTGTTCGGCCCCGTACGATTGTTGCCCCGTCTGGCCCTGGGAACCGCCAGTCATCGACGCCCCGATTGGTATAGAAGATGCCGCGATGGCTCTCAAGGTCAGCCGCCGCGCCGGGTGTGCCATGCCGCGCCAGGTAATCCGGCGAAGCGACGAGAACCCGCCGACTAGGTGCCAACCGCCAAGCCATCAGCCGAGAATCCAGGATCGGGCCGTGCCGGACCACGGCATCATACCCCTCGGCGGACAAGTCCACCCGCCGATCATCGAGATCGAGCGTCAACTCGATGCCGGGGTGCTGGGCGAGGAACGAATATACCGCCGGCCCGAGATGTATTCGGCCGAACGTCACAGGCGCGGAGATGCGCAACGGGCCGACCAACGCGCCGCTGCGTTGGGCCATTTCTGCCATCGCCTCCTCGACCTCTTGGGCAATGCGGGACGCCCTCTCGCGGAAGGTTATCCCATCCTCCGTCAGACTCAGCCTGCGCGTGCTTCGATGCACGAGCCTCACGCCAAGGCTGCGCTCAAGTTCGATCAGGCGGTCGCTGACCACGGACTTTGACAGTCTCAGGCGCCGCGCGGCCCCGCTGATCGAGCCAGCCTCCGCCACAGCGATGAAGGTGGCGATGCCATCGAGTTTCATCATCGTTCGGCCTTTCCGGAGGCCAGTTTCTCCTTTTGGAACCTAATCCGGAAGATGCCCCAACGCTATCTCCGCCTCCAACGGAGAGGCGCTGACCGCAGCCATGGCAAAAGCTCTCCCGTTGATAGGAGATGACAGATGCTCAGGTTCGTACTCAGTGCTCTGGGAGCCGCGGCCCTCGCGCTGCCGGCCGCAGCGCAGGTCCCGTTTCCGGCCGAGGTCGGGACGCAGGAGATCACAACCAACGGCGCCACGATCCACGTCCGCGTCGGCGGCACGGGTCCGGCTGTGGTGCTGTTGCACGGCTATGGCGAAACCGGCGACATGTGGGCACCCCTGGCCCAGGATCTTGTCCGCGATCACACGGTCGTGGTTCCGGATCTGCGGGGCCTGGGACTATCCTCAAAGCCGGAGGCGGGGTTCGACAAGAAGACGCAGGCTGGCGACGTGGCGGGCGTTCTCGATGCACTCAAGATCGACCGGGCCGATCTGGTCACGCACGACATCGGGAACATGGTCGGCTACGCCTTCGCGGTCCAGCACCCGGAGCGGGTGAGGCGGTTTGTTCTGATCGATGCTCCGGTGCCGGGCATTGGTCCGTGGGACGAGATCCTGAAGAACCCGCTGTTGTGGCATTTCCGGTTTGGAGGACCTGACATGGAGCGCCTCGTGGCGGGGCGCGAGCGCATCTATCTCGATCGCTTCTGGAATGAATTCTCGGCCAGGCCGAGCCGCTTCTCCGAAGCCGCACGGGAGCACTATGCCAAGCTGTACGCCCTGCCGGGCGCCATGCACTCAGGGTTTGCCCAGTTCGCCGCGTTTGATCAGGATGCCGTCGACAACAAGGCCTTCCTTGCCGACAGAGGCAAGCTCGGGATGCCGGTGCTGGCGATCGGGGGCGAGAAGTCGTTTGGCCCGATGATGGCGACGGTAATGTGGTTTGCCGCCAGTGACGTGAGTGAGGGGATCATTCCAGATTCAGGCCATTGGATCATGGAGGAAAACCCAACGGCAACGAGCGCTATGGTCCGCGCCTTCCTGGCCCTTAATTGAACGATGTGCCATCGTGACGACCTGATATCATAGGCAGGTCGTCATGGCGGAAGGACTGCTCATGGCACGCGTCGGTCATTTGTCTCATGGCTGTTTAAGCCTCAAGTCCGGACGTTGCCGGTATGCTTGGTGAACGCAGAGGCGGCTCATCGACGAGCCGCCTCTGCGTTTAGATTTCAACCTGTTCTGCAATCAGAAGGGCGTCGTCGACGTCGATTCCGAGATACCGGACAGTGCTCTCGATCTTGCTGTGCCCCAGCAGGAGCTGGACCGCCCGGAGGTTGCCTGTCCTCCGATAGATCATCGACGCTTTGGTCCGCCGCAGGGAATGGGTGCCGTAGGCTGAGGGATCGAGCCCAATTGAGCGAAGCCAGGATGCCAGTAGGCGAGCGTACTGGCGCGTCGTCATCGGCTTTCGCCGGTTGACTCTGCTCGGGAACAGCGGCTCGCCCTTGTGCAGATCCTTCTTCTCCAACCAGTGCGCCACAGCTTCCCGGGTCTGCTCTGTGATCTCGAACTGAACAGGCCGGCCTGTCTTCCGCTGCATGACCGTAGCCCGGGACCGCACCCGCCCATTGAGGGCTACATCGTCGACGCGGAGCGCGACGAGGTCACAAGCTCGCAGCTTGCTGTCGAGAGCGAGATTGAACAGGGCCAAATCCCGGATGCGATGAGCAACCTGGAGCCTGACCCGAATGGACCAAATCTCTTTGGCTTTGAGAGGCGGTTTGGGGCCAATCAGCTTGCCCCAATTCCAGGGTGTGGTGGTTCGACAAGGATGGTCAGAGGTAATGTCTTGCATTGCAGTGCTCCTGAAGCGAAGCCCCCCTACAATGTCTTGGTCAGGGCGTCGGTGATCTTGGATGTTCACCCTAGACTGGTGCCGGGCTGGTCCTCTGCTGGCCCGCAAGTTCCTTGAGAAAGGTATTGGTCCACCAGGCAATGTCGTAGCGCCGAAGCACATCCATCATCCCCCGCCAGCGGGCGATCCGCTCGGCCCTGTCCATGTGGAGGGCCTCGTTGATGGCCTCAGCAACCTCGACCTTGTCGTTGGGGTTGACGATGAGCGCGCCGCCGAGCTGCTCGGCGGCGCCGGCGAACTTGGACAGCACCAGCACGCCGGGATCCTCCGGATCCTGCGCGGCTACGTATTCCTTCGCCACGAGGTTCATGCCGTCGCGCATTGGCGTAACCAGTCCCACTCGGGCAATCCGATAGAGACCTGCCAGCACGCCGCGGGGGTAGGCGCTCGACACGTAGTGGATCGGCACCCAGCCGGGTTCGCCGTGCGCCCCATTGATCCGGCCGAGGGTCTCACTCACGGTCCGGCTGAGCGCGGCATATTCGGGCACCTCGGCGCGGCTCGTGGGAGCGATTTGAAGATAAGTCACTCGGCCGCGCTGATCGGGATTGCTGATGAGAAAGCGCTCGAAGGCTTCCATTCGCTCGGGGATGCCCTTGGAGTAATCGAGGCGGTCGACCCCGATGATGAGGCTGCGTTCGCCGAGGCTGGCGACAGTCTGCTTGAGCAGGCGATGGTTGGCGGGGCGGCGGGCCGCCTGCTCAAAGCCGTTCATGTCGATGGCAATGGGAAAGGCCTTCACCCGTGTCTGGCGGCCATCGAGGACGATCACATCGGATCTGCGCGGGGCGGCATCGAGCTCCTGAAGGATGCCGCGCCGGAGGTTGTCCGCATCCCGCTCCGTCTGCACGCCGACGAGATCGTAGTCCGTGATCGCACGCAGCAGGTCCCGGCTTCCAGGCAACGTTCCGACGACCTCCGGAGCGGGCCAGGGGATGTGGTGGAAGTATCCGATCCGGTTGGTCAGGCCCAGCACGCGCAGCTCAGAGGCTAGCGGGATCAGATGATAATCGTGCACCCAGATGAGATCGTCCGGCCGGATCAGCCGCGCTAGCGCTTTCGCGAAGGTCCGGTTGACCCGCAGGTATCCGGCATAGTCGGCGCGGGAGAATTCCGACAGGCCGATCCGGTAATGCATCACGGGCCAGAGCGCCCGATTGGCAAAGCCGTTGTAGTATTCCTGGCGATCCGTAGAGGTCAGGTCCATCAGGGCATAGCGTACGTGACCCTTGTCGATCATCTTCGGCTCGGCGGAGGGCTGGGCCGCGACTTTGCCGCTCCAGCCGAACCATAAACCGTCCTGGCGCTGAAAGGCTTCGCGCAGGGCAACCGCCAGACCGCCAGCGGAACCCTTACCGGTGGGATCGGGGACCGAGACCCGATTGGAGACAACGACGAGGCGGGGCACAAAGCTCTCCGGTTTGTTCCGAGATAGGCTTTGTGAAGGTATTCGATCCCGGCTTGTCTTGTCATTCATTTCCGATCGAGAGAGAGCTGCTTCTCGCATGCCAAAAGGCCCAGCAGACCGCTGAGGACCTCAAGCGTCTCAACGAAACTCTGGAGGAGAGGGTGGCTCAAGAGGTCGCCGAGCGCCGGAAAGCCGAGGCGGCGATGCGCCAATCCCAGAGGATGGAAGCGGTGGGCCAACTCACAGGGGGCGTGGCGCACGACTTCAACAACCTGCTCACGGTCATCAAATCGTCGACCGATCTCCTCAAGAGACTAAACCTGTCGGAGGAGCGATGGGCCCACTATGTCGCTGCGATCTCCGATACCGCGGACCGAGCCGCCAGGCTCACGAGCCAGCTTCTCGCGTTCGGCCGGCGCCAGCCCTCAAGCCAGAGACGTTCGATGCCGGCCAGTCCGCCCGGATGCTCACTGACATGATCGGCACGCTGACCGGCACGGATCCAGATCATCACCTACCTGCCCCGCGTTTTAGCCGCTCCCGGTGTGGCCGCTTCAGAGGAGGAGACCACCGAAGGCGGGTACGGCACTTGTGTGTTGGTGCTCGAGGACAACCGGGATGGCGGCACCTTCGTGACGCAGACCCTGGAAGAGTTGGGCTGCCCCACGAAGTGGGTCGAGAGTGCACAGGCCGCGCTCCACGAGCTAGCGACGTCTCCGAGCACCCCTGATATGATGTTCTCGGACGTGGAGATGCCGGGCATAAAAGTGTGGAGTTGGCGCATAACGTGCACCGGCTCTACCCCGATCTGCCACTGGGGCTGACGAGCGGATACAGCCACATGCTCGTTGAGGGTGGGCACCGGTTCGAACTGTTGCAGCAGCCCTATTCCGTTGCGGCGTGCATGTGTCGGGGGTGTGCTGATCGATCAACGCACGCTCGTCCAGGCCTTTAGCCAGCGCGTCACGTCTTTTCCTTCGCGATCTTGTCCAATCAACCCGTCAGGCCGGACCGTTCTATAAGGCTCAGTCGTGGGGTAGCTTTCCGAGCAAATGGTCGAAATCGGCCAGCACACGGTCGATCAGTTCACGGCGGCGTAGATCGCTTGCATCCAAGCTCTGCGCGAAGAGGCCGAGCAAATAGCGTGCCTTCTCAACCGCCTCGTGCCAATCGGCAGCAGGTGCGGCGGCCAGCAGATCTTCTAGAGCGGCTTGTCTGGTGCGCAGTGCTTCCTGATCGGCTTCGACCTCTGCCCGGAGACGTCGAAGGTCGGTGGCTTTCTGAGCTGCCATGCCGCGATGCGCATCAAGATCGGTTGGTTGGTCAACCATAGTAAGCCTCCTCCTGCGGGTTGTGAGGTGGACCTGTTGGGAGCGATGTGACCACATCCCTGCGTTTACCTCCGCGTCGGTCGTTGTCAGGCTCGCTCCGTGAGCAGTCGTGTCAGCGTCCTGGCTTGCTGAGTGCTCTGGCCCAGCGGTTCGGGCCTCACGAGGTGCCACCCATGGGCTCGAAGGGCCCAAGCAACGTCGGAGAGGCTACCGAGCGGCTCATGTGGCCACGCTGACTCGCCCGTAGGTGTGAGAACCATAAACTGTCGTGACGCCTTCATGCCCACGCGAGCAACGTACAAGGCCTCATCGCCCTGACGAAGCAGGGCAACAGGATCATAGACCTGCGATCCGCGAAAGAAGGTATCGGCGCTTGTCAATTGGTTCATACTTGGGCCGTGATCTCGCTCTCGCGCACGGCGCGCTCGCCGAAGCCGGTCGACCTGATGCGGTACGAGACTTCCCCGGTCTGATCTGCTGGCATAAGGCGCGTCACCTCATAGATGCCGCTTGTGGTTGCGCGCTTGTCCGAGAAGTTCGGATGGGTGATGCGGACCAACTGGCGGAGTTTATATTTGTGGGACATTTATTTCTCCTGGAGCCCGACTGCTCATCGGGTAGGGCAGGGCGGATAACCGCTGCTGCGTAATTGCGGGTGCAAACAAAAAGCCGCCCCACAAGGAGCGGCTTCAAGGACTGGCGGCACAGGCCTATGTCCTGTACCGGTCATCGGCGATTACGCCGTTTCGATGTTGTTGACGGCGATCTTGCCGGAGCGGCGGTCTTCCGCCGTGTCGAAGGCAACCTTCTGGCCTTCGACAAGGTTGCGCATGCCGGCGCGCTCAAGAGCAGTGGCGTGGACGAACACGTCCTTGCTCCCGTCGTTCGGTTGGATGAAGCCGAAGCCCTTCATGTCGTTGTAGAATTTTACTGTGCCCGTGATCATGGGGATACCTTTCGCGATTGCTGGATGCACGTGAGGGAAGGCGCGCAAAAGCGCGACCTCAACTCGGTTCTCGATGTATTGGTAAGAAAGTCCGAACGTGCGCCCGGCAATGCCAAAGGCGAAACGACCCGATTGTCCGGCCAAAAAACGATAAAAACTATATAGGCCTTTTCCAGAACAATAACAAGTTCTGCAAGTCTTTTTATTTAGATTATAAGAAAACGCACTTTTCATAACGATTTGAGGACGGAGACGTGTTCGGAGGCTTCATTGTTGATCAGTAAAGCTCGTACACATTCACCTACTCCCGCACGCTTAAGCATGCGGATAGTATGACAGACTGGATTTGCCCCTGTCACGTTCACAGGACAAGATCTAGTCCTCGGCACTCGCAATGCCGGAACTGAGTGGAGCACGGGTAAACTCCGGAGATCCGACACTGTAGTTGATCATCCAAAGGCAAAGTCCAAGGCCAATAAGAAAGGCAGACCAGTTCAGGACTCCTGTGACCCAGCCGGGCGATTTTGCCGGGGTAGCCGGTGACTTTTCGCGGATCGGAGGCATGTCGACTGGCATGGCAGGTCCTTCGCTAGACGTTCTCAGGGTTGGTTTGACGGCCTGGATCAAGATGCTCAGGACTTTGTCCGCGTGAGAGGCGGCGTACAGGATCCGATCATCCGCTCATTATACCAGAGTTGCACTATACCAGAGTTGCACTATACCAGAGTTGCACTGGGCTCGTTTGGGCAAGACTGCACGCCCACTCCCGAGCTTGCATTTCACTGTCGCAAACCAAGGTCTTAACGGTGGCGAGGCCGGTGGACGGGTCCAGGATAACCGCTTGGTAGGGCTGTCTTGATCTTGATGAGTTGTTCATAGCACACCTCAGAGCCTAAGGCACTTCGAGGTGCAGGAACGCGCCCAAAAGGATAACGGTCGACTAAGGAGCCGCTGATCTTTGTAGATGGTGGGCCGGTCGCCCTTTGGAAAGGCCACTCCTGCAACGGAGCTTATGGGGAGCTTGAAAAAGGGTTCCAACTTGAGCGCAACAGCAGCAGTCACTCTTAAGTGACTGGGCACTGGCGCAATCACCAACCGTTGTTGCCAGGCGTGTGATAGGCTTCAATATTCAACCCTTTGCGGAGCCGACCGATGCGCATTCTGATGGCCCTTTTCCTTTTGGCTCCGTTTCTTGTCTCTCAGGTTGCCCAAGCACAGGGGCCGGCGGGTGAAGCGGCAGGGGGGACGGCAACCAGGGGCTATACCGAAGAGGAAAGCGCGGCTATGGCTGACGCTGCGCGTAAAAAGGCCGAAGCCACTGAGCGTGCGAGGGATGCCAAGCTGAGAAGAGCTACCAGGAGTATCTGCATTGGCTGCTGAACTGACTCCACCTCTTCGATGATGTGATTGATGTGCCTCCAGGTCTTGGAGCATTTGCTGTTGAGGGAGTTTCAAGTGCTGCTCCGTACGGTTTCACTTCCACTTGCCTTCGTAGCGGAACTCCGAAGCTGATTTGAGCTGATCGCGAGTGGCGTTCATGGTCGCCTGCCATTTGTGATCACTTTCCACAGATCGGATCGAGATCGCGGATGGGTCCACGGCTACGTATCGCGGGCGGCTCTCCAGAACCTCACCAGTCGATAACACGACCCTGATGATCTCACCGCCCTCGAAGACGACGTCTTCGATCTTGCCCATGCCTTCACCACTGGCGGTTTGAATGTTCCGGCCGATACGCGTCGAACTCAGGATGGCGTTGCTGCCGATCGCAATGAACTGCGGCGCATTCGGCGGTCATGAGCCGACGTTCATCGGGCGTCTGGAAGGTGAAATTTTGACCCCAACCCGACTTCTGCGCCTCTCGCATGAATCCAACATCATCGGTAGCCGGGGGATCTCCTGCGCGAGCCTTTCTCGCGCTCCTGGCCATGGTCGTGCGATCGCCAAGGTCGCGCGCAGGCCCGTGGTGAGGGCTCTCACGCCCGATTCACGGTGAGGCGCGGCAGGCGAGCATCGATTGGCCATCGGGACACGAGTTCCGGTGGCGGCACGGGGAATACGATCCCGTCCTAGGCGACCGCGAAGGTTACCGTTCTGCACGGGACCTGTTCAGAGCGCCTTGAAGAAGTCATCCCGGACAGTCGTCATGCCCATGAGCTTCCGGTACAATGGCCCGGCGCAGAGGAGGCGACGATGGACATCGGCGCATGGCTCCAGTCCCTCGGCCTCGGACAGTACGAGGCGGTGTTCCGCGCCAATGCTGTCGATGCTGAGATTCTGCCTGATCTCGGCGAGCCCGACCTGGAGAAGCTTGGAGTGCTTCTTGGCCATCGCAAGAAGCTGCTCAAGGCTATCGGCGCGCTGCGCGACGACCCGTCTCGTGCCGTTCGTCAGGCCGGCGAAGGAATACATGTGGCTCCTGAAGCCGAGCGCCGGCAGCTGACCGTGATGTTCTGCGATCTCGTCGACTCGACCGGGTTGGCATCTCGGCTCGATCCAGAGGAAATGCATGAAATTCTCCGGGCCTTTCAGAGTGCCGTGACCGGCGAGATCGCTCGCTTTGAGGGGCATGTCGCCAAGTTCATGGGCGACGGGGTGCTCTCCTACTTCGGTTGGCCCAAAGCTCACGAGGACGAGGCGGAGCGGGCTGTGCGGGCCGGACTGGCCATCGCAGACGCGATCGCCAGCATGCCGGCCCCAGGCGGCACGCCCATGGGAGTCCGAATTGGCGTTGCCACGGGTTTGGTCGTGGTCGGCGACCTCATCGGCCAGGGCGAGGCTCGCGAGCGGGTAGTGGTCGGCGAGACCCCGAACCTCGCCGCGCGGCTGCAAGGGATCGCCCCGCCAGGAGGAGTCCTGGTGAGCGAGGCGACCCGCCGCCTGCTCGGGGCCACGTTCGATCTCGATGACTTGGGGCCGCAAACTCTCAAGGGGCTGGAATGCCCAACCCCTGCCTACCGTGTTCGGCAGGAGAGTTCCGTCGAGGGCCGCTTTGAGGCTCATCAGGCCGGGCAAGTGCTGCCCATCGTCGGCCGGGAGCAGGAGCTCTCCACGATCCTCGACCGCTGGCGTCAGGCCAGAGCAGGAGAGGGCCAATGCGTCCTGCTTATCGGCGAGGCCGGCATCGGCAAATCCCGCACTGCCCAGGCAATCCTAGAGGCTCTCGCGGACGAGCCCCTGACCATGGTGAGTTATCAGTGCTCACCCTACCACATGGGCAGTCCGCTCTGGCCTGTGATTCATTACCTGAGCCATGCGGCAGGCTTTTCCGCCCATGACGACCTGGAGCAGAGGCTCGGCAAGTTCGAGGAGTTCCTGCGCACCACCATGGGAGAGGGCACCGAGGCTGTGCAGCTCCTCGGGGCACTGCTTGGCCTGGACACCTCCGGGCGCTACCCGGCTCTCGACCTCACGCCCCAGCAGCGACGGGCGCGAACCCTGGACATCCTTGCCGAACAGGTGATCTGGCTCTCCGCCAGGCAGCCGGTGCTGCTTCGGATCGAGGATGCGCATTGGGTCGATCCCACGACCCTGGAGCTGATCGAGCAGATCCTCAGCCGGATCACTCATGTGCGGGTGCTCATGCTCCTCACCAGCCGACCCGGCTTCCAGCCTCATTTCAGCCGGCACCAGCATGTGACCTGGCTGACGCTCACCCGTCTGCGCGATCAGGACGCCAAGGCCGTCATCGAAAGTGTCGCCGGCGGAAGGACAGTGCCCGAGGAAATCATGGCAGAGCTGCTCGCCAAGACGGACGGCGTGCCCCTCTATCTGGAGGAACTCACCCGGACCGTGCTGGAGTCGGGCCTGCTGCGTCAGACCGATACGGCTTACGTGGCTGACGTACCCTTGCCGGCCCTGGCGGTGCCCTCGTCCCTACATGACTCGCTCATGGCCCGTCTCGACCGGCTCCGCCCGGTGAAAGAGGTGGCCCAGACCGCAGCCTGCATCGGCCGGGAGTTCAGCTACGAGCTTCTTGCCGCCGTGGCCTCGGTTTCTGAGGCTGAGCTGCGTGATGCCCTCGATCAACTCATCGGGGCTGAGCTGGTCTTCGGCCGGGGCGCACCACCTGCGGCGAGCTACACGTTCAAGCATGCACTCCTGCGCGACGCTGCCTACCAATCCCTGCTCAAGAGCCGGCGCGAGTTCATCCATCGGCGCATTGCCCAGGTTCTACGAGACCGCTTCCCGTCGCAGGTGGAGAGCCAGCCTGAGCTGCTGGCCCGGCACTGCACCGAGGCCGGCCTGACCGAACAGGCCATTGAGGAGTGGCGCCAAGCCGGCGAGCGCAGCGCCGCGCGATCCGCCAATCGCGAGTCCATCGGCCATTTCCAACGAGCCCTCGATCTGCTCGGGAAACTCGACCCATCACCGCAACGGGATCGTCGCGAGGCGGATCTGCGACTTGCCCAGGTGGTGCCGATGATTGCGGTGCACGGTTTCGGTTCTCCCCTGGTGGAGGCCTGTGCCTCACGGGCTCGGGACCTTGGGGCCACTCTCGCCGACTGGCCCGGCCGATTTGCGGCTCATCGGGTGGTGTGGAATTCCTGTCTCATGCGCCAGCCGGTGCCGAGAACGGTCGAGCTGGCCCGCGAACTCTACTCCCTGGCAAACGAAAACGACGACGTCGTGCGTCGTGCAATCGCCTGCCGGGCCTTGGGGTACACGCTGTTCATCGCCGGCGAGCAGAGTGAGGCCGACCATCTCCTCGAGCGGGGAGCCGTGCTGGCCGACAGCCGGCCCGAGACCGAGTTCAGGATCTATGGCGAGCAGCCGCAGATCATCTGCCGCGTCTACCGCGGGGCGGTTCACAGCCTGCTTGGGTTCCCGGAAGAGGCTGCCCGGATTGCCGAAGAGGGATTGCGGCTGGCTCGTGCGCTCAACAACCCTCACACCCTGGCCTGGGCGCTTGTTTCGACCGGCAATGCTCACAACTTCGGACGCAGCGCACGTGTCGCGGAACGGCTTGGAGCTGAGGCGATCCAGGTTTCCGGCGAACATCGTCTGCCGCAGTGGCTTGCCTTTGCGGAGGAGGTCCGCGGCTGGGCCCTGTGCCAGCTTGCAGAACATCGCGAGGGGTTGGAATTGCTGGAAGACAGTCTTCGCCGCCTGCATGCGACCGGCGCCGTTTTGCATACGTGCCGGATCGGCTGCTATTTGGCGCAAGGATACTTGCTGTCTGGCCGATTGGAGGAGGCCCGGGCGCATCTTTCAGCCGCACGCCAGCACAGCGAGACGTTCAAAGAGCACTATATGTTGGCCGAGCTTTATCGCCAGCAAGCGGCGCTGCTCCGGGCTCAGAAGGCTCCTTTCGATGAGGTGGAAGGAAACCTGCATCTGGCCATCATCACGGCTCAGCGGCAGAGTGCCCGACTCCTGGAGTTGCGAGCCGCCACCGATCTGGCCCGTCTCTGGGCGCAGAGTGGCGCGCCGGAGAGGGCATGGAGGCTCCTGCATCCCTTGTGTCGGTGGTTCCGTGATGGCATGGGGCTGCCGGACATGGAAGAGGCCCAGAATGTACTCAGTGCAATCCCTTGAAGGCATCGATGCAGAACGCTGGTGGAGGAGGGCTGGGGCGTACGCCTGATACGCGCCGAAATGGCATCTCGCAGCCTTCTTCAACACTTATCATTTCGCGAAGCAGGCTGAGCGGCGGCCCAGGACCGGGACAGCCGACCTTCCTGAGAGGTTGTGGCCTCTCTTCGTCGACCCGAAGCCGCTATCGTGGTTGCCGAAATCGTCAGCCCATCTGGAATCCTGGTGTTGACCGCGACAGAGCAACCTCCTCGTCGGTCATGTCCTCCGCAATTCCCTCGAACAGCGGCGTCGAAAGGTAGCGCTCACCGGTGTCGGGCAGCATGGCGAGGATGACCGATCCCTCAGGCGCTCTCTCGGCCACTTGCATCGCCACTCCGAACGTGGAGCCCCCCGAGACGCCCGTGAAGATGCCTTCCTTTTGGGCCAGCATCCTGGCCCATTTCATCCCCTCGGCGCCGGCAATCGGGATCAACTCGTC
>Ga0180215_1004112_pt1 | contig 13181 bp, 15 predicted proteins | sample eDN3rd37CBELigBY_FD_128871 | JGI IMG/M metagenome (GOLD analysis project Ga0180215, IMG submission 128871) | Enriched backyard soil microbial communities from Emeryville, California, USA - eDNA 3rd pass 37_C BE-Lig BY (version 2) (version 2) | ecosystem: Environmental > Terrestrial > Soil >...
TTAATGATATCTTTTGACATCATCAATCGTTTGAAAGGAAAATATTTAATAGAGAGCACACAGAATAAAGGAACCAGCTTTACTATTTCGCTGCCTCTATATTACTCGCCTGAAGAGATACGGCAGCCTTCTTTCCAGAACATGTCTGGAGGTCAGCGTATGAATGAGAGTTAACTCCATATTCATTGAATGGGAATCTTTCCGAAAATAAATGATCGCCAGCACAGGGTAGCTTAATCGTGATGGATCAAATACATTAACTTTAAAAAAAGCCTCCAAAATCTGAAGGCTTTTTTCATTTATCCCCTGCCGGATGCACGGCCTCTTATAAAGTTTACAACAAAGATGATCGCTGCTATTACCAGCAGTATATGAATGATGCCTCCTGCTACTTTAAATATTAATCCGAGTATCCATAATACAAGCAAAATACCTGCTATAGTCCAAAGCATGCAATTCACCCCTTCCTGTTAATTTAATATTTACATACCCCTAACAACCGGGACAAAATCATGAGTAAATGAAAAAAAAAACATTGCCGCACTTTTTACAGTTCTGACAATGTTATGTTTTGCAGTGGATGGATATTTTTATTCAGAGAGTATTGCATTTTCCAATTCTTTTGCAGCAGCCGCTACTTCCCCGTTCTCTTTTTATAAAGCGAATAGTCCTTTTATGACCACCATTTCAGGTCTGGATTTTCTTGTTTCTTCTGATATACGATTGGCAATTTCTTTTAATGAGGATGCTTCACTTTTTTTCAAATTCTTAAGCTTGTGATAAAACGTTTTCCATGCCTGCTCCCTTTTCTCAAAAGAAATGAATGCACCTTCTCTGTCCATTTCAACAGCAAAATCCATTAACATCTCAGGCATCTTTTTTCTCGGTCATTCTAACCCTTATCATTGTTACAATGATGTATCTCTTTTAAAAAGGTGCCGGACACCCATGCCACACAAGTTCAGTAAGATCATACAAAACCTTCCTGTATTCAGGGAAGTTTTGCTGCATCCTTTTTGCATCACTGCATATACTATATTCACGGTCGCCCACCTCTTCTAACATCGCTTCGTTGCGGGACTAACCAGACCGGAATGTGGGCGGCCACCTTTTAGGATTTAAGCCGTATTTCACCATTACACCGTTTTATTACACACCATGAACAAAGCTGCAAACCACACCAGGCTTGCAGCTTTTATTTATAGTAAATTATAAAATGGAACTGTGTGAATCACTCTGTGGAAAGATTGCATCTACCTCCAGCGCCTAGCCCCTCGGGTCATAAGCCAAATCACTCCAGAAATCAGGACAAGGAACGCTTCGTCATCGGATACATCGCCCGACCAAAGCTGCTTTGGAAGGTTTCCTGCGTGATTCGTCATATGCCTGTCGGACTTGCACAGGATGTGCCGGCTTCAACGTTCGCCACAGGACGTGGCGGTTTTTAGTTGACGTTTACCCTGATCAAGGAGCTTCCGCTTTAGTTCAAGGACCTTCGTCAATAAGTTCATAGCCTGGAATCAGTTCTGAGAGCGGCACTATTTCTGCTTTCTCTTTATAAACAGGTATATACTCTTTAAGCACATTAACCATCTTTGTACCTGTGATGCCGACATGGCCAATTGCGATAATGCGTTCATTTTTCACCAGTTTTTCTGCAAGTCTGTCAGCCTGTTTTGTAATATGGGCAGTAGTGTATATGTCATCGAAGAAAATATTGTTTTCTACATATGGTACACCGATTTCTTTTGCCAGTTTGCCGACGACGCTTTTGCCGGTTGTTTTGCTGTCAAGATAAAATAATCCGTGTTCTTTGCATACTTTAAGGACAATTCTCATGACCCGCTCATTCTCAGTGGCTCTTGAACCCATATGGTGATTCATCCCGACCGCATGCGGCACTTCTTTGATGGCACTCTCTACCCTGCTGCGGATTTCTTCATCAGTTAAATCTGTTGTGATTGCCCCCGGACCAAGCCAGCTCCTCTTTCCTCTTTTCGGCTCCATTGGCATATGAACGATCACTTCATGTCCATTTTCACTTGCCAGTTCTGCATCTTCTTTTGTCGTTGGCATGAAAGGCATGATGGCAACTGTTAAGGTCACCGGAAGCTCCATCATTTCTGCTGTTCCCTTCATGTTGTTTCCCAGATCGTCAATGACAATCGCCAATTCAGGTTTTAGCGGGGCAGCACTTATGGAATTCCCTATACTTGCGAATGAAAAAATCAATAAAAATATACTGATGAATATTTTCATTTTCCATCCTCCTTTGAGCTAGCATTCCCTGATTCTTTAAAACAGTTCCAATGCAAAAACTGCCAGGAATTGATCCTGGCAGCACTTTATTTTTTATGCATTTTAAATTCAAGGAAAAGCTCGTTATAATAAGCAAGCATTCTTTTTCCCAGGTTCTCATAAACCTCCAGCCGAGCTGTCATTTCTTCATCCGGATAGAATCGTTCATCTGAAATTGTTTCTTCGTCCATATATTTCAGCGCTTCTTTATTCGGCGTTGAATATCCAACGTATTCTGTATTTTGTGCCGCATTTTCCGGGTCAAGGATGAAATTCATAAACTGGTGGGCTGCTTCCGGGTTTTTGGCAGTCTTAGGGATGACCATATTATCAAACCAAAGATTGGAGCCTTCTTCCGGAAGTACATATTCCAGATTATCCTTCTCCCACATGAGTTCCTGAGCCGTGCCGGACCAGACCACCCCAATGCCGGCTTCATCATTTTCCATCAGCATTCTGATTTCATCACCGACAATGGCTTTAATGTTAGGAGTAAGACTATCGAGCTTTTGTTTAGCTTCGACCAAATGGTCTCTATTTTTGTCATTCAGCGAATAATGGAGACTGTTGAGACCCATGCCCATTACTTCCCTTGCCCCATCTATCAGCAGGATCTGGTTCTTTAATTCAGGGTCCCATAAATCATTCCAGCTTGTGATTTTTTTATCTCCTAAAATATCGGTGTTATAAAGAATTCCGACAGTACCCCAGAAATAGGGAATTGAATATTCATTCCCGGGATCAAAAGGCAGGTCCATAAAACGCTGATCGATATATTTCAGGTTCGGAATTTTTGAATGATCAACCGGCAAAAGCAGGTCTTCCTCTTTCATTTTTTCAATCGCATATTCAGATGGAACAGCAATATCATAAGCTGTGCCGCCCTGTTCAATTTTCGTCATCATCGCTTCATTGGAATCGAATGTCTCATAGATGACTTTTATGCCTGTTTCCTGTTCGAATTTGTCCACCAAGTCTGCATCTATATAGTCGCCCCAATTAAAAATGGTCAAAGTATTTCCGCTTGTGTAGCCCTGGGAGGAATTCAGCCCTGAAGCGATGTACAATAAGGCAAATGAAACAATTAATACGGCGGCGAGTGCCTGAACAAGCTTCTTCATTGCCTTACCCCCATTCCATTCGGCTTATCATTTCGTTTCGTAATAAAGTAATAGCCTATTACCAGAATGATTGTAAATAGGAAAAGCAAAGCAGATAAAGCATTAATATTTAAAGAAACTCCCCGTCTTGCCAGTGAATAAATCTCAACAGACAAAGTGGTAAAGCCGTTGCCTGTAACAAAGAAAGTTACCGCAAAATCATCCAGGGAATACGTCAGGGCCATAAAAAAGCCAGCGAAAATTCCAGGAGTAATATAAGGGAGAATGACTTTGGTCAGCACATCGAATCTGCTTGCCCCAAGATCCATGGCTGCATAAATCATGGACGTGCTCATTTCTTCTATTTTAGGCAAAACCATCAGCACAACAATCGGTACACTAAAGGCTATGTGAGCAAGCAAAACAGATACAAATCCAAGCTTAAGTCCGATCATTGTAAACAGAATCAAAAACGAGGCGCCTATAATGACATCCGGACTGACAATCAGCACATTATTCAGTGACAGGAGCGTGTTTTTCACTCTGCGTTTTCTTGCATAGGCAATGGCTAGTCCTCCAGCCACACCAATAATGGTCGAAATCGCTGCAGATAAAAGGGCAATAATAATGGTGTTAAGGACAATGATGAGTAATCGGGCATCAGCAAACAGCTCCCGATACCAATCCAGGGTGAAACCCTCGAATTGATACATGGTCCCTCCGCTGTTGAATGAATAAAATATCAAGTAAAAGATCGGGGCGTACAGGATGATAAAGATAAGAGCCAAATAAATCGCCGGCCATTTCCTGTTCTTTTTCATTATAGGATCCCCCGCTTTCTTCTGCCTGTCAGCACCATAATGAACACCATTGCGATAATCAGAAATACGGCAATGGTCGAGCCCATTCCCCAGTCCTGTGTCACAAGGAAATGCTGTTCAATGGCTGTTCCAAGAGTGATGACACGGTTTCCTGCAATCAGCCTTGTCAGCATGAATAATGACAGTGCAGGGATAAAGACTATCTGGCATCCCGATTTCACGCCATCAAGTGTCAAAGGAAAAATTACGCGTTTAAATGTTACCCAGGAAGACCCGCCTAAATCATTGCTGGCATCAAGAAGGGTTGGATTCAGTTCATTCAGAGAATTAAATATCGGCAAAATCATGAAAGGAAGAAAGATGTATACTGACACAAAGATAAAGCTGAAATCAGTGAACAGAATTTGCCTGCCCCCTATTCCCATTGCATCCAAAAAGCTATTCGCTGCACCATATGTTCCAAAGATACCCAGGAATGCATAGGCTTTTAAAAGCAAATTAATCCACGATGGCAGTATAATTAATAAGAGCCACAGCTGCTTATGTTTCGTCTTAGTAAGCAAATAAGCTGTCGGATAAGCGATCAGCAATGAAAATAACGTTATTAAAAAGGCATACCAAAAGGAGCTTAAAGTCATTTTTAAATAAACGGGTGTAAAGAACTTTCTATAATTCTCCAAAGTGAAGTGCCCTTCAATATCAAAAAACGAATAATACAGAACAAGAAGCAATGGCGCTACTACAAAGAGAGCAATCCAAAGGACATAAGGAATTAAATAAAAGTTGCGGGAATTAGTTCTCATGGCTTTCCTCTTCATAAGCTTCAAGACGCTTATCAAATTCCTCTTCTGTTTCCCCGTGCCTCATGACGTGTATTGCTTCGGGATCGAAATGAAGGCCAATTTGATCCCCGACTGTCGCCTTTTTCGTTGAATGGACCAGCCACTCATTGCCATCGCTGTCATAGCAGCTGATTTCATAATGGACTCCCCTAAAGAGCTGGGAGTCAACTTGTACCTTCAGTTTCCCATCTTCCGGTGCGGTAATAGCCAGGTCTTCAGGGCGGATGACGATCTCAACATCTTCGTTTGGCTCAAAGCCCCCATCAACACACTCAAATAATTTGCCGGCAAACTTCACCAGATAGTCTTGGATCATCGTTCCAGCAACGATATTTGATTCCCCAATAAAATCTGCTACGAAACGATTGATCGGCTCATCATAAATATCAGTAGGAGTTCCGCTTTGCTCGATGCTTCCGCTGTTAAGTACGAAAATTTCATCTGACATGGCTAATGCTTCTTCCTGGTCATGTGTGACGAAAATAAACGTAATGCCCAGATTTCTCTGCAGTTCCCTCAGCTCATATTGCATTTCGGTCCGCAGCTTTAAATCAAGTGCGGATAAAGGTTCATCAAGGAGAATAACCTCTGGTTCATTGACAATGGCACGCGCGATGGCAACACGCTGGCGCTGTCCACCTGACATTTCTTTGATTTCACGATTTTCGTAGCCTTCAAGGTTTACAAATCTTAGCGCTTCCTTTACTTTCCTCTCAATATCGGCATTCTTCATTTTTTTGATTTTTAAACCGAATGCAATATTTTCATACACATTCAAATGCGGAAATAGAGCGTAATCCTGAAAAACGGTGTTTACTTGCCTTTTGTTGGCTGGAACATTATTTATTATTCGCCCATTAAAATAAATGTCCCCTTCGGAAGGTTCAGTAAATCCGGCAATCAATCGCAATATGGTCGTTTTCCCGCAGCCCGATGGCCCTAAAAGGGTATAGAACTTCCCGCGCTCAATTTCAAAGCTGACATTTTTTAAAACTGGCGGATCATTATCATATCTTTTTGTAACGGAATTAAATCGAATAATGGTGTTATCTGTCATCTAACTCTCCCTATCTATAGAAATTTACAGCACTAATGTATTGTTAAGTTCAAACGTATAATATCATAAATTTCTCGGAATCTGTCATAAATTGTTGAACATCCTTTACAAAAAAAACCGCACCAATTGGTGCGGGATTAGCAGATACTACACTCCCCGCTTATTGCCCCATACATATGTATGCAGCTGCGGAAGTACTTTAACATCTGTCAAATCATTGTCATGTATCGTTTTTTCAATGAGCCAATCATATTTGTCAAGCAGTTTCTGCAATAAATTTCGGTCGTCAGCTGTAACAGTGTCATCATTTCCCACCTGCAGATAAAACGGAACACCGGGATAGCGCTTATGAATGTTTTTAGCGTATTCATAATCCTTATCATCAAAAACAACAATCTTCAGTGAGACCTGCTGTTCTGCCTTTCTTTTGGTCTGAAGATTATTCACAATATAACCGAGCACATCGAAGTCTGTTTTCATGCCTGAGCTCGGCGGTTTTGGGGATAGGGTCAGTTCATCAATTTCATAAAACCAATCCTGCCAGCGGCTCCCCTGTGTTTCCAGGCAGATCTTAATTTTTTCTGCTTTGAGCAAAGAAATGAGTTCACTCAAATTTTTTAAAAGTGCAGGATTACCCCCGGATATGGTCACAAAGGAAAATCCATCCCCACCCAGCTCTTTAAGCTCTTTCCAAATTTCATCCGGTTCCATTTGGCGGATGCTGTCTTTCGCACTTCCATCCCAGGTAAAGGATGAATCACACCAGCTGCATGAATAATCACATCCTGCTGTACGGACGAACATCGTTTTCTGGCCGATCACCATTCCTTCACCCTGAATGGTTGGTCCGAATATTTCGAGAACAGGAATCTTACTCAACCTCCATCCACTCCCTTCTTGCTTCCGCATAGCTTGTAGGAGTTTCAAAAAGGCGCACAAATTCTACTCTTGCACCAACATATTGCTCTTTTCTGTTTTGGAGGCTTTGTGCCATTTTTTCATAAATCCAGACAACCATATTCTCTGCTGTCGTATTCATTGGCGGCAGCGTTTCATTCAGATACTTGTGGTCAAGGAATATTTCAATTTCGTTTTTCCAAATTTTTTTAATGTCGCCGAAATCAATCATTAATCCTCTGTCATCCACGAATCCGCTTATGCCAAAAATCACCTTGTAGGTGTGCCCATGCAGGTTTTTGCATTTGCCTTCATAGCAATGCAGATGATGGGCTGAATCAAAAGTGAATTCCTTGCTGACCATTACACGCTTATGGTGGTATTTCAGCTGATCGGGTTTGATATCCTCATTTATCTTCTGCAGTTTATCAACAATCCTGAAACCGTACATGGCTTAAAGCTCCTCCTTTTCCTTGAGGTATTCTTCAAGGCCATTTTTCCTTAAATGGCATGCTGGACACTCCCCGCAGCCATCAGCCGGAATTCCGTTATAGCATGTCAGTGTTTTCTCACGCACATAATCAAGGGCATTTAATTCATCTGCCAGCTTCCATGTCTCTGCTTTGTTGAGCCACATTAATGGTGTATGGATCACAAACTGTTCATCCATTGATAGATTAAGGGTGACATTCAATGATTTTATAAAAATATCCCTGCAGTCTGGGTAGCCGCTGAAATCTGTTTCACACACCCCGGTTATAATATGCTTTGCATTAATCTGACTGGCCAGCACACCAGCAAATGACAGGAATAAAAGGTTTCTCCCAGGCACAAATGTGGATGGAAGCCCGCCTTCCTCCCCATCCTTTACTTTAATCTCATCACGGGTTAGTGCATTTGGTGCCAGCTGATTCAATAGGGACATATCTAGAATGTGGTGCCTGATCCCCAGTTCTTTTGCTATTTGCTGTGCACATTCGATCTCCAGCTTATGACGCTGATTATAATTAAAAGTGACGGCTTCCACTTCTTCAAAACGTTCCTTTGCCCAGAATAAGCAAGTTGTACTATCCTGACCGCCACTGAACACAACGAGTGCTTTATCATTTTTCATATAAAAATTCTCCTTTAAATAGAAAAACAGGACCACTAAGAAAGCAGACCTGTTTTCCTTAGTTTTTTAAAGAGGGTAGCTAGAACCTCTACCGTGTACACGGATTTTGCTATTGAACTATCAGTTTATATTATCATCTTTATTGGCTTTTTAGAAGGCTTAAATTTATACAGTAAAAAAGTTTTATTATTCAAAATCGCGGGAAAGTAATAATGCAGCGCCAATTTCATAAGGAGGGACTGAAGCCATGATCAGGTTTACATCGACTTCACGCTATTCCTTTGGCATTGCAAAAAAAGGGACATTTATAAGAAGGTCTGCAGGAATGAATATTCAGGATAGGTCTACTCTGATGCGTCTGGGACTGCTGCAATAATCGGAACCGGCAAAAAAGGTGCAGCTATTGCTTGCACCTTTTTTGCGTTTTAATTTTCTGAATCGGCTTCCAGGAGGTCCCACGCTGTTATGATGCCTTTTGGTTTTTCAGTCGGCTTTCCGTTCTCGGTAACTATGATCCCTTCAAGCTTTTCATTTTTATTTCGGCAGTCCTCAAACATATCCTCTAATTCAAAGATAGATGTATGTTTGCCTGCAAACGAGATTTGATACTTTGATTTCTTGCTGAAAAGCTCTTTAATTCTCACCTTTTTCAACTGGATTGTTTCTTCTGTAAAGTGCTCTGCCATCCATTTCACGATATCTGCCGAAGTTAATAGCCATGAGTATTCCTCTTTTCTCGAGTAAATGGGGAATTGGGAGTGTGAAAATTTATTAATTATGGCCAGTACATCCGTTAGCTTGCCATCTTCATAAAAATAAAATACCGGAGTTGCAGCTATGGAAAGTGCGGTTTTTGGCTTTTCAAAATGGCCGGCAATCCTTTCAATCTTTTCTACCGTCTCGAGATGAGGCTCCGCAATATAATAATCAAGGTCTATTTTTTCATGGACAATGGCATTTCGCAGCTTGGCAAACTGATGCAAATCATCTTCATATAATCGAATCAGCGAATGATTTTTCTGTATTTCTATAAGTTTATAAAATCTATCTGTTCTGGCGTTTTTAGCAGATTGTTTTAAGGCTTTGTGAATACGGTTAAAGGCAGCCTCAAATCTTTCTGATAAGTTCATTTCTAAATCTGCTTCCAATATGATCTCTCCCTAAATGGTGATGTACCTCCTCTATTCCCAAAATGATGGACAAACTAAACTTTGAAGATATTGGTACGCCTTCTAGCAGAATAATTTGCACAAATAGAATTTTCAGTCTATTATATAATATTATATTCTTCTGCTAAGGACATTGCATAAATATATAACATTACTAATAAATGTTTTTCATTCAAGCATTAGAAGACATGATTTTCCCTTTTTTCAGAAAGAATAATGAATGAAATTCTTTTGAATAAAAATGAAGATTTATTATTACCAAATAATATTTTATTCCTCAGTACAAACAAATTTACTGCGAAAGCTGGTGAAATGATGAGATACACCCTTCACCCATTAGGGGATGATGCTGTTCTTGTTGAGCTTGGGAAAGAAATCAGCAAGGAAACTCATCAGAAAGTTCAGTCGCTGACTGCCTTTCTTGAAAAGTACCCTCCCGAATGGATGATTGAATACATACCTGCTTACACAACTGTAACCATTTTTTATAATCCATTTAAGGCCTATCAGCTTTCAAATGGCCAGCTCCCGTTTAATTTCGTGTGTTCACTGATTAAACCGCTTATTGAAGAGATGACGGAAAATAATATGCCGGAACCTGAAATTGTTGAAATCCCGGTATGCTATGGAGGAGAATTTGGGCCGGATCTTGATTTTGTGGCAGAGCATAATGGGATTACCCCCGAAGAAGTTATTGAAATTCACTCCTCAGGCAGCTACCTGGTCTATATGATTGGATTTGCACCAGGATTCCCTTTTATTGGCGGAATGTCAGAACAAATTGCCGCACCAAGACGGGATACGCCGCGTCTAAAGATTCCCGAGAGAACAGTGGGGATTGCCGGGATGCAGACGGGTATTTACCCCATCGAGACGCCAGGCGGCTGGCAGCTGATTGGGCGTACTCCTGTTAAATTGTTTCGGCCGACGGATGACTCCCCTACCCTACTCAAAGCAGGCGACCAAATCAAATTCAAGCCAATCAGTCTGGAAGAATACCATCATTGGGAGGAGACGGAACAATGATTAACGTTTTAAAGCCTGGACTCCTTTCTAGCATTCAGGACCTGGGGAGAACCGGCTATCAAAAGTTTGGCGTGATTTCCAGCGGGGCCATGGACCCATTTTCACACCGGATGGCCAATCTGCTGGCTGGAAACGAAGAAAATGATCCTGTTTTAGAAATAACGATGATGGGTCCAATTTTAACATTTGAAAAAGATACCCTCATTTCGATTTGCGGCGGTGACCTTTCCCCTTCCATCAATGGCCAGCCTGTTCGGACATGGAGATCCGTTTTTGTGAAAAAAGGCAGTGAACTTAAATTCGGCCGGTGCCGTAAAGGGTGCCGAGCCTATCTGGCTGCTGCGGGCGGATTTGCCGTACCTGATGTAATGAACAGCAAATCCACCTACCTGCGTGCAGGAATTGGCGGTTATAAAGGCAGAGCATTAAAGTCAGGAGACCTGCTGGAAACCGGCAAACCTTCTCTCCAATCATTGAAAATAACGGAGTATTTGACAAAACAGATTCTTGATAGGACTTTTGTTGAAAACGACTGGGGTATTGCATCAGAACTCATACCGGACACAGCGGCAAATCCAGAAATCAGAATAACAAGGGGCCGCCAATTTGATTTATTTTCCGAAGCAAGCCAGGTTCAGCTTTTCAAACATGCCTTTGAAGTTACCTCACAATCGGACAGGATGGGATATAGACTGAAAGGCCCTGCTCTTTCGCTGTCAGAACATGCTGAGCAAATATCTGAAGCCGTAAATTTTGGTTCCATTCAAGTTCCTCCGGATGGAAATCCGATTGTATTGCTGGCTGACCGGCAAACAACTGGAGGTTATCCAAAAATTGGACAGGTTGCTGCTGTCGACCTCCCCCTTCTGGCGCAGGCCAAACCCGGAGACTCCTTAAGTTTTGCAGAAATATCAAATGAACAGGCGCAGCAGTTATTAATTAATAGAGAAATGAAATTAAGGGAATTAAAGCAAGGCATATTTTTAAAAACAAGAGGAGGAAATTAAGATGCACATTGTAGACATTAATTGTGATATGGGAGAAAGCTTTGGTTCATACAAGATGGGGAGCGATGAGGAAATACTTGATTATATTACTTCTGCCAATATTGCATGCGGCTTTCATGCCGGCGACCCTGCGACCATGCGAAAAACAGTTAAGATGGCACTTGAGAAGAATGTTGGCCTGGGTGTCCATCCGGGACTCCAGGATCTGCATGGATTCGGCCGGAGGGATATAAACATAACCCCTCAGGAAGCTTATGACTTAGTGGTCTATCAAATTGGTGCTTTGTATGCCTTTGTTAAATCTGAAGGCGGAAAGCTTCAGCATGTAAAACCGCACGGTGCATTATTCAACATGGCCTCAAAAAGCGCACCATTATCAGAAGCAATCGCAGAAGCGGTTTATAAAGTGGATCCTGAACTGATTCTTTTCGGGCTCTCAGGAAGCGAATTAGTAAAAGCCGGCAGGAAAATTGGACTCCGCTCTGCAAATGAGGTGTTCTCAGACCGCACGTACCAGGAGGATGGAACTCTTACTTCAAGAAGGGAACACAATGCACTTATTACAGATCATAGCGAAGCTGTAAATCAGGTAATCCGCATGGTCAAGGAAGGAAAGGTTCATTCTGTCCAGGGTACTGACGTTTCCATTGAGGCCAATACGATATGCATCCATGGTGACGGGGAAAGCGCACTTGAATTTGCCCAATATATTCCGAAGGCACTGAATGAAGCAGGAATCCAGGTAGCGAAAATCAGCGAGTTTTTGAAATAAAACCGATATTCGTGGAAGTAATGAAAAGTTGGTGCCCCTTTAAGGAGACTTATTTATCTTGCGGGGATTCCGATGTTCTCATCGGGTTGAAATAGTGCATATGAGGTTTTAAAAAATAGCGTGCAGGCTTTTAGGGGCGATTGTCGGGAATAGTTCTGTTGAAGAAGAATACTCTAGCGCGAATGGAACTCAATCATTACAAATAGTGCTGATGCAAGGTAAAAGAAGCACGAAAGATAACCACAAATAGAATTATTGGGGGAAAATGAATGAAAAAGCAATCTAATGCCAGTCTTTTGCTGGGTGCCGCATTCCTTATGGCCACTTCTGCCATTGGACCAGGCTTTCTGACACAAACGACAGTATTTACAGAAACCCTGCTTGCGAGTTTTGGATTTGTAATTTTAATTTCTATTATTATCGATATTGGGGCACAGATGAATATCTGGCGAATCATAGCCGTTTCTGAAAAGCGCGCACAGGATATTGCCAACGATGTCCTTCCGGGACTGGGATATTTCCTTGCTGCCCTGATTGTCATGGGCGGTCTTGCTTTTAATATTGGGAATATTGCCGGTGCCGGGTTAGGTACAAATGTTATTTTCGGTATATCCCCTGAATTGGGCGCCCTTCTAAGCGGAATTTTGGCAATCGGCATCTTTCTTGTAAAAGAAGCGGGCAGATTAATGGACCGTTTCACACAGATTTTAGGATTTGTCATGATTGGATTAACTCTTTATGTAATGTTTACTGCACAGCCTCCTGTTGGTGAAGCTGTTGTCAAAACGTTCGTGCCGGATAAAATTGATATTCTGGCCATTATTACACTAGTCGGCGGAACGGTTGGCGGTTATATTACCTTCGCTGGCGGGCATCGTTTAATTGATGCTGGAGTCAAAGGAAAAGAAGCTCTGCCGGAAGTCACAAAGAGCTCTGTCAGTGCAATCGGGATTGCTTCCATTATGCGTATCTTCCTGTTCCTTGCCGCACTGGGTGTGGTTTCACAGGGCCTTGCACTCGATCCATCCAACCCTCCTGCTTCTGTCTTCCAGCTGGCAGCGGGGAATATTGGATATAA
>Ga0180215_1004113_pt1 | contig 13171 bp, 9 predicted proteins | sample eDN3rd37CBELigBY_FD_128871 | JGI IMG/M metagenome (GOLD analysis project Ga0180215, IMG submission 128871) | Enriched backyard soil microbial communities from Emeryville, California, USA - eDNA 3rd pass 37_C BE-Lig BY (version 2) (version 2) | ecosystem: Environmental > Terrestrial > Soil >...
GCGGTGGCGCCGAGGATCGAGCCGGCCTTGAGGTCGTGGAGCAGATCGGCGCACTGGCTCGCCGCGCCGCCGGTCACGTTGGCGGACATCAGGTTGGCGGCGGGATCGCCCGGCGCGATTACGCCGAAGAGGAGCTGCGTCACCTTGCCCATCGGACCCACCGGCGTGATCGCCGTCTCGCCGGAGACGCGTCCCGCCACCACCGCGAGGCCGAAGGTGAGGAGCACGCCGACCGCCGCGATCACCCAGCCGATCCCGAAGAAGGAGACCTGCAGCGCCGTGGAGGCGACGAGGGCGACGAGCAGCCCGCCGACGAACCAGCGGCGCGGCACCTCGCCCGCGTCCGCGGCGTCGCCCGCCTGCTTGAGCGCACCGGCGCCGCGGATGCCGTTCCAGATCGAGCGCCACGAGAAGGCGAACGAGGTGAGCGAGGAGGTGACCATCATCGCCACGCCCGGCCAGAGGAGCCAGGTGAGGAGCGTGCCCGTCCACATCGCGTCCGCCGCCCCGCCCTGCGCGTACCCCGCGCCGATCGCCCACGGCCCCACCACCAGCCAGGCGAGGACCGCGCCGAAGAGGAGCGAGGCGCCCGCCCGGAAGCCGATGATCCCACCGACGCCCACCATCAGGAGCGAGGGCTCGAGGGCGAAGCCGAGGTTGTAAAGGCTCGCCGGGCCGCCGGCGGTGGAGATCGATCCGGGCAGCGCCAGCTTGGGCAGGCGGAAGGCGGTCTCCGCCACCTTGAGCGCCGCCGCCACCACGCCCGCCCCCAGCAGCGTCTTGACGCGCACCACCGCCTCCGCGCCCTTCGCGTACATCTCCTTGAGCGTCTGCGCGGCGGCGATCCCGCTGGGGAAGGGCAGCTTGTCCACCTCGATCATCTGCCTGCGCAGCCCCACCGCCACGGTGATGCCCACCAGGCAGACCGAGAAGCACCACGCAGCGAGCGCGGGCCACGAGAGGGTCGTCCCGGTGAGGATGGCGAGCGCCGGGATCGGCGCCACCAGACCGGCGGAGGAGATCGCCGCCGCGGACGAGGCGGCGGTCTGGTTGATGTTGTTCTCGAGGATCGAGAACTCCTCGGTCCGCAGCACGACACGGGAGAGACGGAAAGCGCCGAAGGCGATCAGCGCCGCGGTGATCGACATATTGAAGCCCCAGCCGATCTTGAGCCCCGCGTAGATGTTGCAGAGCGACAGCGCGCTGCCGATCACCATGCCGGCGATCACTGCGCGCGTGGTGAGCTCGCGCACCACGGGCGCCGCCCCCACCACCGACAGCTCCGGACCGCCGGCGGCCGCCGGGCCCGCCTCGACCGCATCCACGACCTGCCGCTCTCCGATGGCCATGCCTCTCCCTCCCCCGGCCGTCCCCGGCCGCCAGACGATGCTTGGTGCCCCAAAATCTCCCGCGACGCGCGCGGTGTATAGCGTGGCGCGCGGCTATGCTCCAGCCCATGCGCCCTACCGCCCTCGCCCTCCTCTGCCCCCTCCTCCTCGGCGCCTGTGCCGCCCGCACCCTCCCCGGCGTCCGCGGCGCGATCGAGCCGGGCGCCTTCCTCCTCGCGGACGGCACGCCGATCACCGCCGCGCAGCTCGCCGCTGCCACGGAAGGCGCGCGCTACGTCCTCGTCGGCGAGAGCCACGACTCGGGCTGCGATCACGCGGCGCAGGCGGCGGTGGTGCGGGCGCTCGCCGGGCGGGAGCCGGTGGTGGGGCTGGAGATGGTCTCCACCGAGCGGCAGGAGGTCCTCGATCGATTCCACCGGGGCGCGATTGGCGTGGACGATCTCGACGGGGCCCTCGCCTGGCGCGAGCGGTGGGGCCTCCCCTTCGACCTCTACCGCCCGATCTTCGAGGCGGCGGCGGAGGCGCGGCTGCAGGTGGTGGCGCTCAACGTCCCGCGCGAGGTGGCGCGCCAGGTGAGCCAGCAGGGCACGGCCGCGCTGCCACCCGAGGTGCCCGAGCTCGTCCCGCCGCTGCCGGAGCAGGAGCCGATGCTCCGCGAGAGCTTCCGCGCCCACGGCAACGGTTCGGAGGAGGCCTTCGAACGATTCGTGCGGGTGCAGTCGCTCTGGGACACGGCGATGGCGCGGGCGGCGATCGCCTGGAGCCACGACCTCGGCAGGCCGGTGGTGATCCTCGCCGGCGCGGGCCACGTGACCAACGGCTGGGGCATTGGCCACCGCCTCCGTCACCTCGATCCCGGCGCGGGCGTGGCGGAGGTGATGCCCTGGCGCGGCACCGCGCCGATCGATCCGGCGCAGGCCGCCCTCTTCTTCTACTGCCCCGCCGAAGGCTGATTCGGATCCGCCGAGGGCCGACGAAGGGTCTTCTGGATGAGGAGCGAGGTCTCGCTGCAGCCGTCCAGGTCGAGTGCCGGGATGGTGACCGGATCGCCCTTCGACCGCGCGAGGGCGCGCTCGCCTGCGCGGATGAGCACGTCGCGCCGGATCGGCTCCCTGCAGAAGAGCCCGACGATCCGCTCCGGCCCGTCCGGCTCCTCGAGGATGAAGTTGGCCGGCAGGATGCGGTTGGTGCCTGCCGCCAGCTCCATGTCGACGACGTAGGGGCGCACCACCATCGCTGCGTCGATGCCGGCGATGGTCACGAACGCCTTCTCGGGGGCATGCACCTCGAAGCGCAGGGTATCGCCCGCCGCCAGCGTATCGCCGGCGTTGACGCGGGAGAGCGCCCCCTCCCTCGCGCGCAGGTGGACCCCGAAGGTGCCCGGGGGCCCGCTGCTGCGCCAGAACGGCAGCACCGCCACCACCGCGAGCGCCGCCACCGCGGCGCCGCCCAACCACCGTCCAGCAGAGAGCCCGCTCACGCGTGCCCCCTGGATGCGGCGGAACCGGACGACGCCGTGCGGCGCGCCCCCGTCGCTGCTTTCTTCATGCTGCCTCCCCCCCGGAGCGCCAGGAAATACCTGAAGGTCCGGGAGGCTACGAAATTCGTTCCACTCCGTGAAGAGGCGTGCGCGCCTCCCCCGGACAGGGCATTCACTCTGCGCGGAGCCCGCCCAAGCTGCTCGCCATGGATAGACGACTCCGCCACCTCGTTCCCTTCGCCGTGCTCGTTTTTTGTCTGCCGGCGGGCGCCGCCGTCTGGCTGGCGGGCGACAGCCCCGGCCTCTCCGAGGGCCAGATCGTCGACGACGACCTCTACCTGGCGGGCGGCGACGTCCACGTGGCGGGCGAGGTCCGCGGCGACCTGATCGTGGCGGGCGGGGAGATCCTGCTCGACGGCGAGGTGGGCGGCGATCTCCTCGTCGCCGGCGGGACGGTGCGGGTGGCGGGACCGGTGCGCGGGACCATACGCGCCGCGGCAGGTCGCCTGCGGATCGACGCCCCGGTGGGCGAGGACCTGGTCGTCGCCGCGGGCGAGGTGGAGGTGGGGAACGGCGCGCGGATCGGGCGCGACCTGGTGGCCAACGCGGGGCGGCTCGAGCTCCTCGGGCCGGTCGCCCGCCGCGCGGTCGTCTCCGCGGGCACCGCCCGCATCGACGCGGACGTGGGGAGCGACCTCGATGCGCAGGTCGGCTCGCTCAGCGTCGGCCCGGTGCGCATCGGCGGCAACCTGATCGTGCCGGAGGGCGCCCAGGCGGAGATCGCCGCCGACGCCACGGTGGAGGGGAAGATCGTCCGCCCCCCGGCCGAGAAACACGAGGAGCGCGGGCGCGGCTTCTTCGCGCTGCTCTTCCTGCTGGCGCGGCTGCTCATCGGCATGTGGGCCCTGGGGGCGCTCTTCACCCTCGCTGCGCCGCGGTGGAGCGACCGCGCCTCCTCCGTCCTCCTCGAGCGCCCGGGCGCCGCGGTGCTCGCAGGCGTGCTGCTCCTCGTCGGCCTGCCCCTCCTCGCCGCCCTCGTCTTCGGCCTCGGCCTGCTCCTGGGCGGCTGGTGGATCGGCCTCTTCGTCCTCGCCCTGTGGGGGATGGCCCTCTTCCTCGCGGTGCCGATCACCGCCCGGGCGATCGGCGGCTGGATCGCCGCGCGGCTGGGCGGAAGGAGCTGGCCGTGGCCGCTGGCGCTGCTGGTGGGGCTGGTGGTGCTCGTCCTCCTCTTCGCGATCCCGGTGCTCGGGCTGCTGGTGGGGCTGGTGGTCGTCCTCTTCGGCCTCGGCGGCCTCGGGCTGTCCCGCCTGCACGCGCGATCGCCTGCCGGCCCGGCCGCGTGACGGGCGGCGCTGCAGGCCGATGGGTCGCATTGCCCCCACCTTGAGGGGATGGCGCTACGGGCGCCCCACAAGGAGGGACGAGCATGGTACGGAATTGGTTGGGCGTCGTAGCGTCGGTCTTCGCGCTGGGGCTCGCCGGCGTGGCGGTGGCGCAGCAGCAAAACGATCAGGAGCCGGCCACGCCACCCGCGGAGCCGGCGCCCCAGGCGCCGGACGCCGGGTCGCAGGCCCCGCACCCGATCGAGCCGATCCTGGTGCAGGGCTACGTCAAGACGGTCTCCAACGAGCAGCTCACCCTCACCGCGCCGGGCGCGCCGGTCGATCTCCCGCTCAGCCTGCGGGAGGAGACCCGCTACATCCGGGGCGAGGACGACGTGCAGCACAGCGCGCTGCAGGAAGGGCAGCTCGTCCGCGCGGCGCTCCTGCCGGTGGGCGAGGACCTGGTCGCCCTGGTGGTCGAGGTGGTGCCCGACGAGCCGCAGGCCCAGCCGCCCGCGGCGGGGCAGGAGGAGGGGCAGGACGGTCTGCAGGGCGAGCAGCCGCCGGAGCAGACCGAGCCGATCGAGCCGCAGCCCCACACCCCGCCCCCCGGCGAGCCGGCGCCGATCGGCGACCCGGGCGACGAGACGCAGCTCTGACGGATCCGGCGGCCCCCGCGAACGGGGCCGCCCTCAGAACTGCACCCCGAAGACCAGGGCGAGGAGGAGCTTGTCGGCGCCGCGGGCGGAGACCGGGACCAGCTCGTTGTCGAAGACGAAGATCCACGAGGCGCGCGCGCCCAGGGTGAGGTGGGCGGCGCCCTCGTCCGCCTCGTCGGCGAAGTGCCAGTCGGCCCCCAGCGCCAGCGGCACCTGCAGCAGCGTGTCGTCCTGGACGCGGGAGCGGGTCCCCACCTCCTCCACCACCTCCACCGAGGCGAAGCCGAAGCCCGCCAGCGCGTAGGGCTCGATGTGATCGAGGCGCGGGCTGAGCTTCACCGCCGCCTGCCCGCCGTTCTCGAAGACCGAGAGGTCCGCGTCGCTGGCGAGCGACGTGGCCTGGTAGAGCGCCCCCTGGTAGCTCAGCTCGAACGAGACGAGCGACCAGGGCTCGATCGCCACCAGCACGCCGTAGGCGAGGCCGGTGCCGAGGAAGTCGCTCGCCGCCCCGGGAAAGACGACCAGCCCCGCCAACGCCTGCGCCTCGACCCCCTTGTCCTGGCGCTCGTACCAGGGGATCGGGCCCGGCTGGGCCTTCGCCGCGGGCGGCAGCGCCAGCAGCGCCGCAGCACCCGCGACCACCCCAACCACTCGCCGCATCGCGCCCTCCATCCTCCCCGGACGGTAGGGCTTCGCCGCCTCGGCTTCAGCGCCCGGCGGTTGCGCCGGGTGCCACCATCTCGGTGAAGAACGAGCGGTTCGGGTCATCCGGATCGAACGCCCCCTCCGGGACCACCACGTCGTCGAGGCAGCCCACCGCGATCACCTGGCCCGTGGGCTCGCCGCGGGTGTCGCGCCCGCCGCCATAGAAGGCGAGCTGGACGAGGAAGGGGTGCTCCTCGTCGTTGACGGGGAGGTTGGGCAGGTTGACGCCGATCGACTGCCGCGGGCTGGGAACGTCGCCGGTGTTGCGGTCGAGGAGGTTCCAGCCCACGTCGTACCAGCCCTCGGTGGCGAGGATGGTCTCGCAGTCGAGGGTCCCGCCCACGTTGGTGGCCGGGTGGTAGACGCGCGCCGCATACGAGCGGATGCTCGATACCGGCATCATCACCGGATCGAGCGTCCCCCAGGCCTTGACGTCGCCGCGGAGGATCCGCGGCGCTCCCTCCGCCCGGGCGCCGGCGTCCATGCATCCCTCGAGGGTGCAGATGGTCTCGATGAAGCCCGGGGCGTCGGGCGCCTCGCAGCCGGGGAGATCGCTCCCGGTGTTGGTGAACTGAACGCAGACCGGCTGGGGCCCTTCGCTGCCGCCGAAGCCGCCCTCGCCTCCTTCGCCGCCCGCGCCGCCGCCGTAGCCGCCGTCGCCCCCGCTTCCGCCGGCGCCACCCGAACCGCCGCTGCCCCCCGCCCCGCCGCAGGCGCAGTCGGACCACGCGCCGCCGCTGCAGGTGGCGCTGCCCGTGGCGCCGTCGGCGCAGGTGCAGGCCCGCGCCGCCCCCTCCTCGCACAACGGCTGTGGAGCCGGCTCCGCCTCGCCACCGCTGCTGCACGCCATCCAACCGAGACCGGCGGCAGCCGCCGCCAACCACACTCCGCGCATCGATGCCCCTCCTCGAGCGGGGAGGATCACCGGGCGCACGGCTGCTGTCCAGCAACCTGCAGTTCGTCCGGCGCGGCGCTCAGAAGTCGCAGACGGAGACCATGTGGTGAATGGTGAGCTGCTGTCCGGGGCGGGGCCGATACCCCTCGTTGAAGCGGACGCTGTTGGTGATGGAGTAGAAGCTCCAGATCTCCGAGCCGTCCTCCGCGTACTGCGGCACCCGCTCGCCGTCCAGCTCCACGCGGAGCTCGCCTCCCGCCTCGGTCAGCTCGCCGTCGCCGTTCAGGTCGGCCGGCCAGCTCGTCAGGTAGAAGGAAGAGGGCGCCGGCGCGAACGGCGGGGCGGCGGGTGCGGGCCAGGGCGCGAAGCAGATGTTGCGGATCCTTCCGTCCATCAGGCTGGTGAAGAGCTCGTAGGCGAGCGAGTTGCCGCCGTCGCACATGGCGCTCGGCGCCTCCAGCCACGTCTCCACCGCCAACGCGTCGGGGGGGCGGAGGCTCTCGAAGCGGGCGCTCCACGTCTCCGGCGGATCCGCCGAGCGATCGTCGCTCGCGACGAGGAACAGGAGCATCAGCCAGGAATCCTCGCGGAGAAGCCCCGGCGCCGCGCCGGGCTGGAGGACGTTCCACGCCGACTCCAGGCCGGAGGCGACGGCAGGGTCCTGGCACGTCCCGAGCCCCTGCAGCCGCGCGGAGAGAGCGTCGACGAAACCGGGGCCGGGCGTGAGGATCTGCGGCCCGCTCCCGTCGAGCGGCACCAGCCTGCCGCCCGGCGCCTCGGGGCAGCCGGGCGCGGTCGCCGACGAGACGGTGGTCACGCCCACCTGGAATTCGTGGCCATCGAGCCGGCTCCCCAGCGTCGCGGCGAAGGCATCGAAGCCGTCCGCGTGGCTTGCCATCGCGGTGGTGTCGTCGACGACGAGCAGGACGTCCACCGGCGGCACGGGGTCGATCCACCAGGTCTGGGCGATGGGCGTCGCGCCGGCCGCCGGATCGATCTCCACCCGCAGCGGCACCTCGAAGGGCCCCGCCTCGTCGAAGCGGAACGAGAGGACGCCCTCGTGGACACCGGGCGATGCGACCACGGCGCCGAGCTCGAGGTTGGCGACGCCGCCCGCGGGGAGCCGGGTTCCCGGCGTCGGCCCCCAGCGGAACGCGAAAGCGCCGCCCTCCTGCTGCACCTCGATCTCGCGCCAGGTGAAGGCGGCATCGCAGCTGTTCTCGACCTGGACCGTGAAGCCGATCAGGCTCGCGACGCAGCTCGGGACGACGCCCAGGTCGACCGCGGCGGGCGTGATCGCGAAGCAGCCGTCGGCGCCGGCGCCGCGCAGCTCCACCTCCTGCACCGCCCCGTCGAGATCGATCCGGAGCGTGCCCGTCGCGGGCCCGCCTTCGGCGGGCGCGAAGACCACCGGTACGCCGAGCTGCGCGCCCGGCAGGATCTCCACCTGCGGCAGCGCCTCGACCGCGAAGCCGGTCCCCTCCACCACCGCGCCGGTCAGGGTGCAGGTGCCCTCCCCCACGTTCTGCACCAGCGCCTCCCGCCGCAGCCTGCCGCCCACCGGCACGGTGCCGAAATCGACGAGGGCGCCCACCGAGGCGAGGCAGCCGACCCCCTTCGCCCGCAGCACCAGATCGATCGCGCCCCCGCTCCACGGGACGCGGGCGGCGGCGGTGACCACGCCCTCGGCCCCGAGCTCGACGCGGAAGGGGATCTCCACCTCCTGCCCGCCCGCCAGCTCCATCGCCACCGCGTCGCTCGCGAAGGGCGCGCCCACCACCGGCGCCTCGATGCGCAGCGGGCGATCGCCGCCGTTGCGGAAGACGACGCGCCTGCGCCGCTCCGCGCCGACGGTGACGTTGCCGAAGTCGACCATGCCGGAGGTGACGCCGTGGACCACCTCGAGCGAACCGGGGCGCCGCCACGCTTCGCCATCGGCCGCCGGTTCCGCGCACGCGGCGGCGAGGCAGAGGAGGAGAGCCGGGAGACGGAAGGGGAACCTCATGCCCCCATCCTGCCGCACCCCGCGTCGATTGCGCTACGACTGGGGGGAGAATCCCCCCACCCGGTGGCGGACCGCCGCCAGCGCCCGCCGGGCGAAGGCGAAGGCGCCCACCACCACCGCCGCCCCGCCGAGGGCGGCGAGCCAGAGGCCCGGGCGCGCCGCTCCGCCGAAGCCGAAGACGCCCCCGCCGGCGAGCGCGAGGCCGAGGCCCATCATTGCCATCCCCAGGTTGTGCCACCAGGCGGCGGCGCCGGCGCGCACCCCCGCCCCGGCGAGGAGCGCCAACGCGAGCCCGCCGCTGACGAAGCCGACCAGCAGGACGTGGAGGTAGGCGATCGCCAGGTGGCGGGACTGGACCGCGGGCGCGGCGAGACCGAAGGCCCCCGCCGCCTCGAGGAGCGCCTGGAGGCCGAACCAGAAGGCGAGCCAGCGCAGGGCCGTGGCACCTTCGGGCGCGGCGCCGCGCGACGCCTGCCACAGGTTCCAGCAACCGATCGCCGCGGGGAGGAGGAGCGCGAGGGCCGCCACCGAGGCGACGAGGCCGAGCGCGCCCGCGGAGCCGCCGGGAACGCCGAGGGGAAAAGTGAGCCACGCGAAGGGGACGGTGAGCCGGAGCTGCCACCGCAGCAGGCGATCGTCGAGGCGGGTGCCGAGGCGCGGCGCCTGCCAGGCGACGAGGGCGAAGACGCCGAGGACGAAGAACCAGGCGAAGTCGTGGAGGAAGGCGAAGACCGCGAGCTTCCCCGGCAGCGGATCGCGCACGCCGAGGGCGAGGATCGCCACCCGCGCGCAGGCGCCGAGGGAGGCGAGGACGACGTAGGCCATCCCCGCCCGGAGGAAGGCGAGGTCGACGCCTTCCCTGCCCCGCGCCCTGCGCCAGAAGAGCGCCACCGCCGCGGCCCAGACCAGCAGGGCCACGGAGGAGACGACGATGCCGGGGAGCGAGTAGCCACCCTCGAGGAAGGCGAGGAAGGTGGCGGCGGAGACGAGGGCGATGGAGCCAGCACCGCGCGCACGCCCCTGTCGTCCGCTCCCAGGCGGGCGAAGGCGAGCGTGAAGATGCCGAGCCCCACCCACCCGAAGTAGAGGGTGTGGGAGTGGGCGTGGACCGCGTTGCCGAAATCGATCCCGCCGAAGGGCGCCACGAAGAAGAAGCGGAGCGCGAGCCCGAGGAGGAGGGCGAGCAGGTAGAAGGCGAAGGGCAGGACGATTCTCATCGGACCAGATTCTCCTCTATCCCCTGCGCCGGCCACCGCAACCTCCCCGCGTCGGGAACCGCGCTCGCCCGGCGGGCAGGCGCCGGCCGATCATGCTCCTGCGTGCAGTGGGGCCTCGACGAAGAAGGCGGAGACGCCCGGGGCCGACGTGGCGATCCCGCCCACCGACATCCCGGGCGTGGGCCGCTTCGATCTTCCGCGATCCGCGGGGCGCCCACCTCTCCCGCCTCGAGATGCGTGGAAGCGCCCGTCCGCCCCCGCGATGCCGTGCAGCCGGGGCGTGTGGCGCAGGCCCGGTTCTCGGTTACAAATGCGCCATGGCGCGCGCCGTTCCCGGATGGCTGCACTCCCTGCTCCGCGGTTGCGGAGTGACCCTGCTCTACACCGCCGGCGGGATCGCGGGCCTCCAGGCGGCCATCCTCGTCTCCACCGTGAGCGCCGCCTGGGCACCCGCGGGCGTGTCGCTCTGGGCGTTCTTCCGCTACGGCCCGCGCATCGCCCCCTTCCTCCTCGCCGGCTCCTTCCTGGTCGCGGTCTCCACCGGCGCCTCCGTCGGCTCTACGGTGGGCGTGGCCTGCTGCTCGGTCCTCGCCTGCCTGCTCGGCGCGCAGCTCCTCCGGCGCGTCGGCTTCCGCCGCGAGCTCGACCGCAGCCGCGACGTGCTCTGGCTGGCGGGCGCCTCGGTGGTCACCGCGGCGATCGCCTCGGCAACCGGGCTGCCGCTCCTGGTGGTGCTCGGCACCGTGGCGGCCTCCGAGCTTCCCCGGCTGAGCTGGGTCTGGTTCATCGGCGATCTGATGGGGCTGGTGGTCGCCGCGCCGGCGCTCTTCACCATCGGCCCGGCGATCCGCCGCCGCGACTTCGCGGGCAGGTGGCCCGAGCTCCTCGCCATGGTGGGGGCGCTGCTGGCGCTCAGCCTGGTCGTCTTCCTCGGCTCGAACCCCTGGCTGCCCGAGCAGGCGCTCTACTCCCGCGCCTTCCTCCTCCTGCCCCTCGCGGTCTGGGCGGCGATCCGCTTCGGCCCGGCGGGGGCGGCGGGCATGTCCCTCGCCCTCTCCGCGCTGGCCGTCGCCGCCACCGCCTCCGGGCGCGGTCCCTTCGTCGACCAGATCCTCGTCGAGGGCGTGATCGTCCTGCAGCTCTTCCTCGCGGTGGTGATCGGGACCGCGCTGGTCCTCGCCGCGTCCACCGCGGAGCGCCAGGCGGCGGAGCGGCAGCTCGTGCTGGTCGAGCGGCTCGCCGCGGTGGGCAGCCTCGCTGCCGGCGTGGCCCACGAGATCAACAACCCGCTCGCCTTCGTCATCACCAACCTCGAGCTGCTCGAGCGGGAGCTGGTCCGGGCCGACCAGCGGCTCGTCGCGTTGATCCGCGACGCCCGCTTCGGCGCCGAGCGGGTGCGGCTGATCGTCCAGGACCTCAAGGTGCTGAGCCGCGACAACGCCGCGCAGCGGGAGCCGGTCTCCCTCGATCGCGTGGTGGAGTCGGCGCTGCGCATCGCCGGCCGCGACCTCGGGCAGCGGGCGCGCCTGATCCTCGAGCTGGGCGATCCGCCGCCGGTGCTGGGCAACCAGGCGCGCCTCGGCCAGCTCGTCCTCAACCTGCTCCTCAACGCGGCGCAGGCCTTCCCGCCCGACTTCCGCGGCGAGGCGCGGATCCGCGTCCGCACCGGCGTCGCCCCGGACGGAAGGGTGCTCCTCGAGGTGCGGGACAACGGCTGCGGCATCGCGCCGGAGCACCTGCAGAAGATCTTCGTCCCCTTCTTCACCACCAAGCCCGCGGGCGAGGGGACGGGGCTCGGCCTCTCCATCTGCCAGGGGATCGCCACCGCCCACGGCGGCGAGATCACCGTGGAGAGCCGGCAGGGCGCGGGCTCGTCCTTCCGCGTCCTCCTCCCGCCCCACGAGGCGGAGGAGCGCGCGCCCGAAGCCACGCCCGTCGTCCCCCTGCCCTCCCCGGCGCAGGAGGAGCGGCGGCGCGTCCTCATCGTCGACGACGAGGCGCGCCTCGCCCATTCGATGCGCCTCCTCCTCGAGCCCGAGCACGAGGCGGTGGTCTGCACCTCGGGCGAGGAGGCGCTCGCCCTGCTGGGCAGGGACGCGGCCTTCGACCTGATCCTCTGCGACCTCCACATGCCGGGCCTCTCCGGCATCGACCTTCACCGCGAGATCGCCGCCGCCAATCCCCCGCTCGCCGAGCGGATGATCTTCCTCTCCGGCGGCGCGATCACCGACGAGGCGCGGGCCTTCGTGGCCACCGCCTCGCGGCGGGTGCTCGACAAGCCGATCCGCCCGGAGCGCCTCCTCGAGATCGTCCGCACCACGCGGGCGGCCTGAGTTCGATTGATGGACGGGGTCCCGGCAGTTAACCTGCCCGGTCCGCTGTTGGAGCTTCGTTGATCCCGACCTCGACCATCCTCGAAGAGTGCCGCACCCTGCTCGAGCTGGGCCGCACGGCACGTTCCCTCGGCCTCACCTCCGTGCTGGAGGAGCCGCTGGGGGCCCTCTCTGCCCGCGGGCTCAGCCCACGGGCCGCCGCGCTGGTCGCCCGGCTCGTCGCCTCGGGCGACGGCAGGACGCTCGGCGATCTCCTCTCCCAGGGGCCGGCGGAGCGCTTCCTCCTCCAGCACGCCACCAGCCGGATGCGCGGCCAGCTGGTGGAGGCGGCGCGCGCCCGCCTGGTGGAGGCGGTGCGCGAGCGGCCGCGCCCGGTGGTGGCCTCTACCCTGCCGCCCCCTCCCGCGAACGGCGACGAGCTGCGCGCCTGGGCGCGGGAGGCGGAGGCGGAGGAGCTGCTGGGCGTGCCCGCGGCGGTGCTCGGCGACGCGCTCCCCATCGGCGTGCTCGAGACGGTGCAGCGCTGGAACGCCACCGCCACCGTGGGCGATCTCGCCGTCGCGGGGCCATGGGCGAGCAGCGGGCTCGGCACCGAGCTGGGGACCGCGGGGCGCGAGGTGCTCCGCCTCGCCGCGTGGCGCTGGCTTTGCGCAGAGGCGGAGGCGCTCCGCCGCGGCCTCCTCGAGGAGGCGAAGGAGGCGCCGCCCGCGCAGGAGCCGCTCGGCGCCCGGCTGGAGGAGAAGCTCCTCGCCCTGCGCCGCGCCCTCCGCGCCGAGGTTCGCCCCCGCGCCGGCACGCCGCCGCTCCTCGACTTCGAGCAGGATCCCCCCGCCTTCGTGGCGGAGGTGGAGCCGAAGATCTTCCCCCCTTCCCGCGGCAGGCTCGCCCAGGTGCGGCTCGATCTCGCCGGCTGGGAGCGACAGGCGCCGCGGATCACCTGCACCTGCGGGCGCTCCGCCTGCGTCCACGCCCTCACCACCGTCGACGCGGTCCTCCACTTCCTCCGCGATCCCACCGCGGCGGGCGCGCGCGCCGACGTGCTGCGCGAGCTGGAGCTCCCCGACTGGCAGCGAGCGCTGCGGGCGCTCGATCGCTGGCACGAGCAGCGGGAGCGCAGGAACGCCGAGCGGGAGGAGGTGCGCCTCGCCTGGCGGCTCCACCTCGACGTGGAGTGGCAGCTTCGCCCCTGGCTGCAGAAACGCA
>Ga0180215_1004114_pt1 | contig 13170 bp, 16 predicted proteins | sample eDN3rd37CBELigBY_FD_128871 | JGI IMG/M metagenome (GOLD analysis project Ga0180215, IMG submission 128871) | Enriched backyard soil microbial communities from Emeryville, California, USA - eDNA 3rd pass 37_C BE-Lig BY (version 2) (version 2) | ecosystem: Environmental > Terrestrial > Soil >...
CTGCGGCAGCACCAGGGAGCCGGACCGGCTGGCCCGGCGAGCGGGATTCCCGGTCCTGGAGCCAACGCGGCATATCCGTTCTGCGGCAGGGGAGTGCCCGCCGTCGGCCACCTCCTCGCCGGCCCGGACGTCTGGATCTGCGACGGGTGCGTCGCCACCTGCTGTGACATCCTTCAGCAGTTCCCCGGCAAGACGGACGGCTCCTCCGTGCTGCCCATGGATTTGACGCTGGCCGGACGGACGGCCGGGACAACCGCCGGGCGGACCATTAGGGCGTAGTGTTAAGAATGCCGTTAAGCAGCCAGCGGCCCGGGGCGCCGGATCACTCGGATTCCGCCCGCGGAGGCCGGCAACGGCAGGATCGAGGCCGGCCATGGCCATGGAAACCACCCCGCACAACGCCACCGACGTGGCCGAGCACCTGCAGGACATGGTTCTCGACAGCGCGGACGTGGAAGAATTCCTCGGCGAACTGGCCGGCTTTTCCGCTGCCAGCCTCTCCCGCCCCGGGTACCAGGTAGTCTGCGGCATCACCCTGATCCGGCGGAAAAAGGCGGCCACCGTGGCCAGCAGCAACGACGGTGCCCGGGCCATGGACGAGGTGCAGTACCAGTCCGGCGAGGGCCCGTGCCTGACGGCGATCCGCAGCCAGGCCACCGTGCACGTTGCGGACCTGCGCACCGAGCACCGCTGGCCCGACTATGCGCGTGCCGTGGCCGGGCGCGGGTTCGCCTCGATCCTCGGCGTTCCGATTCCGCTTGAGGGCGAGGCGGCGGCAGGACTGAACCTGTACTCGGCCGAGCCGCACGCGTTTACCGAGGAAGCGATCGGGACGGCCGAGACCTACGCGCGGCAGGCCTCGAAGGCCCTGCGCCTGGCGGTCAGGATTGCGCATCTGAGCGAGGCCCGGAACAACCTGAGCGCCGCGATGCAGTCGCGGACCGTCATCGACCTGGCCGTCGGGGTCATCATCGGCCAGAACCGGTGCAGCCAGGACGAGGCGTTCCGGATCCTCCACAACGCTTCCAACACGCGCAACATGAAACTGCGCGACGTGGCAGCGGCCGTCGTCGAATCGGCATCAAGGAACACCTCGATCTCCACGCATTTCGAGGATTAAAGGCCGCTGCCGCTGCAGCTTGCGGAGCCTGCCGCACGATGGCAGACTGGCGCGTCAAGCCGGAACAGCCTGTTGTGGCCGGTGCCCGCCGACGAAGGAAGCTGCAGATGAATGAACACCAGGACAGGGTCCGTACGGCCATGGCGGACAAGGAATGGGCCCAGTACCAGCTCGATAATGCCGCAGCCGATCTCGGCGATGCGGTCCGGGACGCGCTGGCCTCCGGGGTCCCGGCCGAAGAGCTGGCGGAGACGGCAGGGCTGACTGCCGGACAGGTCAGGCACCTGGGACAGTCGGGCAGCTGAGCGCTTCGGCCGCAGGCCCGGCACCTGCCCCGTGGTGAATGGATAAAGCAAACGGGAACGTCTTCGTGTATGGTCAGTAAGCATACTGATTATTTCGGATGCGGCGAGGGGCCGCATCCGTGCCGTCACGGAACGAAGGAGCGTCCTTATGGGTTTTCTCGCATTCCTCCTGCTGGGCCTGATTGCCGGCGCCATTGCAAAACTGATCCTCCCGGGCAAGCAGGCCGGGGGATGGCTGGTCACGTTGATCGTCGGGGTGATCGGGGCCCTGCTCGGGGGCTGGATCGGATCCCTGATCTTCGGCGGCGGCCTGGGTGACTTTTTCGACCTGAGGACCTGGGTCCTCTCGATCGTCGGGTCCATCATCGTGCTCCTGGTCTGGGGCGCGGTGGCGGGCCGGCGCGCCCGCGCCTAGGACCGCTGCCGCTGTGCGGCTAGGCGCGGAATTGCGCGGATCCGCGCGGAAACGAAGGGCCAGGCCCCGGAATCGTCCGGAGCCTGGCCCTTTCGCGCTAACGCATCTTGGCCGCCGGCAGGTGGAAGCTGGTGCTGCAGATGCAGGTGCACGGAGTCGTACTCCACCGGATTCGGCGGCTACTGGTCCGCGGTAACTACGTCGCGTGCCGGTACTCGTACCAGCGGAGCATCCTGTCGTGAACCGGAAGCTGCGGAAACCATCCATGAGTACCTATATATAAGGTGACCGGACTATGTAGGACAGGGGGGCTTTCCGGCAGATCTGCATTGGGTCTGGATTGGTGTGCGTTGCTCGCGTTGTGCGCTGGGATCGGCCAGACTAGGGTCAGGACCAACGGCCCGGACCCCGGAAAGATGAATGCACTGATGGCAGCAGAACCCGAACCGGCACCGCACCGCAAACGCATCGGCTTCCTGTCCTTTGGGCACTGGCAGGCCGTCCCGGGTTCCCGGGTCCGCACCGCGGCCGATGCCTTGCGGCAGAATATCGAGCTGGCAGTGGCGGCCGAGGAAATCGGCATCGACGGCGCCTATGTGCGGGTACATCACTTCGCCCCGCAGTTGGCGTCGCCGTTCCCGCTGCTGGCGGCCATGGCCGCGCGCACCAGCAGCATTGAACTGGGCACCGCCGTGATCGACATGCGCTACGAAAACCCGCTGTATATGGCCGAGGAGGCCGCTGCCACGGACCTGATCAGCGGCGGGCGGCTGCAGCTGGGGATCAGCCGGGGTTCGCCCGAGCCGGCCCTGCACGGCTTCGAGTCCTTCGGCTTTGTGCCGCGCGAGGGGCAGACGGACGCGGACCTGGCCCGGGAGCACGCCCGCCTGTTCCGGGCCGCCATTTCCGGTGCCGGCGTGGCCCGGGCGAACCCGCAGATGACCGGTGCCTCCGGGGCCCTCGCCATCCAGCCGCTGTCCGAGGGGCTGCCGGACCGGATCTGGTGGGGCTCGGGCACCCGGCGGACTGCCCGGTGGGCCGCCGAGCAGGGGATGAACCTGATGAGTTCCACGCTGCTGAGCGAGGACACCGGGATGCCCTTCGGCGACCTGCAGGCCGAGCAGATCGCCGTCTACCGCGAGGCGTGGCGGCTGGCCGGCTGGACGCGGCAGCCCCGGGTCTCGGTCAGCCGCAGCGTCATTCCCATCACCAGTTCCGAGGACCTGCTGTACTTCGGCAACCGGGACGGCAAGGAGGACCAGCTCGGCCTGCTGGAAGGTGTCACTGCGCGGTTCGGCCGGACCTACACCGGGGAGCCGGACGTCCTCGCCGAGGAACTGGCCAAGGATCCGGCAGTCCAGGCGGCGGACACCGTCCTGCTCACGGTCCCGAACCAGCTGGGCGTGGACTACAACGCCCGGCTGTTGGAGACCATCGCCCGGGAAGTCGCGCCGTCGTTCGGCTGGCAGCCGGCGCCCGGTCCGGGTTCGGTCCGGACCGGCGACGAACCGGCGAATCCGGAATAGACTCGGCACATGAGCAATCTCGAGCCCAATCCGCCCGAGGTGACCTGCACGGATGCGGGCGATGTGCTGGTCCGCACTGCCGTACAGGTCCTGGAGCCGCGCGAGGTGCCGCTCGGCGGGCCCCGGGCGATGACCGTGCGCCGGACCCTGCCCCAGCGGGAGCGCTCGCTGGTCGGCGCCTGGTGTTTCGTGGACCACTACGGGCCCGACGACGTTTCGGCCACCGGCGGCATGCGCGTGGCCCCGCATCCGCACACCGGGCTGCAGACGGTCAGCTGGCTGTTCACCGGCGAAATCGAGCACCGGGACAGTGCCGGCAACCATGCGATGGTCCGTCCGGGCGAACTGAACCTGATGACCGCCGGCCGCGGGATCAGCCACTCCGAGGTATCCACCGCGGCGACGTCGGTGCTCCACGGCGCCCAGCTGTGGCTCGCGCTGCCGGAGGCGTCGCGGTTTACCGAACCGGGTTTCGAACACTATGCGCCGCCGGCCGCGGCGGGGGAGGGCTTCGAACTGCGGGTCTTCCTCGGGTCCCTGGCCGGCAGCACCTCGCCGGTGCGCACTTACTCGCCGGTGCTCGGCGCCGAGCTGCTGATCGAGGCAGGCGCCACCGTCCGGCTGGCGCTGGACCCCGCCTTCGAACACGGCGTGCTCGTCGACAGCGGCACGCCGGAAGTCAACGGCCGCCGGATTGCCCGCGGGGACCTGGCCTTCCTGCCCCCGGGGGAAGACGGCATCGAACTCTCCGCCGGCGGGGAACCGGTCCGCGTGCTGCTGCTGGGCGGGGAACCGCTGGGGGAGACCATCGTCATGTGGTGGAACTTCATCGGCCGCTCGCACGAGGAGGTCGTCCAGTACCGGGCCAACTGGCAGTCCCAGATCGGCGCCGAGCCGGTCGGGCCGGGGGTGCCGCAGGAAGGCAGCCAGTTCGGCACCGTCCCGGGCAATACCTTGGATCCGCTGCCGGCCCCGGTGCTGCCGAACGCAAGGCTGCGTCCCCGTGGCTGAGCCGGGAGCCCGCGCCCCCATCGAGGTGGTCCACAACCCCCAGCGGCGCCGCTACGAACTGCACGACGCCGGCGTCATCGGCTTCACCAAGTACCGGCTGGCCGAGGGCAAGGTCGTCTTCATCCACACCGAAGTGGACGAGGCCTACTCCGGGCAGGGTCTGGGCTCGAAGCTGGCCCGCTTTGCTCTCGACGACGTGCGGTCCTCCGGCCGCCGGATTGTGCCGCTGTGTCCCTACATTGCCGCCTGGCTGCGCAAGCACCACGACTTCGACGACATTGTGGACTGGCCGGCGGAACAGGAAGGCTGACAGTGGAACCATTGCACGGCGGAAAGCTCTATCTGGACAAGCAGCATCCGGCGGTGTGGCGCGCGCTGAACGGCCTGGCGCTGAAGGCCAAGGAGGCCGCCGAAGCGGCCGGACTGAACCGGATCATGATCGAGCTGATCAACGTCCGGGTTTCCCAGCTCAACGGCTGTGCCTATTGCCTAAACATGCATGTGGCGGACGCCCTGGCCGCCGGCGAGACCACGCAGCGGATCGCGGTGCTGCCGGCCTGGCGGGACACCGAGGTCTTTACGCCCAAGGAGCGGGCCGCGCTGGCCCTGTCCGAGGCGGTCACGGAGCTGCCTGCCGCGCACGAGCTGGAGCGCGAGCTGGCCGCGGCCCGCACCCAGCTCAGTGATGACGAGTACTCGGCCGTCAACTGGCTGGCGGTCAACATGAACGCCTTCAACCGGGTCTCCATTGTCAGCAAGCACCCGGTGCGGCCTCAGAAGCAGTAGGAAACGGCAGCCGGTCAGCCGGCCGGCTTCATGCTGCCGGTCTCCACGAACCGCTGGTGCCAGGACAAGGCCTCGCCGAGCAGGTGCGGGGTGTGCTTACCGTAGCTGTCGCGGCAGGCGCGGTCGAAATAGTCCTGCAGCATCGGCCGGAAGTCCGGATGCGCACAGTTCTCGATAATCGTGCGGGCGCGCTGCTTCGGGGCCAGCCCGCGCAGGTCCGCCAGGCCCTGCTCCGTCACCACGATCATGGTGTCGTGCTCGGTATGGTCCACATGGCTGGCCATCGGCACGATGCTGGAGACGTTGCCGTCCTTGGCCGTGCTGGGGGACATGAACACGGACAGGTAGCCGTTGCGCGCGAAGTCGCCGGAGCCGCCGATGCCGTTCATGACCCGGGTGCCGGCGACATGGGTGGAATTGATGTTGCCGTAGATGTCGGCCTCGATCATCCCGTTCAGGGCGATGCAGCCCAGCCGCCGGACCAGCTCCGGATGGTTGGAAATCTCCTGCGTGCGCAGGATGATGCGCTCGCGGTAGTAGTCCACATGGGCGTTGAACTCGTCCACCCCGGCCCGGCTGAGCGAGAACGAGGTAGCGGAGGCCATCTTCAGCACGCCGTCCTTGAGCAGCTTCAGCATGCCGTCCTGGATCACCTCGGTATAGGCCGTCAGCCCGCGGTAGCCGCCGGCGGCCAGGCCCTCGAGCACGGCGTTGGGGATGTTGCCGACGCCCGACTGCAGCGGCAGCAGCGTTTCGGTCAGCCGGCCGCGCTTGATCTCGTGGTCGAGGAACTCCAGCAGGTGGCCGGCGATCTGCTGCGAGGTTTCGTCCGGAGGATTGAACGGGGAGTTGCGGTCCGGTCCGTTGGTTTCCACGATGGCGATGATCTTGTCCGGATCCACGCGCAGGTAGGGTTCGCCGATCCGGTCCTCGGGGCTGGTCAGCGGGATCGGCTTCCGGTGCGGGGGCAGTGCCGTGCCGTAGTAGACGTCGTGCATGCCCTCCAGTTCCGCCGGCTGGAAATGGTTGACCTCGAGGATGACCTTGCCGGCCTGCTCCAGCCAGGTCTTGTTGTTGCCCACCGACGAGGACGGGATCAGCCGGCCGTCCTCGAGCACCCCGACGACCTCGACCACGGCGAGGTCGATGTCGCCGAAGAAGCCGAACCAGGTGTGCTGGGCCACGTGGCTGAGGTGGATGTCGATATAGTCCATCTCGCCGGCATTGATGCGTCCGCGCAGCGTCGGGTCCGACTGGTAGGGCAGGCGCAGTTCCATGCCGTCGGCCTTGGCCAGCGCGCCGTCGAGTTCGGGAGCAGTGGATGCGCCGGTGAGGACCTTGATCCGGAACGGCTGTCCGGCCTCGTGCTCCGCTTCCATCCGCGCTGCCAGAGCCTGGGGGACGGCCTTTGGATAGCCGGCGCCGGTGAAGCCGCTCATGGCCACCGTCATGCCCGGGTCAATCAGTTCGGCCGCCTGCTCGGCGGTCATTACGCGCGCCCGCATGCGGGGGTCGCGGATGCGGTCGTGCATCATGCTCCTTCGTCCATTCTTCCCACACCACCATAGGCCCCCGCGGTGGCAACCGTATCGCCGGCTGCCGGGCGCAGTGCCTGCGCCGCGGTGCTCCGCACGGCGGCAGTGAGGCTGTCCAGCAGGGGCGAACTGAGCTTCCAACGCTGCCAGAACAACGGTACGTCCACGGGCTTTTCCGGGGCGAGTTCGCGCAGCGTGCCGTCGGCGAGGTCCGCCCGGCACTGCTGTTCCGGCAGCAGCGCCCAGCCCAGGCCGAGCCGGACGGCTGCGGCGAATTCGGCCGACGCCGGGACGTAGTGCCGGGGTGCCTCCAGCGGGCGTCCGGCCAGGTCCTCGTAGAAGCGGCTCTGCAGTCCGTCCTTGCGGTCGAAGTCCACCACCGGCGCCCCGCCGAGCCAACCGGGCAGGTCCGGGCCGGCGTCGGGCGCCTGGTAGCGCCGGATGAAGTCCGGGCTGGCTACGGCCCGGTAACGCAGCGAGCCGAGCGCCTCGACAGTGCACCCTTGGACCCGTGCCGGCGCGGCCGTCACCGCCGCCACCACCTGGCCGGTGCGCAGCAGGGCCGCCGTGTGCTGCTCGTCCTCCCGGTGCAGTTCGAAACAGGCCCCGGCATCGTGGGACAGCCTGGCCAGGGCCGGCAGGAACCAGGTGGCGAGCGAGTCAGCATTTACCGCCAGCGGCAGCGTCTGCCTGGCGCCGCCGCCGGCCAGCTCCCGGGCGGTGTCGGCCTGCAGCTGCTGCACCTGCCAGGCCAGCCGCATCACCGCCTCGCCGGCCCTGGTGGGCCGCACCGGGAGGCTCCGCTGCAGCAGGATCTGGCCGGCGGCCTGCTCCATCGCCTTGATCCGCTGCGACACCGCGGAGGCCGTCACCTGCAGCTGGCGGGCCGCGGCCTCGAAGGTGCCGCAGTCCATCGCGGCAGCAAAGGTGGCCAGATGGTCGAGCTGGAAGTCCCTCATGAGGAAATCTTAGGCATCCTTAAATTCTTTAGCTGGGCTGATGGCCCTTGGACCTGTAGCGTCGAAGGACGTGAATGCAGCAGCTGTTTTTGGGCCAATGGTCCTGGGGCTGGGTACCGGCCTCGCCCTTATTGTCGCGATCGGCGCCCAGAACGCCTTCGTGCTTCGCCAGGGCATCCGGGGTGGCTATGTCGGCCTGGTCGTGGCCATCTGCGCCCTGTCCGACGCGATGCTGATCGCCGCGGGGATCCTGGGCATCGGCACCCTGATCCAGGCGGCGCCCGCGGTGGTGGATGTGGTCCGCTTCGCCGGTACCGCCTTCCTGCTCGGTTATGCGGTGATGGCGGCCCGCCGCGCACTGCGCCCCGGGGCGCTGGTGGCAGCGGAGCAGCACGGCGGCCTCGGCGCCCGGGCCGTGGCTGCCACGGTGCTGGCCCTGACCTGGCTCAATCCGCACGTCTATCTGGACACGGTGCTCCTGCTGGGGACGGTGGCGAACAACCAGGGCGCAGGGCGCTGGTTGTTCGGCGCCGGCGCGATGCTCGGCAGCCTGCTCTGGTTCAGCGCGCTCGGGTTCGGCGCCCGGCTGCTGCGGCCGGTGTTCGCCCGGCCCGGCGCCTGGCGGATCCTGGACGGGCTGATCGCCGCCGTCATGCTTACCCTCGGCCTCCGCCTGGCCGCCGGCTTCTAGCCGGCCGCGCCGGCGTTAGTCCTCCGGTCCGCGCTCGGGCAACCCGTGCAGCAGGCGGGATGTCCGGCGGGCGTCCCCGTACGCCATTACGACGGCGGCGGTGGCCAGGGCCAGGCTGGCAATCGCCAGCGGATTGCACAGTGCGGTGGAAATGCCCAGGGTGCCCTCGCCCAGCAGCCGGGACATGACCGAACCGCCGGCAGGTCCGAAATCCGGCACTGTGGCACCGAAGCCCAGTGCTGCCAGCCACGCTCCGGCCAGCACCGCGCAGGTGCCCGCCGGCGCGGCGAACGGCCGGTAGCGGCAGGCTGTGGCAGTGGTCCGCAGACCCGCCAGCAGCAGCAGGATGAACAGCACCGGGCCGAGCGTGAAGGCCAGCATCAGGGTCAGCTGCCCTTCGACGCCGAACAGCACCCGGCCGCCGGCCGCCCACAGGGACGCAGCGGCCGCCATCGGGATGCTGGCCGCGGCAATGATGGTACGGATGGAACTGGCGGGGCGGTCGATGCGGGCGGCCCTCACGGAGCCGCTCCAGGCTTGGGTCCCTCGGCCACTGCCGGCCTGCCGCCGGACTGCCGGCTCCGGAGCACGTGGCTGCGGGCGTGCTCCACCGCGGGCGCCAGTTCGGCAAAGAGATGGTTCTGGTGCCGCAGCGAGTCCAGCACGCCAACCCGGCGGACCAGCGCCAGATGCCGGTCCTGGATGCCCTTGATCAGCACCGTGATGCCGCGGCGTTCCAGCGCCGTGACCAGCTCCGCGACGACCTTGGCCCCGGTGGCATCGAGAATCTGCAGCTGCGACATCCGCAGGATCACGACGCTGACGTTGCGGATCCCGCCCACCCGTTCGAGCAGCCGCTCGGCTGCGCCGAAGAACAGCGCGCCGTCCAGCCGGAACAGTCCGATCTGCTCATCGCCGTCCTGGGCCGGACCGGGCAGCTCCTCGCGGTGCACGCCGCTGGACTTGGCCAGCGACCGCAGGGCGAAGAAGGCAGCGACGACGATGCCGATCTCCACGGCTTGGATCAAGTCGAAGGCCACGGTAATGACCGCGGTGACGAAGAAGACGGCGGTGTCCGCCCGGGTCGAGCCAATCACGCTGCGCAGCGTGGCCAGGGAGACCATCCGGGTAGCGGTCACCATCAGCACGCCGGACAGGGCTGCCAGCGGGATCTGCGAGACCAGGTCCGCGCCCAGGTAGACGACCCCGAGCAGGACCAGGGCATGGATGACGGCGGCCAGCCGTGAGCGGGCACCGGAACGGATGTTGACCGCGGTGCGGGCTATGGCGCCGGTGGCGGGCATGCCGCCGAAGAAGCCTGCAGCTACCGAGGCCAGGCCCTGGCCGGCCAGCTCCCGGTCGGCATCGTACGGGCCGGTGTTGGAGATTGCCGCGGCTACCCGCGCCGAGAGCAGGGATTCGATGGCCGCCAGGGCGGCGATGGTCAGGGCAGGGCCGATGAGCGTACCCAGCAGGGCGGGACTGGCCAGCGGCAGGGCCGGAACCGGGAGGGCATGGGGCAGCTGTCCGATCGTGGCGACCGGCAGGTGGGCCAGCTGGGCGAGCACCGAAGCCACGATGATCCCGATAATCGACCCCGGCAGCTGTGGGTGGACTTTCGGAGCCAGGACCATGACCGCGGCGACGATCAGCACCAGGACCACCGGCCAGAACAGCGTGGTCCAGTCCGTGCTGCCCAGGGCCTGGGCAGCGGCTACCGCGGCATTGGTGCTGTGGCCTGGTTTGGCCCCGAAGGCAGCCGGAACCTGCTGCAGGAAGATAATGGCGGCGATGCCCAGGGTGAAGCCCTCGATCACCGGCCAGGGAATATAGGTCACCGCCCGGCCGAGCTTCAGGACGCCGGCGGCCAGCACAATGAGGCCGGCCAGGATGGTCACCACCGGCAGCACTGACAGTCCGTGGGTGGCGAGGACCGGAGCCAGCACCACCACCATGGCGCCGGTGGGGCCGGAAACCTGCACATTCGAACCGCCGAAGACGGCAGCCACCAGGCCGGCCACGATGGCGGTGACCAGCCCGGCCGCCGCGCCGGCGCCGGAGCTGACTCCGAAGGCCAGTGCCAGCGGCAGGGCGACGATGCCCACCGTGATGCCTGCGGCCAGGTCGGACTTCCAGCTGCTTCCCAGCATGGCGTAGTCGGCCCGGCCGGGCAGCAGGGTACGGACGAACGCTGCCGTCCTGCTCACGGCCGGCCCCCTTCGGCCGGCTGCGGGCCGGTCTGCCCGGAAGCACCGGGCAGGCTGGCGGAAAGTTCCAGGTTTTTCCGTGTGGTGTCCAGGACCTCGTGCAGCAGGCTGCGCGCCACGGCCAGCAGCTCGGCCACCTGGGCATGGGCGAGCCGGTAGAAGACCTGGCTCCCGCGGCGTTCCGAATCCACCAAATGGTGCCGCCGCAGCACCGACAGATGCTGGGACAGGTTGGACGCTTCCTGGCCCGTGGCGGCAATCAGGTCGGCCACCGGGACCACGGGGGAGGCGGCGAGCAGTTCGAGGATCCGGATGCGGACCGGATGGGCAAGACCCTTAAAGAGGTTGGCCTTGACTTCATAGAGCGGGGCATGGAAATCGGGGAGGGGATCCATCACAAGCCTTTACTGATTTATGGATTTAGAAATCCATCATATGATCACCTCGAAGCGTCGATACCATCCTGTGACAAAGACCACATTGGGTGGGCAAAGTCTGACGAAAGCGCAGCAAGCCCGAAATTTTGGCGAAATCCCCGCATGATTTGGCTCACAAACTGTTGCACTGTCGAGGCGCATCCCGCATGGTATGCGCCGACAGTAAGCCCGCTTTATATTTGCGGTGCGCAGGCGAATCTCGATTTGGTAACGGAATAACGCTCGGGTAACGTAGCGGCGGTGCCAGGGGCTAGAGTCCCGGCCGGCCGGGCAAGTCCGGCGTAAAACCGAATATGCTCGGCGCTGCCCACACCATATGCCGTCAACATGGCAGACGTCGGAAATGACCTCGATATCAACGAGCGGTTGACGGCGGCGCAAGGAAGTCCGGGGACGGATGGAGCGAAGGTGGCCCTGCGGAGCATCGTGAACGTACTTAAGAACAAGAAACTCAACCGTGCCCTGCACGGAGGCCTGGCCGTTGCGGCCCTGAGCGGTGCGGGCGTCGCCATGGCAGCCCCCGCCAACGCTGCTGACGGCGCCACCTGGGACGCACTGGCCCAGTGCGAGTCCAGCGGCAACTGGAACACCAACACCGGCAACGGCTTCTCCGGCGGCCTGCAGTTCACCCCGAGCACCTGGGCTGCCTACGGCGGAACCGGATCGCCCGAGAACGCCAGCCGCGAGCAGCAGATTGCCGTGGCCGAGAAGGTCCAGGCTGCCCAGGGTTGGGGCGCATGGCCCGCCTGCTCGGCCAAGCTCGGCCTGTCCGGCAACGGCGGCGGTGCCGCTGCTGCCGCTGCCACCGAGGTGAGCACCCAGTCCAGCCAGGTCCAGACCCAGGCTGCCCCCGTGCAGCAGGCTCCGGTCCAGGCCGCTCCGGTCGAGCAGGCACCGGCCGCTCCGGCTGCCCCCGCGGCCCCGGCAGCCCCCGCCGTCAGCGGTGCCGGCTACACGGTCCAGGGCGGCGACACCCTGGCCAGCATTGCCGCCAACCTCGGCGTGGCCGGTGGCTGGGAGGCCCTGTACGCGGCCAACGCCGGCACCGTGTCCGACCCGAACCTGATCTTCGTCGGCCAGGTTCTGCAGCTGCCCGCCTAACACCGGCAGCCCCCAGTCAACTGCGCCCGGCGCAGTTTTCCAAGAGAGCCCCGTATGCTTCCCCGACCATGCGGGGCTCTCTTATGCCCTTTTAAGAGGATCTTTCAATAGGACCTGTTGCCGCCGTTCATCCGGGTCCCCGGGTCAGGTGCCCGGCACCTCGGCGGCCCGCCACTTCCGGTCCGGGGCCCGCCACCGGTCCAGGGCCGCCAGCAGTTCCTCGGCGGTGCCGGCCACGACCAAGTTGCTGCGGAACTCCTCCTTGACGAACCCTGCGTCCACCATGCCGTCCAGGCCTGCCAGCAGGTGGTCCCAGAAGCCTCCGATATTCAAAAAAGCCACCGGCTTGGCGTGGATGCCCAGCTGCAGCCAGGTCCAGGCTTCGAAGACTTCCTCCAGTGTGCCCACCCCGCCGGGCAGCGCCACGAAACCGTCCGCGAGGTCGGCCATCAGCTGCTTGCGCTGGTGCATGGTTTCCACCACGTGCAGCTGGGTCAGTCCCGCATGCCCCACTTCCGCGGACTGCAAGGAGTGGGGAATGACGCCGATCACCTCTCCACCGGCGGCCAGGGCGTGGTCCGCGACGACGCCCATCAGCCCCACCCGGCCGCCGCCGTAGACGATACCGACCGAACGGGCCGCGAGGTCGGCGGCGAAATTCGCGGCGGCCTCTGCATAACGGGGATCATGGCCGGGGGATGACCCGGTGAAAATAGCCAAGCGCATGCTTGGCATTATTTCATCCGCCGGCCACGGACTGGATGAGCAGCAGTTCCTGGCCGGCCTGCACCCGGGTGCCGCTGCCGTCCAGGCCGCGGATATCCTCCCCGTCCAGGTAGCAGTTCACGTAGCGGCGGATGGCGCCGGTATCGTCGCGCACGCGCCGGCCGAAAACGGGGAAGTCCCGGGCCAGCACGTCCAGCAGGTCGGCGACTGTCACCGCGCCCTGCACCGGGACCTCGAGTTCGCGCCGGTCCCCGGTGTGCCGGGCCAGCACCGCCGGGGCGACGACGGTGACGTTGCCGGCGGCTTCACCCATCGGCCGGCCCTTCCTCAGCTGCCGTCCAGTACGGCGGC
>Ga0180215_1004115_pt1 | contig 13166 bp, 14 predicted proteins | sample eDN3rd37CBELigBY_FD_128871 | JGI IMG/M metagenome (GOLD analysis project Ga0180215, IMG submission 128871) | Enriched backyard soil microbial communities from Emeryville, California, USA - eDNA 3rd pass 37_C BE-Lig BY (version 2) (version 2) | ecosystem: Environmental > Terrestrial > Soil >...
CAAGCTCCTTACAGCTAAGCGTTATCGTTTGAAATCCCCTGTCGTCGATGTAATCGATTACGACGTTTTATTTTTCAAGCGGACCTTATCTGCAGCGAGGAAGACGCAGGCTGCAGATGCCCTGTTTTGCCTTTGCGGTTGATCTCGCCTGCCTAACCGCTCGCCCTCTGCTCTTGCCCCTGAGCAGGATGATATCTTGCGAAGGACCAGTCGCATCATCTCCCAGCACCACGTTCTTTCATGGGCCAGGCGAGCCTGCTTGATCTGGCTCTGTCGCGACTTGCTCGCCCTTCCGCTTACGACAATCTACAAGAAGAGAACAAGCTGACTGTCTGTGATCTGAGGGCAGCAAAAACGATCTCTATTGCAGGATGAATAGAGAAGATCCAACCCTTGAACCCAGACTCATGGCTACGTTAGAAGCTTCCACAGAATGAGGGGCTTCTTTTCGTTCGCCTGCAGCCCGTGCGCGGCGTTGATGTTGGCGCTGCTCCTGAGAACTGAAGTGAATTCTTATAGCACGGAATTGACCGTGACTGGTCGCTAGAGCGATGACACTGCCTTGCATCCAGGTACATCGACAGCCTTACGGAAGGATCGCACAATGAGGAAAGTTGTTGCCGCCAAGTTGCACGGCATCCACGTGACCGAGGCCAACCTGAACTATCACGGCTCGATCACCTTGGATCCGGATCACTGCGAGGCAGCAGGCATCTTCCCACTCGAGTTCGTGGAGATCTGGAACAAGAACTCCGGTGCCCGGATCTCGACGTATGTGATTCTGGGGGAGCGCGGCTCCCGGTGTTGCATCTTGAACGGAGCTGCAGCGCGAACCTGCCAGCCTGGGGATCAAGTGATCATCTGCAACTCGATCTACATTCCTGAGGGGCAAATCACCGAGGTGAACCCGAGGATCTTGACCTTCGACCACGACAATAACGTCGTTGAACGTCTGAGCTATCAGGTGCGGGTCGATGCAGCAGGACGCTATCAGTTTTCGATCCTTAATGAGGCCGGCGTCAGGCAGCCGATCCCCCTTCTCACAGGCGTCGGGTGATCTCGGACTCGTCGTTCATGAGCGAAGTCCCGATGATTGAAGGAGTATCTCGGCTCGTGCTCCCCGACCCCCACATCATCTTCGACCAGGTGACCTTCGCTCACGGGGAGAACGTTGTGTTCAACGGCTTCTCCCTCGCTCTGCAAGAGCGGCGCGTCGGGCTTATCGGATCCAACGGCTCGGGCAAGAGCTCCCTCCTGCGACTGGCCCACGGGTTGGCTCTGCCGACCAGTGGAGTCATCACAACGGTAGGTCTGAACACCGCCACGCGCAGGAAACAGATCCCGTCTCGTGTCGGCTTTCTTTTTCAGAATCCTGATCGCCAAATCATCTTTCCCACCGTGGGCGAGGAGATTGCATTCGGCTTTCAGGAGCGAGGGGACACACGCCTTGAAGCCATGCGTCAGGCCGTGGTTTGGCTCTCCCGGTTCGGAAGAGCTGAGTGGGCTGACCGGATCGTGCACGATCTGTCGGAGGGGCAGAAGCAGCTGGTCTGCCTGATCTCTGTCCTCGCCCTGGAGCCAAGTTTGATCCTGCTGGATGAGCCCTTTGCCAGCCTGGATCTCGCCACCCGCCTCGCCTTTGCGGATCAGCTGCAGGCTCTCGATCAGCCGATTGTCATGGCCAGCCATGATCTCGACTTCCTGGCACCGTTCGATCGCATCGTGTGGTTGGAGCAAGGGCGGGTTCGGGCTGATGGACCTCCTCGGGACGTCCTGGAGACCTACAGAGCCGAGGCGCATCAGGGTATGAAGAAACTCGCATGATTGCGGGATACCTCGCCTGTCCCACATGGCTGCACCGTGTTCCGGCGGGCCTGAAGCTTGGAGCCATCACGGTCTTGAGCCTTCTCGTGCTGCCGGTGATGGATTGGCGGGTGCTCGCAGCGGGACTGGTCCTGGTGCTGGTGATCTACGCCAGCCTTGGGCGAGAGGCCTTGCGCCGCCTGGCCTTGCTCAAGCCCTTGATGCCGCTTCTGCTGGCGATCGCGCTGCTGCAGGGCTGGCTGGAGGCGTGGCCTGCGGCCGCGGCTTCGATCACACGCATCCTCCTGATGGTGCTGGTTGCAAGCCTCGTGACGTTCACCACGACCATGCAGAGCATGATCGACGTCCTGGCTCCTGTTCTGGCCCCGCTCAGACGGCTCGGGCTTAATCCGCGCATGCCGGCCCTTGCGATCGCCCTGGTGCTCCGCTTCGTTCCGGTTCTGCTGTCCGCTTGGCAGCAGCGGGAGGAGGCTTGGCGCGCCCGAACCGGCCGCCGCGCTTCGATTAGGCTCATCCCCTCCTTCATCGCGGAGGCCCTTCGGATGGCCGACCAGGTGGCCGAAGCGCTCGACGCGCGAGGCTTCAACACCCGTCCATCCGTTCACCATCTTCCAGGAGACAAGCCATGACCACCCGCGAGTTTGTTCGCGTTGCGCTGTTTGCGGCGATCATTGCCGCCCTCGGGCTTCTGCCCAAGATCGACCTGCCCATTGCGGCGGGCGTCCCCGTAACCGCCCAGACCCTCGGCGTGATGCTGGCGGGCGTTCTTCTCGGCCCTCGTTCCGGGGCCGCGGCCGTTGTGCTCTTTATCGCGGTGGTGGCGCTCGGGGCCCCGCTCCTGGCCGGCGGGCGCGGGGGGCTCGGGGTCTTCTTTGGCCCGACGGTCGGTTTCCTGCTGGGCTGGGTTCCCGGCGTGATTGTGACCGGGCTGATCTTCCGTGCGTTTCCTAAGCTGCCCGCTGGCATCTCCGCCGCCGCAGCGTCAATCCTGGGCGGCATCGGTGTCGTTTATGCGTGCGGCATCGCAGGTCTCGTCCTGACGACCGGCATGCCGCTGGCGAAAGCGGCCCTGGCAAGCCTCACCTTCCTGCCCGGCGATCTGCTGAAGGCCATCGCAACGGGTGTTGTCGTGGCGGCCATGCCGGCGTCCGCGCGCATGAGAGCATCTGTCCCGCAGCCATGAACGTGACCGCGGCCCTGACAGAACACGCCCGGGCAGCCCCGGATCGCCGCGCGCTGATCGTTGAAGACGAGGCGCTGACCTACGCGCAGCTGGAGGACTGCGTCTCTCGTCTGGCCGTATCGCTGTCCCAGGAGCCTCTCGGCGGAATTGCGCTCCATCTGCCTAACGGTCTGCCTCTGGCGCTGTTGAGCTTGGCCGCGGCCCGCGCGGGTCGCGAAGCCCAGATCCTCGATCCGGATTGGCCCGCCGAGATGACGCAGAGAGTTCTCACCAGTCTGCGCCCTGCCCGCGTGTTCACCGCCAGCCCAAGTCTCATGGGCGATCAGGCGGTTCTCATTGATCCATCGGCGCTACCCCAAACGCTCAGCGCGTCTCTGGTTCCTCCCTGTCCCGGAGCAGTCCCAAAGACGGATCCCGGCACAGCCTTCTATGTCGGCTTTACGTCCGGATCGACCGGGGAGCCCAAAGGATACCGCCGCTCCCATCGCTCCTGGCTGGAGAGCTTCAAGGGCGATGCGAGCGAGTTCGGTCTTGGTCCCACCGATGTCGTCCTTGCCCCCGGGACCCTTACCCACTCCCTGTTTTTCTATGCCTTCATGAACGGCCTGCATGCCGGTGCAACGGTCATCCTGAGCCGTCGCTTCAAGCCGACGCAGGTGCTGCACCTCATCACGCAACACAGGGCGACGGTGCTGTATGGGGTGCCAACGCAGCTCGCCATGGTGATCGAGGCGGCCGAGCAGGGGCAGCAAAAGCCATTGTCCCTCCTGCGCTGGACCCTGAGCTCGGGCGCCAAGTGGTTCTCGGAGGCCTTGCCGCGCCTCACGGCCCTGGCGCCCAATGCCCGCTTTGCCGAGTTCTATGGGGCGTCCGAACTGAGCTTCGTGACGGTGGCGAAGGACAACGAGCCGGTGCCTGTATCGTCGGTGGGCAGGGCGTTCCCGGGAGTGACCATCACCATCCGCGATGAGGCTGGGCGGGTGTTGCCAGTGAGCCAGCCTGGACGAGTGTTCGTCGAAAGCCCCCTGGTGTTTATGAACTACGCCTATGGCGGGGCGGGCGGCTGCTGGCGCGCGGGATCGGCGGTCTCGGTGGGTGACGTCGGCTTTCTGGATGCCGACGGCTTTCTGCATCTGGTCGGCCGCGCTAACCGGATGATCGTCTCGTCAGGCAAGAACGTCTATCCGGAGGAGATCGAGCAGGTCTTCGCACGTCACGCGGGCATCGCCGCGGTGGCCGTGCTCGGCATGCCCGATGCCCAGCGGGGCGAGCGGATCATTGCGTTGGTCGCCCTGCGCGATCAGACCGTCAGCCGGTCCGCTCTCATCGCTCATGCTCGACTGGCGTTGCCGCTGTTCAAGGTGCCGCGGCTCTATGGGGCTGTCACCGACTGGCCGCTGACGCGCTCGGGCAAGACGGATCTTGAAGCCTTGCGTCATGCCTGGTGTCAGGGCCGCTACAAGGCTCTGCGATGAGCCGCGCGTTCCTGATTGCGGCGCGGCGTCTCGCCGCCACCCCGCGCGGTGGGGCCTTGGCCGGCTTTGAGGCGCACGAACTGGCCGCAGCGCCCATCCGCGCGGCGCTTGACGATGTCGGCGTTTCGGCCGCACGGGTCGACGAGGTCATTCTGGGCAATGCTCTGTATGGTGGAGGCAACCCGGCCCGCTTGGCCGGGCTCGCCGCGGGCGTGCCAGAGACGATCCCCGCCCTGACGCTTGACACCCAATGCTGCGCCGGCCTGGACGCGATCCGGGCAGCGGCAAGCCGTGTTCGCGCGGGCGAGGCCGATCTCATCGTGGCGGGCGGCGTGGAGAGCTACAGCCGCGCGCCCCTGCGGATCAGGCCTCCCAAAGGTTCTGACGCGCCGCGGCCGTACGACCGTCCTCCCTTCACGCCGTGGCCTGAGCGGGATCCGGACATGATCCCGGCCGCAGCCGCCTTGGCAGAAGAACTCGCGATCCGGCGCACCGATCAGGAAGCGTTCGCCATGGCGAGCCACGCCAAAGCCCTGAGCGCGCAGCACGTGGACGAGATTGTGCCGCTCGGCGGTGTCACGCGGGACGGCTTCGCGCGCCGGCTGACACCGGCACTTTGTCGCCGGCTGCCCGTGCTGGCCGGCAGCCCCATGCATGGGATCACAGCAGCGACGATCGCCGTTGAGGCCGACAGCGCAGCCGTCGTGCTCGTTGCGTCTGAGCGAACGGCAAGACAAGTGGGGAGGACGGCTGCCGAGATTGTTGGCGGAGTCAGCGTGGGTGGTGATCCAACCCGGCCAGGCCTTGCCCTAATCCCGGCCGTGCGCAGGCTGCTTGATCGGCATCGCGTGGCTATATCCGAACTATCGCGTGTCGAGATGATGGAGGCCTTTGCGGCGCAAGCCATGGCCGGGATCGTGGCGCTCGGTCTTGAGGCAACACGCGTCAACTGTGGCGGTGGCGCTCTCGCGCGAGGGCACCCCATCGGGGCGTCCGGCGCCATCCTGTCTGTCAGGTTATGGCACGAAATGGTGCGGTTGCAACGTGATGGCTTTGGGCTGGCGGCGATTGCGGCTGCCGGAGGACTGGGAAGCGCCCTTCTCCTGCGCTCTTCCGGAGAGCGTCATGGGTGAACCCTTGCGCGTCAAGCAGGCCTCGGATCTCGGCCAATTCCTGCATCAGCCACTCGGTCCGACAGCATGGCGCCAGGTGGGACAGGAGACCATCAATGCCTTCGCGGCGCTGACCAGCGATCCGCAATGGATTCATGTTGATCCGTCTCTCGCCGCTGACGAATTGTCCGGCGGGCGAACGATCGTCCCGGGTCACCTGCTCCTCGCTCTCCTGCCTTTCTTGATCCGGAAGACCTATCTCGTCACAGGAGCCCGGAGCAGCTGGCTTGCAGCCCTCCGAAACGTGCGCTTCCGGCAGGCCATTGAATGCGACGCGCCGTTCCGGCTGTGCGGGCGAATTTGGGACGTGCGTCAGCGAGGGTTGACAACGTTTGTCGAGATGCAATGCGAGGTGGTGTTGCTCGATCAAACCGTTGCATTGGAGGCCGATCGCGTCGATGCGTTTCGGAGATGAAAGAGTGCGGCCTACAAACCGCTCAAACACTCTGCGGACACACTTCATTGCTATCGCCCATTGCGACGAGCGCCAGCTTCTGATGGCCCTGATCCCTCAGAAGGCTTGCTGCCCGCCATGCTCGTAAACCGCTGCGGCAGCAGAGCACGATCCGGCTCGAATGTGAGATATCCCGGCTCCGTTCCACAATCGTGTCAGCGGTCGCGCGGCGGGCCTGCGGAAACGGAGAGACCGACACCTCATCCAGGCTTCTGAGTTCGAAGACGATATCATCGGCAGTGACATCCGATGACGCGATAAAGGGTGGAGCGAAACCAGCCGGGTCCGGGGCATCCTGGAAAGAAAACCCGCCAAACTCCAGCTTCTGCAGATCAACCGAAACCAGCTGCCCGAGCGGTGACGGATCCAGACCCAGGATCACGGCCAATACCATCTGCGCCTGCAAGCCGCCAAGTACGCCAACGACCGAGCCCAGGACACCCAGCGTGCCGCAGCTCCCGAGGTTCTGAGGAATATCCGGGAATACGGATCGGTAGCTCGGAGCATCGGCGCAGAAGGCACCAACATAGCCTTTCAAGCCTACACAGGACGCACTGACCAAGGGTTTGCCCGCTGCCTTACAGGCGTCGCTCAGAATGTACGTGACCGCGATGCTGTCGGCGGCGTCCACGATCACATCCGCGTCTCTCACGAGATCCTTTGCCGCGGCAGGGTCAAGAGAGATGGCACGCGCGTCGACGACAACAAATGGATTGAGGACTTCGAGAGCCTGCTTCGCAACTTCGACCTTTAGCTGGCCAATGTCGGTCGTGCGATAGAGAGGCTGCCGGTGAAGGTTGCTCTCGTCAACGTGGTCATGGTCCACGATCGTGATGCGCCCGACACCGGCGGCCGCGAGATATTGCAGGACCGGGCACCCAAGACCGCCGGCCCCGACGACCAGCACCCAGGATGAAGCAAGCTTGGCTTGGCCAGCCTCACCCACCTCCGGGAGTATGATCTGCCGTGCGTAACGTGTGGTCATCCCATAATCCTCGTTGATGAAATCCAACGGCGGGTTTGTTGCTCCGGGTCCGGGTGACGGAGAATGTCCGTTACTACCGCCGCACTGTCAGCCCCCGCAGCCAGAACACCTGGAACGCGGTCGATGGTGAGACCACCGATCGCAACGAGCGGGATCTCGCCGATGAGCTGCTTCCATTCCGTGATGCGGCTCAAGCCTTGGGGACCCCAGGGCATCTGCTTCAGGACTGTCGGATGGATCGGTCCCAGAGCAACGTAGTCGGGCGCAACTGAGAGCGCCTGATCGAGTTCGGTGTGATCATGCGTACTCACACCCAGCCGAATTCCAGCCTCTTGAATGGCTGCCAGATCCGCCCTGGCGACGTCTTCCTGCCCAAGGTGAACGAAGGTGCAGCCTTCCGCAATGGCAAGCCGCCAGTGATCGTTGACCACGAGTTGAGCGCCATGCTGTTCGCAACAGATCTTCGCCTCTCGAATCTGACTTGCGATCGCGGCATCGGACTCGCCCTTGATGCGAAGTTGAACGAGTTTGACGCCGAGCGGTACTAGGCGCCGGACCCAAGTGGCGTTATCGACAATAAGATAGAACGGGTCGAGCACGAGTGTCATGCCAGCATCGCCCTCCCCATGACCGGAGTCGACGGGCTCGCCATCTCCCGTGGCTCCATCGGAATGGCGTGCCGTGCCAGCCGCCCTGCTTCAACCGCCAGGGCGAAAGCCTTGGCCATTCCGACCGGATCACCGGCCTTGGCAACCGCGGTGTTCAGAAGAACCGCGTCGAACCCAAGTTCCATGGCGGCAGCCGCGTGTGAGGGCAATCCAATCCCTGCATCAATCACAAGCGGCACATCGGGAAAGTGGGCCCGGAGCATCTTCAACCCGAATATGTTGTTAAGGCCTCGTCCTGAGCCGATCGGTGCACCCCAAGGCATCAGAACCCGACATCCTGCGGCTAGCAGGCGTTCGGCCACAACGAGATCCTCCGTCGTATACGGAAAGACCTGGAATCCCTCTTCGGTCAGAATTCGCGCAGCTTCGACCAAGCCGAAGACGTCAGGCTGGAGAGTGTCCTCCTCGCCGATCACCTCGAGTTTGATCCATGGCGTACCAAAGACCTCCCGCGCCATATGGGCCGTCGTGACCGCCTCCTTGACCGTGCGGCATCCAGCCGTATTGGGCAGAACGCGGGTGCCGAGATCGCGGATGATCGACCAGAAGGCCTGTCCGGCCAGATTGCCACTCGCCTCGCGCCGGAGTGAGACGGTCACCACCTCCGCACCCGAGGCTTGGACAGCCGCTGCCAGGATGGCCGGTGATGGATATTGTGCGGTTCCCAGCATCAGGGGTGACGCAAGCTCGACATCATAAAACTGCATGCCTCAGCCCCCTTGCATGGGCGCGAGAACTTCGAGGCGATCACCGTCGTTCAGCTCGATGGCCGATCGCTGGGAAGCGGACACAAACCGTTCGTTGACGGCCGTGGCAACAACGGCATCGACGAAGTCGAGCTCACACAAAGCGCGCGACAAGATCCGCTCTTCGATCTCACGCTCCTCGCCGTTCAGGATAATCTTCATGCTTTGTCTCTCAACTCTGGAATACTACATCAGCAACCCGGATCGCAAAGGCAGGGCCGAGCAAAAATCCGTGACGGTACAGGCCGTTGAAGTAGATCGTTCGGCCACATTCGCGGATGGCGGGCAGATTGTCAGGAAAGGCAGGCCTCACATCGGCTCCAAACTCGATTATCTCGGCCTCGCCGAAGGCCGGGTGGACAGAGTACGCTCCATTGAGAAGCTCAACCGCTGAGCGCACGGTGACGCGACCGCGGTCTGAACTCTCGATCATCGTCGCTCCAATCATAAAGAGCCCACTCGCGCGTGGCACGATGTAGAGGGGGATGCGCGGATGAAGAAGGCGGACAGGGCGTTGGAGGGAGATCTCCCGTGTTTTGACAAGCAGCATCTCACCCTTGACGCCGCGCAAGTCCGGAAGATCTCCCTGTGCGGCAAAGCCGCGGCAGTCAATGGTGCGATCCACATCGCCATCCCCTATGGAGGCCTCGGTATCAAATCGTATGGCAACACCGAGCTCTTGGAGACGCGCGGCGAGTGCCGTCAGCGCGCTGCGGGGGTCGAGGTGCGCTTCGTCCGGGAAGAACAGGCCTTTATGGAACCGTCCCTGAAGATCAGGCTCGAGGTCAGCAATCCGGTCGCTGTCGACCCAGTCGAAACGCTCCGTTCTGCGAGCAAAGTGCGTGAGTTCGCCAGCGTCGCGCGGCTGTGCGATCACCAATGTGCCTTTGCGCGTGGTTCCTGGAAATCGCCGCAGCCACCACTCGATCGCACGGCTGCCCAGTTCCGCCACGGCAGGATCTGAGCTCTCGCGTTCACACCAGGGCGCGAGCATACCGCCCGCGCACCAGGAACAAGCGCCCGCACCGAGGTGCAGGCCATGGTCAACCACCTCGACCCTAGCACCCCGCTCAGCCAATTCCAGTGCTGTTGTCAGGCCAGCGACTCCGGCGCCGATGACACGGATGCGCATGCCGCTACTCCGAGGCTGAAACATAGAGTTTTCCGCCGCTAGCTAGAAATTCGTGGCTCTTGGCGCGCATGCCGACCAACCGCTCCTGAGCCTCGGGGCTCATCGCTGCCACCTCCGCCCGCAGATCCTGCGTGATCTTCATCGAGCAGAACCTCGGACCGCACATGGAGCAGAAATGGGCCACCTTGTGCGCGTCCTTCGGCAGGGTCTCGTCGTGATAGGCGCGCGCTGTATCCGGGTCGAGGGAGAGATTGAACTGATCCTCCCAGCGGAAGTCGAAGCGTGCCCGGGACAAGGCGTCATCCCGCGCCTGCGCCGCATGATGCCCCTTCGCGAGGTCCGCTGCGTGGGCTGCGATCTTGTAGGTGATGACACCCGTCTTCACATCGTCGCGGTTCGGCAGTCCCAGATGTTCCTTGGGCGTCACATAGCAGAGCATCGCCGTGCCGAACCAGCCGATCATCGCGGCGCCGATGCCTGACGTAATGTGGTCGTAACCCGGCGCGATATCCGTGGTGAGCGGGCCGAGGGTATAGAAGGGCGCCTCGCCACACTCACGAAGCTGCTTGTCCATGTTCACCTTGATCTTGTGCATCGGCACGTGACCGGGACCTTCGATCATCACCTGACAGCCCTTGTCCCACGCGATTTTCGTGAGTTCTCCCAGCGTCTCGAGCTCCGCGAATTGCGCGGCATCGTTCGCATCGGCAATGGAGCCTGGGCGAAGCCCATCGCCCAACGAGAACGAGACATCGTAGGCCCGCATGATGTCGCAGATCTCCTCGAACTGTTCATAGAGGAAGCTCTCCTTGTGATGCACCAGGCACCAGCGCGCCATGATCGAGCCACCGCGGGAAACGATGCCCGTGACGCGGTTGGCCGTGAGCGGCACATAGGGAAGCCGCACGCCCGCATGAATGGTGAAATAGTCGACGCCCTGCTCGGCTTGCTCGATGAGCGTGTCCTTGAAGACCTCCCAATCGAGCTTCACCGGATCACCACCCACCTTCTCCAACGCTTGATAGATCGGTACCGTGCCAATCGGCACCGGTGAGTTGCGCAGGATCCAGGAGCGGATGTTGTGAATGTTGCGCCCGGTGGAGAGATCCATCACCGTGTCGGCGCCCCAGCGGATCGCCCAGACGAGCTTTTCCACTTCGTCGGCTGCGGTCGAGACCACGGCGGAATTGCCGATATTGGCGTTGATCTTCACCAGGAAATTGCGCCCGATCGCCATCGGCTCCAGTTCGGGGTGGTTGATGTTGGCCGGAATGATGGCGCGGCCTCGGGCTACCTCCTGGCGCACGAACTCCGGCGTGATGAAGGGTGGGATACTGGCCCCGAAGCTCTCGCCATCGGCAATTTTCGCCCCTGCTTCTGCCCGCATGGCCTCGCGACAAAGGTTCTCGCGATGGGCGACGTAGATCATCTCTTCCGTGATGATCCCGGCGCGGGCGAATTCGTATTGCGTCACCAGCTGACCCGGCGCAGCGCGGCGCACGACACGCGCGGCTGGGCATGGCGCCACGAGCGCATCGGCCGAGACATTCCCGTTGTCCTCGGGCCTCACCGGACGCGCCTCGATCGCCGCATAGTTCCGCGCCGCGATCCAAGGTTCACGGACGAGCGGGAGCCCCCTGACGAGATCGATTGTCGCATCGGCCTCCGTGTAGAGCCCGGAAGGATCATAGACGCGTACAGGCGCTTCGTCGGGATCGGTCAGGACAATCTCACGGAAAGGCACCCGGATATCAGGCCGGCCTTCCGGCGTGGCATAGACCTTGCGCGATCCCTGGATCGGGCCGGTGGTGACGGATTGGGGAGCGCCTTTGGGCTTGTCGACGTGAACGGTCACTGGATCTCTCCTCTTAGAAAAAGGGAGATCCGGGCAAAGCGAGCTGAGGGATTCTTGATAGTGCTCGATAGTTCCAGTCCCTCCGCCGGTATGACCCGGATCAGGTTCAAGGGTCACGGCGGATCAGCCGACTCTCAGCCCCTCACAGGGCTCCCCTCGGAACAGAGCGAATACTCCGCGAGACACACGTTGCTGTCAACCAGCATTGGGAGTGTGCGAGACGATCCTTGCCAAATGAGGACGAAGGGATTATCTCGCAGATATCTCCTTGGGGTGCCCGTCCGGGCTGAGAGGTCTCTTCCGAGACCAACCCATCGAACCTGATCCGGATCATGCCGGCGGAGGGACTGCGAGATGACGAGCGCACCAGCGTCCAATTGCGACGCCCACAATCTTCCAAATTTGGCAGGGCTTCTGCTCGACCGTCTTCGCCGCGAGCACACGCGTGTGCATGCGCTCACGAACGCCGCAGCCCAGACATTCACCACCAATCTTCTTCTGGCCGCTGGCGGTATTCCGTTTTTGACAATCGCTCCAGAGGAAGTCTCTGCCTTTACAGGCCGTTCAGCTGCGCTGCTCGTCAATCTTGGAACTCTCGATATCGACCGCAGGAATGCGATTCCCCGAGCCATTGCCACTGCTCAGGCCCAGGATAGGGCGTGGATCCTCGATCCTGTCTTTGTCGATGCATCGTCTCCCCGTCTGGAATTCGCCTGCGCATGCCTCGCGAAAAGGCCGTGGGTCCTGCGCTGCAACGCGGACGAGTTCCGGGCTCTTGTGGGAGACGATGCGTCGCCTGAGACCGCTCAGGCCTTCGCAAAGGCCTATGGCACTGTCGTGGCTTTGACCGGCGCGGAGGATCTGATCGCGGATGGGATACGCATTATCCGCATCGAAAACGGCCATCCGCTGATGATTCGCGTCACCGCCATGGGATGCACTGCAACGGCCCTGGTGGCAGCCTTCGACCCCACAAGACAGCCACTCGTAGGGCGGCTGCGACATATCGCGGATCAGGCTCTGACATCGCGGAGCGTTCCGGCATGACCGCCATCGCCGTCACTATCGCGGGCTCGGATTCAGGCGGCGGCGCCGGCATCCAGGCGGACCTCAAGACCTTATCGGCTCTCGGCGTCTATGGTGCCAGCGTGATCACCGCGCTCACGGCGCAGAACACCATCAGCGTTCAGGGCATTCACGATGTTCCGCCTGACTTCGTCACGCAGCAGATCGACAGCGTCTTCTCCGATCTCACCGTCAATGCGGTGAAGATCGGCATGCTGTCCCAACCCGCCATCATCGGAGCTGTGGCGGAAGGGCTTGCGCATTACAGCGCGACGCGGATTGTACTCGATCCCGTGATGGTGTCGGCAAGCGGCAACCGTCTGCTTGCGCCGCAGGCCGTTGACGCGTTGCGCCGCGTGTTGCTTCCAGTGGCGCTGCTCGTCACGCCCAATCTTCCGGAGGCCGCGGCCCTCCTCGACGAGCCGCTGGCCCAGGACGAGCAGGCCATGTGCCGCCAGGCCGAGCGTATCCTCGCATTGGGCCCCAAGGCCGTTCTGGTGAAAGGCGGCCACGGCACAGGACTAGAGAGCACCGACATTCTCATGGATAAGCAGGGCATGCGGCGCTTTGCAGCTTCTCGCGTCGACACGCGCAACACGCACGGCAC
>Ga0180215_1004117_pt1 | contig 13155 bp, 9 predicted proteins | sample eDN3rd37CBELigBY_FD_128871 | JGI IMG/M metagenome (GOLD analysis project Ga0180215, IMG submission 128871) | Enriched backyard soil microbial communities from Emeryville, California, USA - eDNA 3rd pass 37_C BE-Lig BY (version 2) (version 2) | ecosystem: Environmental > Terrestrial > Soil >...
CGGGGCAGGCAAATCGACGACGATCAAAATGCTGTCGGGCATTCTGGTGCCGACCGGCGGTATGGTGAAGGTAAACGGCATCGTACCGTTCGAAAACCGGATGCAGCACGCCAAGCAAATCGGCGTTGTGTTCGGGCAGCGTACGCAGCTGTGGTGGGATTTGCCTGTCAGGGAATCCTTTTCGCTGCTTAAAGATATTTACGAAGTACCCGACCACGAATACATGCGCAATATGGAACGGTTCAGGGAGCTGCTGTCCCTTGATGAGTTTATCGATCTCCCAGCTCGCAAAATATCGCTCGGCCAGCGGATGAGAGCTGATTTGGCTGCTGCATTGCTGCATAGTCCGCCCATCGTATTTCTTGACGAGCCGACAATCGGCCTTGATATTAATGTGAAAGCTCGGATTCGTGAATTCATCAAAGAGATGAATCAGGAGAAGGGTACGACCATTCTGCTGACTACCCATGACCTGGAGGATATTAAAGATATATGCCGCAGGCTCGTTATTATCGATAAAGGGCGCATTGTATATGACGGAAGCATGGAGCATGTCACGGATGCATTCGCGAAGGAGAGAAAAATACACTTTCAAGTCGCGGAGCAGGTCCCTGCTCTGCTGGAGAGCTTAGGACAAGTTCCTGGCGTCGTGCTTGAAATTCAAGGAGAAACAAAGTTTTCTGTACAGTTCAACCGGTTTCAGCATTCAGCGGGCGGTATTGCGTCTCGTGTCATGGAGCAGGCAGAGGTTCTTGATTTTCGTATAGACGAGCCTTCCATAGACCAGATTATCCGCAAAATGTACGATGGAGAATTGCTTGCCGAGGACGTTCAGGGAGCGGGGGATGCGGGCTGATGGGTGTCTCCAAAAAATATTTTTCTCTGCTCATCATGTCGATGCAGCAAGCGTTCGCCTATCGCTTCAACTTTCTAATCAACGCCCTTTCCGGCATTATTTTCGTAACCTCCTTGTATTACGTATGGAAGGCGATATTCGGCGAACGTGACGAGCTGAACGGATTGACATGGGAAGGGATGCAATCGTATTTGCTGGTTGTATTTATTAGCAATATGCTGCTGTCCTGGTACACAGAGTCAGGTATAGCAAGGCGCGTTCTGGACGGCAGCGTGTCGATGGATTTGCTGAAGCCGCTTGATTTCCAAAAAGCCCGGTTGTTCGAGACGCTAGGCAACTCGATCGTTGAGGGCGGTATGAGCGTTTTGTTCGCTGTCATATGGGCTTTTCTATTTACAGGCGCGCAGCTGCCTCCGGATGCGGCGAGCGGATTGTTCTTCCTTGCAAGCCTCATTTTGTCCGTATTCATCAAATTTAATATTATCTATTTGGCTGGACTGGTTTGTTTTTATACGACAAGTCATCTTGGGGTCCTTTGGGCGAGAACCGCAATTACGAATTTGTTCTCCGGCGCGCTGGTGCCGCTCGCACTGTTTCCTGATTGGCTTGGAACGATGGCCAGGCTGCTGCCTTTTCAAGGCATCATAGCGATTCCTGCAGCCTTCTATATGGGACAGCTTGACGGTGCGGCGGCGCTTGAGGCAATTGGCATTCAACTATTTTGGGTGGTCGTGCTCTGGTTTGCGGGCAAAGCGTTCTGGCGCTGGTCTGTTCGTCAAGTTACGATTCACGGCGGATAGGAGGATCCGATTATGAAGTGGACTAGAGCAATCTACATTTACATGCGTTTGATGACGCAGCATATAAAAGCGATACTGGAGTATCAATCGGATTTCTGGATTGCGATGTGTGCGGCCATGATGACGCAAGGGCTGGGCATTATTTTTATCGGCGTCGTTTTCAGCAAAATTCCGCATGTGGTCGGCTGGGGCTTCTGGGAAATTGCCTTCCTCTATTCAATGGTATTTATCTCGGAGGGCGTCTCCTCCTTCTTGTTCAATGGCATTTGGAATATCGGAGGGCTTGTGAACCGCGGAGACATGGATCGTCTCATTATACGCCCGCTGCCTGTCGTGCTGCAGGTAGGCGCAACTGCGTTTGGCATGAATGGTCTGGGCAATATGCTGTTCGGCTCCATTTTTCTTACACTATCAGTAATTAACGCGGATTTGAATTGGTCTTGGTGGCAGGTGCTGCTGCTCATTATTTTCGCTTTGTCCGGCGTAACGATACGGATTAGCGTTAACTTGGTTACAAACTCTGTAAGCTTTTGGTCGCAGGGGCCGCGAAACTCCTTGCCGATGATGGTTCATACGGCGGCTGATTTCGTGAAGTTTCCGCTGACGATATTCCCGCTGACCGTTCAGCTGCTTGTTTCTATCATCGTGCCGTATGCGTTCATCAGTTATTATCCGGCCGCTTTCTTGTTTGGAAAAGGAGACGGTGCGCTTCTCGGCCTTTTGGCGCCGATCGTTGCGCTGCTGTGCATTTCGCTGGCGGTAGCCATGTTCAACAGAGGACTGAAAAAATATGAAAGCGCGGGAAACTGACTGTTGCTTCCGTACTTTTACAAATACGGTACGGCTATCTCTGCGCTTGGGCAGCCGAGTCCCTAATAGTTGCGCACAATTAATGCCTGCAATAACACATCATTTTTTAAGCAAAGTATCGGTTCAAGCCCAAAAAGCTGCGATCGTGCAGGAATATTAGGCAAAACATATTGAAGGGGAGTTATCGCGCCAAAAATCCTGCACTCTTGCAGGCATTCTTAAATAAATGGATGTAACCGCCAGTATTTTCTGCACTTTTGCATTTATTATTTTTTAGATAAAAAGGCTGATCCGCAGTTTCATTATATGACCTTACGGGACAGCCCCGTTGTATTCAAGGGTATGCAGCGATTAGATCGCTGCCGGGTCCTGGGCTGGGCTGTCGGCAATAACGGCTTTGCCGCCCTGGCCGATCCAGCTTTTCCTCCAGCTGCCCTGTATGAAAGCAATTAAGACGATGCATGACAAAGCGATGACGCTGAGTATAAGAAAGCCTGGCGTATAAGAGCCCGTTGTGAGCTTCAAATTGCCGAGAATTTTCGGCAGGAAATAACCGCCTAACCCGCCGGCCGCGCCGACAATTCCAGTTACGATGCCAATCTCGGACTGGAAGCGCTGCGGAACTAGCTGGAACACGGCGCCATTGCCCATGCCGAGCCCCATCATGGCGATGAAGAGGAGGATGATGATGACACTGAGCGGCGGCAGCGACGATACGCATGCAAGCATAATGCCGACCAGACTATAGAGGATGAACAGCATTCGAATGCCGCCGAAGCGGTCGGACAGCCAGCCGCCGATCGGGCGGAACATGCTGCCGGCAATGACGCAGATCGTTGTAAAGTCAGCTGCTCTTACTGCGCTTAATCCGTAATCCGAATTGAAAAAGATCGTCAAGTAGTTGGACATGCCGACAAATCCGCCGAAGGTTACGCTGTACATGATACAGAAGATCCATGCATCCCGCTGCTTCAGAATGGCGCCGTAGTCTCGCAGCGTTTTGCGGGGGGGCTGATCAGGGCTGTCTTTGGCAACGATGCTGAATACGATAAATACAAGTACGATAGGGATGAGCGCTACGCCGAACACGGCTTGCCAGCTGCCGAAATATTCGGCAATTCGGTTGGCGAATAAGGTGGCGAACACGGTGCCGCTGTTGCCGGCGCCGGCAATGCCCATGGCGAGTCCTTGATACTGCGGAGGGTACCATCTGCTTGCAAGCGGCAGAGCGACGGCGAAGGAAGCGCCGGCAACGCCCAGCAGCAGCGCAACGATATACAAATTGCTGAGCGAGCTGACGAATTGCCAGCCCCAGACGAGCGGGATCATCGTAATAATCATGCCCAGCTGCCCTGCGCGCTTCTGCCCGATACGGTCGGCCAAATAACCAAATACGAGTCTTAAAATCGAGCCTCCGAGAATCGGCAGCGCCACAAGGTTAGCCTTTTGCGCTGCATTCATCTCGTAATCATTCATAATGATGACCGCGAGCGGGCCTAGCAGCACCCACACCATAAAACTGACATCGAAATAAAGAAACGAACTGAACAGCGAGGGAGTATGGCCGCTCTTTAAAAATCCTTCATTCTTTTTCATCGTTACCGACACCTTTCCATATCCAAATTAATAAAAAAGACCGCACAGCTATCCTTGACGGAATAACAGTACGGCCTCATTGCCAACGGCTGCACGGCGATGTGCAGTCCTTCTATTTGATTTTTTTTGCGGTTCACCGCTTTGTGAACTTATGTGCATTATAAAATCGAAACAATTGCGATGTCAATATACATAACATGATTTTTTGGAAACATTTTTTCTAATATCCCTTTCAGAATTACCGGCCGCTACCCATGAATGAGCTGATACACTTTTACGATATTGGCCGCAATGTCGCCGATTCGCTTGCGCTCGTTCATCGCTTCTTTCCGCAGAAAGTCATAAGCCTCAGACTCGGTAATGCCCTTGATCTCGCATAATATAGACTTTGCCTGATCGACCCATTTCCGTTCCTCGAGGCGCTGAAGCAGCTGCTCGCGCTCCTCGTTCCAATGCTTGCGCTGATGGTAGCAGCGAATACCCCATTTAATGGCATGATCGAGCTCCGCGCTAGACATGGAAGGAAACAGCAAGCCGTCTAAGGAATGCCCCCATTCGGTGTCCCGCGGCATCTTTTCGATAGGAGAAGTGTACCAGAAAATAGGTATTTTACGGGAGCTGGCGATTAACGCTTGGTAATGGATCATGCGCGCTGCGGGTGTGCAGATGACGGCCAGTTCGGAGGCAGGCAGCAGCTCGCTTGCTTGCTTTTCATTGCGTACATGAAGCAGGTTTTTGCATGCATTCTGTAGACTGACAGCGGAGGACGGCTTAGGCGATTCTTCAATTAGGAGTATCGCTTGCGGCAATACGACAGCTTGAGGCATTTCTCCCACACCCTTTATCTCATTCTAGGAATGAAACATTGTTTTTTTGTATCGTACTCAATGTATTCTGTGTAAGTGAATATAACACAGTAATTGTCTTAATGTCGACTTTAAAGATTTTATGTTAGAAATATTGACATCGAAGAGTGCGCGCGATATACTCGAATCAAATTTATTCCAATTCCGGCACAACGAGGTGCCGTAAATGACTTGGCAACGAAGCCTATCCTATTGCAACGCATGCAATGGATAGGCTTTTTATGTTTAATTTCACAAGCGAAAACATAATGTCACTTGCCGAATGAAAATAGGGGGAGGAATCAGCAATGAAAAAACTGGTGATGATCGGCAACGGAATGGCGGGCGTATCGTTCGTGGAGCAGCTGCTTAAGCTGTCCCCGAATCGTTATGAAATAACGATAATCGGTGCTGAGCCGCATCCAAACTATAATCGCATCATGCTTTCGTCCGTTCTTGCGGGAGAGGCGACGATGCAGGATATTATTTTGAACAATTGGGATTGGTACACGGACAACGGCATTACGCTTCATACGGGACAAACGGTTACGGCGGTTGATATTGCGTCGGGTACGGTAACGACAGATGCGGGGCTCACGATTGCGTATGACGAGCTCGTATTTGCGACAGGCTCGATGCCGTTCATGCTGCCGCTTCCGGGAGCTGATAAAGAAGGCGTCATTGCGTTTCGCGATATTAAAGATTGCGAGACGATGATCGAGACGGCGAAAAATTACCGTAAAGCGATCGTAATCGGCGGCGGCCTGCTCGGCTTGGAAGCGGCGCGGGGCTTGCTCAATCTCAATATGGAAGTAAGCGTCGTGCACGTTATGGGTTATTTGATGGAACGGCAGCTTGATCCGACGGCATCGACGATGCTGAGAGAGGAGCTGGAGCGTCAGGGGATGCGCTTCTTAATGGAGAAGCAGTCCGATGCGATTATCGGAGAAGACCGCGTGCAGGGGCTGTCCTTTAAAGACGGCACGGTAGAGGAAGCCGATCTGATCGTCATGGCAGTCGGCATTCGGCCGAATGTGCAGCTTGCGAAACAGAGCGGCATCGAGGTGAATCGAGGCATTGTCGTGGGCGATCATATGGGGACCGGCATACCGAATATTCACGCAGTGGGCGAGTGCGCCGAGCATCGCGGCATCGTTTACGGCTTAGTTGCTCCGCTTTATGAGCAAGGGGCCGCTCTCGCGAAGAAGCTGGCCGGCGTTGACAGCGTAGGCTATCAAGGCTCGGTTTTGTCGACGAAGCTGAAAATTTCCGGCGTAAACGTGTTTTCGGCCGGCAGCTTCATGGATGCGCCCGGCACGAAGGCGGTTCGTATACAGGATGATTTGAACGGCGTATATAAAAAGGTTGTTTTCGAAAACGGTAAAATCATCGGCGCCGTAATGTTCGGTGATACGACCGAAGGCTCGCGCATCTTCTCTCTTATCCGAAGCGGAGAGGACTGCACGGGCCGAGAGAAAGAAATATTGTACGGCTCGTCCGGCGGCAGCGGCAAGCCGCTTAGCTTGACCGATATGGCGGCGGCGATGAGCGGCGATGAAATCGTCTGCGGATGCAACGGGGTGACGAAGGATACAATCGTCGAAGCGATTACCGAAAAGGGCTGTGTCAGTATCGGCGAGATTAAAGCGTGTACGAAAGCTTCAGGCTCCTGTGGCGGCTGTAAGCCGATGGTCGAGGCGATCTTGCAATCGACCGTCGGCGCAGACAATGTGAAGAAAGTGAAGGAAGGCATTTGCAGCTGTACGACGCATTCTCGCGATGAGGTCGTGGAAATGATTCAGCGGATGAGACTAACGACGACGAAAGAGGTTATGCATGTTCTCGAATGGAGCAATCCGGAGGGCTGCTCGAAATGCCGTCCGGCGCTTAACTATTACTTAGGGATGATTTGGCCGGTAGAGCATGAGGATGAACTCGATTCCAGATTCGTTAACGAACGGAATCACGCGAATATTCAAAAGGACGGCACGTTCTCGGTCGTTCCGCGCATTTACGGGGGCGTGACAACGCCGGAGGATTTGAAGCGCATCGCCGACGTAGCTCAAAAATACGACGTACCGCTCGTCAAAATTACAGGCGGTCAGCGCCTTGATCTGCTCGGCGTTAAGAAAGAAGATCTGACGAAGGTATGGGCTGACCTTGATATGCCGTCCGGCTACGCCTACGGTAAAACCTTGCGTACCGTTAAAACCTGCGTAGGCAACACCTTCTGCCGATTCGGGACGCAGGATGCGATCAAGATGGGCGTTGAAATGGAGAAAAAATTCGAGCGGCTCAATACGCCGCATAAGGTGAAGCTTGCCGTCTCCGGCTGCCCGCGCAACTGTGCGGAAGCGACGATTAAGGATCTTGGCGTAGTGGCGATCGACGGCGGCTGGGAAATTTATGTGGGCGGCAATGGCGGCACGAAGGTGCGGGCTGCGGATTTGCTTGTGAAAGTCAAGACAGAGGAAGAAGTGCTCGAATGGACCGGCGCTTATTTGCAATATTATCGCGAGACAGCCAATTACGGCGAAAGAACGAGCGAATGGTCGGTGCGCGTAGGTTTGGATAACATTAAAAAAGCTTTGGAGGACAAAGAGCAACGCGAGTCCTATGTATCCCGGATCGAAAAATCGCTTAGCCTGACGAAGGATCCTTGGAAGCAGATTATTGAAGACGAAGGCTTAAGCAAAGCGTTCGATGCGCTTACAGGACCCATTCCTGCCGAGATAGCTTCATCAATAGAGAAAAATTAAATTGAATTGGAGAGGGGATGTAGAGAGATGACGACTCGGATTATTGCAGGTCACTCCTCGGAGTTTATGAACAGAAGGAGCCGGGTTCTGCGGCTAGACGGATTTGAAATTGCGATATTCAAGCTGAGCGACGGCTCCTTCAAAGCGATAGAGAACAGCTGCCCGCATAAGGGCGGCAAGCTGGGGGACGGCATGGTGTGCGATCACCATGTGTTCTGCCCTCTCCATGATTGGAAAATAAATTTGAATGACGGCAAAGTACAACACCCCGACACAGGCTGCGTTGCTACATTCCCGGTTGAGCTGGATGGAAGCGGAAACGTTATTCTGACCCTTGATATTGGAGCGGTTAATCCAAAGGTGTCTTAGTTAAGCGAGATGATGAATAAAGCTGCAGCGATAGATATGAACTTGCTGAATGAACAACGGATAGGAGGCAGAGACCTATGGCTAGGCTGGAAGGAAAGATCATTGCGGCTACAGGCCCGCGCAAGGCGGAGGAATTAAGCCGGATGATCGCCAAATTTGGCGGCTCCACCGTTATTCGGCCGGCTCAAGGAACTGTATTTTTGGATGACAGCCGAATTGAAGAGCAGCTCCGCGCTTTGATCAAGAAGCCGGCAGACTGGCTGCTGCTGACGACGGGAGTCGGTACCGAGGCGCTGCTCGATATAGCGGGCAAGCTGGGTTTGGCGGAGCCCTTTATGGACGCTCTGCGCAGCATGAAGCTTGCGGCAAGAGGCTACAAAACGGCAGGCACACTGCGGAAGCTCGGCCTTGCGCCGCTTGTGCGGGATAACGACGGCACGACAGCAGGCATGCTGCAGGAGCTTAGCGTTTTTGATTTGAACGGCTGCCGCGTTGCGCTGCAGCTGTACGGCGATCCGGCGCCGCGTATAACGGGCTCTCTTGAAAAAATGGGAGCTGTATGCGAGGAATTGCTGCCCTACCGGCATACTCCGCCTGAGCGCGATACCGTGGAATTGTTAATCGATGAGATTGTGAACGCTAAGCTGGACGCGGTTGCTTTTACAAGCACGGTTCAAGCGCGTTATGTGATGGCAGCTGCAAGGAAGACTGGACTGTATGACGATGTGCTGTCCGCTTTTAGCGCGGATGTCCTCGCGGTTGCTGTCGGCAAGCTGACAGCGGAATCGTTAATGGAGGAAGGAATCGAACGGGTGCTGTTTCCGGAGGAGGAACGGCTCGGCAGTATGGTCGTTGCGATGTCGCGTTATTATCGGAGGATGGAGGGCGAGGGAGGCTTCTTAGCGGCGGCCGACGGCGAGGAAGCGGCAATAGCCGGTACCGCCGGTGAATGCGCAAGCAAAAATATAGTCTAAAGGAGCGTGGCAAGGATGAATAAAGCCGGTTTCGTATATATAACGGGAGCGGGGCCGGGAGATCCGAAGCTGATCACGGTCCGAGGGCTGGAGACGATTCGATTGGCAGATGTGATCATCTATGACCGCCTCATATCGGAGGAGCTGCTGATGGAGGCTATGCCGCATGCAGAACTGATCTATGCGGGCAAAGCCTGCGGCCATCATACGATAAAGCAGGAGGATATTCATGCTTTAATTGCGGAACACGCCGAGCTCGGGTTAGTGGTGACGAGGCTGAAGGGCGGCGACCCGTTCGTGTTCGGACGCGGCGGAGAGGAAGCGGCTTACTTGAAGGAGCGCGGCATCTCGTATGAGATTGTGCCGGGCATATCGTCGAGCATCGCTGCTCCGGCCTATGCCGGCATACCGGTGACGCACCGAGGGACAGCGGCTTCGTTTGCCGTTATTACCGGTCATGAAAGCGCAGGAAAAGATAGCCCCGCCGTTAACTGGGAGTGGGCAGCCGGAGCGGAGACGCTCGTAATTTTGATGGGCTTGCAGCAGCTTCATATAATAACGGAGCAGCTTATGCTGAATGGCAAATCCGCCGATACGCCGATTGCCCTTGTGCAGAGCGGCTCGAAGAAGGAGCAGCGTGTTGTCGTTGGACGGCTGGACAGTATCGCCAATATGCCGGAGGTAAGGGAGCTTCGCAGTCCGGTAACGATTGTTGCAGGTCCGGTCGTTCGGCTGCAGGAGCAGCTGGCATGGAGAGAGAGGGCAGCCGGCGTGATCGGCTAGCGCAGTGGGGGAGTGGCGATGAATGGAAGGCAGAAATTGGTCGTCATAGGCAACGGCATGGCCGGCGTGCGCTGCGTGGAGGAAATCTTGCAGCTGGCTTCGCATTTATATGAAATAACGATTGTTGGCAAGGAGCCTCATCCTAATTACAACCGCATTATGCTTTCGAAGGTGCTGCAAGGAGACGCTTCGATTGCGGACATTACGATTAACAGTTACGAGTGGTATGAACAAAATGGGATAACGCTGTACGCGGGTGAAACGGCTGAGCGCATCGACTCCTGCAAAAAGCTTGTTTCTACGAATAGAGGGCGTGTTGTTCCGTATGACCGCTTAATTATTTCCACGGGCTCGAGTCCTTTTATGCTGCCATTGCCGGGCGCGGACAAGGAGGGCGTTACAGCTTTCCGGTCCATTGAGGATTGCGAGCGAATGATGGAGGCGGCTAAGCATCATAAGCGAGCGGTCGTCATTGGAGGCGGCCTGCTCGGGCTGGAGGCTGCGCGCGGACTGCTTAATCTCGGGATGGAGGTCCAAGTCGTTCATATTTACGACTATTTGATGGATCGCCAGCTGGATCATACAGCTTCCGGCATGCTGCGCAAAGAACTGGAGACCCAGGGCATGCGCTTCGTTATGGGCAAGCAGACGGAAAGAATCCTGGGCAGAAAAAGGGTGGAAGGCATTCTATTCACCGACGGGACTCGTCTGCTGACTGATCTGGTCGTCTTTGCGGTAGGCATTCGCCCGAACGTGAAAATTGCTGCGGACAGCGGAATTGAGGTAAGCCGCGGCATCGTAGTAAACGACTATATGGAGACATCTGTGCAAGGCATCTACGCTGTAGGCGAATGCGCAGAGCATCGCGGCATGGCTTACGGGCTTGTAGCTCCGCTGTATGAACAGGGAAAAGTGCTCGCCAGAATGCTGTGCGGCGTGGAGACCGGCGGTTATGGAGGCTCTGTTCTGTACTCGCAGCTGAAGGTGTCCGGTGTGGATGTTTTCTCGGTTGGAGAGATTGTCGAATCCGAAGCGTCGGAATCGATTAAAATGTACAACGGCCTCGCTCGCACGTATCGCAAAATTGTCGTTCGGGATAACCGGATCGCAGGCGCTGTGCTGTTCGGAGATATTGCGGAAAGCAGCAAGCTGCTGAATGTGATTAAGAAGGGCGGCAACGATTTGTCGCTGCTGGATAGTCTGATTGGGCAAGGGAGCGCCGGCAAACACGGGCAATCGGCCGAGGCATTAAAGGAGGAGGGGCTAAAGGCGGCCGCGATGCTGCCGGATAAGGAAGTGGTCTGTTCCTGCAACGGCGTTACGAAAGGAACGATCGTACAGGCGATAAGCGACAACGGGCTTGTTCGGCTCGAGGAGGTGAAGGCCTGCACGAGAGCATCAAGCTCATGCGGCGGCTGCAAGCCGGTTGTCCAGTCTATTCTTGACTATGTGCTGGAGAACGGAGGGACTGCCGAGCTGAAGAAGGAAACGATATGCGGCTGTACCGATTTCAGTCATGATGAGCTGCGCGAGGCGCTGCGCATTCTGGCTGGGAATGGGGTCGGGGAAGCTGGCGATAATGTCAGCGAAGGCGCACGACAAGCGTGTGCAGCGAATCGGATGATCGGAGCGTTGGCTGGCAGCGATGCCTATAGGCTGCGTGAACGGCTGGGCTGGCTGCATGCGGACGGATGCGAGGCATGCGATGCCGCACTCCGCTATTATGCCGTTTTGTGGGGCGCGGAGCGTTCGCCGGATGCCGGTTTATATGGAGAGCAGATTGAAATGACGATCAATGCGCGCCATCCTTTGCGCGATTCGCTCCTTATGGGCGAGCGTCTGGAACGTGCGCTCAAAGGGCTGGTGTTTCCGGCCGAATTGCAGCTTGGCATCGCAGCGGGATTGTTCCACAGCGGCGGAATGCTTACGAAAGATCTTGCGCTAATCGGCACGCCAAGCGGCTGGGAGCTGTATGCGGGAGGGAGCGACGGCGGCTTCGGGCAGCTTGGATTAATGCCTGTCCAGCAGGCGAAGCTGATCTGTATGGCGGATAGCGATGATGATGCGCTGTGCGCCGCGCTTTCGCTGCTGCAAATCTACCGGCGGTCGGCTATATTTGGCGAGTCTGTCGCAGAGTGGCTGGAACGGGCTGGTGTCGTTTCGCTGCGGGAAGAGCTTTTTGATCGCAGAGGGCGAGAAGAGCTGCTGGCAGAGATGGCTGTGACGGCAGGGGATAATCCGTCAAGCGAGCTGGAAGAAAAGGCATTTATGATGACGGAATAGGACAGATTGTGCGAAATGGATAATGTGCTGAGGAGGCGAGGCTGATGGAAGCCGAGGCGGAGAGGATCGTCATGCGTACGCAATGCCCGTTCTGCAGCGTTCAATGCAAAATGCAAGTAACGGAGGAGCGGCTTCCCGGCCGGCAGCCTTCCTTTAAAGTTGAAGCGATACCGAATGCGGCCTCTGAGGGACGGCTCTGCGTAAAAGGAATTAACGCTTACCAGCATGCGCTGATGGGCGACCGTCTGCTTCATCCGATGCTGAAGCGGGATGGCGAGTTTGTCCGCATAAGCTGGAAGGAGGCTTACGAGCTGATGGCTCAGCGCTTCCAAGCGCTGCAGGGCGTTTACGGGAAGGATAGCGTAGGCGTATACGGCGGCGGCTCCTTAACGAATGAGACGGCCTACCTGCTAGGGAAGTTTGCAAGACTGACCCTTGGAACGAGATTCATTGATTATAACGGACGCTTCTGTATGTCGTCCGCGGCCTCGGCGGGCAATAAGGCATTTGGCGTCGATAGGGGACTAACGAATCAGCTGGCGGATATACCGCTTGCTAAATGCATTATTTTGGCGGGCACGAATATTGCGGAATGCCAGCCTACGCTTATGCCATATTTTACAAGAGCGAAGGAAAATGGAGCTACGCTAATCGTCATTGACCCGCGCGAGACGGCAACGGCAGAGCTGGCCGACATTCATTTGAAGGTTAAGCCGGGAATGGACGCTTCTCTAGTGAATGGGATGCTGAAGGCCCTTCTGGATCATGGTTTAGCGGATATGCGTTTTCTGCATGAGCGGACTAGAGGTTTCGAGGACGTTCGAGCACATGTAGAGTCGCTATCGCTATCGGAAATTGCGGACATTACGGGTGTTGCCGAATCGGAAATCCGCAGAGCAGCCGCCGCTTTCGGCCAAGCTTCTACCGGAATGGTATTCACCGCGCGCGGCGTAGAGCAGCATTCCGACGGTTATATGGCGGTGCGGAATTTCATTAATTTGCTTCTGGTTACAGGCAAAATCGGACGGGCGGGCTGCGGGTACGGCGCAGTTACCGGGCAGGCAAACGGTCAGGGCGGGC
>Ga0180215_1004119_pt1 | contig 13148 bp, 13 predicted proteins | sample eDN3rd37CBELigBY_FD_128871 | JGI IMG/M metagenome (GOLD analysis project Ga0180215, IMG submission 128871) | Enriched backyard soil microbial communities from Emeryville, California, USA - eDNA 3rd pass 37_C BE-Lig BY (version 2) (version 2) | ecosystem: Environmental > Terrestrial > Soil >...
ACTTTCGATTAATTGTTTATATAATAGAAGATAGATAGTATACATACGATCTGTTAGCTCAGTTGGGAGAGCATCACCTTGACAGGGTGGGGGTCGGGGGTTCAAGTCCCTCACAGGTCATCACTCTTTATGTATCAAGGGTTTAAGCGACTTCTAACATTTTTAAAATGTAGTGGTCGTAAGCCAAATCGTTACAATACCCAAGAACCACTTCACTAATTACAGTGAGGTGGTTTTTTTATGCTTCTAAAATTCGCAATACAAGAGTTCCACGATGACAGACAATTTAAAAATGTTTCCAATCGTACTCTAGAAACTTACAAACATATTCTCGACCAATTCCTAGAGTATTGCAATGAAAATGAAATTGTTAATGTGGAAGATATAACCCCAAATACCGTTAAAAAATATATTCTCACTCAGCAAAAAAAAGGTAATAAAGCAACCACTACAAATACGAAATTGCAACGGATTAAAGCATTTTTGAATTACATGGTTGAAATTGAAGTCATTACAAAGAACCCTGCTGATAAAATTTCAAGGGCAAAAGAGGACATTAAGATTGACGTTTTTACCGATTACCATATCAAACAAATGCTGACCTATTACAGAAGGATAAGAAGAAGGGAAAACACTTTTTGGGCATACAGAGATTACACCTTAATTTTAACAATGCTAGGTACTGGAATCAGATTAACTGAGTCAACCAATCTTAAATGGTCTGATGTAGATTTTCAAAATCAAACCCTAACTATATTCGGCAAAAATAGAAAACTGGAATCTGTTCCAGTAGCGGAAAAGTTACTAAAGGAATTAGCTTCCTACAAAGTCTATTGTGAACAATTATTTGGAGAGAACACCACTTATGTTTTTACAGATAAAGATGGTAAACAATTAACCGCCAATGCTATTAAATGTGTGTTTAAAAGGTTAGCTAAAGTCATGAATTTTAAAGATGTTAGAGTTTCAGCACATACTTTCAGACACTCCTTTTGTCAACGATGTATTATGTCTGGAATGTCGACTTTTGCTATTCAAAAACTCATGCGACATTCTTCAATTGCAGTTACTGAAAAATATGCTGCTATGTGGGGCAATGATTTAAAAGAACAGAATGATAAGTTTAATCCATTAAATGATCTTGAAGTTTAAAAAAGGTAAAAGAAAAAGCCACGTGTTCGCAGCACGTGACCAAAATTACACTAAAAATTTATACGGAGAACCGTACAATTACCTTCATTTTATCGAAAAAAATTAGATAATGCAAGGCTTCTTCAGTGTGCCTTCTTTCAAATGATGGTTGATTATCGGTTTCCGTTGCATAATCGGGGGAAATGGAAGATGAAAGTTTTAACAGGGTACAATCAGGATATACAAAGGTTTATTATCCCTAACACATGCACTACTGAAAAGAAAGATAAAGTAATGGATACAATAAGGGAAACTGTCAATAAAGCTGGTAAATCCTTTGAAAAGCTATTCCCACAAAAGACCAAGCGAAATCAAGCAATGGACTATATTCTATTTCTAGTAAGTGGAACAGGTATTTGTAAGGTATCAGCAAAAAAAATTGCAGAAAAGGCTGGTTGTTCAGTTCGTACTGTATCAGATGCAGTGAAGAACCTGAAAGAAACTGGTGAAATTATTGTTGCTGGTTTGGCTGATGGTGACAATAAATATGTATTTGTTTACAAGAAACACCCAAACTTTCAGCAAATCCTGAAGGAAGTATTTTTCATTGATGAACTACCAGCAGAAGAAGCTGATGAATCAGAAGATCATACTGAAAATGATTCAATTGCAGAACCAGTTGCAGAAGTAATTGCAGAACAGGTTGCAGAACCCAAAAACTCTGAAACCCTTGATACTGTAAGTGTAGAAGGTGGAAAAACAAGTTCTAACTGTAATAACTTTTTTAACTCATTTAATTCTTTTAAACAAGAAAGAAATATTATTAAAGATTCCATAGAAAATGAATATAAAGAAGCTGTTCAAGACCAAAAAACCAAAGAATATAGAGATACATATTATACAAACGAACATCAGCACAATGTTCATGGTTATATTGTTGATGAAAATAATAATATCCATGCTGAAATTAAATCAAATGCTTCTGTAATCGGTTTACGTGTAGGAAGCAATGCAACATCTAAAAACGAATTGAAAGCCATTCAGACTGTACATAAAATTGATGCATTTATTAGACGTGGTGGGGTAGTGCATGACGGTGTACCAGCACTGTTTACAAAGGTATACCAGCATGGTTTACAGATGTGGGAATATGAAAAACAGTATAAGCAGAAGAAGGCATTGCTGAAGGATAGTCAAGGAGAAATATCAGTTAGAAGTGTACCTTTATGGAACTGGTTAGAGGATGATGGACAAGCACCAGCATATCATTCAGCACTTCCTAAAAATGTATCAGCAACAAAAAAAGAACTTGATGAAATGGGTGTCTTTTAATAGTATTCCGAACATCTGAATTCGAATTAAGTTTCTGAAGGTTAAACAAAGGGAAACTATCTTATTGACAGTTCCCCACTATAATTATTTGCTTGTGAATTACATTATACTAAGTTCTGCATCAGAATTGTAATTTTCTACTGGGATTTCATGGATAAGATAATTAATATAGCTGTACAAAACTTTTTCAATGCTATCATCAATTTTATATTTTAAACCTAACATACCAAGCCCAACGATATATTTTAATTTGATTGTGTAAAAATAATCATGCTTATTCTTTTTACAGAGTTTACGTAATTCAATAATTTCATTAACTTTGATACCGTTAATTGATTTAAAAGCAATATCTTGTATTAATTCCATGTGTGCATCCAGTTGTAAGTTTAATTCTTTTTTCATTTTTGTTTCCACCTTTTCTTGTTAGATATTTTTTATTTTGTTTCCTACACACCTTAAACAACACTTGCTTCAGATTCAGACACAAAAATAAATAAAACATTTCCCTCATATCTGAACCGGCAATGGAACAGAAGCAAATGGTTTTTGTTTTGGTTTATTTTAGTTAACTTCCCCAATATATAGGTAATTTGATTTATAATTAAAGGAAGGTCGTAAAGAAGGGGTTGTTGTTATGGAACAAAGGATAGCTGATTTTCTAATCAACACAGGACTATATGGAGAGGGTTTAAGCATATCAAAAGATGATTTGCAGGAATTAAAGCTTTTTTTAGAAGGACAGTATAAAATTGATGCGTATTGTCGTGACTGTGATGCTGAACGCATATTCACGGCAGAAGCCAAACCAAAACGGAAACCAATAGGTGAACCAATGTCTGTCTACGTTCCTGCCCAATTCGGTTCTAGTGAAGATGACACACCTGATGAATCAGATTTTGATGAACTTCTAAATCAAGCGAGGCAAAAAGAATATGAAAGTTTGATAAAAATGTATCCAGAGATTCAGAAGACTTTTTCTTGTGCAAAGGAAGAAAGTCATACTTTAACTTTTTGTTTCCTCATAATTAATAATCACATTATAAAATATGGTCAGTATCCTTCACTGGCTGATTTAAACAATACTAGATCTAAAAAATACCGTAAGATACTTGGAAAAAAATATTCGGATTACAATAGGGGTTTAGGATTGCACTCGCATGGTGTGGGGGCAGGTTCTCTAGTTTACTTGAGAAGAATATTCGAAGATTTAATCGAAGAAGCACATCAAAAAGCTATAATCGAAGAAACAGGATGGGACGAGAATAGTTATGCTATGAAGAGGATGGCTGAAAAGATATTCGAATTGAAACATTATTTACCAGATTATTTGGTTGAAAATAGACAAATTTACGGTATTTTAAGTAAAGGAATTCACGAACTTCCTGAAGATGTATGTAATGAAATATTTCCTATTGTTCAGGTTGGAATAGAATTTATCTTAGATGAAAAAATAGAAAAAGAAGAACATGAAAGAAAGAAAAAAGAGACTGCGGGTTTAATACAACGCTTATCATCCCAAGTAGCAAAAGGGTCTTAATCTTTTCGTCGACAAACTACATACTTATAATCATCGCATCACGGACGGTCGATGATGCGTTATAGATGATTTATAGCTGCGACTTGAAACAAAACATACATAAAGAAAGTAGAATATATCTGAAGATTGTATTGAAGGCAAAAAAAGAGTCCCCCTGTAACACTTCAGCAGTACGAAACGAACTGAAATGAATCAGGGGGATAAACCGAACACGAAAGAATAAAGGAGGTCTGAATAAAAAATACTCAATTGACTAACCAACAGCAGAAGAAACCAAAATTCACAACACATATATATAGATAGTAAGAGAAGCTGGAACGCATCACTGTAAAACAACTTCCCTTATCCTTTAGGGCGTGGCGGATAGCGAATGTAAGACGGTTATTTAATATTCTTTAAGTCCACCAAACCGCACTAAGTAACAATAGTATTCAGCTGTTGCAGTACTCATATTTGTTCCAGTCACTTCAGTTAGTATTATTGGTGTGTGACATACATCTTAAACAACACTGGAAGGTAAAACAGACACAAAAAAACCCTCACGACTATTCCTGAAAAGGGACAGAAGCAAGGGGTGATAAATGTATATATAATTATCCATTAATTCTATTATGTTTATTTATCTGAATAATTAACTGTTATACCGATCTTAATACTCACTACGTTCGTAATTTGCTTTCGCTTACGCTTCAGCAAATAAGTTTTATAACTGTATTATTTATATCTTTGATTCTGAATATTAACAGTTTATCTTTCAGAGTATTTATCAGAATATTTATCAGTTTGTTTTTTAACTACTTCGAAAAGCTTTAGCTTTGAGAAGAATGTTTTTAAGAACGGTTAATTATTCAGAAGTTTAAACCGAAAACTTAATTACTGAAGTTTACCGTTATCTTATTTTCTTATATATAGGTGCGTCAAAATACCCCTTAGTAAGACGAAAGGTGTCTATTTGTAACATAATTGTAACATTTAAAGGTGTTTTAGTGCGATTTCTTGTCTTACTGCATTAACCCGCATCATCCCATTTGGTTGCGAATTTCTTCAGTATCAGACTGTATAAAGAATATTTAACAGGTGACGTATTACAGTGTTAAATAATTTAAACAGGTAAGGGTAGCGTGTATCAGTATGGAAGCAGTTGGTGATGTTAATATGTGTCTAAATGGTGAACTGATAAGTCTGAATCACTGAAAATGGACAGGTTGGGGACTGCTATATTTACCCATGAAATGAACCTCACGGAGAGAAACGAAAAGCTATTCTCATTGTTTTCTCAATTAGATTTTATTGAATATTAATAATCAACTTATTCAACTATCAGCAACTTCTTCAGCACTGCAATCAAGTACAGATACCACTGCAATAAATACCCTCATTACTCCTATCAGTATGGATATCCCAATAAGTATCCGTTCGTATAAGTGCACAAATACGAACTATATTGAATCTTTCATCATTAGTATATTATCAGCGTTCGTAAAAATTAAATTATTAATTACGAACGTTCATAAATGAATCATAAAGTTTACGAACGTTTAGCGAACGGATTATATAAAAGGGTGGGGTATATCTTTTTAATAGGTGCTGGTATCGTCCATTTAATCAGGATATACAGCCTTTAAAGATAGTGCTGGTGTTTTGTGTATTCCTTCAGCAATAGAAGCTGATACAGGGCAATCTGAAGGGTATAATGGTGTACCTGATAGCACTGGATATAGTACCACCTTCACCAGTAACTTCAGAACCTTATTCAGCATCCTATTCAGTGATACAGATTCCATTAAGGAATACGAAACAACTAAAGCTGAAGCACTGGATGAACCAGCATTACACTGTTAAAGATATACGTGTTCCCCTTGTTCAGTGTGTGGTGTTAGTGGTTCGTGTTCCTGTTTCAGCAATAAATAAAGTTAAGATCAGAATGAATTGAATTGTTTTAATGATTGAATTAATTTAATTGTTTCTTCTTCAATGCAACTTCAGTCAAATCAGTTGGTTGTTAAAGATAAAATACATGTAAATTTTGAAGTACCCACCCAATGGGGTGAGGGGGGTGCATAGGTTTGTGAGGTAACGCCACAAAAAATATAAGCACAAATTTCAGTCCTTCCTATTTCCCCAACTGCAATTTATACTGGTGTGTAGGTTGAACCTACATAGCCTTTTACTGAAAATTTAGCGAAGGACACAGGGAAGGACAGGACTTCTGTATAAAGAAATTTTATATTCCCTGTTCAAGAATCTTGCACTTAACAATACCCAATACATAATAACCAATACATTATAAATACTTCTGAACAACTACCCCCTATCCATGATTTGCAGAATCTCTTTTTCAAATATCCAGCTAAAAAAATTAGAAAAATATTTTTACCTCATAAATTTTCTCCAATTTGTCTTACTTTGCAGTGCTTTACCGAACCTATATACAGGAAAGTTCAGTAGTGTTTGCTGATACTTTTCAAATAAAAAATAAAATGGATTTTGGTAGTTCCACTTATTTTTTAAACCTTTTCCATTACATGTGATTATCTATCAATTGCAACTATATGGACTCCTTGTAAAACTTCAGCCAAAAGTTAAAGGATAAAAAGTTGTAGGTGGGTGTTGGATTAATTTCCAGCACTCTTTTTTATTTTGAGTACTATTCAAGAAATTTGAATTGAAATATAAACCAAATCAAAAAAAAGGATGTGATGGTGTTGAATAAAAGACTAATCAAATATTGCAGATTTTTATCAGGATATACCCAAAAAGAATTAGCTTCAAAAGCTGGTGTTCATGATTCATTAATCAGTAAAGCTGAAGCTGGTGTTTTGAAATTACAACCACATACAGAACAGAAATTAATTGAAGTGTTTTCTGATGCTGGAATTGATATTCAGCTAGTAAAACAGGTTGATGAAATGATAAAGAACGATAAAAAGGAAGTGTAACCAGTGGTAAACAACGAAGCAGCCATTCATCAGAAGCTAAATTACATCAAAAATAGCTTAATGAATGATACCTATAAAGAACAATCTGCAATTATTCAGATGCTTATATCAGAAACGATTCAATTAATACGTGAAACTAGTTTTGTATACGAAATACCGTATAACAACAGTAACCACACTGCACATATCAGGACATATGCAAACCGTGGAAGAAAAGCAAAGGCCTCATTAATCGTAGACTTGGAAGAATTACAGATTGAACTGAAAAAAGGAAATGTAAAACGCTGTTTAGCGATTATTGACGGAATGTTATCCAGCGATCTTTATACAAGTGATGTGAAAAAGAAGACACAGCAATGGCAACCAATCGGAAGAAGCAAAGTAGAAACTAGATTTATCACAATCAAATAGGAGGAATTGAACCAATGGTAAACGATGCGAAAAGTAAAGTTGATGAACTAGTAATGGCAATTGAAAAACCTTATTCCATTTCAGAAAAGCAAGCACACCTTGCAAGATTATTTGTGAAAGCAAAGATGATGGAAGGATTCAATGTAACTAATTTTTGTTCTGAAAATCGTATCTCAACAAAGACATGGTATGGATATATGGAAAATCCTGATTTTAAATACTATCTGAATGAGGTGCAGAACGCTATTATTCCTGATGATGAAAGGGAAGCTTATCAGCGTATAAAAAAGAAGATTCTTCAAATCGCTTATAAACATGATGCAAGTATCAAAGAAATAGAGTTGTTTACAAATTCATTTTCTTATTTGGTGGAATTTGATAAGCGTGAAAGAATGTCTGCTTTGGGGTTAACTGACGAACATAAACCAAATACAGCAAAATCTATCGAAGAGAAAAAGGCTTCATTGCTGGCACGTTTAACAGGCAAACCAAATACACCAAACCAACCAACAGAAGAAGAAGGGGAAGATATTGATGAGTAAAATTTTAGACAAGCTTTTTAACAAGGTGGATAAAACAGAAGCATCCTATGAACAGGCGATGGAACGCAAGCAGGAAGAATTAATTCAATTGCAAGCTGATCTTCAGGAAAAAGAAGCTATTTTACGTGATATGCATAAGGAAACATTACTAGGTTCTATCAGTGAATCAACTTATGAAGCTGAAAAAGAAAAAGTTGAACAGCTGCGGCACAAGGTTCAGGAAGTGCAAAATGAACTTCAGCTGGTAGAAACCTATAAAACTGAAGATTTAACTAGTGTACTAGCTGAAATTGAAGCTGAAAAAGCAAAGTACACCAAAGAACAACGTGAAGCTATTGCTAAACTGCAAGCTGATTTACAGGAAGCAAAGGTTGAATACCTTCAGAAGCTAGTGAAAGCAAGGGAAGAATATAACTCCATTGTGAAACCTTCTCGATTGCTGGAACAGTTAAAAATCAAGCTAGGTAAACAACAAAACCAGTATACAGTTGATGCTTATGAAGGACTTGGTTTTGTATCGAATCCTTCAGGTGGTATTGATACTCTTTTTGTTGAAAAAGAATCAGTCCATGAAGCTTTATCGTATGGTCGCATCAAAAAGTAAGCAAATAAGAATTGAATATTAATTTTCAAAATGTTTAAGGTGTTGGATTAATTTCCAGCACCTTCTTTTATTACAAAAAACTATTAAAAGGATGTGTTTATTTTGGCTGGATTAACTTTAGCTGAAGCAAGTAAATTAACAAAGAACGAATTACAGAAAGGTGTTATTCAAACAATTGCACGTGAATCTAGTGTAGTTGAATTATTGCCATTCGTGGAAGTGCAGGGGAACGCTATTTCATTCACACGTGAAGCTGATACTGGTACTGTTGGATTCCGTGCAGTAAATGAAGATTATGCACATGCTAACCCAACATATGCAAATAAAACTGAACATTTAAAACGTTTAGGTAGTAAGGTGGAAGTAGATCGGTTTATTGAATATACTCAAAATATTACGGATGTGAGGGCAGAAGCTACACAAGCGAAAGCGAAAGCTATTGCTAATGAGTTTACACGCACTTTCTTCAAAGGTGATACAGCAGTAAATCCACTTGAATTTGATGGACTTGATAAACGTATGTTACCTGAAAATATAATTGATGCTGAAGGACAAGGTTTAAATTCAGGATTGTTACACGAATTGCTTGATAGAGTAATGAATGGTGCTGATGTCCTTTACATGAATAAAAAGACTAGACGTAAATTAACAGCTTTATTCATGGCACAAGGTGCATACATTCAGGAGAACCAAGATACATTTGGTAGATTCCAGCAATACTTTGGTGATGTACGAATTGCAGTAGTAGAAGATTTTATTCTTCCTGAAAACGAAGTCTATGCAGTTAAATTTGGTATGGATGAAGGTGTATGTGGAATCCAATCAGGTGAATTAATGGCAGTGGATAATGGATTACGTGGGACTGTCTATGAAACACTCATAGAGTGGTATGTATCTATTGTGGATGGAAACCCTAAAGGAATTGCCAAACTTACTAATATTGCAGTGTAATACAATTTTATATTTCATCCCTTAATAACAAAAAGCACTTGTTTCAGTATATCCAACTGATTCAAGTGCCTTTTTTTGTGCCTATTTTTCTTTATTTTGCGTGGCTGCTTCTTCAGATTCTTCATTGCTACTTTCGAATACTTCCTTCAACAATACCTTCAGTAAAACAAACTATGCAACATATCATAAACCGTTTGTTATAGGTTTGTATTCTCACTCTAGTATGCGTTTATACGTATACATTGATAAGTAGTACCGTCATTCCCCTTAATCCTGAATACCTAATGTAATTGCTTCAATTGAAAACTGGTCTGAATATCTACTATTTGTTGTTAATGGTTTGTACAGCTGATTTAAAGATCGGCAAACAAAACAAATATGAAAAGGTGGTTATTTAGGATGCAAAATGAAATGCAATTATTTAAATTTGAAGCACAAGAAGTACGAACAGTTGTGAAGGATGATGAAGTATGGTTCGTTGCAAAAGATGTGTGTGATGTACTGGGTATTAAAAATGTATCAGATGCAGTTAGTAGGTTAGATAAGGATGAAAAACAAAGTATCGTTTTAACCGATACTTTAAGTAGAAACCCAAACATGATTGCAGTAAATGAATTTGGGTTATATTCACTTATCAACACATCGCGTAAACCTGAAGCGAAGAAATTCCAACGATGGATTAATCACGAAGTACTTCCTTCTATCCGTAAATATGGTGCATACTTAACACCAGCAACAATTGAAGATATGCTTGCTAATCCTGATGTAATAATACAGCTTTTAATCAACTTAAAAGATGAACAGCACAAGCGTAAAGAAGCTGAACAGGCACGATTGAAAGTAGAAGAAGAACATGCAGTAATGGAAATGGCACTAGCTGAAGCACAACCAAAAGTAACGTATTATGATACAATTCTTGATTCGCATGGCACGCATACCATTACAGAAATTGCACAGGATTATGATTTAACAGCACAAAAATTAAATGAGATACTGAAGGATACAGGTGTCCAATATAAGCAAGGGAGAAGATGGCTGCTAACCAAGAATTATCAGGGGATGGGATTGATTGATAGTAAAACGATTCATATTAAACATGGTGATTTTGTAAAAACTCAAATGAGATGGACTGTTAAGGGCAGATTGTTTATTCACCAACTGTTACAGGATAAAGGGATTCTTGCAGTGATGGATAAAAAAGAAATTGAAGATTAATATTCAAAAGCGAACATATAAAAAGCACTTGTTTCAGTATATCCAACTGATTCAAGTGCTTCTTTTTTATACTTATTTTTCTATAAATGGAACAGCAACTTCAATATGATTTTCAATTTTAATCTTCTTTCAGTATAATTTGTTCTTCTCCTTTTATATGAGTATAGAATAAGCTAGGTACTTTTATCCGTATCATAAAAGGATATATTATCATCAACTGTTACTAAATGGAATGTTTGTGGTAAAATAGGTCATAAGACTTACGGGGGTAGGGGGAGGTAACATGGCAAATAGGGAGATGCTTAATTCTGAAGATATTGAAGAGTTACTAACTGAAAATAGCAAACAAGTCATAGAAACGTTCTTAACATATTATAAAGAAAGTTCCCAAGCAAATATGCGAAGTAGTGTTTACAGGCTTTTATATCATGAATTAAGTAAAGATGATGTTTCTGAAGTTAATTTTGAAGATTATTCAAAGATATTTCCAGATGAAGATAAAAAGCTTTCTTCACAAGAAAGTTACAGGCTAAGCTTCTTCAAATTCCTTTTTGCATTTGACTATATGAATAGTCCAGATGGTTTTGAAACGATATGGATAAAAGATCGAGAAAAGCGACAGTTAGAAAAGCGAAAACAACGTGAAGCCAGGAAAGAGGACAACAAGCCTAGAAAAACTCTTACTATAGAAGAACTATTATCAATTCAAAAAGTAATCGAAATAGATTCAAAGAAGCTTGATACTTTAAAAATGCAATTTTGTTGGTTTGCGATCTTTGAACTTGGTTTAGATGTTAACGAAGTAAGATTAAATATTACAAGTGAAAATTATTTAGATGGAAAACTGCACACAAAAGAAGGTTCTTATACACTTTCAGGAAAATTCCATTATATGTTTGAAATGTTAAGTGAACGTGATAGTAATCATAATGGTTTTGCTACTATAGATTTAATCATTGGACATCTTGGTAAACTTGCAAAATTAGACCGAAAACTTTTGCCAAGCATGATAAAGCTAACAAGAAAGAGTTATATGGTGACTTGTAGCAACTGTGGTAACGAATACACCAATCTTACACATAATTGGCGTTCTGTTAATAATCGTATAGTTTGTGTTAATTGTGCAGAAACATTAAAAAAAAACTTAAATACTGAAGTAGATGTTTCTCTTCTTGAAAATACAAATATTCAAAGTGTTCGACAAGAAGAATTGTCGATTCTTTACACATATGAAGAGTTAAAACAGAAACTTCAAAGTAAACAAATTGACTATTTAAAGCTTCATGAATTTCAAATAAAAATCGGTAAACTTGGTGAAGCTTACGTTTATGAATACGAATGTAAAAAGTTAATTGGAACGAAATACGTTAACCAAGTTGACGAAAAAAAGGCATTAGACCCTGCAAATGGGTACGATATACTTTCGTATACACGTGAAGGAAAACCGTTACATATTGAAGTGAAATCCACAGCGGGAACAGAAGACACTTTTTATCTTTCAAATCATGAATTAAAGACTGCAAAAAGAATGAAAGAAAACGGTTTGATATATGTTCTTTATTTTGTGAAAGAAATTATGTCGGATAGCCCGAAATTAATAAAGATTAAAGATATTACTGCGAACAAAGATTATCACTTTGAAGAAATGAATTGGAAAGTAATAAAAATTTAAAATTTGAGGATTAGGGGAATCATATTTTCCGACTTATTCTAATTTTATTTTTGTTCATAGGTGATACTGATGCAGCATCTTCTTTTATGTTTATTTTTAAAAATTAAGCAAAATTGTTTACTGTTTTTTCCTGTATGATTATTTTGAGGTGAACATAATGGAACAAAAAACGAAACAACGTATCAAAAAGATTAATAGTTTGGATTCAGATAAGGTATCAATTACATTATTGAATGCTTTAGAGGTGTTTTGGTCATTAGATAGAATAATTGATAAAAATACATCATTTTATAAGGGGCAAATATCTGAATATGTAAAAAGTAAAAAAGTTGTTGAAGAAGTTAAGGAATGGTTACAGGAACTAGGTAATAGAATTAGTGATGATTACTTAAATCAAGGATATGGACACTTTTTTTCAACGGAATTATTGAACTATCTTGGATTTGATATTGATGATGAAATTGCGGATGGGTTCATTGATGAATATTGTATGTCTTCAGATAAAAAAGATATTAATATTTTAAAAAAGCAGTTATTAGAGTGGGCAATTGAATTAGAAGAACTTGAAAAAGTATGATTGGGATTGGAACACTTTACAGGAAAAGACAACCATATTATAATGGGGATAATGAAAATTGAACGTGAAGTGGTCATTGGGTTAAAGTACTGTTTATACCTTATGATACATACGAAAGTGACTTCCTCAGACCTTGACAGGGTGGGGGTCGGGGGTTCAAGTCCCTCACAGGTCATCATTTAAACAAGGCTCAAATCCTTTTGTATCAAGGGTTTGGGCTTTTTCTTTGTTTATTGG
>Ga0180215_1004121_pt1 | contig 13143 bp, 14 predicted proteins | sample eDN3rd37CBELigBY_FD_128871 | JGI IMG/M metagenome (GOLD analysis project Ga0180215, IMG submission 128871) | Enriched backyard soil microbial communities from Emeryville, California, USA - eDNA 3rd pass 37_C BE-Lig BY (version 2) (version 2) | ecosystem: Environmental > Terrestrial > Soil >...
TAACAAGCTTCGCCATCTGGAAGTTTTCCGACGATGTATCGCCATTCTCTGCCAAAATGTAATACAGCTCGGCTACCCTCTCAAGCGGCCATGCCTGGAAACCGAACCAAGTGTTGGACGGAGGATCGTGATACACGGGATCTTCGTCATAGGCCATGCCGTAGAAGGTGCTTACCCCAGCCGGATAAGCCTGATACGAGCCGCCGATCGAATTCGTCGCACCGCCGCCAACAGCGCCTTCGTCCGAAAGCAGCCAAGTATAAAACTCCAGCTGACGTTTCAGCGATTCTTCCCAGTCAGCTTGACCGGTAGGCGATGCAGGCTCAAGTCCGCCCTGGGACAAGGCATACGCCGCGACTGTATTCTGATAAGCTTGATGAACGTGGCTCGCTCCGATCCGCCAAGCCCAGTCGCCGCTGCCGCTTTGGCCGAGCCCGCCGCCCCAAGCGGTATACCAGGCCATCAGATAATGACTCGAATCTTTGCCGGTTCCGGCCGATGGCGAGCCGTCTGCTGCGCTTCCGATTTGTTGAAAATACTTGTCGTACATTCCGTAACGGAGAAAGTCTCCCATTTTACTCGCCTTATCGTGATACACCGTGTTGTTGTAGCCTAGCTCCTTAGCCCAGTACATGACTTGAACAGCGCGTGCATCCGCATCCGTCGCATTCGTGTAGCGCCATTGCGGAGCTGGAGCGCTCTGCTCCTTCGTGAACAAGGACACGAAGCCTTCGCCCGTCTTACCAAAGCTGAGATCATCTTGAGACGGATGCGTAATAGCCTCCCATACCGATTCCTGCTCGCCGCGCTGGAATGTGTTAACGTAAGTTGCCGTATGCGATGGATTCAGCGTGTTGCCGAAGCCGTACCAGTCATCGACATCCAGCAGCCAGTGCATCAGATACGTTTGATTGCTGCCGTACGTCTGCACCAGCTCCGCGTGGATCGGGTCGCGTCCCGCTGCGATGCTGCCGCTTAGCTGTGAAGGATATTGATCCGGCTGCGGGTACTCCGCCGCGTAGGTCGCCGGGCTCGACGGATTGTAATAGCTCATTGTTGGCTGTTCCTCGACGCCGTCTCCTTCGTTAATTGGGATAATATACTTCTCCATATTGTCCCAAGCCTCCTCGAGCTTGTTCCAATCCTGGGTAAAGTAACCGTACAGCGTCTCCAGCCACAGCCAGTAGCTGTACGCCTCGGACGTCGTCATATGGCCGTAGTCAGGCGCTTCGCTCATGAGCGTTTCTACAGCGTGATAAGGAATGCCCTCGGGAGAAAAATATCCATTGCCAGGGTCTTTAATCTGGTTGTACATGATGAGAAAACGGTCTTTCATGACGGCGTAGCTTCCCTCGTCTCCATTGAGCGCCGCACTCAGGCTAGTCTCGGCCTCATTTCCATTACCGGATTGAGGAGCCGGTTGGCCGGCGGCGGACGTTATCGACGACAACAGCAGTACGGACATCAACATGGATATCAGTGCAGTCATCACTTTGCTGCGTCTCTTTGACAACCTTTGTTCCTGTTTTGTTTGATTCATTGCTCTTCTCCTTTCGATCCTTTAAATTTAATGGTTTAAAAGCTTGACCCCCTTCTTCAGGCATCACCACCTTTCCGCGATGCAGCTTTTCAGGCGACGCGGCGATCCTTTCGTATCGCCGCGCCTCTGTAATCATGCCTTGTCCAGTATTCTTAGGGCTCGATCCCCCATATAAGCTGGCCGTTTTGGTATAGCGTGACCCGATTCCAATCGGTAAACGACGTCAAAGACGGATTATAGGAGTAATCACCAGTCTCGTTGTAATTCGTCCAATCGTTCTTGTTAATGCGGGATTGAATTTCGCCCGTGTTTGCGCCTGGAGCCAACGATCCCGCGCTAGTCTTGAACGTTATGCGAATATAATGATCCGCTCCTGAAACAGCGGATGACAGCGGCACCAGCTGACCGGTCAGATTGGAGCAGCCGACCTGCGCCCAGTCGCAGTTGAACGTTTGGGACACATTGCCGTCCGCCGTATACCAATACCGGATTTCCAGCTCGCTTAACGGCACTGCCACATCGCCATTATTCACGATACGGAAGTGCGGCTTAAGCTGGTTATCGCTGGCGCTAGTATCGGCTGCCCGATACTGAACTGCCAGATCACCGGAAGGCTCAGGCTGTTGTCCCTCTTGAGGCGTTGCGCTTATAGCGCTGGAATTGGCTCCCTCGCCAGCATGATTGACAGCGCTTACAACGTAGTAATACGTTGTGCCATTTTGTACCGCTGTGTCAATATAGCCCGATTGCGTCTGGCCGCTTGTTATCGTTGTATACGGCCCACCACTGTTAACGCTCCGCTTCACAATGTAGCTTGAAGCGCCGGGAACCGCTTGCCAGCTTAAGACGACTTGTCCGTCGCCCGCGCTTGCTGCAAGTCCTGCAGGAGCAGCAGGAGGCTGCGGAGGTGCACCGTCGCCAGACGGCTCCTCGCCGAACACCCTAACGCCAGCGTCGTAGACGGGTATATAATTCGTCTTGGCGATTGCCGTGTTGCCTTGCGATAATCCTTGATACGAGTAATCGTTTAGCGGATTCCATACCGTCGTATTCATCGGCGCTGACAGACGGAATTGAATTTCCTTTTTGTGCGCAGATTGCCCGCCCGGATAGATCTTAACGCCAGTAAAGTCTACCAGAACGTAATAAATATGGTTCGCCAGGTCATGCGGCTGCAGCGCGGACACGACGCCTCCCTGATTGTAGTTCGTTGTAATTTGTACATCGTTTGGCGTGTAGCCTGCCTGGATCAGTTCGGACAAATCTACGAAATACTTGAAGGAAAGCTTATCGCCCATACGTGCCGGCCAGCCGGATCGGTTGTTCAGGACTGCCTTGATTTCCGTATGTGCAGGACCTGAGCTGTTGACGGACGCTTCCACGAACATTTCGTCCTCCGGAACTTCCGGCGCCGGGAACGAAGCCAGCGGCTGTTGCCCCTGCCCGTACAGGAGCATCATTTTGGAAAGAGCGCCTGTAAATCCGGCGTTATAATCGGTGGCGACTTCATTGCTGACATAATCGCTAATATTATCGGTATAGCTATCGTTTAGACCAGGCCCGCCCACCAGCGCGCCGTACAAAATATGGCGGTGATTGGCCGGAGAGGACAGGCTATCCATCCAGGAGCCATGAGCGGTACGATGATGAGGATGCTGCGGCGAATTGTTGCCGTATCCGACGACATAACTGCTGTTGCGCGGATTGTCTCCAAGCATATATGCGATCTGTGAAACGGCGAAATTGCGGTATTTCGTTGCTTTGACCGGATTCGTGCTATTCAGCCAATCGGAATATACGAAGGCGAGGAAGCTGGCATTCGCCGCGTAACGGAGCGAGCCCCACTGATCCAGCCATGCTAGTCCGCCTGGCGTATATGAAATGCGCTCTCCCGTATCGGTGGTACCGCTCGTCCAATAATCCAGATTGCGTTCAGTCGATTGGATAAATCGCTGATCACCCGTAACGCGAGCCAGCAGCAGTTGGGCGCCGTAATGCTTGTCGTCCCAAGCATGCGTCCACTTGTAGCCCCAATATGGCGTCTGACCTTCCGTTCCCCAATCGTTAACGGAAGTGACCGCTTTATTCAGGTAGGCCTGCTCATCTGTAGCCAGGTACAACCAGATGGCGGCCCATGTAATCTCGTCCTGATAGCCGCTCCAGGAATTATAGAAGCTTCTTGCGTCCGTAATACAGTCGGAATATTTGCCGCGGTATTGGTCTGCGAAGCTGAACAGCTGGCGTGCATGCTCCAGCATCGTAGCGGAATATACCGGATCGCTGTCGGCGAATACAATGGATGCCGATGCCAAGGCTGCGGCTGTCTCTCCCGCCAGATCGGATCCTGGGCAACTTGCGTCAATTTTGTAAGCCTTCCGTTCCATCTGCATCACTTCAGCAGGTCCCCACCAAGCGTGGTCGATGCTGCCCGAGCCGACCTGTCCCCATAACTCGTTAGGAGCCGTATGGGCTTTCAGGAAATAGTCAGTCGCCCAGCGGATATTATCGAGAATTTCATCCAGCTGTCCAGCTTCTTCATACCCTTCCCGATACTCATATACGGACCAGGCCAGCATCGTCGCGCTAGCCGCCATCGGCAAGCCGAATTTGACATGATCCCCTGCGTCGTACCATCCTCCCGTCAAATCGACGCCAACGTCCGCGCCGTCGTTCATCCCCGAATCGCCGCGCCAGCTGACGCGATTATCCGCAGGAAGCTCGCCGGAACGCTGGGCTTCATAAAAGTAAATCGCTTTTTGCAGAGCCTCCGCATAATTGTACGACGCGGGTGCTGCGCTGCTTCGATCCGCTGCAAAAGGAAAGGAAGATACGGCTAGCAGCATGGAAAGCAACGCTATGACGCAGGTTTTGAACATCCTTTTCATAAGCTTACCTCCTAAATTTTTTCAATATAAAACGAAAATCGTACGCATCCGCAAAACCTTTTAGCGATTAAAAACAGCTTCACAAACCTCTTCATTCCGGCAGCTGTTACGAACGATTAGTTCGGGATCGACCAGCTCCGACGTACGTTCCGCCCGGCCCTGTATGAGCTCTACTAGCAATTCTGCGGCTGTCGTTCCGATTCGAAGCTTGTCCTGCCTGACTGTAGTCAACGGCGGATGCAAATATTGAGCTGCAGCGATGTCGTCGCAGCCGATAACGGCAATATCCTTTGGTACGTTAAGCCCTTTCTCCCGAATTGCCCTAATTGCACCTAATGCGAACATGTCCGTCGAAGCAAATACGGCTTTAGGCCATTCCTCTTGTGCAAGCCACAGCTTCATTCGTTCGTAACCTTCTTCGATGTCGAACGTCTCCTGCTGTACGATCCACTCTTTTCTGAGCTTAAGGCCGTAATGTGCAGCCGCTTCAAGAAAAGCCTCAAGACGAATGCTCGATATGACAGCTTGCCTGCCTCCGCCGATATACGCGATCTCCGTACGACCAAGCTCCATAAAGCGCTTAATGACCGCTTCAGCCATTTTCCGGTTATCGGTCATAATGAAGCCGGTTTTGGATCCTATGAGCGGCAGGTCAATAGCGACGCAAGGTATTTCGCTCGCTGCCAAGTCGTATACCGACTGCTGCACTTGCTGGCCTGATAAGATCAGGCAGCCGTCTACGCTGAAGTGGCGGCAGCGTGCAAGGTAATCCTCCTTCTCGTAATGAAACTGCTCATTAGAGAAGAACAGCAGATCGTAGCCCATCTTGCCGATTGCTGTCTTGAAGGCGTTGACGACGTCTACGAAGAATGGATGGTTAAACTCGGCGTTTATTTTTCCCGCGTAGATGACGCCGATGATATTGGACGTTTGCGTAACTAGCGCACGAGCGGTATACGTCGGCCGGTATCCCGTCCTCTCCATAATGTCCATCACATTTTTGCGTGTTTTGTCGCTAATGCCTGCATAGCCGTTGAAGATTTTAGACACCGTCGCTACCGATACGCCCGCCATTCGGGCAATATCTTTAATGGTTGTCTTTTCCCTAGTCGTTTTTTCGGCTTCGTTCGTCATTTACCGTTCGACGCCCCTTTCCAAACTACCGTTATCGATAATGGTTTCATTAGGAAAGAGCCGCTCCGGCAAGGGGGTTTTCGCCGTCAACGAAAACGTTTTCCTTCTATTCATAAATAAATAACAGGTACCGCCTGATAATGTAAAATACTTGTTGGAATTGACGCGGTTGGAGTGAATGATTGCGTCATTGTAGGAGATATTGAGGAAACCGTCCGATGAATGTAAACAGTGATGCGGAAAATAACTCTTCTGCAGACAGGAAACAGCTGATCGCGCCTGTCTGAACATGCTTTGGTAAACGCTGAGTTGCGTATAAATACAATCTGCTTCCACCGTTTTAAATAATGACGGGGACAAAGCATCTCCCTCCTCCGTCTGCGGCGTTTTCCCACCTGATTGGAGCCTTTAGGAAAGTACGCAACGCATCGTGCAACCGGTCGGTCATACATACAGGTAACAACAAAAGCAAGCATTTCTCGACTACGGCATACATGAATCAAAGCCTCCTTTCCTTTTTTTCCAAGGCATGCGACAAAACCTCACTAATCTTACCTACAACCACCTCCCATTTTAAGGATTTAAAGAAAACGTTTTCCATTGTAAGCGATTACATTTATGTGTAATCATTATATATCGAACCTTGAATCCATTGCACCGAAAACTTACATTCGGAAATCCGCAAATTTTTTGCGTGGCTGTCATCTTTACAATGATTAAGCACTAATTTGCGGCTGAATGTCGGAATGGTCAAAAACGGGGAGTTTTCGTAGTAATATGAGGATTCACGCGGTCATAAAAAAAGACGCCGATTCGCTCAGCGTCCGTTCGATCCGGGCTACGCTTGCAGTTGTATTTCGAGCTCCGTTGTTGTTCGTGCATGCCGATACCTGACCGTTATTGCATCATTCTTCGTATCAAAAAAATCTGAAGCTATCGTAATCATCATCGTTTCCTCTTGATTTTTCTTTAATAGCATGGATTCAACGGCCAGACAGTTCTCCTGATCAGATTTGTATCGTTCTCTGGAAATCAGCAGCCCACAATCATAAATCAGTTCTAAAGAATCGATTGTTTTATTGCGAAAAGTCACTTTAGCCGTGTAATTGTTGTTTGCATCCAGTTCGGCAAGCATGCTCACACTTAAAACCTCATCCTCCGCCGAACCCGTTATTTGATCTGGGATTTCTTTACCAATTTCAGCAGAAGGAGCGGTCGATCCGTCAGCCTCAACCGTGACAGGAGTTGGTTGGACTTCTTTGATGTCGTGTACCTCTAAGGAATTGTTATTGATCTTTTCGGAGGAGCAGCTTGAAAGAACAATCGCTGCCATTACTAGGCCGAGCATCATAAAATACTTCCCGTTCATACCCATCACCGTTTTCCTTAATAATGTGCATTGTATGGAAGAGCATTCGAAATATCCTTTATCATACATTCGGACACTGCATCGCGATTGAATTCACTTAAACTTACTAGCTTTACTCCCTCAGCATATTTAATTTTGTCGATATCCGGATGGCTGTCTATAGGAATTGTCCCAAGTACGATTTGATTAGCGGAAATGATCTCTTGTACGATTTGTCGAAAATCGGCGGATAACATTTGCATAAATCCAATTTCATCCACTACTATTATTTTCTTAGAATGAAGAGCATCTTGCAGCACTTTAACTGCAAAATTTTCAAATATTTCCACATCAATCCCATACCTGCCAATTCGAACCTTACTAAGACTGTCTATATGCGCAATTTCAACACTTACACCATTGATGGAAACACATCTGAATCCGATTCGATCCGTTGCGTTTTTTATTTCCTCGGTATAAAAGCCTCCACAATTTTCCGGACCGACTTCATCTATCAGTTTTTTAATTAGCGTCGTTTTGCCAGCTCTAGGCTTCCCAGTAAGTAAAAATACATGTTTTGAATGACTATGTTCACCGTCCAATCTGGACAACAATCGAAAATTAGGGGGATTTAAATCCCATGTCTCATATGGAACCGAATGAACTGTATTTATAGCATCTCGAATGCGCGACCTTAAATGCGGCCGTGTCACATAATCGTTAATAACAGTGTCATCCATATCTACAAACTTCGCTTCTGCAATCTCTTCGGGTTGAATGCGTATTTCACCGCTAACATACTCCGCATTGAAAACGACGGACAGCACCTGAAGCCTCTCATTGTAGTAAACCCCGGTTACGCCTTGAGGACGGATAACAATTCCGGTTTCTTCGAGAAATTCCCGACATACAGCTGCATCTAAAGGTTCACCAGCCTCAACAAACCCTCCTGGTATTTCCCAAGTATCGGATCGCAAATGTGTTCGAACCATTAGAATATGGCCCTTCTCATTTTTAACAATAGCTGAAACAGCAACCATATGCTTTGGCTGTTCATTCATCGATAAGCACCGCCTATGCAATAAATTGGACAATCTGCTGACGCATATCTCAAAATTCTACATAAAAAGCGCTTTTGTCGTCTCTTAAGCATTTTTCAATACTTTGTCGAAAATATCCCCATGTCACCATTTCTAACGCTTCCTCTACCGAGTAATATCCGCTCTTTAAGCTTTCATTAGTTGCGATAGGATTTCCGCCAATTGCCTTAGCGAGAAATACCGTATTACAAATGCTTTTCTCTACATTTTGGAAGATGCCGCAAAATCGAATAATTTCGATATCAACGCCCGATTCTTCCTTGGTTTCCCTTACAGCAGCTTGCGCAAGGGATTCGCCTTCCTCGACTTGCCCCCCAGGCATTTCCCATCCCCTGAGGGGCCCCTTAATCAGCAATATTTCTCTTTTCTCATTTAGTACAATTGCCGCTGCAGATACAATGTGCTTAGGATGAGTCATCTTCTTGTCTCCTATTGGATATGGATTAGAAATCCTCATTGAATATGCTAATCTCCACTACCTCTAGTCATTTCACCTCTATACTCATTACTTCTGTTTTTAAATGATAACGTGTTGTTTCTTCACCTACAGAAAACTCCGCTATCGCCCATACTTTGTATTTTCCTGGTTTTTCAAAAATGTATCGGTATTGTTCCGGGATCGTTGTTTCACCTTTTAATTTCGAGAATAAATTTATCGTCGGCATCGCAAACTCGTTTACCTCATTGCCGCTCTCATCTGCTACATGGAAATAGAATATCTTAGCAGCATGGGAAATATCATAGTTACGTTTCGTACGATTGGATAGCATGGCCTCCATGACGAGTTCTTCATTCACACTCAGGTTTAATTTTGAAACCGTAAATCCTATACTAAAATTTTCTTCTTTTGATTCCCTGCCGCAACCAGCCACAAAAGATAGCAATGATAAGATTATTAAACTAAACAACAGTCTTGAACATAATGTATTCTTCAAATGTATCCTCCTTGAATTAGCCTATACGGTCCTGTTCAGTTTTAATTCAAAGTAAGGTTTAGTTACGTATTCCATATATTTGACTTGTCCCTCAAACTCTAGAAATGCTTGATAGCGCACGCGGAGAGCGAGAGCTGTTATCATTTCTAGCACTTCTCTTTTTGGCACCCACCGGCATTCCGAAGTTTCCTCCGAAGTCGTCAGCTCCCCGCCTAGCGGCTCGCATACAAAATCAAGCATTACTTTTGTAGGTACGATTTGAACACCATTATAGCCTTCATACGTTGCTGTGTTTGAATAAACTCCGATCAAGCGGGAAATCGTGACGTCAATCCCACTTTCCTCTTTTATTTCTCTAATTAAACCGTCAATTATATTTTCACCGACCTCTACTTGCCCGCCGGGAAACAGCCAGCCCCTTCGATGATCCTTTACAAGCAAAACCTCTCCTTGTTTATTTTCAACAAATCCGCCCGCTGCAACGATATGAACTGGCATTTGCATCGTTATGCCCTCCCTGGGTCTATGAAGAACCGTTAATCAAAACGACATATCATTCTCAGCTCAAGCCGTGTGAACGATTTAAATGTTTTTCATAATAAACAATTGTCATTTTATCATTTATAACTTGTTCTTTACCTGTTCTCTTATAACCCACCTTTTCATACAGATAACAATTGCCCCGCTCCTGCATAATGGTATCCAATTCCCAAACTTTCGCATCGCTATGCATCATCTCAATTATTTCAAATACCTTTTGTGCAATTCCTCTCCCTTGGTATTCAGGAACAATAAAAATCGGACTAACACGATAAATATGATTATCTTTAGTAACAATTCTGATCGCACCCACAGGAATGTCAGAATAATGAATGATGTAGTATGCTGTGAAGGATTGATTCATTCTGCTTATGATTCTCTCAACAGTTTCGCTGCCTGGACTTGTTTCGTAATCCTGGTATATCACTAATAATGATTTAAATGCTTTAATCTGCATTTCATGAATGATAGGAGCATGACTTAAATCTGTTTTTACTAATGAGACTTCCAACTTGTATCTCCCTCTTTCAAAATATAAGCTCATCCATGCCACTTAATCTTATCCGTTGTATACTTTCCATCTTGGAAGATTAAACAATTCAATTGCATCCCATACGCACATCCGCCATCTATCCCTATCTTGTCTTCACTAAACCATATTTCAGGCAGACCGTGAATATCGACAGTCCTCGTATGTCCAAATATAACTTTTTTCTTCAAATCGAAGCTCGATCTAATGAATTCATGTTTTATATACATAAAGTCGTGCGCCGGCTGCTTTTTCCAATCTGTGTATTTAGGATTTATCCCAGCATGAACATAAATATGATCATTGTCTTCGTAAAAAAACGGCAAGTTAGATAGAAAATCTACATGATGCTTAAAGTTAGTCCCGATTGTTTCTACTGCCTGATTCAAAATCTCATCCGTTATCTCATTATTTGTATCAAAATAACTTTGAATGGTTTGTATTCCACCATGTTCAATGAACTTGGCTCTAACATCATTGTGTTCATCATTAATAAGATCAAAAAATCGTTGATCATGATTACCACGTAATGCTATTGCATGATGATTCCTCACTAGACCGATCACTTTATCAACCACTTTTTTACTGTGAGGACCTCTATCAACATAATCACCCAGCAGAATAAGCTGATCTTCTTTCGAATTGAATTCAACTTTCATCAACAATTGATTAAATTGATCCATGCAGCCATGAATATCGCTAATCATAATGGTTCGTTTCATAGGTCCTCCTGAAAAACAATATGATTGAAACACTAAAACATTATTACTCAATATTCAATTAATTCTGAATCAAACCTATTAAATATTTCTTTCATGGTTTCCATAATTACGTCTACTAACTATTAAATTATATAAATAACATCCTGCAAGAGAGAGTAATAAGTTAATCGTTAATGTTAATGGGATTGAAACAATCCTTCCTAAACCTGTGTTGGGATATAGATATAGTAACAACATCATAAGAGGAATATGCGGAATAAAAATCATTAGGCGTCAAGAGAATGTTGTTAATCATCTTTTTATTTGCAATTATAGGGCTCACCTGCTTTTTGGGCTTTATTCACATCTCCCACTGTGGATTCCATACAACTTCCCATAAATGCCCGTCCGGATCTTGGAAATAACCTGAATAACCTCCCCAAAATGTATCGTGTGCTGCAACTGTTATATTCGCTCCCGCTTCACGTGCTTGCTCCATTACGAGATCCACTTCTTCCTTACTGCTTACATTGTGACCAAGTGTGAACTCCGTAGGGCTCGGCGAGGTTTTACTAATTTTTGTATCATAAGCGATATCTTTTCGAGCCCATATCGCGAGCCTTAACCCTTCCTGTAAGTCAAAAAATGCAACAGCTCCATGTTCAAATTCAGTACCTACAATTCCCTCTGTTCTAAATCCTAAACCATCTCTATAAAATTTAAGTGCCCGATCCAAGTCATCTACACCTAATGTAATGACCGTTACTCTTGGGTTCATATAATCACACAACCTTTACTTGTTTGATAAATAACATATAAACCGGTTCTTGATACATGGTTGAATGATGTTTATGAACTTGGGCTTAACTTCGAAATACTTCCAATCATTCAGAAATACGCTTTAGTAAATGACTTGCCGGTTTGAAAGTGGGATTCCTGCTTAGCACTTTTTGAAGAATTTCTTTGGCTTCCTCTTTTCTTGCTTCTTGTATTAAAAACATTGAATAATTTAATGCTACCTTATCGTTATTAGGGTTCAACATAAACGCTTCTATCAAATGGATATTTGATTCATCGTTCATTCCAAGTATTTTATATATTTCAAATAATTTCTCATATGTTTTGAAGTGTTTACTTTTCAATAATGATTCCTTTAAAAATTGAATTGCTTCTGTGTATTCTTGCTTATTTAATGAATCAATACCAAGTTGATAAAGTTGATAACTATCCATTATTAACCACCTAAAATTGTTAAAATAAAAAATCATTGTTTAGTAGCTGCCCAATTCCATGTATCGCATGTATCGTTACTGTGTTTATGATGTCCGTTCATCCTTGCCTTGGATCATCCTTAAATATAAGTCCATTTAATAGCTCTATTAACATAGATCTCTTATAAACAACAAATTTATACTCTTGTTTAGTATTTGTTACGATCTTTATTCCGTTTGGTATTAACTTAAATGTATTTCGCTTTTCAATCTTTTCTATGTTTGAAATATTAATTACAAGTGGTTGAGTTTGAATATTAAAACTATGTGGATTAAATATTATTCTCTCATTAGTAATATTAATTCTTCCACCCACTGCCTCTATGCCTCTAAATAAGTTTGCTGGTACACGTTCCTTAACTATATGCTCAGTAGAATTTAATTGCATATTTACCCCCGCTTGAAATAATTGGTTCTATATTGTTTTATTTTTTTTGCCGCACTAATGATTCCATCCGTATTCTTTAATTGAGTTTCTGTTTCATTAAATCGATTGCTTCGTTAATTGTGCAACGAGCAATATCGATTTCATAATTTTCTGCAATACATTCAAATGTTGAATCATGAAACGAAAGTACAAAGTGATTAAATCCTTCATAATTGCTTGGTTTATGATAAGGATGAACTTCATTCATTCTAATTAATGTCCTTAACCAAGATGATTCTTGAATAATAAATGATGAATGTGCTCTTAATCCGCTTGATGCAAGAGGATGTCCACTAAATGCTTCATCGTTCGGAGGACCGAATATCCTGGCTTTACACCTGTTAAAAGTAATAATTGCGATTGGTTCCGAATCATTATATTCTTCCTCTTGAATGTAATACGCAATTATAGCTGTATGCTCATCAGACAATAATATTGGTATTGGAGCTCCAACAGAGCTCTCTGGAATACCTTCCCATTTAGCAACTCTATCTTTTCCATCTACAGAGTACACGTAATCACCTTATTCTTATTTAATGCTGATTTCCTATAACGTTTTTACAAAATTGTTTGTCAAAAAGGCATAAGAACCCACCTGGGCGGTAACCTTGGGGTAGCGTCAAGAAGTTTGTGTAAGGTGGTAGGGATATCCAGCAGGATGCTAAATTGAAAATAATGTTTGAATGTTCTGACGTATTTGCTGGTAAGGGGGGTATGACCTCACCTAACAGGA
>Ga0180215_1004122_pt1 | contig 13139 bp, 13 predicted proteins | sample eDN3rd37CBELigBY_FD_128871 | JGI IMG/M metagenome (GOLD analysis project Ga0180215, IMG submission 128871) | Enriched backyard soil microbial communities from Emeryville, California, USA - eDNA 3rd pass 37_C BE-Lig BY (version 2) (version 2) | ecosystem: Environmental > Terrestrial > Soil >...
GCAAGCCATTCCATACATATTGATAGACCAGATGTCATCATTCAATCAATTGCTGAAATTATAAAAAAAATTACTTAATGCTTGAGGAGGTATTGTCAAAAAAAATGCGGTTTAAGTAATGAAACAGCTTATTCGAATAGAATTTACTTGTCCCTCCAAGTCAAGAAGGATTTTCACTGTGTATTCTGGAATTGCTAGTTTAATAAGTAGATTTCTTACTTTATATTGCGAATGGAGTCTTGAGCTTCCCGGCAACACGCCTATTGAGATTGATTATGTTATTGCAGTTGAAAAGGAGGGAGGAACAACATGATTTCTTTAAAGGATGTGAAAGAGGGCAGAGAACGAATTAGCGATATAGCTTATGCTACGCCAATTTTGCAATCAGGACAGCTCTCTGAAATATGTGGGAATCAGATGTTTTTAAAATCAGAGCATTTACAAAAAACAGGTTCGTTTAAGATACGAGGAGCGAGCAATAAAGTCATTCATGCAATTGAAAATGGCGCGAGATTTGTAACTGCAGCATCCTCGGGTAATCACGGACAAGCGGTGGCTTATGTTGCACATAAATACGGAATTCCGGCAACGATTGTAGTTCCTGAAAATGTTAGTAAGTGCAAGATTAACGCAATTCAAGCCTATGATGGCAAGGTGGAAATGTGCGGGACAACTTCAGGAGAACGTATACCAAGAGCTCTGGAGATTGCGGGTCAAGAAAACGGCGTATACATTCCTCCATATGACGACCCATTGATAATGGCAGGGCAAGGAACAATTGGATTGGAAGTTTTGGAACAGGTGGATGATATTGATGCAATCATTGTCCCGATTGGTGGCGGTGGACTAATATCTGGAATATTGACGGCCATTAAAGAAATAAATCCCAAAATTAAAGTAATCGGTGTAGAGCCTGAGCTTGCTAATGATACCTACCTATCATTACAAAATAACAAAATCACCACAATTCCTGCTAGTACGACCATTGCGGACGGATTAAGAACGAACCAGCCGGGTGATTTAACGTTCCCCATACTTATGAAATATCTAGACGATATTGTCCTTGTGAGTGAAGATGAAATTCGTCGGTCTTTCAGTTTCGTCATGGAACGCACAAAACAATTAATAGAAACATCGGCAGCAACTACGATAGCAGCAGCTATGTTCAATAAACTAAACATTCGAGGCAAAAACATCGTAGCGGTTATCTCGGGGGGGAATGTTGACCTGGACAAAGTGCATCAATTCATAGTAGATAGATAGAAGTGCCCCGCAAGAATAGTAGTGCAATCTAAAAGTATGGGGTGTTGCAAAATTGAAAAAAACTCTCCTCATTGTTATTTTTATTACTGTCTTCCTTGTTAGCTGCAGCAATGAAGCTACTTCGATCTATGGGAAAATATCTACTATTAAAGAAAATGCTTTTATAGTAGACTGTTCGGAACAAGTAGAAAATACAGAGAATACTATGTCAGATGTCGGTTATTCTTGTTCCGTTCAAATTACGGAGAAAACAACTTTCAGAAATCAAAATAGAGAGAAATTAAATGTAGAAGATTTTCCAAAAGAATCAATGGTACAGGTAATTCTTGCAGAACCCAGAACAATTAGTCAAAGCGAGAGAAGCAGAGAAGTAGAAGCTAAGGAAATTATTTTGATGAGTGAATAACAATTCTAGTTATTTAAAAGATTAGAATGAGGTGCAAGGAAATGAAAACGGGAAAACGACAGCTAAGCAAAACAAAAATTGCGTATTATGCTTTTTCTTGGTTAGCTTTAGTCTTAATGCTACTAAATTACTTTCTTTTTGTTAGGCATTAGTTAGAGGCGTTTTTGAAAAAAGTATTTGAGCTGTTCATCCAAAATTCAGTGGAAGTTTAAGGAGAAGGTGGCAGGGGCTAAAGACTAATGGAAGAAATTATCATGGAACTGAAAAAAATTGGCGTTCATATTCTTAAAAATGATTCGGAGATACTTTTGGAAGTCCACAAGGAACAATACATTCCATCCAGTAAAATGGATATCCATATAATCGAACTTATAGATAAAATGAACCATTACGGGATTGAAAGAATATCACTTGAATGCCCTAAAACTCTTTTAGATAAATTGAAGAATACAAAACATAAAATGAGGATTGTTGGCGAAAGAGTTATTTTTATAAAGGATTTTTCAGTACAAAAAGAAATTTTTGTTCCATCATATGAAGTATGGCCAATTACTGGCAGAGAGTCTTTGTTGTTTTTGTCTAAAGTGATGGGGAAAGATGTAAGTAAAGCAGAAAAATTGCTCATGAGTATGAAGAGTGAACTACCAACACAGGCGCAAAACAAGTACACGGTTTATATTGTAGATAATGAACCGATTGGCGTGGTTTTTCCGCATATTGAGCCTGATACAAATCAGGAGGGACGTATTTTTTGGATCGGAATACATCCTGAATTTATTGGTAAAGGGTACGGAAAGAACTTGCATCGAATAGGTCTTTCCAGATTGCAAAATGAGTTTAGGGCAAAATCCTATTTAGGTGCGACCAAAAGTGATAATATACCCATGAGAAAAATTATGAAAGCGAATGGTTGCAGCGAGCATAAAGAAGCTGTCATTTCATTGGAATATTGAACAGGGCTTTTCCTATAAAGGAGAAAGCTCTTTTTTATTTGGTTAATTTAAGTATATTGATCATTTGGTATTTTCAACAAAAAAACATTTTTGGGAATACCAAAAAATTTCCCTCTGACGGATGGCTATTTTTGGATATTACATTGCTATACGATGTAAATTGTTTTACAATGTAGTTACAAATATTAGGAGGTATAGCTATGGACAGAGAGCTCCTAAAGGGCAGTATTGAAATCTTGTTGCTGTCATTATTAGCGCAAAATGATTGCTATGGTTATGAAATAACAAAAAAACTGCGGATATTAAGCGATGATGCCTACCATATGAATGAAGGAACATTGTATCCAGCATTAAAAAGACTAGAGAAAAAGGAATGTGTAACTTCATATTGGAGTCAGCAATCCGATGGCGGGAGGAGAAAGTATTATTCAATTACCGAAAATGGACGTACCATATTGGCAGAAAAACTTAAGAATTGGCAACAAATTAATACGTTAATCTTAAATACAGCGGAGGGATTATCATGAAGGAGATTGAGCGGTATGTAAAGGAAATCACCATGAACTTGCCCGATGATGAAAAGTTGGAGATAGGAGAAGAGATTTATGGCCACCTTCAGGAACATGTGAACGAGCTTATAAAGAATGGCTCTTCTAAAGAAATGGCGATTAGAATGGCCATTGAATCTTTTGGCAATCAAAATAAACTGAACCGAGAGTTAAAGAGGGTATTTTTTCCATTTTATAAAGTCATTCGGTTTTTATGGAGTGTCCTTTTTGTTACGGGATTTTTGTGTCTTGCTTCTTATTCGATTATGGAATACATCCATCCAGAATTGGAGAATAATTTGCCGCTATATAGTGTATTAATGGCGATGTTCCTCGTATTCCTTCTCGCAGGTGCTGGCGAGGCTTTGTACGATGCCCTTATCAGTCAGTTTAAGTTGAAATCTAGAGGGCTGTTAAATCCGTGGCTATTCTTCCTGGTGCCGGGATTGTTATATGGCGGAATCCAGACACTGCTGCTATTCAATAATCCTGAAAAGTTTCAAAATAACTTATCGTGGGTGGACTTATATACTTTTCCAATAGGTGCTGTTGCATACATCATTTCAAGGCAGCTGTTTACTATTCTTTTTTTGAGCCATAAAAAAGTTAATCGTAATACGGTCAATTAAAACTGAAAAATGGAGGTTGGTTAATTGGCTGACAGAACAATTAACAAAATGAACTTGTTGTTGCCGGTGTTTTTATTTGTTATTAATTTGATATTCTCTGCTTTTCTTATTGAAGAATTAATAGATGCCTCCGAACCAAATTACGGAATACTGGGTTTATTGACACCTATAACAGGGGTAGTCTCTCTGATTTATATTAAAAAAATGGCAGGGAATAAGCGAACAGTTTTGGTAAGAGTTTTACAAACATTCAATTACATCTATATTCTATTTCCTATAGCGGTTTTTGTTTATGGAGTTATGGTCATGATTGGTTGAAGATCGGCAAAAGCTGGTTTATGTTAGGTAAAAACTATATCAATAGAATAACAAAATAGAACTGCAACTATAATAGAAATTCCTGAAACAAAGAAAAAGGCAGCCAAGTAGCTGCCTTCGTCTTTTTCTATTTATTGAAATCATCCAGCCCGTTATTTCCTGGATTTAAAGGATCGTTTGCTGGATTCTTCGTTATATCTGTGATTGTTGGTTTAATCGATTTACTGACTGTAGAAGTTCCTTGCTTCATATCATTCATTGCTTCTTTCATTACTTTTTTGGTATCGGTATCTTTATTGATCGTGGTTTCTTCAAACTTATGATCAAGCTTTTGAAGATATTTGGCTGCAAATTCTTTTCCGCCAAGGCCAAATGATAAGCCGAATGCCAGTGCAAGTGCGCCAAGCGTTAGAATAAACGCAGCATTGACAATGGAAGCAGCAAGGCCTAGCTGGTCAAGTGCCATAAAAATTGAGATGGCGATAATTGCCGCCTGTGCGACATTGGCCAGGAATTTATAATGCGGTCCTTGAAGAATGGAGCTTAGCAATTTCTTGACAAGACTTCCGAGCCACAAGCCTACTCCAAGGATGACAAGAGCAGCAATCACATGAGGCAGGTAGGCAATTACACTTGTTGCCAACGTAACCATAAACTCTAGTCCAAGAATATTAAGGGCTTGTACCACAAATAACAGTACAATAATTACTTCTGCGATATAGCCAACCACTTGAGAAAAGCTTAAACTCTTCGCACCGGCAGTAGTTTTGTTTAGTCCCATCGCAGAGAAATAAGAATTGAATCCAATGCGCGTAAGTAAAGTGGAAATAAATTTGCGCACCCATTTTCCTAGCCATACGCCGATCAATACTAAGAAAATAGCTACTGCGATATTCGGCAGCATGGTCAGGACATCATTAAGCATGGCAATAGCCGGTTCTGAAATGCCTTCAATATCCAATCGTTCGAGTGCTGCGATGACCGTTGGAATAAGTATCAGTACAAATACAACTGTACCAATGACGGATGCCAGGCTCGTGCCAGCCAATAGTCGTGATAAGCCAAGTTTTTTAGTTAACTTTTCGCTTCCGATGGCTTCCAGGAGATTTGTTACAATATCACGGACAATTTTCGCGATAAACCATCCTACAAATAATATTAGTGCTGCTGCAAGAAGCTTAGGCAAAAATGCCAGAATACTTTCTAGCATGCCGGTGAACGGACCGACGATTCCGTTGAGGTTGAGAGCACCCAATACAGCTGGCAGGAAAAGCAGCAATGTCAGATAAAATACAATTTTCGCTACTTGATTTATGATATTTGCAGGCTGTCCATTATTGTCTGTTAAATTCCATTTGCGCAGCTTTTCATGAACTTTCAGGGTATTGCCGCTTTTTCGTATTAAAAAGCTCAGCCCTGTCGCAATAAGCCATGCAACTAATAGAATCAACGCTGCTTTTAAAATGCTTGGCACCGCAGCCATGATAGATGAGAACATTCCAACAAGTGGTGAAGCAATAATATCTAAATCCAAAATATTAAAGAATAAGATAAAGACGAACACCAGCAGCAGATAATAAATAATTTTGCTGATTATTTTTTCGGAAGAATATTTTCTGTTTGGCTTATTCTGGAATATCTTGTCGTCCAGGCTAGTTTTGCGAAGTCCTTTGAGTACCGCCTTTTCGATGGCTTTTGCGATAATCCATCCAACTAATAGTACTAATAGTGCCAAAAGTAAATCAGGGAGCTTGACCCAAAGATAGTCAAATCCGCTCCAGTAGCGATTAATGTCCAATATCGTCACTCCTTTTAAGAATTATTGATGGGAATACTTTTCTATACCCAATGCTTTTTAGAGTAAACAGTTAAAGGATTAATCATTATCTAAATTGTGCCTTTAATCACGTTGAAGCCTTTGCTAGCTTTCTAATTATCTAAGTTTTGCTAAATTTTCAAAAATTTCTTTGACATCTATTTTAGAAGCGCTTACAATAAAATTAGTTATTAGACATTAGATTATTTAGCAAGCTGGTACATGATACTAAGAAAAGAGTTGTTAATATGGCATTGAGTAGAGATCGCCGTATTGGTAAACACGCTATCTTACTTTTGCTTTCTGAGGATTCAGCTGAACATCTGGCAATGCTCGAGCAGTTGAATTGGAAGAGTTGCACGGGAAAAGTTGGAGCGATGGATGCACATAAAGTAGTTGCTGCGATTGAAACAGCAGCTAAAAAAAATATGGTTATCAATCCCGACCTTTATCGCGAAACCCACGCATTATACCATGCGATTATGGAAGCCTTAAACGGAATCACTAGAGGTCAAGTACAGATAGGATCTGTACTAAGAACAGTTGGTCTATCTTTTGCTGTTCTGCGTGGAAACCCATATGAAGATGAGCGAGAGGGAGACTGGGTTGCAGTTTCCTTATACGGAACCATTGGCGCACCGGTTAAAGGATCCGAACATGAAACAATCGGTCTAGGCATTAATCACATATAATTTGCCCATAGTATTTAGTAAATAGGGGGCTATATCTTGAAATCATTTTTTTGGTGATTTCTTTGATATAGTCCCTTTTTCTATTGAGCATTTAGTGGGGGCAAACCCTGAATGAATAAGAAAAGGCCCCGGCGAGCCATGAGATTTCGCTCACAATTACACCGAGGCGTAATCGATTTAACAATAGGAAATCGAAGGGAGACAAAACGATGGTTACATTAAATGGTCAAACACTTACTTTTTCAGATGTACGGAAGGTTTTATTTGAAGGAGAAAAAGTAGATTATTCTGAGGACAGCATGAGAAGGGTTCAGGAAAGCCGAAAAGCCGTGGAAAAAATCGTATCTGAAGGAAGAATTGTATACGGTATCACGACGGGTTTTGGAAAATTTAGTGATGTGCTTATAGGCAAAGAGGATGTTGAAGCCCTACAGTTAAACTTAATTCGTTCCCATGCTTGTGGAGTAGGAGAAGCTTTTCCAGAGGTTGTATCTCGGGCGATGATTCTTCTCCGAGCCAACGCATTATTAAAGGGCTTTTCCGGTGTACGTCCAGTTGTCATAGAAAGATTGCTAGAGTTATTAAACGCTCGTATACATCCGGTAATTCCTCAGCAAGGATCACTTGGAGCCAGTGGTGATTTAGCGCCGCTTTCCCATTTGGCTTTAGTGTTGATTGGTGAAGGAGAGGTCTTTTATAAAGGTGAGAAAACAGCAGCAATCCATGCATTGAAGAAAGAATCTATTTTCCCGATTACCTTAACAGCAAAAGAGGGGCTAGCTCTAATCAATGGTACTCAGGCGATGACTGCAATGGGCGTTGTGGCTTACTTGGAAGCAGAAAAATTAGCCTACCAATCTGAACTAATTGCTTCTGCTACAATCGAAGGATTACGCGGAATTATAGATGCTTTTGACGAGGATATTCATTTAGCGCGCGGCTATAGAGAACAAGTCGAAGTAGCGGAGAGAATACGTGGTTACTTGTCAGATAGTTCATTAATCACAAAGCAGGGCGAACTTCGCGTGCAGGATGCGTATTCAATCCGATGTATTCCGCAAGTACATGGTGCTACTTGGCAGGCCCTAAACTATGTGAAAGAAAAATTGGAAATTGAAATGAATGCTGCAACTGATAATCCGTTGATTTTTGAGAACGGTGAAAAAGTCTTATCTGGCGGCAATTTCCACGGTCAACCAATTGCATTTGCGATGGATTTTTTGGCAATTGCAATAGCGGAACTCGCAAACATATCAGAACGCCGTATTGAGCGGCTCGTCAATCCGCAATTGAATGATTTGCCGCCGTTTTTAAGTCCTGAACCAGGCTTGCAGTCAGGTGCGATGATTATGCAATACGCGGCAGCATCCCTTGTCTCTGAAAACAAGACATTGGCACACCCGGCGAGTGTTGACTCCATTCCTTCGTCAGCGAACCAGGAGGATCATGTAAGCATGGGGACAATTGGAGCACGACATGCATATCAAGTTATTACAAATACACGACATGTGATAGCGATTGAAGCCATTTGTGCTCTCCAGGCGGCAGAAATCCGCGGAAAAGATAAAATGGCTTCAACTACACGCAGCCTTTTAGAGAATGCGAGAAATATTGTGCCATCTATCATCGCAGATCGAGTGTTTTCCAAGGATATTGAGGCCATGAATAACTGGTTAAAGTATGGAACTTTTCAATTTAAAAAAAGTAAAGCATTAAGCTAGTACTAGATTCATATGGCAGATTAAGCTGATGGCTTTTAACGTTTTCAATAGACCACATTCAGGAGGGAAAAGAATATGAGAGAGACAGCTGACAATAAAGTTATTCGATTAAGAGGAACAGAACTAAATACGAAGGGCTGGCAACAAGAGGCAGTGCTTCGTATGCTGATGAATAATTTAGATCCAGACGTGGCAGAAAGACCAGAGGATTTAGTTGTATATGGAGGAATCGGAAAAGCTGCACGAAACTGGGAGTCTTTTGATGCGATTGTTCGATCACTTAAAGAACTGGAAAGTAATGAGACGCTACTTGTGCAATCAGGAAAGCCTGTCGCAATTTTTAAAACGCATACCGATGCACCACGTGTGCTGCTTGCAAATTCTAACATTGTTCCAGCTTATGCAAATTGGGAAACATTCCATGAACTCGATAAAAAAGGGTTGATCATGTATGGGCAAATGACGGCTGGCAGCTGGATTTATATTGGATCTCAAGGAATTGTCCAGGGAACATATGAGACTTTTGCAGAATTAGCAAAACAGCATTTCAACAACACACTTAAAGGTACTATCACGGTTACGGCAGGTCTTGGTGGAATGGGTGGTGCACAGCCGCTTGCCGTCACAATGAATGGCGGCGTGTGTATTGCAATCGAGGTGGATGAAACAAGAATTGACCGCCGAATTGAAACTCGTTACACAGATGTGAAAGCATACACGTTAGATGAAGCGATTCGATTGGCTGAAGAAGCGAAGAAAGAGGGAAAAGCATTATCGATTGGTCTATTAGGGAATGCATCAGATATTCTACCTGAAATGATTGCAAGAAACTTCATTCCTGATACATTGACAGATCAAACATCTGCCCATGACCCGCTCAACGGCTATGTTCCTTCTGGTATGGCACTTGAAGAAGCGCAAGTTTTACGGATCTCAAAACCAGATGAATATGTAAAGCTTTCGAAAGCATCGATGGCAGTACATGTAAAGGCAATGCTTGAGATGATGGAAAAAGGAGCAATCACTTTTGACTATGGGAACAATATTCGTCAAGTAGCTAAAGATGAAGGTGTAGAAAATGCATTTGATTTCCCGGGATTTGTACCTGCTTATATCCGTCCGCAATTCTGTGAAGGAAAGGGACCTTTCCGTTGGGTCGCATTGTCAGGGGATCCTGAAGATATTTATAAAACAGACGAGGCAATTTTGCGTGAATTTAGCGACAACGAGCATTTATGCAACTGGATTCGAATGGCGCAAGACAAAATACAATTCCAAGGTCTTCCTTCGAGAATTTGTTGGCTAGGATATGGCGAGCGTGCTCGTTTTGGAAAAATCTTAAACGACATGGTTGCAAGCGGAGAGCTAAAAGCGCCTGTCGTAATCGGCCGAGATCACTTGGATTCCGGCTCTGTAGCTTCACCAAATCGAGAAACGGAAGCGATGAAAGACGGTTCGGATGTTGTAGCAGACTGGCCAATTTTAAATGCAATGTTAAATGCAGTTGGCGGTGCTACTTGGGTTTCCGTACATCACGGTGGCGGAGTAGGAATGGGCTACTCAATGCATGCTGGGGTAGTCATCGTAGCAGATGGTACGAAGGAAGCGGAGGTACGTATTGAGCGAGTATTAACAACAGACCCAGGGATGGGTGTAGTGCGTCACGCGGATGCTGGCTATGAACTTGCAAAGAAAACAGCCCGCGAAAAAGGAATCAAGATGCCGATGCTTGATAAAGGGGCTGACCTGTAATGACAAAACCTATCTGGATAAAGCACGCAGCACAATTGGCAACACTTGCATCCGATGTAAAGGGTCCACGCAGTAAAGAAGCGATGTCTGATCTCGGTATAATCGAAGACGGCAGCTTGTGGATTGAGGATGGGATTATACAGGCTGTAGGCACAACAAAAGAGCTTGAAAAACACTATTCAAAAAGAGGCGATGAAGCAGAAATTGTAAATGCCATGAATCATTTAGTCACACCTGGATTAGTCGATCCCCATACACATGTGGTTTATGGGGGGAGTCGTGAACATGAATTCGAAATGCGTCTTCAAGGTGCAGCCTATATGGATATTATGAATGCAGGTGGAGGAATTCACGCGACAACCCGGATGACAAGAGAAGCAACAGAAGATGAGCTGTTCGAGCAAACTATACGCCGTCTCGACTCCTTTCTAGCCCATGGGGTGACAACGGTTGAAGGGAAAAGCGGTTACGGGATGAATCTCGAAACAGAGCTGAAGCAATTGCGGGTAATGAAAAGGCTGCAGGAACAGCATATGATTGATATCGTTCCGACTTTCATGGGCGCCCATGCAGTACCGCCAGACTTTAAAGAACGCGAAGATGAATTTGTAGATTATTTGATTCGTGACATGCTCCCGGTAATAGCGGAGGAAAAATTAGCAGAGTTTAATGATGTGTTTTGTGAAAAAGGTGTGTATACACCAGAACAAGCAGAGCGGATTTTAGAAGCAGGAAAACATTTCGGACTCATCCCGAAAATCCATGCAGATGAAATCGAGTCTTATGGTGGGGCAGAATTAGCAGCAAAAATAGGGGCTATTTCAGCAGAGCATTTGTTAAAAGCATCAGAAGCAGGCATACAGGCTATGGCGAAATCAGGAACAATCGCATGTTTACTCCCTGCGACAGCCTTGTATTTACGGGAACAAGCAGCACAGGGCAGAAAAATGATCGATGAGGGTGTAGCTGTGGCGATTTCTACAGATTGCAATCCAGGCTCTTCACCAACAACCTCGATGCCGCTTGTCATGAATTTAGCTTGTATTTCAATGCGTCTTACTCCTGCCGAAAGCTTAACGGCAGCAACTTATAATGCGGCTTGTGCCATCAACCGACAGGAACAAGTGGGGTCCCTTGAGGTGGGGAAACTAGCGGATATCGTGTTATGGAATACGAAAAGTTATCAGGAACTGCAATATTTATTTGGAGTAAACCATGTGAAATCTGTATGGAAAAAAGGAGTAAAGGTGGTGTAATATGAGCGAGCATTGGCTTCAGGAACCTGAATGGTTATGGAATCTACCAGAGGAAAATCAATCAGCTTCTGTTCATCATTGGATTCAGCAGCTTAAAAACATAAAACATACACCTGATATGATACTTTACGGTGCACCCATCTCAAGATCATCGATTAGTGTGTCCGGAGCGTCCCTTTACCCAACAGAGTTTCGACGAGCATGGAAAGGCTTTGCGACGTATAATTTGGACGAAAAAGTTGATTTAACCAGTTACCTGGCAGCAGATGCAGGAGATGTGGCAATGCATATGACAGATATTCTTTTATCACATCAACGGATACAAGAGACATCAAAATACTTAGCAAAACACTATCCTAGCACAACCTTGTGTATGATTGGCGGTGACCATTCCACAACCGCATGTGCAGTTCGCGGAATTAAAGAAGTCTTTTCAAATGAAACCATTGGAATCTTGCAGCTTGATACGCATCTTGATGTCAGAGATCCAAAAGAATTAGGACCGGCAAACGGAACACCCATTAGGCAACTAATTGATGGCAGGATTGTTAAAGGAGAGCATGTCGTCAATATTGGTCTGCATGGCTACTTTAATGCAAAGCAGCTGATTGATTATGCAAACGAACACAATATTGAAATGGTAACATTAAAGCAAGCGCGGAAAAACGGGTTGAACAAAACAATCCAGGAAGCGCTCGAGCGACTAACGGCAAAAGTTGATCGCATTTACGTAACGGTTGATATGGATGTACTTGATATATCAGTTGCGCCAGGTGTTCCGGCGTCCACTCCAGGTGGGATGACAACTATTGAACTATTTGATAGTTTACTTGAAATTGGAAAGCATGCGTCTGTTAAGCATATTGATTTTGTTTGTCTGGATCCAAGCAAAGATTCGGGGGTAGCGCAAACGGTTAAAACCGGGGTATATGCATGGCTGCAATTTGTAACAGGCCGAATTTTGCAGTCGGGAAAACGGTAATGGAAATTTTTTCAACGGCTTGTGCAATTTTCATAAATTTAAAAGAGGATACTATTGGCTGGATAATGCAGCTTATAGTATCTTTTTTATTTCTCTTATAGCAAAAATAATACAAGAAGGATTCACTGCTCTGAATATTGAACTATTTAAAATACAGAGTTAAATAGTTCGATTGGAGGGATAGAAAATGTTGAAAGAGATATCGGTTTTGCCAAAAGATAAAAAAATCGCTGGTGTACATTGTATGCCGATAATGGAAAACGGTTCTATAGTTATGGCGTGGGACAAGGAAGAGCAATTATTGACTACAATCGGTGGAAGATTGGAAGGTGAAGAAAGTATCGAAGAAGCGCTGGAACGTGAATCGATGGAGGAAGCAGGCATGATTATCAGTTCCGAGAAGATTCCTTTTGCTTCTTGGTACTGGGAATCTACCGATACATATACAGTATGGTTCTTGGTTAAAGCACAAAAGTTTGTGCCTTATTCCTTTGATTTTGAAAAATCAGGCTACGTAATCTTTAATTTTGAAACGGCAAAACAGCTAATTTCTAAATTGGAGCCAAACAACCAAAACAGGATTGCTATTCTTAATTTAGCTTTCGCGAAAGCCCAACAACTTAATTTGCTAGATACTTTTTAAGATAGAATAGATTTATTCAGCTCAAATATAGTTTATGGAAGCTGCTACATAAAAAGCAAAAAGAGAAGATCGTCTAGGGATAGATCTTCCTTTTTGCTCACTATTGTAGCTTTGAAATAAACTTCAGTAATTTTATAATAAAATCTGGTCAAATGTTCTA
>Ga0180215_1004123_pt1 | contig 13139 bp, 13 predicted proteins | sample eDN3rd37CBELigBY_FD_128871 | JGI IMG/M metagenome (GOLD analysis project Ga0180215, IMG submission 128871) | Enriched backyard soil microbial communities from Emeryville, California, USA - eDNA 3rd pass 37_C BE-Lig BY (version 2) (version 2) | ecosystem: Environmental > Terrestrial > Soil >...
CCGAGAGCCCGGCCCAGCTGGCGCAGCCGGCGCAGGACGCCGGCTTCCCGGCCCTGCACGGCCTCTACTGGCTGTGCGCCAACCTGGCCGGCCACCAGCCGCTGCTGCTGGGCGTCGACGACGTGCAGTGGGCCGACGGGCCGTCGCGCCGGTTCCTGTCGTACCTGGCCCGCCGGATCGGCGAGCTGCCCGTCCTGTGCGTCGTGACCACCACCGGCGAGGAACCGGAGCAGGAGCCCCTCCTCGCCGACAGCGCCACGTTGCTGTTCGCCGAGACGATCCGCCTGGGCCCCCTCAGCCCCGAGGCCGCCGCCTCGGTGGTCCGGGCCGGCCTCGAGGGCCAGGCCGACGAGGAGTTCTGCGTGGCCTGCCACCGGGCCACCGGGGGCAACCCGTACTTCCTGGTGGAGCTGATCCTGTCGTTGCAGGACAGCGGCCTGCCGCCGACGGCGGCCAACGCCGCGCTCGTGGGCGACCTCGGGCCCGCCACCGTGGCGCAACTGGTCCTGCAGCGCCTGCGGCACGTCAGCGAGGCCGCGGTGGCGCTGGCCGAGGCGGTGGTCGTGCTCGGACCCGACGCCAGCCTGGCCCGGGCGGCCGCGTTGGCGGGTCTCGACGCGCCCGCCGCCGCGGCCGCCGCGGACGCCCTGGTGGCCCACGAGGTGCTGGCCCCGCCCGATCACGGCTCCGGGCGGCCCAGCGGCCCCTCCCCGCTGCGCTTCGCCCAGGCCATCGTGGGCAGCTCGATCTCGGCCAGCCTCCGCCCGGCCGACCGGGCCCGGCGCCACCAGCGGGCGGCGCGCATCCTGTGGGAGGAGGGCGCCGAGCCCGAGCGCGTCGCCACGCACCTCCTGGCGGCGCAGCCCGACCGCCAGGCCTGGGCGGTGGCGGCGCTGCAGGAGGCGGCCCGGCGGGCCCTGGCCCGGGGGGCCCCCGAGGCCGCGGTCACGTACCTGCAGCGGGCCCTGGAGGAGCCGCCCGACCGGGCCGAGCGCGGCGACCTCCTGAGCGACCTGGGCATGGCCGAGGCCCGCATCGGCGCCCCGGACGCGATCGACCACCTGCGCACCGCCGTCCAGCTGGCCGAGGACGTGGAGGCGCGCATCGCCCGCATGCACCAGCTGGTCCAGGTGCTGGTGGTGACGCAGGGCGCCGAGGAGATCGGCTCGCTGATGGCCGAGGCCCTGTCGTCCGTGCCCCCGGACGACGTGACCACCCGCCTCACGTTGGAGGCCAGCTTCGTGACGATGGCTCGGGCGGGCGGCCCCCGCTACCTCGACGCCCTCGACCACCTGAGCGAGCGCCGGACGGCCGTCGGAGGGGACACGCCCTCAGAACGGGTGCTGCTGGCGGCCATCGCAGGGGCCACGTTCACCCGGGGGGAGCCCGCCTCGGTGGCCGTGGAGCTGGCCACCAAGGCCTGGGGGGAGGGCCGCCTCCTGCAGGAGCAGACCTCGGAGAGCCTGGCCGTCTACCAGGTGGCGTGGACCCTGGCGCAGGCCGACGAAGCGGCCATGGCGGACCGGCTGCTCCAGGCCGCCCTCGACGACGCCCGCCGGCGGGGGTCCCGGCTCGGCTTCAGCCTCGCCTCGGGCATGCGGGCCTACGTGCACGGCCGCTTCGGCTCGCTGGCCGAGGCGCAGGCCGACGCCGCCGAGGCGCTGGCCACGCGGCCGTGGCCCCAGTGGATCTCCCTCCCCGTGATCGTCGGCGTGCTGGTCGAGGTGATGGTGGAGTGCGGGGACCTGGCCACGGCGGCCGCGCTGCTGCGCCAGCACGGCCTGGAGGGCTCCGGTCCGGAGACACCGCCGTTCCAGGAGCTCCTCCTGTCCCGCATCCGCCTCCGGCTGGCGACGGGCGACGTGGCCCTCGCCGTCGAGGACGCCCTGGAGGTGGAGCGCCAGCGGGACATGGGGCTGGTCGGCCCGCTCGGCGTGGCGGTCACCACGTTGGCGCTGCTGGCCGGCGGCCGCCACGAGGAGGCCCGGGAGCGGGCCGCGCGCAACCTGGCCCTGGCCCGCACCTGGGGCGCGGCCACCGCGGTCGGCAAGGCGACGCGGGCGCTGGCCCTGGCCGAGGGGGGCGAGGGCGCCGTCGAGGGCCTCCGCGAGGCCGTGGCCACCCTGGAGCGCTCGCCGGCCCGCCTCGAGCTGGCCCGGGCGCTCATCGACCTGGGCGCCCACCTCCGCCGCCGCGGTCGCAAGCTGGCCGCTCGCGAGCCCCTCCGGCGCGCCCTGCACCTCACCACCGCGGCGGGCGCCACGGTGCTGGCCGACGCAGCCCTGCTGGAGCTGCGGGCTGCCGGCGGCCGGCCCCGCACCCGGGCCACCAGCGGGGTCGACGCGCTCACCGCCATGGAGCGGCGGGTGGCCGAGATGGCGACCACCGGGCTGACCAACCGCGACATCGCCCAGGCCCTGTTCGTGACCACCCGCACGGTGGAGGGCCACCTCACCCACGCCTACCAGAAGCTCGGCATCACCTCCCGAGCCGAGCTGGGCGCCGCCCTCAAGGAGGGGTGAGCGGCCGTGCCGGCCCCCGCCGCCCGGCGGGGATCAGTTGCGGGTGGCGGCCAGGCGCTCGCGGGGTGCGTCCTGCAGGGCCGCGGCCACCGTCGGGAACACAGGCAGCCCGTACTGCCGGCGCCAGTCGTCGCGCAGCTGGGCCGAGGCGCACACCAGCCGGATCCGGGTGCCGCCCAGGCGGTGGGCGATGCCCGCGAACACCGGCGCGGCGCCCACCCGGTCGGTGAGCGTCAGCGGGGTGAGGTCGACCACCGCCCGGTCGCCGTCGTCGAGCACGACGGCGATGCCGTCGAGCACCGAGGCCAGCAACCCCGGGTCGGCCTCCTGGCCGGACAACGTGAACAGCCGCGCCCGCCCCTCCAGCCGCGTCTGCACCGTGATCACGAGCTCCTCCCTCCTCGTCGCCCATCGCCGCCCGAGACCGACCAGCCGGCCCCATAGCCGTCGCGGTGCATGCGCCACACCTGCAGCGCGTCCGCCACGGTCGTGAACAGGCAGATGCGCACCGGGCCGCCCAGGCCCGCGAGCTGGCGCCGGGCCGACATGCGACCCGCGACCACGCACCACGTCGCCTCCCGGTGCGCATCGGCGAGCTCGGCCAGCACCTGGGCCGTCACCGCCACGTCGGCGGCCAGCAGCGCGGCGACGTCCACGATGGTCGGCCCCTGGGCCAGCGCGAGGTGCACGAGCGCGAGGCCGTCCCCGTCCCCGGCCTCGTGGCCCCCGCGGCTCGGCGCCAGCGTGACCAGCACGATGCCCTCAGGCGCGAGCGTGGAGCTCCCCACCTCCACGCTCGCGCCGGCCCCCCGGACCGCGCGGCACGCCAGCTCCGTCACGATGGCTCCCTTCCCATGGCGAACCGCCATGGTGGCCGCCACGTTCCGAGGCGACACCGTGGACCTACCGAGGTTTTTCGGCGCGCGGCCCGAGAAACCGCCGCGCGCGGCCCGTGCTAGAAGAGTCGGGTGACCACCGGGGGAGGACGATGAACCAGCCGACCATGACCGAGGACACGCCCTTCGTCCCCGAGGACGACACGTACCACCCGGCGGGTGACGACCCGTTCTGGGTGGAGACCAACTGGTGGTCCTTCAACGTGCCCGAGCGGCAGATCGGCGCGTGGCTCCACTGCGGCTACAACGCCAAGCGCAACGAGGCCACCTGGCGGGTCTTCGTGTGGGACCCGCGGGGCGCCGACCCCGGCCGCCTGGCCTACTACCGCAAGGCCGCCGACGTCCCGATGGAGGAGGCCGCGCCCGATCTCCGGGACATCACCTTCCCCCAGGGCGGCTACAGCGTGAAGATGCTGCGGCCGCTGATGGACTACCACCTGCGCTACCGCGACGCCGACGCCGACGTCGCCATCGAGCTGGAGCACCGCAGCGTCCACCCGCCCCACCGGTTCACGCCCGGCGAGGCCCCCATGCTGAACAACCCCCACCTCGACCAGCTCGGGCACGTCACGGGCGAGCTCGTGCTGCAGGGCGAACGCATCCCGGTCGACTGCTACTCGGTGCGCGACCGCACCTGGGGGCCGCGCGGCGGGCACCACTCGCAGAGCCAGAAGGGGGCCTACGTGCGCGGCGAGCACCGCGTCGCCCATCCGGGAGGGCCCCGCTGGCGTCAGGTGGAGCGCGAACGGGGACGGGGGCGGATCCAGTACATCTTCGGCCACACTGACGCCCGCACCGGGTTCCTGGGCTTCGTGCGGCCCCAGGACGGCGACGCCGCCGGCTGGTCGCCGATGAACGTCGGGTGGCTGCTGAAGGACGGCGTCTTCGAGCGGCTCGACCCCAGCAGGAGCAAGATGCGCGTGTGGCGCCACCCGCTCACGGGCTGGAGCGCTCACATGGAGGTCGACCTCGCCGACCGCACCGGCCGCACCATGCAGGCCGAGGGCACCGCGGTCAGCTGGATGTCCGAGAACGCCTCCGGGGCCAACGCCCTGTTCCGCTGGGAGTACGAGGGCCAGATCGGCTGGGGCGAGGACCAGGACGGCTGGCGCATCGACCACTTCACCAAGATGCTGCGGGCCCTCCGGGCCGTCCGCTGACGAACGCCGCTTCGCCCATGGACCGCCCTGTCACGATCCTGCTGTCGGAGCACGCCCACGACCGGTACTGGGCGCGCATCGCCGCGGTCGCGCCCGCGGCCCGCGCCGTGCGGCTCCGCGGCGACGGCACCTTCGTCGGCGACCCGGCCGACGTGGAGGTGGTCTTCGCCACCTCCGACGTGAACTACGCGGGGCTGGCCCGCAAGTTCTACGGGACGGTGCTGCACACGCCCGGCATCCGGTGGTTCCAGTCACCGGGCGCCGGGTTCGACGGGCCCTTCTTCACCCGGTTCGCGGCGGCCGGGGGCCGGCTGACCGTGTCCCACGTGAACGCCTCGCCGATCGCCGAGTACGTGCTGTGGGCGGTGCTCGACCACACCCTCGGCGCGGCCGGCTGGCGGGCGGCGCAGCTCCGCCAGGAGTGGGTGGCGGAGCCCCGCCCCGAGGTGCGGGGCCAGACCTGGGCCGTGGTCGGCTTCGGCGCCATCGGGAGGGCCGTGGCCGCGCTGGCCCGTCCCCTGGGCGTGCACGTGCGCGGCGTGCGCCGCACGCCCACCGCGGACGACCCGGCCGACGAGATGTACCCCTCGGCCCGCACGACCGAGGCCCTCGCCGGCGCCGACGTGGTGGTGCTGTGCACGCCACTCGACGCGTCGACGGCCAACATGGCCGACGCGGCGTTCTTCGCGGCGATGGAGCCCCACGCGCTGTTCGTCAACGTCGGCCGGGGCGGGCTGGTCGACGAGGCCGCGCTGGTGGACGCGCTCGACGCCGGCCGCCCCGCCGCCGCGGCGCTCGACGTCGCCGTCGAGGAGCCGCTGCCGGCCGGCCACCCGTTCTGGTCGCACCCGCGCATCACGGTCACGCCCCACGTGTCCGGCGCGGGGGCCCGCAACGACGACCGCCTGGTCGAGCTGTTCGCCGAGAACCTCGGGCGCTACCTGCGCGGCGAGCCGCTCCGCTACGAGGTCGACGCCGCGCAGGTGCTCGCCGAGGCCGCCGGCGCCTGAGCGACCCCGCCCATCACGTCTCGCGGCGTTGGGCCCTGCGCTCGGCGAGCCGCGCGGCGTAGACGGCCGCCTCGGTGCGCCGCTGCATCCCCAGCTTGGCCAGCACGTTGGAGACGTAGTTCTTCACCGTCTTCTCGGCCAGGTACATCTGCTCGGCGATCTGGCGGTTGGTGAGGCCGTCGGCCAGCAGCTCGAGGATGCGCCGCTCCTGGGCGGTGAGGTCGGCGAAGCGCTCGTCCTCCTCGGGCGCCGCGCGCAGCCGGGCCAGCACCCGGTTGGTCACCGCGGGGTCGAGCAGCGAGTGGCCGGCCGCCACGCGGCGGATGCCGTCGACCAGCTCGTTGGCCCGCACCTGCTTCAGCACGTAGCCGGCGGCGCCCGCCATGATGGCGTCGAACAGCGCCTCGTCGTCGGCGTACGAGGTGAGCATGAGGCAGGCGACCTCAGGGTGGCGGGAGCGGATGTCGCGGCACACCTCCACGCCGTTGCCGTCGGGGAGGCGCACGTCGAGCACGGCCACCTCCGGCTGCACGGCGGGGATGCGGGCGAGGGCCTCGGCGGCGGTGCCCGCCTCACCCACGACCTCGAAGTCGTCCTCGCTCTCGAGCAGCTCGCGCAGCCCGCGGCGCACGATCTCGTGATCGTCGAGGAGGAAGACACGCGTCATGGCTGTGCAGTCTGGCGCACTCGTATCATCGACGGATGGCCACCGAGCAGCAGCCCGGCGTCGACCAGTTCCGCCAACTGCTCGACGCGGTCGTGCTCGTCGGCTCCGACCTCAGCCTGCCGACGGTGCTCACCCGCATCGCGGAGTCGGCCCGCAACCTGGTGGGCGCCCGCTACTGCGCGCTCGGCGTGCTCGACCGCACCGGCAAGCGCCTGAGCGACTTCATCACCGTCGGCATCGACGCCGAGACCAGGGCCCGCATCGGCCCGCCGCCCGAGGGCCACGGGATCCTCGGCCTGCTCATCCTCGAGCCCAAGCCGCTGCGGCTCCCCAACCTGCGCGAGCACCCCGACAGCTACGGCTTCCCGCCGCACCACCCGCCGATGACCACCTTCCTCGGCGTGCCGCTGTTCGTGCGGGGCGAGGTGTTCGGCAACCTCTACCTGACCGACAAGGAAGGCGGCCAGGAGTTCACCGACGTCGACGAGGAGCTGGCCATGGCGCTGGCCGGCGCCGCCGCGGTCGCCATCGAGAACGTCCGCCTGCACGAGCGCTCGCAGGAGATGTCGTTGGCGCAGGAGCGGGAGCGCATCGCCCGCGACCTGCACGACACGGTGATCCAGCGGCTGTTCGCCACGGGGTTGGCCCTCCAGTCGGCGGCCAGCCGGCTGCGGGACCGGCCCGACGTGGCCGAGCGCCTCCAGCACGCCGTCGACGACCTCGACGTCACGGTGCGGCAGATCCGCTCGGCCATCTTCGAGCTCGACGCCCGGCGGTTGCCCGGCCGCAGCCTGCGCCGCGAGATCATCGACCTGGCGGCGGAGTCGGCGCGCGCCATCGGGTTCGAGCCCACGGTGCGCTTCGACGGCCCCGTCGATTCGGCGGTGCCCGACGACCTCGCCGAGCACCTCGTGGCCGTGCTGCGGGAGGCGCTGGCCAACGTGGCCCGGCACGCCGCGGCCCGCTCCGCGTCGGTGCTGGTGTCGGCCCACGACGACGTGGCGGTGGAGGTCGTCGACGACGGGCGAGGAGGGGTGCACGGCGCCACCGCCACCGGTCATGGGGTCCGCAACATGACGTCGCGCGCCGAGTCGGTGGGCGGGCGCTTCGAGATCGGCCCGGGGCCGGGCGGTGTCGGCACCCGGGTGCGCTGGTCGGCGCCGCTCTGAGAGGCGTCGAGCAGCACGGGCCCGACGCGCCGGCCGGTGACGAGGTCCATCGACGTCGCCACCAGGTGCTCGGCCGGGCGACGGGACCACTGCGTGAGGTGGAGCCGGGCCGCCGCCTCCGCCTCCGGGCCGACCAGCTCGGTGGCCGTCCCGGTCACCAGCACGCTCCAGCCCGCCCGGCACTCCTCGTCGATCCGGTCCACCTCGAAGCACACCACCGCGTTGCGGATGGCCGCGGTCAGCTTGGTGCCCCGACCGGTCCGGAACACGATGCGCTCCCCGTCGAGCACGTAGTTGACGGGGAGGATGACCGGCAGGGCGTCGATCGACAGGCCGACGCGGCCGACCGAGCAGCTGGCCAGCAGGGCCAGGCACTCCTCCCGGCTGAGGGTCTCGTCGGCGGGCTCGGCCTCGTCCATGGGTCCATGCTGGCGGCGGCCGGGCACCGCGAGTAGGGCCGTAGGTCCTGCTCGTGGCCCCGACGGGCCCCTCCGCGGCCGGCGTGGGCCTCGTCCCGGCAGGGCCAGGGGCGCGCGGAAGCGCCCGGCCGGAGCCGGGCGCTTCGTGGCAGATCTCGCTCGGGCGGGGGGTCCGCCCGGGTCCGGTCAGGCGTGGGCCATCGGCTGGGCCGCCACCGGCTCGACCTTGAGGCGCCGAGCCAGCGTGGGGATGGCCAGGCCCCCCAGGGCGACGCCGAGGCCGCCGACCGCCAGGCCGAGCACGATGATCATGGCACCCAGGCCCAGCACCAGGTTCGACACCTCGAAGGCCATCACCGAGGTGTAGAGGCTGGTCCGCAGGGACGACGCCTGGAAGGCGGTGTTGCGCAGCGGGTTGGCCACCGGCTTGCCGTCGGCGCCCTTCACGGCCTCGTCGGCCACGTCGGTGTCACCGCCGTCGAGGGCCAGGTAGCGGCCCATCTCGGAGTAGGTCCGGCCGCCCGTGCTGGCCAGGGCGTGCTGCTCGATGATCTCCGCCATCGACTTGGCGGTGGCGGCGTCGTCCACCCGGGCGTTGGGGATGGAGGCGTCCTCCGGGGTCGTGATCCGCTGGGCGATGAGCTCGTCGCGGACCTGGTTCCGGGCGTCGACACCCCGGTAGATCGTGTAGCCGCCGGCGACCACGAACACCACGCCGAGCAGGATCAGGGCGACGGGGAAGATCTTCTTCACGATGGGCTCCTTCACTGGGCTCCTTGGTCCGATGATCGGCGCGGGACGGCGGCGGGTCACCGGGCCGAAGGTCCCAGGTCGTCCGCCGGAGGTCCCACCGACGTGCGGGTACGCTCCGCCACCCGGATCGAGGTGCGAGCGAGGAGGCCGCGATGGCGTCGACCGGCACGTACGAGGGGATGCTCGCCGAGACCGTGACCGTGACCGGCCACGGCGGTGACACCATCCACGCCTACCTGGCCCGTCCGCTCGGACCCGGCCCGTTCCCGGGGGTGGTGCTCGTCCACCACATGCCCGGCTGGGACGCCTGGTACAAGGAGATCACGCGCAACGTGGCGGCGCGGGGCTACCTGGCGGTGTCGCCCGACCTGTACTGCCGAACCGGCCACGGCGAGCCCGACGACGTGGCCGCCGCGGTGCGAGCCGCCGGCGGCGTGGCCGACGACCAGGTGGTGGGCGACCTGGCGGGCAGCGCCGCCTTCCTGCGCTCGTTGCCCTACGCCAGCGGGAAGGTGGGCGTGATGGGCTCGTGTTCGGGGGGCCGCCACGCCTACCTGGCCGCCTGTCGCAGCGACGCCTTCGACGCCTGCGTCGACCTCTGGGGCGGCGGGGTGGTGGCCCCGCCCGATCAGCTCAGCGAGCAGCGACCGGTGCAGCCCCTCGACTACACCGCCGACCTCTCGTGCCCGCTGCTGGGCCTGTTCGGCGAGGAGGACCGCTCACCGTCGCCCGAGCAGGTCGCCGTGCACGAGACCGAGCTGCAGCGCCACGGCAAGGACTACGAGTTCCACATGTACCCGGGCGCCGGGCACGGGTTCTTCTACCACGACCGCCCGGCGGTGTACCGGGCCGAGCAGGCCGTCGACGGGTGGGCGAAGGTGTGGGCCTTCCTGGAGCGCCACCTCACGCCCGCACCTGGCGACGCCGCCTGAACCCGCCTGAACCCGCCTGAAGGGAGATCGTTGCATGTGCACCAACATCGTCCACCAGGTAGGCGTGTCGGGGAGCGGCAAGGGCGCGCAGGGCTGGTTCGCGCTGGCGTCCGCCGCGGTGGCCTACGACCACCCGTCGCACGCCGACGCCGAGCACGCGGTGACCATCGACTTCGTCGACCGCGCCGGTGCCATCGGCCAGCGCGTGGCGGTGGAGCTCACCGTCGAGTCGGCGCGCGCCCTCGCCGAGGCCATCCTGGCGGCCACCCGCGACGCCGAGCGGGTGTGATGGCTCACCAGCCGTCGACGGCGATGTAGAGGGACTCCGCCTCGGCGCACACCTTGTCGCCGTCGAGGAGCCGACCCTCCACGTAGATCTTGCGGCCGTCCACCCGCTCCACCCAGCCCTCGACGTCGAGGGGCACCCCCAGCGGCGTGAGGGCCCGGAAGTGCACGGTGAGGTAGCCGGTGCGGCTGTGCGGCGCGGCCTGCACCGCCACGCCGCCGAGCACGTCGTCGAACAGCAGGCACACCTGCCCGCCGTGCACGGCCTCGCCGGCGCCGGCGTGCGCGCCGGTGAACGTCACCGTGCCGACGCGGCGCCCTTCGCCACCGCGCCGCACCAACGGCGGGAGCAGCGGGTGGCCCCGGCCGGGGAGGCGGATGCCCATCGGCGTGACCGGCGGGGCGCCCTCCACGGGAGGGCCGAGCCGGTCGGCGGCCTCGCGCAGCACGCCGGCCACCTCGGCGCGCACCTCGGGCGGCGCGGTGGAGCGCCACACGCGGTCGGCCAGGTGGCGGGCGGCGTCGAGGAGCTCCAGCGCTGGGTCGGGGGGCACCGGGGCGAGCCTAGCCAGCGGCTGCAACGGGGTCGGCGCCCACGGGCACGGCCTGACCCTTGCCGAGCACGGTCAGGCCCTCGGGCGTGACGGTGAAGCCCCGGGCCCGGTCGAGCTCGTGGTCGACGCCGATGCGCACGCCGTCGGGCACGACGACGTTCTTGTCGAGGATCGCCCGGCGGACCACCGCGCCGCGTCCGATGATCGTGTTCTCCATCACCACCGACGCTTCGATGCGTGCGCCCTGGAGCACGCGCACGTTGGGCGACAGCACGGAGTGGTCCACCACCGCGCCGGCGATCACGCACCCGGCCGACACGATCGACTCGTGCGCCTCGCCGCCCTCGACGAACTTGGCGCCCGGCAGCTGCGGCTGGTGCGTGAGGATCGGCCAGGCGTGGTTGTGCAGGTTGAACGACGGGTCGATCGACACCAGGTCGAGGTGGGCGTCGTGGTACGCGGCCAGCGTGCCCACGTCGCGCCAGTAGTTGCGATCGCGCTCGGTCGCTCCCGGCACGTCGTTGTGGGTGAAGTCCCACACGCGGGCCGCGCCGCTCTTCACGAGCATCGGCACGATGTCGCCGCCCATGTCGTGGCGCGAGCTCTGGTCCTCGGCGTCGGCCCTGAGGGCGTCCAGGAGCGCCTCGGTGGTGAAGATGTAGTTGCCCATGGACGCCAGCGCCTGGTCGGGTGCGTCGGGCAGCCCAGGGGGATCGGCGGGCTTCTCGTGGAAGGCATCGATGCGGGTCCCGTCGGCGCCGGTCTCGATCACGCCGAACGAGCTGGCGGCGGCGCGAGCCACCCGGATGCCCGCCACGGTCACGCCTGCGCCGGTGTCGACGTGGGCCTCCAGCATCTGGGCCGCGTTCATCCGGTAGACGTGGTCGGCGCCGAACACCACCACGTGGTCCGGCCGCTCGTCGTGCACCAGGTTCAGCGACTGGAAGATGGCGTCCGCGCTGCCGGAGTACCAGCGCGGGCCGAGGCGCTGCTGGGCCGGCACCGACGTGACGTAGTCGCCGCTCAACGCCGACATCTGCCAGGTGAGCGAGACGTGCCGATCGAGCGAGTGCGATTTGTACTGCGTCAGGACGCAGATCCGCCGGAAGCCGGAGTGCACGAGGTTGGACAGCACGAAGTCGATGAGGCGGTACGTGCCGCCGAAGGGGACCGCCGGCTTGGCGCGGTCCGCGGTGAGCGGCCAGAGGCGCTTGCCCTCCCCGCCGGCGAGCACGATGGCGAGCACTCGAGGCCCCTTCGTCATGCGGGCGCCACACTACGCTCGCCGCATGCGGGTGGCGATCCTGACGCGCGAGTACCCCCCTGAGGTGTACGGAGGGGCAGGCGTCCACGTCGACCACCTCACCGCGGAGCTGCGCCGCCTCGTCGACGTCGACGTGCACTGCCTCGGCGGCCCGCGCGCCGGCGCGGTCGCTCACAGCGAGGACGACCCGCGCCTCGCCGGCGCCAACCCCGCGCTGCGGATCTTCGCCGCCGACCTCTCGATGGCAGCCGCCGTCGAAGGGTGCGACCTCGTGCACTCGCACACCTGGTACGCCAACCTCGGCGGGCACCTGGCCAAGCTGCTGCACGACGTGCCGCACGTGGTCACCTCGCACTCTCTGGAACCGATGCGGCCGTGGAAGGCCGAGCAGCTGGGCGGCGGCTACCGCCTGTCGTCGTGGGCCGAGAAGGCGTCGTACGAGGCGGCCGACGCGGTGATCGCCGTCAGCCGGGCGGCCCGCGCCGACGTGCTCGAGGTGTACCCGACCCTCGATCCGCTGCGGGTCCACGTGGTGCACAACGGCGTCGACACGGACTTCTACCACCCCGTCGACGAGCGCGACGTGCTGGAGCAGATGGGCATCGACCCCGACCGTCCGCTGGTCGTCTTCCTCGGCCGGGTCACGCGCCAGAAGGGCGTGCCCCACCTGCTGCGGGCGGCGCGCCGCTTCGACGACGCCGCCCAGCTCGTCCTGCTGGCCAGCTCGCCCGACACGCCGGAGCTCGCCGCGGAGACCCGCGCCGCGGTCGACCACCTGCAGGCGTCGCGTCGCGGCGTCACCTGGGTGGCCGACATGGTGCCGCGCGAGCACATCCGCCAGCTGCTGTCACACGCCACCGCGTTCGTGTGCCCGTCGATCTACGAGCCGCTCGGCATCGTCAACCTCGAGGCCATGGCCTGCGAGACGGCGGTGGTGGCCAGCGACGTGGGCGGCATCCCCGAGGTGGTGGCCGACGGCGAGACCGGCCTCCTCGTGGCCTACGACAGCCTCGACCCCGAGGAGTTCGAGCGGGGCCTGGCCGACGCGGTGAACGAGCTGGTGACCGACCCCGAGCGGGCCCGCGCCATGGGTCGGGCCGGGCGGGCGCGGGTGCTGCGCGAGTTCGCCTGGGACGCCGTGGCCGGGCGCACCCTCGACATCTACGAGTCGGTGGTCGAGGGGCGGTCGGCCGGCGCCGGCTGATCCCGTGGCCGCGTCAGCTCAGCGGCCGCCCGAACGGATGTAGTCGGCGAGCTGGGTGGCCTCCTCGGTGAGCTCGTCGACGGACGTCTTCACCACGTCGCCGATGCTGACGATGCCGACGAGGCGGTCCTGCTCCACGACGGGGACGTGGCGGATCCGGCGCTCGGTCATCAACGCCATCAGGCGCCGGCTGTCGGTCCTCCCGTCAACCGTGACGACCTCGCGCTCCATCACGTCGGCGACCGTGCGCTCGAGGACCGCGACGCCGTCGCCGGCCAGCCGGCGCACGATGTCGCGCTCGGAG
>Ga0180215_1004128_pt1 | contig 13131 bp, 8 predicted proteins | sample eDN3rd37CBELigBY_FD_128871 | JGI IMG/M metagenome (GOLD analysis project Ga0180215, IMG submission 128871) | Enriched backyard soil microbial communities from Emeryville, California, USA - eDNA 3rd pass 37_C BE-Lig BY (version 2) (version 2) | ecosystem: Environmental > Terrestrial > Soil >...
CGCCGTCTGGAAGCTCGACCTCAGCACCGGCAACCTTGCCCTGGAGACCGAGCTGCAGGCCTGGGCGCCGACCACCGTGCATGAGGTGGTTCCGCAGGATGCGCCGACCACCCCGGAGGAGCCCGGCACCCCGGACGGGCATGCGGGCGGCTACGTGTTCATCAACTCCGGCCCGGGCGGCAACGAGCTCTGGGTGGCGGACAGCGAGTTCGGCGAGCGCCGGCTGCTGAAGGACATCAACGCGGGCTTCGGCAGCTCCGACCCGTCGGACCTGACCCGGCTGCCGGACGGCCGCGTGCTGTTCGTCGCCAATGACGGGCCGCATGGACGCGAGCTCTGGATTACCGACGGCACCGCCGACGGCACCCGGATGGTGCGCGACATCGGCACCGGCGACGGCACCTACGGGCCGGAGAAGCTGACGCTGCTCTCCAGTGGCCTGGTGATGTTCACCGCCGACAACGGCACGGCCGGCCGTGAGCTCTGGGTCACCGACGGGACCGCTGAGGGCACGCACCTGCTGAAGGACATCCATGCCGGCGCGCAGGGCTCCGACATCTCGGACTTCATCGCCCTGCCGGACGGCCGCTTCCTGTTCACCGCCGACGACGGCGTCCACGGCAAGGAGCTCTGGAGCACCGACGGCACCACCGAGGGCACCTATCTCGTCAAGGATATCACCCCCGGGGCCTTCGGCACCTCTCTGGGGCTCGCCCGCATCGACGGCGAGGGCAACGCCTTCTTCTCGGTCAGCCCCGAGAATGGCTCGCCGGACTGGCAAGACATCTATGGCGAATGGAAGTCCGACGGCACCTATGAGGGCACGGTCCGGACGTCCGACCGGACGCCGGAGGAGTGGGTCCAGCCCGCCGGTACCGACGGCAATCTCTGGGTCTACAAGGGATTCTATGCGGCCTCCGACCAGTACAAGGACTTCGTCCAGGCCGTCTACGCCACCGACGGCACCCCGGAAGGCACCCACATCATCCTGGACCACACGGGAACGCCGGGCGCCACGAGCGACATGTTCGCGCTGGGCAACGGCCTGGTGGTCTTCCCGCAGCTGCAGGACCTCTGGGTGACCGATGGCACCGCCGAGGGCACCAAAATCATCGGCGAGAACGTGCTGGTCGGCCAGTGGGCCGATGACTTCACGCTGCTGCCGGACGGCCGCGTGCTGTTCATCAACCTGCACGACTATGTCGGGGGCTATGCCAATACCTCGGACATCTGGGTCACCGATGGCACCGAGGCCGGCACCATCCGCCTGAGCGGGCCGCTGGCCAGCAATCCGCAGAGCCTGCCCGAGACGGCCTCGGTGCTGGATGACGGCACCATCCTGCTGACCAGCCATGGCTTCGACGGCAACCCGGTGGCGACCTGGAGAATCGACGCCGAGGCCGGCACGGTGGAGCGCCTGCAGGATGTCAGCCCCTGGTCCGGGGAAACGGGCGCCGTCGCGGTCGGCCACGACGCCCCCGCTGAGCCCGGCACGCTCAGCGAGCCCGGCAACGAGGCCGCCGGCTATGTCTTCGCCAATGCCGAGGGCACCCATGGCAACGAGCTCTGGGTCTCCAATGGCGAGCTGGGTGAGCGCCACCTGCTGAAGGACATCAACCCCGGCCTGGCGAGCGCGGACCCGACCGAGCTGACCCGGATGGCCGACGGCAAAGTGCTCTTCGTCGCCAATGACGGCGTCCACGGCCGCGAGCTCTGGATTACCGACGGCAGCGAGACCGGGACCCATATGCTGCGCGATATCGGCACGGGTGACGGCACCTATGGGCCGACCAACCTGACGCTCGGCAGCGACGGCAAGGTCTACTTCACGGCCAACGACCACATCAACGGCTCCGAGCTCTGGGTGACGGACGGCACCTCCGAGGGCACCCAGATGCTGATGAATGGGGCGCCTGGGCCCTGGAGCTCCTCCCCGAATGCGGTCCACGAGCTCTCCAACGGCCACATCGTCTTCACCGCCCAAACCGGGACGCAGAGCAACGAGCTCTGGGTGACGGACGGCACGCCCGAGGGGACGGATGTCATCCGCGCGGTGAGCCGGTTCGAGGGGCTGTTCCCGCAGGACATCGCCCTGTCGGTGGACGGCGACAAGGGCCTGGTCGCCACCAACAAGGGCTTCCTCATCACCGACGGCACCGCCGGCGGAACCACCACGGTGGAGATGGCGCCGGCGACCGACGGCTACTACGCGGCCGGCCAGCATGGGGAGGACCGCTGGGTCTTCGCCCGCTACTTCGGCGACGGGGTGAACCTCTACGAGAAGTCGCTCTGGTCGACCGACGGCACGGCCGAGGGCACCGTCAAGCTGCTCGACCCCTCCGAGCAGACGATTGGCGGCAAGGTCTCGGGCGAGACCCATCTCGCCGAACTCGGCAACGGCCTGGTCATCTTCCAGGGCGGCGAGGACCTCTACGCCACGGACGGCACCCGGGAGGGGACCCATGTCATCGGTGACGACATCCTGGGCCTGCACGTCGCCACGGATTTCGTCTCCCTGGGCGACGGCCGCGCGCTGTTCATGAACCGCGACTATGCCGACAGCATGCTGTCGCCGACCAAGGCCGACCTCTGGGTGACCGACGGCACCGAGGCCGGCACCTTCCGCATCGCGGACAGCCAGACCTGGAACGCCGGCAGCCTGCCCGACGAGGTGAACGTGCTGGCGGATGGCTCGGTGGTCTTCTCGGCCGCCTCCATGGACGGCAACCCGAACGCGGTCTGGCATGTGAACATGTGGGCCGGCGGCCTGGAGCGCCTGGACGGGATGCAGAACTGGACCGGCGAGTACCAGCCGACCGAGCTGGTTGCCTTCGGCCACCAGGATGCCGTCTGGGGCTGAGCACGGCGGAGGGGCGCCTGCCCCTCCGTCGCCTTCCAAGGGTGGGACTTTCCAAATGACCACCAGGGCTCCCGGACAACCTGGAGCCCTCATCTGGCACTTCGATTAACTCGCCGAACCGAGCGGTAGCGGCGGCATGATGGCATCGGCGCTTTGGTTTTCAGTCGCCGAGGAGAGGACTGGGTTGGCCGGGTTCTGGCCGAGGGAGACATGCTGGAGTTGCCGGCAATCGACATCGAGCTGCCGCTGGCGGAGCTGTACGAGCGCGTTCTAGACGACGATTTTGGTGAGCGCCTCCTGCGGATGAAGGGCAGCGTGCCCAAAGGGAGCCTGCCTATTGACTAGACGCAGTGGCATGCTCGCTAGGGTCCAGCCATAAAAATGGCTCAAGGATGAGCTCAGTAGGCGCTTATGGTTTCGGAGATAGACGACCAGTGACGAGCCATCGACCGAACAGCATCAACGGCCATATGGAGAAGAGTACGTAGAAGCGGGTGCCTGCTCTTGCGGTGGGGTCGAATAAGCTCATGACCGTAAGCACCACGCATAATGTGAAAAGCAGGAGACCAAGGGTGTAAACCGTCAGCCACACCCTTCTAGCAAACCCCTTCATAGTCTCCACGCACTCCGTATCAGATGCCTAGTTCTAGCAAGCTCCGTGGCCGGCTCAATGCCTAGTCGCCCGGGCCTCTTGGATGGCCACCTCCTCGATGGAGCTCTGAACGGCTTTGGTCAGTGCCCGAGCCGACACCCCTCCCCTTGCAAACGCCCGCCGCAGGCCTTCCACGACATCGGCGGGCAGCTTCGGCAGATGCTGGACATCACAGCTGTGCTGGTCCGCGAGGTCAGACAAGATGCTCCTCATCAAGACCGGGAAGTCAGGTGCACGGGGAGCCGGCACCTGGACGATGCGGAGACGACTACGCAAAACAGCAGGGATTCTGTGGCCGGTGTTAGCAGTGAACAGCCAGCTGATGCCTGTGCAGTCCACCGTCTGCCCCAGAGCCTCATCGGTCCACCGGCCAGCCGTGGAACGCTCGGTCAGCAGGAGCAGCGCGTCGGCAAGGCGGCCAAAGCGGTCATCAGAACCCGCCTTGTCGAGTTCCTCATAGGTGATGATGGGATTCACACATCCATGGTTGGCCATGGCGAGGACGGGCAGACTGGGCGTTGCGTTGCCCCATCCCCTGCTGGTGCCCAGCAGCGTTCTGGCGTCCATGGAGCCGGCAGCCGACAGCACACGGCCACCTGGCCCACCGGCCTGCTCGGACAGGGTCAGTAGGCGGCTGATGAAGCGAGACTTCCCGCAGCCTGGTACGCCGACAAGGCACACAGGCTTCAGGGTCGCTGGTCTGCCGGAGAGGCGCTGAGCAAGCAGGATGTCGCGACGGAGGAGCTGGACGACATCGCTCATCCAGGGGAATTCGGCTTCAAGCTGGTCCGGCAGGTCGAGCGGAAGCGGCTTGGCTGGGAGCCCAGTGTAGAGCCCTGGTAAACCTGCAATGACGCTGTCGTTGAACTTCGTGGATGACGGTGGCGAGGATAGGACGCGGCGGTGGCCAGGAAGAAGCTCCGTCTCCTCCTCACCGGCTTCATGAGTGGGAAGTCTGGGAAGCCGAAGAGGCCTTGATGCCCGACTCTCATCAGGCAGCCTGCGGGGGAGAGGTGTCTCCCAGTGGCTCGGCATGCTGTCGGCGAGGCTCCGAACGCACTCATCATGAGTTGGGGACCGCAGTGACGCTGGCAAGCTGACCAGCATGGATAGGAGGCGGGCTTTGCTGGCAGCACACCCTGATGCGGCTGCCTGGAGAAGAGCCGAGGCAGCCGCGTCTCGCAGAGGACCATCGTCGCCAGCGGTGCTCAGCACGAGGTCACGGGCAACATGAGCGACTTCGTTCCAGGCTGGAAGGATGGCCCCCGCATTCATCAGCGGATTGCCAAGCGGGCCAGCTAGTCCACGGTGTTCCCGTTCTTGGTCAAGAGTGCTCCCCAGCGACCGCGCAAGCGTCACCATCCGCTTTTCCTGATGGGTGCCCTTCGCCTGCTCCAGGAGGCGGTCCAGCAATGCCTCGGCTTCCTTGTAGAGCTCAATGGGCTCCCACGCTGAGTAGGGTACCGTGCGCCAGGTCGTCAGGTCATCACCGGCCATCGCAGACGAGGTGGATGCCCCAGTATCGACGAGAGCCGCCAGAGCGGGCGCCTGGCTCTCCATCACCCCGTCCAGGATAGCAGCCCCTTGCATACGACTGGCCTGCTGACGGAGAGCTTGCATGGTTTCGGGGACAACTTGGTCGCCCAGGAGCTCACCGAGGTATGCAGCGGTGCCAACCACATCCAGAAGGATAGCCTGCTCTACAGTCGTGAGCGCAGTGTCCTCGAATGCCGACAAGGCAGCTTCGCGAACGGTCTTCAGGTTCGGCTTGTATGGCTGTCTAGCGGAGAACCGAACGCCACTGAGGTGCTGCCGGACTGCCACTTCGAGGTAACCAGCCAGAATCTTGAATTCTTTGCCCCGCGTCTGGTCGTCGTCGGACCAGGAATGACCGCAACGCCACGATTGCAGGCTCAACTTCTTCAGGGCTTCAGGCATGGCGCGGCTCTCCAGCTCATCGGGGGCATCAGGGTGGGGTCAGATGGCCGTCACCAGGGCTATGAGAGCAGTGTGCGTCATGAGGTGGCATATAAGGGGGTCAGGCGCCCAAGCTAAGGCTGTGGAGCCTGTGTTGAGGGCAGATTTCCGTGTTCTAGAGAGCTTCCCGGGCCGGATTAGGTGCCCGGCAGGGTGATGGATGGCCTCCCCCCGTTACTCCGCGTTGGTGTAACGGGTTTGCCCGGGAAATTTGCACACATATGCACAGCGGCAATCCCGACTGCAGGCTGATTTCCTGGCCGAGAATCAAGCGGACGAGGGGTAAACCTGCACCCACCCTGGCTGCTCGCCCTGCGAACTCTTGGACGACGTGAGGGAACTGATTTCAGGCCAGCAGAGCCCGGCCGGGCTGGCCGATTATCGTGTCTGCCCTTCAGGCCCACAGGGTACCGTTTAATACCCTAATAAACCGTACAAAACGGTATTTTAAGGTTTAATCAGGTTTAGATTTTCGCCAATCCCGCTTACAAGTAGTTGATTTAACTTCGTTTTCTTCCGCAATCCGTCAACAGATTTGCCATGGGTCTCGGCAGGTCAGGAATGCAAAAAAAAGGGCGGGTAATCCCGCCCTTCTTGGCTCGATAGGGAAGCTGGTCACCTCCCCTTCTTTCTGTCGTCCTCTTTGTCCTTGGGCAGCGCACCCTGCAGAACCGTTTTGGACACGGTCTGGTTGTAGCCCCCTATGAGATTGTTGACGGTGTGGCCATGCTGCCCTTCATCACCCATCCGGCTGGCACCGAAGATGTAGCTGATGTTGTCCGGCACGCTCGTGATGAGGCCGAAGCTGCGGATGGCAATCTGGTACTTGACCACCCCTACAACGCTCATCATGACCAGCCAAAGGAGCGGACCAACAGCGTGAGCTGCAGTCGCTGAGACGAGCTGGGGCATCCACATCAGACCGAGATAGAAATTCCCGGCTTCGTAGACCAGCATGCTGAAATAGTAGCCGAACAGCAGCAACGGAATGCGCAGCAGCAAGCTGAAAACCATATGGTATCCAGCACGCTGGGATTGGTCGATGAGCTCCTGACCGTCAGGGCGGACGTGCATGAAGGCCCACAGCGGCGCTGCGATGATGCATTCAACAACAAGAATAAGCGTGCCCAGGACCGCGAACGCCCAGAAGATGAAGGGCAGCATGGGCAAAATGTAGGCGTGCAGCACACCGAAGATGAGCAGAATGAGCAGGAAGCCACCGACCATGCTGGTCACGATGCTCATGAGCGGACCGGACAGACCTGACATCCGGCCGGCCATGCCGCCCAGCGCCGAGGCGCCTGCTCCGAAGGCAAGGACCTTGCCTACAGCGGTCCCGCCACCGATGAGAGACCCCAGGCCCAGGGCCAAGAGGCAGGCCCAGAGACCGTTCAAGACAGCATGCCCGAGAGCGACATCGTGCATCATCGCCTGACCGCGACCAGGCTCAACCTGCAGCATGTCGTTGAGCTTCTCTGGTATGCCGCTGTCAGCTGAGAAGAGCTCTCTCCACCCTCCCGCCAGGCTGCCGGAATCGTCGTAGAGACCCGCACGAGCGATGCCAGCAGGCACATGCATGTCTTGGAGAACCTGGGCATCGAACAGACGACGCAGCTGAGGAAAGACACCGTCAGCACCCAGGTGAACACCGTACATGTCCAAGTCGCTGAACACGCTCGTCAGGGCATCTTCGCCTGGCATGTGCGCCTCTGGCTGAATGCCGACCAAGCTCTGAGCCTGCGCACTCATGTTTGCGTAAGTCATCGTGAACGCGCCGGCGCCCGCCCATCCCAGCTCGGCAACAACGGTGGTGAACTCATGAGCCGTGACGCGATTCACTGAATCTGTGTAGCCCTGAGCTGCATCCAAGAGGCTCCGGTCGTAGCGAGCCTTGACCTGGAACACCTCCAACAGCGCGGCCTTCTGCGCTGCCTTAGAGGAGCCGGGACCCGGCTTGGCAGCCGCTACGATACGCATGGCAATGAGGTGGAGGTTCTGGCGCAGCTGATTCACCGCCAAAATTCGAGCTGTGTCCAATGCAAGAACGTCACGGTCTGCACCAGACGCATCGGTGCTGTAGTCAGCCGTCAGAGTTCCGCAGTCGCCATAGTCCCACTTCCGCTGCGTCATCACCCATGGGCTCTGCTGACCAGCAGTCAGTGAGCTGTCGTAGCCACGCTTCATCCAGTACCAAGCCGCCTCCGCTCCACGCTTGATTGTCGAAGTGGAGCCTTGACCGGGTTCAGCTAACGAAGAACGGTACGGCAGGTCTATCTGCGCCAATGACGGCGAGGCATTCCAAGCCTGCGCCGATTGAAGCAGGGCGGCATGGCAGACCTCCATCGCCAGGACATCGCGGACAAGCGGCAGAGTGTCTGCAAGGTGTGGTGTCGATATCTGGCTCGCTGGCAGGGCGTTCAGGAACGCTCTGTGCATCATGTTGCCAGCTGCCCCGGAGAACACGGCCATCTGGATGACAACGAGCTGAGCTAGGCACATGCCTTTATAAGCCGGCACGACAGCTACCAGCCCCAGCAGCACGCGTATCGGGGCAAACCACTGGTGCCAACGCTGGCCCATGACTTTGCCCTCATAGGCCGTCTGTACAGTGGCGATGACGGTGTAGTAGACCAGCATCATGCAGGCCAGTGTGGTCAGAAGACCCAGCGCGGTGGACATCGCTGTCCAGATGCCATTGCTGATGCCGTTGGCCTCTCCTGGGATGAGCAGGACACCTGGAACGATGAATCCCAGCATCCTCAACCAGACATCCTGCCCTCGCTGAGCGAGGTCCAACGCCGCCTGAAGGTCATCACGCATGAAGACGGGGAGTTGCTGCACATGCTCATCAAGCGTCTGAGCGAAAGCATCCACTGGTAGGCCGGTGACTGCGAGCGTAGCCAGCACGACAGCGCTGATGCCCACAGCCGACCTGGATGCCCGGCTCTTCTGAGCTGGCATAATGGTGTGCGGCACCCATTCTCCAGGCGACCGCAGATACTGCATCAGGGAGGCTGGGCCCAAGCGGCGGGTCCGCAGGCGGAAGTTCGCCAGTGAAGCCTGGAATGCCTTCGTGGAAGCAAGGACAGCGACGCTCAGCATAGACACCAAGACGACTGCGCTGACCGACCGCCACTGCAGAATAGCCAGCATCAGTAGCAGACCAGCGGTCAGCATGTAGACGTTAAATGCCCAAGTGGTCCCCTTCAGGTCTTCGACATCCTGCGCACGCGTCCTGCCCGCCAGCTGGTGCGCGTGAGCGAACCGGTCAGCCTCTTCCTTCGGGGCATCCTCAGGCAGAGGCATCTCACGTGGTTTGGTGCACAACGCGGCAATGGCGCTCCGGGTCCGGCCAAGTGAGCCAGTGAAGACCCGGATGACAGACTTCGCGCCTCCGGCGAGCACTGAGGCACCGGACAGCTGACCGACAACACCACGGCCGGTCGTCCAATCCCTCTCAGTGCCCAGGATGTCAGCCGTGACCTTTTGTCTCGCTTCCAGTGCCCGGTCCTTGATGTTGGACGGCTCGCTCATGTCAGCGACCCTCCCTCACCCGGGCGACGAGCCGGCTCTGCCGGTACGCGAGGTAGTGCAAGGCGAGCAGCGTCAGCAGGATGACCGGCATCGTCACGGTCATCGCGGCATCGGCGTAGATGAAGAACGTCCGCAGGACCTGGTCACCGTGCATCCATGCGACCGCAGCACCACCGAGGCCCGCCATTCCGGCCACCGGGAAGGCTAGGAACAGAGCTTTGAGAACGGCGTTCAGCAAGAAGACGATGAAGAGAACGGTCGCCCATCCATAGAAGAAAGTGAAAGTCGCAGCACGCCTGATGTGATTGATTGTGGACATTGCAGCCTCCCCGGGAGCCGGAATGGCTCACCTTTTGCTGCATTCATCATGTCCTTATACATTGCATAAGACGAATACATGGAGCAGGAGGGCAACATGCGTCATTATGACCAACTCATCGGCCGGGCGACTGGCATTCTGGAGTATCTCGATTGCCAACAAATTGCCGGCTCCACTGAGGCGGTATACCGCAGCATCTACGGACGCTATTTTCGGGGTGCACTGCCGGCCGGCGTATCACCCCGCCAGCGCAGGCCCGCCATTCTGTGGGGGTCATCCTGCAGGGCGCGAGAGCTCCTTCCGATGCTTCAGGCAGCCGTTGATACGGAGGAGGTCGAGCGGTCTGAAGTTATCGCGGCTGAACTTGAAGCCGTATTGGCTGAGGTCATCGAGCATAGCCAGGGTCGGCCGGGGCAGAAGGCGGCGTAAGCAGGCTCTCTCGGTGGTTGAACAGTAACAAACATGATGGGATACGGATTGCCACGGCCCAAGCCGCTGCCTGCCGTATCCGTCATCACCTGGACCATTATGCCTCGACGCTCTCTCCCCTTTATCGGATTTCTGCTCATCAGCTTGGCCGCCTTTCCTGCCAGTGCGCAGGAAAGGTCCATGCAGTTCACCGCTGATGTCTCCGAGGCAATCGAGTGGATGCAGAAGCCCCGCTCGGTGTTTCTCTACGGCAAAGGACCGATTGATGAGACTACACCGGCCCGACTGCGGGAGGCGGTTCGTAGATACCAGGTCCCTCCCGGAAGCTGGCTCAATCTCTCCTCACCAGGAGGAAGCCTTCAGGCGGGCCTGGAATTGGGCCGGACTATCCGAGACCTGGGATTATTCACCAGCGTAGGGGAACGGGGCAACGGCTTCGCTCTCGGGAAGCCATATAAAGCCCCGCCTCCAGCCCTTTGTGCCAGTGCGTGCGTCTTCGCCTTCTTGGGCGGGAGTCGGCGTCAGATATCAGAGCCGAACAAGCTGGGTGTTCACCGATTTTTCTTCCAGGGTTCGGACCTAGCTACATCCGCTCAGGCAAACGACCGGGCTCAAATCATCTCTTCTCGAATTGTCTCTTTCCTCCGAGAGATGGGGGTTAACACCGACCTTTTTGCGGAAATGGCCAAAGCCGGCAGCCATGAACTCAACATCCTCAGCACGCAAAGGATGGCGGAGCTTGATGCGACAACTCCGGAGGCTAGGACGACGTGGGAGCTAGTGCAAAGGCGGGAACTCGCTCAGCGTAGTAACGGCGTTTATCTGAAGGGCACCACCGAGGACGAACGTGGTATCCACAAGCTCCTTCTGACGTGTAATCCCGAACGAGGAAACCAGCTCGAAATTCTTGCCCTCTTCGAAGGAGGTCGCTGGGTCGACGACATCGTGGCAATGGCATCGATGATTGCCGTTACCTGGAAGGGCGGTCAATTTATCCTGGAAGACACCGAAATCACTGAGCGGCCTCGCGCTTCGAATGCCTATGTCATGGTGGGAATCAGGGTATCAGCCCGGATAGCGAAACTGCTCCGGACCTCGCAGGAGATTGGCATTGCCATGATGCCGCCGTCGCAGGCTGTGTTCTATGGATGGACCAGCGACCTTCTGAAGGGCCGTAACCAGGTCCTGACATATATGGATAGTTGCCATCCCCGATAGGCAGCTGGTCCTGCCGTAGCGAGCGAAGGGAGCCTCAACAGGCTCCCTTTCTTCATTCTTGGTCTTCAGGCAGTGGCGCGTCTGGAAGCCTAAAGCTGCCTCGGCCACCTTTCACTTGCGTGACCGCATTCCGAATGTGAGCCAAGCCCACTCCCATCTGATGGTAGTCCAGCTTGCAGATGGCTTCATAGCGGTCTGCGATGTCGAAGTCTGTGTACTGGCCGGTTTGGATGAACTGCGCCAGCGTAGGGTCTTCGTCAGCACCATGGCCGACCATGGCGGCGACCAAGCCCGCATCCACTTTGGCTTTGCCACGCATATAGCTGACGAAGCTGTGCCGGAAGGCGTGGAAATCCAAGAGCGGCGCGTAGAGTCCGCAGTGCCTACGATAGGCGGTGAAGTCCTCAGAGAAGTCCTCGCCCCACTTGCCGTTGGCACCCTTCGACAGCTCGTGGAACACCCTCCCCCTCTGGCCAGGCTTGAACATTCGGTCGAAGCCCAGTTCGAGAAGGAAGGGATGCAGAGGAATGGCACGGATGGACGACTTCGTCTTAACCCGACGGTTCCCCTGGTCATTGATGTGAAGGAACTTGATGCCATCACCCGAGACCTTCAGGTCTTCGTGGTGAAGCTGGGCCAGCTCTTCCAGGCGAGCACCGGTATGGATGCCCAGAACCGGTAGCCACCAATAAGCGTCCAGGTGGACCCACCGGCCAACCTCATGACGAGTCCGGCGGTCCTCAAAACGCGACCTCGTTCCAGACCAGATTGGCGTTCGGAAAAGGGCATGGAGCTCCTCAATTCGCCATGGCCGGCGCTTCTGCGCCTCCGGAACGTGTGAGGACAGCTCGATGTTCTCGAACATGGCAGCGACACGGTCGGCATTCGAGAACTCATGGGTGCTGTTCGCTTCCCGGAAGAATCGCTTCAGGGCCGCAATGTGCTTTCCGACCGTGGTAACTGAGATGGTTTCGGCCTTCTTGGCTCGTGCCTCTCGTAGAATTTGCTGGATGGTCTTGTGCTTGTCCTTGCCGCCCTTGCCGTAGCCGGTCGGGATACGCTCGATGACCCTTACCCATCCAAGGATATCCTTACGGGTGTAGGAGCCGACCGGCTTGTTGTCGGTAGCCTTGGCGAACAGACGCACATAGGCCTCGACGTGCCGCTGATGAGTTTCGTCTAGGTTGCGGGCCTGGAGGTAGTGGCCTTCCAGGAAGTCCAGAACGGTGGGGGTCTGCTTGCTCTTCGTGATGACCCCGGCCTGAGCCATCAGCTTCTCGAAGGCCGACATAGCTTCTACGCCAAGCGTCTCGGCGTTCTCCCTGGTCCGGAACGACTGGACCTCGGACTTTGCCTCCTCGGCCTCCTTGCGCACGACATCCATAGCCATGCTGTGTTGTCGCTGGGCTCGGGCTTGGTCCTCCAAGACCAGCTTCTCCTGGGCGTCGTCCAGCATCTGGAGCGCCAAGGACTTCCCCGTGGCGGCTCTCTCAAGGTCAACGACCGCCTTCGAGAGGACCTCCACCCGGCTCATCAGCTCCCGGATGAGGGTATCGCGATGGTCTGCTGGTGGAACTCCAGCTTGGCCCTGGGCCATATGGCTGACCGCAACGAGCTGGCCAAGCTCATCCATCGCTTGGTCATGGCTCTCAAGGGCCATCTCGCGGACGAGGTTGAAGGTCCGAATCGCCGCCAGTGCCTCGTCGATGACAGCGCGCTTGTCCTCGTCCGAACCGCTCATAGTCCTAACCCTCGACCAGACATCCAGCACCCTGGCATGCGCCCGGACGCCCTGCTGTTTGGCGACGGACAGCTCTCTGGTTCTCAATGCCATCACGAACTCGCGACGGGAAAGGATTTTTGCAATGTCCACTGGCAGGCGAACCCGCAGGCTATACGAGCCGCCTCTACGGACGATGTACGGAGCCGACATGACACTCCCACATGCTACACGCGAGTGCTACACGCGGGTGTGAGGCGACCTGCTAAGTGCTTGTTTTCGCCAAAGAAAATCAAATGGTTGGGGCGCCAGGATTCGAACCTGGGAATGGCGGTACCAAAAACCGCTGCCTTACCGCTTGGCTACGCCCCAGCACGGCGGCTAGGGCGCTGAATAAGGCTTTGGTACCCCTTCCGTAAAGC
>Ga0180215_1004129_pt1 | contig 13129 bp, 17 predicted proteins | sample eDN3rd37CBELigBY_FD_128871 | JGI IMG/M metagenome (GOLD analysis project Ga0180215, IMG submission 128871) | Enriched backyard soil microbial communities from Emeryville, California, USA - eDNA 3rd pass 37_C BE-Lig BY (version 2) (version 2) | ecosystem: Environmental > Terrestrial > Soil >...
GAGGCGGCATGGCTCTTCCTTGCCCTGAAACCACGGGGGTCGAATCTCCGTCTCGGCGGCGCATGACGACGCCCACGTCATCGCCGCACCGCGCTGTGCGCAGCCGGCACGGAAGGGTACCGCCTGCCGCAACACGGACACGCCGGTTGCACGCCCCAGGCGACTGTTGCGCGCCAACGCGCCACAATCTGAGGATGTCCGAGTCCGAACGTGCCCGGCATGGGTACGGACATGCGCATCGCCCCGCGCCGAACGAGGCCCTCCTCGATGACCCTGACCGCAGCCGTGGACACCGACACGCCACCAGAGCGCGCCTCTGAGCGCGTGTTGGGCAACGAGCGTCATCGGCGCGACCGCGAGCTGTTCCTGCGTCTGAAGGAGCAGGGCGACCAGCACGCGCGCGAGGAGCTCGTCGAGCGCTTCATGGGCCTCGCGCGGCAGGTGGCCGTCCGCTACCGCCGCCAGTCCGAGCCGCTCGAGGACGTGATGCAGGTCGCCGCCCTCGGCCTGCTGAAGGCGATCGACCGCTTCGACCCGGACCGCGGCATCGCGTTCTCCTCCTTCGCGGTGCCGACGATGCTCGGCGAGGTCAAGCGCCACTTCCGCGACAAGTCCTGGACCGTCCGGCCGCCGCGCGACCTGCAGGAGCTCACGCTGCGCGTCGAGCAGGCCACGACCCAGCTCTCCTCCTCGCTGGGGCGCGCCCCGTCGGTCCCCGAACTGTCCGAGCACCTCGGCGTCAGCGACGAGGACATCCTGGAGGCGCTCGAGGCGGGGCGGGCGCGCAGCGCGACGTCGTTGAGCGCGCCCCGCGGCGACGACGAGGACGGCAGCACGCTCGGCGACATGCTCGGCGACGACGAGGACGGTTTCTCCCGCGCGGAGGACCGCGCGACGCTCGCCGTGCTCTTCGAGGAATTGACCCCGCGCGAGCGGACCGTCCTGACCCTCCGCTTCAAGCAGGACATGACGCAGGCCAAGATCGGCGAGATCGTCGGGGTTTCGCAGATGCAGGTCTCGCGCATCATCCGAGGCTCGATCGAACGCCTCCGGATAGCAGCGCAGCGCCGCACCTGACAAGATTCGTCAGTGGACGTAGGCCAGATGGTCCTTGTGGCCGGCGCGCTCCTGGCCGCAGGCCTGCTGGCATCGCTGGTCGCCGGGCGCCTCAGAGTGCCCGGCCTTCTGCTGTTCCTCGGGCTCGGCATGCTCGTCGGGTCCGACGGTTTCGGCTGGCTCGACTTCGCCGACTACGACCTCGCGCGGGTCGTCGGCGTCATCGCCCTCGCGCTCATCCTCTTCGAGGGCGGCCTGGCCTCCGGCTGGCAGGAGATCCGCCCGGTCTTCCTGCCGGCATTCAGCCTGGCGACGGTCGGGACGCTCGTCACGGCGATGATCGTCGGGACCGGCGCGACGTTCCTCTTCGACCTGACCTGGCTGGAGGGGTTGCTGCTCGGCTCCATCGTGTCCTCCACGGACGGCGCCGCGATCTTCGCGGTGCTGCGCGGCTCGACGCTGCGGCGGCGCCTCGCCCGAACGCTCGAGGCGGAGGCGGGCATGAACGACCCCGTCGCGGTGCTGCTCGTGCTCGGGTTCATCCACTGGATCCAGGAGCCGGGCTACAACGCCGTCGACATGCTCCTCGCGATCGTCGAGGAGCTGCTCATCGGCGGCGCGGTCGGGCTGGTCGTGGGCTTCGCGGCGGTGCGCGGGCTGGCCCACGTGCGCCTGGCGTCGGCGGGCCTGTACCCCGTCGCGTCGCTGGCGACCGCCGCGCTGTCCTACGGCGGCGCGGACATCCTGCACGGCTCGGGCTTCCTCGCCGTCTACATCACCGGCCTGGTCATCGGCAGCTCGCCCACGCCGGCGCGGCGCACGATCACCACGTTCCACGAGGGGCTCGCATGGGTCGCGCAGCTCGGGATGTTCCTCGTCCTCGGGCTGCTCGTCTTCCCGTCGGACTTCGGCGACGTGTGGGTGGAGGGCGTCGTGCTCGCCCTGGTCCTCGTGTTCCTCGCGCGCCCCATCGCGGTGTTCGTGGGGACGATCGCCATGCGCTACTCCTTCGCGGAGAACGTCGCGCTGGGCTGGGCCGGCCTGCGCGGCGCCGTGCCGGTCGTGCTCGCGACGTTCCCCGTCATCGAGGGCGTCGTCGTGGGCCGCGAGTTCTTCGACATCGTCTTCTTCGCCGTCCTCGTCTCCACCGCCCTGCAGGGCGCGACCTTCGAGTGGCTCGCCGACCGCCTCGGCGTGACGACGAACGAGGCGGCGATCCCCACGCCCTTCACCGATCCGGCGACGGCGCGCCGGCTCGGCGCGGAGATCGCCGAGTTCCCCGTCGGGCCCGGCGACGCGGTCGTGGGGCGCCTCGTCCGCGAGCTGGGGCTGCCCCGCGAGGCGCTGCTGAACGTGATCATCCGCGGCGACCAGGCGATCCCGCCGCGCGGATCGACGCGCATCGAGGCGGGCGACCGCCTGCACGTGCTCGTCCGCCAGGAGGTGGCGATCGAGTTCCAGGAGCTCCTGCAGCGGTGGCGCACGGGGCCGATCGGGCGCCCGCGCATCGAGCGGCCGCTGCCGCACAGCTCGATCATCACGAGCCGGCCCTGGGGCGACCGCGAGGGCGATCCCGGCCGGCCGCGCGAGGTCGACGGCATCGAGGTCGTCGACCAGCTGCGCACGCGGCGCGACAAGCCAGGGGCGCTCGTCGCGCTCGCGGACGGGCGCTACGCGTTCACGGGCCCGGTCGTCGCGGTCGGGCCGTCGCAGCCGCTGCAGGACCTCGCGCGCAGGCGCCTGCAGCGCGCCCCCGACGACGCGGAGCGCGCCTGGTGGCGTGAGGTCATCGGCGCGCTCGCGCAGCCCTGATCGGCACGCAGCCGCTGCTCGGCTACGGTCTGCGCCGTGCGCGTGCTCCTGCTCGCAGCCCTCGGAGCGATTCTCGCCGTCCCCGCGGTCCGACCTGCTTCCGGTGCGCCGCCGGCGCCGTCGCCGGGCGTCGCGAAGGCCGCCGATCCGGGCGCGTCGGCCGCCGCGCGGCCCGCGTTGCGCCGCGCCCGCTGCCCGAAGCGCCTGCCGGGCTGCAGGACCGCGATCGGCAGGGTCGTGCTCGTCGAGTCCGTCGACCCCGACGGCGACGGGGACCTGCACGTCGTGATCGTCGGCCGCGACGGGATCACGGCGCCCGGCCTGACGGCGATCGACGTGCGCCGCGGCCTTCGCCCGCGCCGCGACCCGCGCCTGGGCCAGCTCGTGACCGCCGCCGGGCAGGTGCAGCGCGGCAGCTACGGCCAGCGCCAGATCCACGCCGTGCGCTTCAGGGTCGGATGATCGTCGCGTACGTCTTCTGGCACCGGCCGCGGCCCGACGTCGACCCGGACGGGTACCTGGAGGCCGTGCGGCGCTTCCACGAGACGCTGGGCGCCGCGCCGCCGCGCGGGCTGCTCGGCTCCTGGTCGCTGCGTGTGGGCGACCCGCCGTGGCCCGGCGCGGGGGAGGGGTGGCTCGAGGACTGGTACGTCCTCGGCGGGCTCGCCTCGCTCGCGCCGCTCGAACGAGCGGCGGTCGACGCGCGGCGCCGCGCGTCGCACGACGCTGCGGCGGCCGGCACGGCGGAGGGCACGGCCGGGGTGTACGGGCTCGTCGGCGGCGAGCCGCTCCCCGCCGGCGGGCTGGGCGCCGCGACGTGGCTGGCCAAGCCCGAGGGGCATCCCCTCGAGGAGTTCCTGCCCGCGCTGCGGGAGGCCGCCGGGCCCGGTGCGTCGGTCTGGCAGCGGCGACTCGTGCTCGGGCCGACGCCGGAGTTCGCGGTCGTCGGGCCCGAGGCGCTCAGCGGCCCGTGGGAGGGGCATGTGGCGCGCCTGGAGCCGGTCGTGGAGCCAACGGGCATCGCGACCGTCCCGGGGCCTCGACTGCGCGACGCGACGCCGGAGGACGCGCCGGCGCTCTCGGCGCTCGCGGTGCGCTCGAAGGGCCATTGGGGCTACGACGAGGGGTTCCTCGAGCGCGCCCGCCCGGAGCTGACGGTGACCGCCGCCGACACGGCCCGGTTCATCGTGCGCGTCGCCGTCGACGGCGACCGGCCGCTCGGCTTCAGCGCGGTGGACCTCGACAGCGCGCCCGCGGAGCTGCTGGCGCTCTGGGTCGACCCGCCCGCGATCGGGACCGGCGTTGGGCGCGCGCTGTTGCGCGACGCGCTCGTCACCGCCGCGGGCCACGGCACCGGCGGGCTGCTCGTCGAGAGCGACCCGAACGCCGAGGGGTTCTACCTGCACCACGGCGCGCGGCGGCTGGGGGAGCGCCGCTCGCCGACGACCAAGCGGCTGCTGCCGCTGCTCTGGCTGCCCGCATGACCCGGTCATCATCTGGGCTGATGGACGACCCGCACTCCGTGCTCGGCGTACGCCCCGGCGCCTCGCTCAAGGAGGTCGACGAGGCCTACCGCCAGCTCGCCAAGCGCTGGCATCCCGACCGCGGCGGCGGCCCGGAGGCCGAGCTGCGCATGGCGCAGATCAACGTCGCCCACGACCTGCTGCGCGCCGGCGCCCGCCACGAGTCGCGGGGCGCCCGGCGTCCCCGCCAGGCGCAGGCCGCGCACGCCGGGGTGCGCCGCCGCCCCGCGGGGTCGTGGCTGGCCGAGCCCGTGCGCCGCGCGCTGGGGCCGGAGCTGCTGGCCGCCCTCGAGGACCGCGAGCCGGTCGTCGTCGTCACGCCCACCTCGCTGTGGCGCAGCCCGCGGGCCGTGCTCGCGGTGACCGACCGGCGCCTGCTATGGCTGCTGGACGACGCGATCTCCGACCGCGTCCGCAGCCTGCGCTTCAACCGCGTCGCGCAGGTCTCCCAGCGGCTCGCGTGGCCGCGCAGGCGCACCGCGATCGTCAAGGTCGCCCAGCGCAACGGCCGCAAGGTGTCCTTCGCCGACCTCGCCCCCGCGACCGCCGGGCGGATCGTCGGGCACATCCGGGCGTCCACAGCGTGACCTTCCCGAGCGTCCCGAGCGGGAGCGCGCCCGTGACCGTCCCCCGGGGTGGTAGCCAGGGGTGGCACGCTGGTTGTATGGGTACGCGACGTGACCGTGCCTGAGGACCCGGACAACATGACCCGCTCCGCGCCCCGCTGGGGAGCCTGGGCGCGCGGGGAGCGCGGCGGCCGCGCCACGGCGCTGACCTCGCGGCGCGGGCTGCGCGTGGAGGTTCGGCGCGACGGCGACGGCTGGGCCGTGCGCCCGGGCGACCATCCCGACGTCGCCTGGGCCCGCTGCAGCGACGACGAGCTGGAGCGGACGCTCGGCCTGACCCTCGGGCTCGATGCCGCCGAGGCCCGGGCGCTCGCGCGGCACGTGCGGGCCCCGCGGGGGTAGCGGCGGGTCCGCGCTTCACGAGCGGGTCGCCGGCGCGGCCGGCCCCGAGGCTCACCCGAGCGCCCCGAGCCCGAGCAGATCCTCCGGCGAGAACCCCGCGAACAGGGTGTCGCCCGCGAACCGGCGCGCCTGGCCGTCGGGCACGCCGAGCGCCACCATCCGCGCCGCGGCGATGTGCAGCTTCGCGTCCACGGTGCGGCCCGAGCCGTCGAGGATGCGCCGCACGGCGGGCGGCTGCAGGTCCGGCCGCGCGCTCGCGGCGTACCCCGCCTGACGCCAGCCCCGCAGACGGGCGCACACGTCGTCGCCGAGCGGGCGCACCTGCAGGTACAGCGCGACCGACGCGCGCCACGCGGCGCGGCCGCTGCGCAGCTCCGGGTCCGCGACGGGGATCGCGTCCAGCTCGGCCGCGAATGCGCGCAGCGGCTCGGCGACCGGCGCGAACATCGCGCCGGCGAGCAGGTCCACGAGCACGCCGGTGAGCTCGTCCGCCCGCCGGCGATCCTGCCCGGCCGCGGCGCCGCGCAGCGCCGCGACGCAGACGGGGCGCCGGACGAGGGCCGCCGCGCGCTCGATCTCCGGCAGGCGCGCCTTGATCGCGACGCGCAGCCGGTAGGCGGCGTAGGCGAACTCGCGCGCCGCCGCGCGGTCGTCGACGGGCGGCGGCGCTACGGCGGCCGACGCCGCGCCGGGCAGCAGCGCCAGCGCGGCGATCGCGAGGCAGACTCCTTTCCGGAGCACCGTGCCACGGTACAGGGAGCCGCGGCCGGAACCGGTGTGCGCGCTCCTACGAGGCGGTCAGGCCCACCGGGCAGCTCACGCCCGTCCCGCCGAGCCCGCAGTAGCCGTTGGGGTTCTTCGCGAGGTACTGCTGGTGGTAGTCCTCGGCGTAGTAGAACGGCCCCGCGTCGGCGATCTCCGTGGTGATCGGCCCGTAGCCGGCCTCCTTCAGGCGGGCGGCGTAGGCGTCGCGCGAGGCCTCCGCGGCCGCGCGCTGCGCGTCGTCCGAGACGTAGATCGCCGAGCGGTACTGCGTGCCGACGTCGTTGCCCTGGCGCATGCCCTGGGTCGGGTCGTGGTTCTCCCAGAACAGCCGCAGGATCTCCTCGAGCGAGACGGCGGAGGGGTCGAAGACGACGAGGACGACCTCCGCGTGGCCCGTGAGGCCGCTGCAGACCTCCTCGTAGGTCGGGTTGGGCGTGTAGCCGCCCGAGTAGCCCACCGCGGTCGTGTACACGCCGGGCGTGCGCCAGAAGACCCGCTCGGCGCCCCAGAAGCAGCCCATGCCGACCACGAGGGTCTGCATGCCCTCGGGGAACGGCGGCGTCAGCGGCGTGCCGAGCTCGAAGTGCCGGTCGGGGACCGGCATCGGCTCCTGACGACCCGGCAGCGCGCTGTCGGGCTCGACCATGCGCGCCTTCTGCGAGAGGAAGAAGCTCATGCACAGAGGGTAGGGCGGCGGCGCGCCGGGGACCATCGCTGGAATGGATCTGAGAGGCCGTGTCGTGCTGGTCACGGGCGCCGCGCGCGGGATCGGCGCCGCCTCCGCCCAGGCGCTGGCCGCGCGAGGCGCGCGGCTCGCGCTCGTGGGCCTGGAGCCCGACGGGCTTCGAGCCGTCGCCGAGGCATGCGGGAACGGCGCGACGTGGCACGTCGCCGACGTCGCAGACCACGAGGCGCTGGGGGAGGCGATCGGGGCGGCCGTCGCCGCCCACGGGTGGCTGGACGCCGTGTTCGCCAACGCCGGCATCGCGATCCTCGGCCCGCTGCACCGGCTCGAGCCGGCGGACGTCGCGCGCCAGCTCGAGGTGAACCTGCTCGGAGCGTTCGCGACGGCGCGCGCCGCGGCGGAGGCGCTCATCGCCGCTCGCGGCTACCTGCTCTTCAACGCGTCGATCGCCGCGGTCTCGGGGATCCCGTCGCTCGGCGCCTACGCGGCCTCCAAGGCCGGGCTCGAGGCGCTCGCCGATGTCATGCGCACCGAGCTCGCACCGCACGGCGTCGACGTCGGCGTCGCCTACTTCGGCTGGGTGGACACCGACCTCGTGCGCCCGCAGGCCCACCCGGATCTCGGCCCGGTGCGCAGGGACGCGCCGCGGCCCGTGCGCACCGCGATCCCGGTCTCGCGGGCGGCGGACGCGGTCGTGCGCGCGATGGAGGGCCGCCGGTCATCGGTCGTCGCGCCGCGCTGGCTCGCGCCCGCGATCCCGCTGCGCGGCGTCGTGCGCCCGGTGTTCGGCCGTCTCGGGCGACGCTTCGCGCCGAGGTTCGAGCAGCGGTGGGAGCGTGCCGCTCGCGAGCACGGCGTCCACGACGCCAGCCGCCCGCGCGGCCCGTCGCGGGTCGGCACCTAGCCCTGGGCGGGCGCCGTGTCGCGTTCGGCGAACGCGGCCAGCCCGGCGACGGTCACGTCCAGGCCCAGCTCGAAGCGCTCCTCCTGGTCGCCCCCCAGGATCTCGTCGCGCATGGCGTGCAGCAGCGGGAACCGCTCGGGCGCCAGCATCTCCTCGACCACGACCGCGAGCGCCGGCCCGAACGGCACGCGCCCGAGCGAGGCGCGGGCCAGGTCGCGGTGGGCGCGTACAGCGCGCGCTGGGCCCGGGCGTGGTCCTTGACCTGCTCGCGCCAGCGCCGCGGGTCCGGCGGGCCGGGGGAGGGCAGCTCGGCGATCGCCCGCTCGAGCATGAGCCGGATGAGCTCGTCCTTGTTGCGGACGTGCCAGTAGAGGGTCGCCGGCCCCGTCTCGAGCTGCTGCGCGAGCCGGCGCATGGACAGCGCGTCGAGGCCCTCGCGGAGATGACTGGAACACCGTTCGACGCAGCGATCGAGGCCGAGTGCCTCGTCAAGACCTACCCCGGCGGCGTACGGGCGCTCGACGGCATCTCGCCGGCCGTCGAACCCGGCACCGTCTTCGGGCTGCTCGGCCCCAACGGGGCCGGCAAGTCGACGACCGTGAAGGTGCTCACGACGCTCTCGCGGCCCGACGCGGGCAGCGCGCGCGTCGCGGGGCACGACGTCCTGCGCGACCCCGCGTCCGTGCGGCGCGCGATCGGCGTCGTCAGCCAGAAGCACGCCGTCGACGAGGCGGCCACGGGGCACGAGAACCTCATCCTGCAGGCGCAGGTGCAGGGCCTGCGCACGCGCGACGCCCGCAGGCGGGCGGACGAGCTGCTGGAGCGCTTCGGCCTCGCCGACGCCGGGCGCAAGCTCGTCCGGACGTACTCGGTCGGCATGCAGCGGCGCCTGGACATCGCGATGGGCCTCGTGCACCACCCGCGGGTGCTGTTCCTCGACGAGCCGACGACCGGCCTGGATCCGGAGGTGCGCGCCGCGATCTGGGACGAGATCGCCGCGCTCGCGACGGGTGAGGGGCTGACGATCCTCCTCACCACGCACTACCTGGAGGAGGCCGACCGGCTCGCGTCGCAGCTCGCGTTCATCGACCGCGGGCGCGTCGTCGCGACCGGCAGCCCCACCGAGCTCAAGGCGGGGCTGCGCGGCGACGCGATCCACGTCGAGCTCCGCGACGAGGTCGAGGACCGCTCGGTGCGCGGCGCCCTGGAGCCGGTCCCCGGCATCCGCGAGATCGTCCTCGACGGCCGCGAGCTGCACGCGCGCGCCGACGAGGGCGCGGCCGCGGTGCCCGCCGTGCTCGCCGCCCTCGACTCCCACGGCCTGCCGGTGGCCTCGGTCACCGTGGCGCCGCCGTCCCTGGACGACGTCTACCTGCGCCACACCGGGCGTTCGCTGCGCTCGGCCGGCGCGGAGGAGCAGGCAGCATGACCGTCGCACTCGCGCATTCCTGGTACATGACCGTCCGCTGGCTGCGCGCGCTGTGGCGCCAGCCGATCTGGATCGCGGTCGAGCTCGCCCAGCCCGTGATCTGGCTCGTGCTCTTCGGCCAGCTGTTCAAGAGCATCGTCGACCTGCCGGGCTTCGGCGCGACGTCCTACGTCGACTACCTCACCCCGGCGGTCGTGATCATGGGCGCGCTGTTCGGCGGCGCGTGGAACGGCATGGGGATGATCGACGACTACAAGCGCGGCGTCCTCGACCGGTTCCTGGTGTCGCCCGCGAGCAGATTCGCCCTCGTCGCAGGCGCGATCGCGCAGGCCGCGGTCATCGCGATGGTGCAGGCCGTCATCCTCGTCGTGCTCGGGCTCGTCCTGGGCGCCGAACTCCCCGGCGGCGTGCCCGGCGTGCTCGTCCTACTCGTCTGCACCGCGCTGCTCACCGCCGCGTTCGGCGCGCTGTCGAACGCGCTGGCGCTCGTGACGCGCCAGGAGGAGACGATGATCGCGGGCGTGCAGTTCGTCTCGCTGCCGCTCGTCTTCCTGTCCAGCGGGTTCATGTCGTTCTCGCTGGCGCCGGAGTGGATCCGCGACGTCGGCGCGTTCAACCCGGTCCAGTGGGCGCTGCTGGCGGGCCGCGGCGCGCTCGGCGCCGACCCGGACTGGGGCGTGATCCTGTCGCGGATGGGCCTCCTGCTGGCCTTCACGGCCGTGTGCGCGTGGATCGCGACGCGCGCCTTCCGGGCGTACGGGAGGTCGGTCTGAGGTAGCGTGACGCGCATGGCGATCCTCAGCGAGCAGGAGCTCCGCGACGCGCTCGCCGCGCACCGCGACTGGCGGCGCCAGGGCGACGCCCTCGTCCGCGAGCGCGCGTTTCGCGACTTCGCGGAGGCGCTCGGCTACGTGGCGCGGATCGGCGATGCGGTCCACGACTGGGGCCGCCATCCCGACGTCGCCATCACGAACGGCAACCGCGTGCGGGTGAGCGTGGCGAACGCCAACGGCGCCGGCTTCACCGACGCGGAGCTGCGGCTGCTCGCGAAGGTCGACGAGCTCGCCGACGCGCCGTCGACGACCACGGAGCCCGAGCACGACGGCGAGGAGGACCGCGGCACGCTCGCCGCGGTCGCGTCGTCCGTCGGATCCACCGTCGCCCAGCCGAAGGAGGCGGTGGGCGACCTCGCCGAGCCCGCCCCGGTGCGCGGCGGGCGCGTCGCGGTGGTCGCCGCTGCCGTAGGCGGCATGGCCGTGGGCGCGGCCGCCGCAGTCGCCGCGCTGCGGCGCTGAGGTGTGGGCATCCGCACCTGACCAGGCGTCAGCTTCGCTACCGTGTCGGGCGGCTCATGCCCTACGTCGTCTGCCCGGATTGCGGCCTGCGGACGTACTGCGTTCGCCAGGATCGGTGCCCTGTCTGCGATGCGCCCATCCGGGCCGGCGCCTTCGGCATGCCTCCGGAGGCCGATCCCGACCCGGTGCTCCCCGCGCTGCGGCTCGCCAGGCGCGAGCTGCGCATGGACACCGTGCTGGTCACGGAGATCTCCAACACCACCGAGACCGTGCGCTGGGCGCTCGGCGACGATTGGCCGTTCCACGTGCGGCCCGGCGACGTCTGGCCGCTGGAGGACACGATCTGCCGGCGCCTGCTGGACGGCGCGATCGACGGCGCCGTCGGCGACGTGCTCGCCGAGCCGGCGCTGCGCGACATCCCGGGCCTGCGCGAGTCCGGCCTGGGCGCCTACCTCGGCGTGCTGCTGCCGACCGAGCGCGCGCGGATGTACGTGCTCTGCTGCCTCGCGCGCGAGCGCCGGCCGGAGCTCGGCGCGACGGAGCTGAACGTGCTGCGCGGGCTGGGGGAGACGGTGCGCGCCGCAATCATGGAGCGCACCGCCTCCCAGGACCTCAGCTGGACTTCGTGATCGGGTAGGTCAGGATCGTCGCCCCGCCCGAGGCGTAGTTGGGCACGTCGGCGGCGACCTTCTTGCCCTGCTCGCTGTTGAGCGCCTCGCCCATCGCGGCCTCGTTCTCCCACTCGCCCTCGAAGATGCAGAAGTAGGGCGGGTCCTCCTGACCGGGCGAGGAGACGTCGAACGAGTAGCGCCACGCCTTCAGCCCCGGGAGCTGGGCCGCGAGCGGGATATGGGTGTTCTCGTAGTAGGTGCGGAAGTGCTCGGGGTCCTCGGGCTGGTTGTAGAGGACGACGAACTTGTGCATGGGCTCTCCTCGGTCGATCACGCGCCCGTGAGCGCAGGGGAGCCCGCAGTGTGACGCGCCATGAACGCCCGCGTCCGCTCGGGCGTGGCCGTGGCGTCCGCGTTGCGCTCCGGCCGGTCCCAGTTGGCGCTGAACGCGTCGCACAGCGCGCGGTTCTCCGCCATCGCCATGATGAGCTCCATGACGTGCGGGGGCGGGTTGAGCATCGTGTTCGTGAAGTCCGAGATGCCCATGACGCGCTCCTCGCGGGCCTTCGCCACGCTCTGGCAGAAGCGCTCGTCGAAGGCGAAGTCGGTCACGATCCGCTCGCCGACCTTCCACGCCGAGTACGACGCGGAGTTCGCGCCCTGGCCGATGATCGGGTCCACGACGACGTGCGTGTCGCCCATCGCCAGCGCGTACTTCCCGGAGGAGAGCCGCACGTAGTCCTCGCGCACGACCGGCGTGAGCGCGCCCTGCAGCACGTCCTTGGGGCCCATGAGCCGGAACGAGCCGCGGTCGACGCGCTCGGCGACCCAGGCGTAGTGCTCGTCGAGGATCTCCAGGACCGCCCGCTCGAAGCCCGGGATGTCGTCCTCCACGGACATGTCGACGAGCTTCTCGGTGGCGCCGCCGGGGATGTTCTCGAACAGCAGCGCCGTCGCCGGGCCCTCGCGCGTCAGGATCGGCAGCTCGAGCAGCTCGCCGTTGCCGGGCGAGATGCACAGCGACACGCCGACCGGCTTCGTGCGGGTGATGCCGTGGAACAGGCCGACGCACAGCCGGCGCTGGGGGCGGTCGTAGGGCGAGCGCTCCGGCCGGCGGCGGAACATCCCGCCGATGCTCCCGCGGCCGACGGCGACGACGATGAGGTCGTGGTCGTTGGAGACGCGCTCGACGTCGGCCGCCTCCGGCGTGGCGCCGACGACGAGGTCCCCGCCGCGATCCTGGAAGTCGCGCATGAGGCGCGGCAGGTACATGCGGTAGTCGATGACCATCGAGGGGTTCTCGAAGTCGCCCTGGAACCGCAGGTTGGGCCCGTTGATGTAGTGGTGGTGGCACGCGTAGCCGTGCTCGGCGGCGTCCCAGTGGTGCACGCCCAGCGCGCGCTCGCGCTCGAGGGTGTGGTGGTGGTGGGCGACCGTGTTGAGCAGACGCGCGTCCTCGATCTGCTCGGGCGTCCTGTCCGAGTAGATCGTCACGGGCACGTCGTGCGCCCGCAGGTACAAGCCGAGGTGCAGGGCGGAGACGCCCGATCCGATGATGCCGATTCCCGACACGTTCTCTCCTCGCTCCGTGTTCCGGCCGCGCGGCACGGTACGGGACGGCGCCCGCACCGATCAATCGCACCGCGCGACAGATTTCGATGCAGGATCTGGGATGATCGCGCACATGGTCCAGTTGCGCGACCTGCAGTGTTTCGACGTGCTCGCTCGCACGATGCACTTCGGCCGGGCGGCCGAGGAGCTCGGGACGTCGCAGTCGACCCTCAGCCGCCGCATCCGGCGCCTGGAGGACGACATCGGCGTCGTGCTGCTCACGCGGACGAGCAGGCGCGTCGCGCTGACGGACGGCGGTCGCGAGCTGGCGACGCGCCTGCCCGCCGCGCTGCGCCATCTCGACCTCGCGCTCGCCGCCGCCCGCAACCCGACCGACGGCGGCTGGGAGGTCTAGGCCCCGCGGGGCACCACCGGCAGCGCGAGGCGCAGCCGCCCGGCGTGGCGCGCGTCGGCGTCGCGGCCGGCCTGCGTGTAGGCCGTGGCCAGGCCGCAGAGCAGGCAGAAGGCCA
>Ga0180215_1004130_pt1 | contig 13129 bp, 24 predicted proteins | sample eDN3rd37CBELigBY_FD_128871 | JGI IMG/M metagenome (GOLD analysis project Ga0180215, IMG submission 128871) | Enriched backyard soil microbial communities from Emeryville, California, USA - eDNA 3rd pass 37_C BE-Lig BY (version 2) (version 2) | ecosystem: Environmental > Terrestrial > Soil >...
GCCGAGGTCCATGGCACAGCTCACCCAAGGGCGCACCAGGTCGTTCAATGCCTTCTCGCGATAGAACATGAGCGTGGCAGCGTTGCAATTCCCCTCCTTCAAGATGGGGTCCGTCGGCCCAATGCCGAAGTACCGCAGCATGCCGGGGTGCGTCCATTTCTTAACATCGCCGCCCGAGAAGCCGCTGATGAATCCGGCAGCGCGAATTTTGTCCGCGTGTGCGGAAAGCGGGATGGTCAGCAAATTGCTGGAGTCCAGCCAGACCACAATGTCAGCCAGCTCCAGGGCCGCCTCCACTACGACCGGCTTGAACGCGAACTCGCCGCTGTTAATGTCAATGTCAAAGTAAGGCGGGTACTGGCTATAGTTGAAGACTTGGACGGTGACGCCCTCGACCGCGGCCAGCCATGCCCGTTGCACGGGCGTCAAGCCCAGGTCCACAACCAAGTGGGGCACCGCGGGGTCGATCTTGCGTATGCTGGCGACTAGGTTGAGCATCCAGCGATAGTGGTTGCTGGAAAGCGCCGTCACATAGAGGAAGGGCAGGCGAGCACTGCCAGCAGGGGGCCGAGGCAGGAGCGCCATGTGGGCCTCGAACGCGTCCCGCCGGGCCAGGTACACAGGCTGGCTCTCCAGCAGGGCGGTGTCGGTGTCGAGTGCACATGCATCTTCGTCCACGGGCCGCGCCAGCAGCCGGCCCACGAGCAAGCCCAGCCCCACGACGGCCACAACGAACAGCACGACCGAGCGCACAATGGTTCTCCTTCTAAACGCCAGCGGCACCATGTTGTTACAGAGGCGACTAGCCCGGCGCACCCGGCCTAGGCCGTGCGTCCTCGTCCGGCTGTACCACATGTACCCGACACTGTCCTCGGTAGACCGCCAGGCACACGTCTGCAGCGCACCGACGTCACCTAACACCAGCACGGCCGAGGTCCGCCTACTGGACGCGACTTCGTCACGTACCGAGGCGCATGTTCCTTTCCGCTCCTCGCGCTACCCCGCCACCTGGCTGCCACCTGGCCGCTGTCTATACTAGGTGGGACGCCGCCTTCCACATGTCCGGCCTAAGCTCGGAATAAGAGCAGGAAAACGGTTCGGCGACTTCGGATTGGACATTGATGCCCCTCAAATCATCGATACCTGGATGAGGCGGGCTGCACTGCTGCAACTGTGGAAAATCATCATGTCAAACCTCCTCATCACTTCACCAATCGCCCATTCCATAGTGTAGCTCACACTGTATTCGGAAGACAGTTCATGAGGGGCAGTACAGATTTTGCCAGCGACTCCAATAGTTTCGGTTTCGGTTTAGGAGGCAGCTTACAGGAAGCTGGCATCGGGGCCCGAGGCCGGGTACGAGCAGCCGGGGTGCTGCAGGATGACCCGCGCCGTGTACTGCGCCGTGCGAATGCACTCGGGCACGGCCTTGCCGCGCAGCTATGCAACGTGGCAAAGCAATACGGAAGCGATGACAGCCTGCATGAGTCATCCACACCGGTGGTGTCTCGCCTCATCAGGAGCGCCACGCACCAACTGGGCGAGGAAGCCGCCGACAAAGGCGTCGCCGGCACCGTTGGTGTCGATGATCTCCTCGGCCGCAATCGGCAGGACCGGGTACTCAGTCAGCTTGCCGTTCTCGACCACCAGAGTCGGCAGGTGGCCCTGCGTGATAACGACCACGCGCGGCCGGTTGGTGTTAACCTTAGTGATGGCGGCGATCTTGAGCGCGATCTCGCCAATGTTGTTCGTCTGATGCACAATCCCAAAGGGACATAGGATCAGTGATTCGCTAGTCAGCCGCGACGCGACACAGGCCACATCGGAGACCAGGCGCGCTGCGTACGCCGTATTTGGCGGCCTCCGACACGGCGAGCGCTTCGGTCTCGTTGCCAAAGACAAAGTCGCTGTACGGTAGGATGTCGAACAGAGGGCCGTTGAAGAACTGTGCGATGAACGGCGCAGCCAGGTTGAACGCAAAGATCTGCACGCCAGTACTACATGGACGGTATACCGTCGAGTGTAAGCTGTACACCACGACGCAGAGTTCGCAGGGCCTTGCGTACGCACCTTGTTGGTCTCAGCGGCGTGGCGCGCAATGCGCATCACGCTGGGCGGCGACACGGTCAGGAAGTAGCCGGTCGAGTAGTAGAACTGAGCGGCGGTGATGCGGTTCCAGATCTCCTCACGGACAAGATGGTCCTCCTTGTAGCAGTTGGCGGCGGCCAGCTGGGTGACCATTGACCTGCGCGGCCGCCGGCGGTGGTGTACCGTCGCCCTCATTGCCGGTCATATCAGCGGTGGCGCCCACCGACCCGTTCGTGCGCCGACGCCGGCCGTACCGGTTCTTGCCGTTTAGCAACACCGCGCATAGGCCGGTGGGCTCCTTGTCGTCGACGAGGTACAGCACGTCAACGCCGGCCGCCTCGGCGACTTTGCGCAGCGTGCTCGCGTTCTCGTCATTACCGACACAACCCAGGTACGCCGCCACCTTGGGCGTTTGAAGCGTCCACTGTGGGCCGTCCGCCCAGGAAAGTGTGAATTGAAGACGTCATGTTAGATGCCACCAGGTGCATTAGGAGTGCGAGGCTGGCGGAGCAAGAATGCACCTGGCAGACACGAATCGTGTTCTGGCACGAGCCACCGGCCAAGTACTGGACACCGCTGCGCTTGGCGATCTCGCCGTAGCTGTCCGCTCCAAGGGAGCGCAGTACTTGACAAATGTAGCGTTAACGAATCGTGCATAGCACAATTCACAGCAAGCGGTGAAGAAGCTGCGTACATGGACAGGTGCTCGGGTGCGGCGAGAATGGCGTCGTTGGCCTTGAGGTTGTACCTGTTCGAGCGTGCCGCCTCGGATCACGCCCCAGAGTGGTCGTTAGGGCCATGTGGCCCTGAATCTGCCTTTTGCTCGCAAGCCTCGTCCGTACTGCGCGAGAAACTCGGCGTCAACCTCGACCGACATGTCGAGAAGGGGGTTCTCAATGCCGACGAGGAGGCCCGGGCGGATGGCGCTCGCGGCGGCGCCCGCGGCGGCGGCGGTGCTGGTAGGGCCGGCCATGGCGTCGGCAGCGTGGCGATGGCAGGCGGCAAAGGGCGATGATGTCATAAAATGACGTCATCGATCGGAAGCGTCAGGCGGAGCAGGCGGAGCAGGCGGAGGACGGCTTGAGGACTCAGCGCCCTGAACGCCTGGGGACGCCTGTGGACGCCCCGGACATCGAACACGGCATCGAAAGACCAGCAACGACCAGGGGAAGAGCGGACGACGTCACGTTGCAATACACTGACGAGGCGGGGCAGGATCTCGCAAAATCAGCGGACGAGCCGCGCGACCTACGCGCATGTCGCTGTGAGGGATGGCATCGCCACTACCGCCGCTGCCGTCGCCGACGGCCGATATCACGCGCGAGCGTAACCGCACCTCGTTTCCCGTCCGCGAGTTGACGCACCTGCTGGATGGTGGCGCCACCGTCACGGAGCGCAAGGTGCATTCGCGCGACATTGCGCTGAGTGACATACGTTGAACTAACATCATGCGCTTCGGGCGCTGCTGTAATGCACTGCCTCGCACTCAGGAACGCATCCGTCGGTTGGTGGCGCAGGAGCCCGTGTTCGACTACACGCAGCGGCCGTTCCTGGCCCGCACCGACCGCTTCGCGGCTGGCGTGACCATGGTTAAACGAATGATGGAGCTAAAGCTCGAGCATAACCTGTCTGTCGACGAGTTTGACGACCTGCGCGAAGCCGTCGGCGAGATCCACCCGTACGCACGCCGCCCTAGCGCTTTTCGCAAGTAGATCGCCTCGTGGTTAACCGCCATGAATGGACGTTTGCCGCGCGGGCCCGTGCAGGACGCTCATCCACGAATATGTTTTCATGCCGGCGCTGCGGACGCAGGCGACCGACGAGCAGCTGGCCAAGTACCTGCCGCTCGCCGAGAACCTGGGGCTGCTGGGCGCGTACGCCCAAACGGAGCTGGGCCACGTACGTACTCCGACTGGGCGCGGTGTTCATTCGTGGTGTGGCGTATTCATGTCCACTTCCACCTAGCTGGTCTAGCGCCGTATGTGCAGGGCTCCAACGTGCGCGGCCTGCAAACGACAGCGACGTACATTCCGGAAGACGACACCTTTGACATCCACACGCCCACGCTCGAGGCCACCAAGTGGTGGATCGGCGGCCTGGTCCGTGATGGGAGCTGGCACTTTCCAGCTGGCATGCGAGACTTACGACGCCGTTCCATCGCATTGGTCATGGCCGGGACAAAAAGGGCAAGCTCGCCACGCACGCCATCGTTTGGGCGCGTCTTATCATCGCCGGCAAGGACTACGGCATTCACGCCTTTATGGTCCAGATCCGGTACGGACATTTCAAGCTAAGACGGGGTCGTCCACGGGCATGCGCTAACCATACGACATTGTACCATAATGTTTGTGACCACGCACAGCACGCTGGATACGCACCAGCCGCTGCCCGGCGTCCACGTCGGCGACGTCGGTCCCAAGGTACGATCGCATTGGACAGCCTGCATCGGACACTCAACTCAACGAGCTCACGCCTTTTATTGCGCATGCCAAAGTATTGTGTGTGCCCAGTTTGCGTTCAGCACAATCGACAACGGCTTCCTGCGGCTTACGCACGTTCGAATCCCACGGTCAGTGCTGGCGCACGCGATATTCCGTCAGCTTCGCCTGCCCGCTGACCCGCTGCCCTCAAATGCTGTTCTGGTGCCATTTGCTACTAGGACGGACATGCTGTCGCGCAACGCCGCCGTGCTCAAAGGCGGCGTCTACGAGAAGCCCGCAAACACACGCTTAGGCTATGCCGGTATGCTGACTGTCCGCGCCAACATGGTCATGGACGCTGCTAGCCAGCTCGCCCAATCGGTCACCATCGCCATCCGGTACACCCCGGCAAATTGTTGGCACTGAGTGGTGGGCCATCATCCCGCGAACTCACGTATGCGGTTGTAAAAATTGGCTTTTGGTCGCTGGCCACAGCTACTCGGCGGTCCGGCGCCAAGGCGGCAAGTTCGGGCACGAAACGCCGGTGCGATCTCGCCCTGTGTTCTAAGCATCCTTCTTGAACGCACCCTAACCCTTAGTGTCGCTGAGTCCTGAGTCATTGCTGCGGCAGATCCTGGATTACTCGGTGCAGCAGTACCGACTACTACCGCTGCTGGCGGCGACGTATGCTCTGCACTTTACGGGCACGTATATGCGCAATCTCTTTGGGCGCCTCAAATCGGGCCTGTCAACGGGCGACCTCTCCGAGCTGCCGGACATCCACGCGGCGGCCGCGGGCCTCAAATCGCTCTGCACGACGCTCGCGGCCAACGGCATGGAGGAGTGCCGCAAGTGCTGCGGCGGCCACGGCTACTCGCAACTGTCGGGCCTGCCGGAGCGTTACGCCAGCTATGTCCACAACAACACCGCCGAGGGCGACAACTACCTGATGACGTACGGCCATGCGCATTGCCAGGTCGAGACCGAGGCCAGGGATTCTGACGGGAACTATATAGTAAGAGTATGGTAGCGGGACGGCAGACAACAAACGGCTCGGTACCTGGTGAAGCTGTACGAGCAGACCCGCGCGGGCGCAAACACGAAGGTGCGCCGCCCCGATCGGTCGCCGCATTGGATATAATACACTATTGACCCCACCCGCCTTCGCCGTTAGTGTGGCGCTGATGACAGCTCTCGGTCATGACCGCATACCTAGCCCTGCCGGATGCGCAGCGCAGCGTGGAGCGCGCACGCGTTGCGACTGTGGACGACCTCCTGGCCCCCGAGGTAAGCGCGATGCTCCAAAGACAGGCGCAGACCGGCGGGTCGCCGTCTTACCCTGTCTAGGAAGAATGCCACGGATCAATCGCAGGCGCAACTCGCGGCGTTCAGCCATCAAGCGGCGCGGCTCGTGGCGGCGCTGGCCGCACGCCTCAAGACCGACATCGCTGCCGGCGCGCGGTTCGAGGAGGCCTGGAACCGCAGTTTGGTGGAGGTATGCCACATCCAGCCACGCGGCGTGCGTATTGCTGGTGTCTCGCTGACGCCCTCACGATTTATGCCTCGCACCAACCACACGCAGGTCTACCACGTGTCGAACGTGCACTGCCGGCTGACGCTCGTTCGCAACTTCCACGACAGCGTGCACGCGCTGCAGTCGACGCACGCAACTCTCTACCCAGTGCTCAAGCGGCTGGCCGATCTCTTTGCTCTTTACTGGATAGAGCAGGTGCGTTTATTTCTTTGGCGCTGGAACGCATTCACCACCGCATGTAACGAGCGGGTATGAACGCGATGTATTCGAGTTGGGTGACACCTAGACGCTGGCCGATTTCCTCGAAGACGGCTACTTTTCCCGGGCGCAGGCCGCCCTGGTGCGCCAGCAGGTGCGCAGCCTGCTCGCGCAGGTGCGACCGGACGCAGTGCCGCTCGTCGACGCGTGGAACTTTTCAGACCAGATGCTGGCGTCGGCCATCGGCCGCTACGACGGCAACGTCTACCAGGCGCTCTTTGACTGGGTGCGTTGGGACGCATGTTCGCTAGAGTTCAACGGCTGGCTGTACTCATTGCCGCTGGTTGTCAACGCTACAGGCTCCCGCGGACGCGTCCACAGGCGCAAAAGGAGCCGCTCAATGCGCAGGAAGTGCTGGCCTCGTACGAGACTGCGCTCGGGCCGCTGCTGCGCGCCGGCCGGGAGCAAGCCATCCGCGAGCTGGAGAAGGCCGGCCGGCCCATCAGCCCCCCAAGAAACAGCAAACTGTAGTGGGTGCACCACGCGCACGCCCTGTACACGTCCTTACAGTAGAATTTATAGTACCCTCAGCCCAATTGGTTGAGCATGTGCGCAGTTTGCGGCAGGATGAGCCGCGTCATGGCGAGCCGGACGGCATGTACGCTGCCCGGCAGCGCAAACACAAACTTGCGGCCTGCGAGGCCGCCAACCGCGCGGCTTAGCATAGATGCCGCGCCGACCTGCTCAAACGACAGCTTAGAGCCGTGGTGGTACAGTGCAGGATGGTCGATGCGCCAGAGTCAGCATCCAATGCCTCTGCGCCTTCCGCCGGCGGTTCGGCGCAACGGTACCATCCGAAACAGCTCGCCAAAGCCGTCCATCCGCTTGGTGAGCAGGCGGCTGACGACCTCGTAGGTTGAGTCACGCGGCGACATGCCGGTGCCGCCCGTCGTCACCACAAAGTGGACGTCCGACCGGCCCAGTGCGTCTGCCAGTCGCTCACTTCCAGGCTCCGGGCCTGCACAGGGTCAGCCGGTGACCGCGAGTAGCCGTACTGCGACGGCTAACGGCGGCGTACCAGACATAATCTGCTCGATGAGTGGCAGGTCCTCTCGGCAGACGGCGTAGAGAACGACGGTGTGACCGGCCTCGGTGATGAGCTCGGTAATGGCCTGGCCGCTCACGTCCGTGGCCTCTGTTCGCGTGTCCGAGAAGGAGATCACCGCAAAGGAGGCCACCGTCCCGGCCGCCTCCTGCGCGATGTGCGGGTGGGCGTGCGTTGCCCCTATTGGCCCAACGAGACAGCAGGGCGGCGACAGGAGGACATTGTCAGCTTCGTTGCATGCCTCCCAAGGCCGTGGTGGGCGCTGGGCAGCTCATTGAAACGTTGAAACGTACCGGCACCGGCACCGTGGCCGCCACCGTGGTGCGCAGCCATGATGTTGATGGCTGACGTCAACAGCGTTTGGCCTGCAGTCGGTTGCCTATGCATGCGCTCCGGCCGGCCATTGGTCCGTAGGGTTAGTATGTCGTGGGCCTTGTCACATACGGTGGCTGATAGTACGATTTCGTCGTTATTGCGATTACAGGCTAAAATGCATGCTGGCATGCAGGTCGGTCCTATATGTTAAATCTTTGCAATCAGCCGTCTGTCGTCAGGTAGTCCGGCGCCAGAGATGACCGCCTGCAGTTCGGCCGGCCGGCCGCACATAAACGACCGAGATCAAGCCGGCCTTGTGCTCGGCAAGGGAACACACACACGCACACAGTAAATAAATGAAACGTTGGCGAGTATGCGGCGGGTGAGATGCTCGATGCTCGATCTGTGGCATCCCAGCGCCGGTGTAGAAAGAAGGAGAGATGTTGTTGATGACCAGCCGCAGGTTGCGCTCGGCCAAAACTTCACAAGAGCATCGACATTTTCGGGCCGGCGCAGTTCGTCAAACTTGATTATCCCGCGCTGCTCCAGGTTGGCCGCCACGACCTTGGCGAGGCTTCCGGAACTGGCCGGATCGGCCCGGCTGCCGTAGCAGATGTAGTTGACCAGGCCGCACACATCGCGAAACGGGAGCGTGCAGGCGACGGTGAAGATCTGGAAGACCTCGCATTTTTCAATGGCGCCAGCGGCCGTCGACGTCATCGCGGCTGCCTTGGGCGAAGTCCCGAGCATCACCACACAGGAGCTCCACCATTTGTTGGTGGTCGGACGTGTCAAACAATCCCGCTATCGGCATCTGAACGTGCTTGGGACTGTTGTTGCCTAGCTTGGCGACCTCCCCTTCCACACAACTTCGGGGTGGCCATGGGGAATCATTACAGTACCGGCGCAGCGATTCGATCGACTTCTTCGACGGCCCGTAGACCGTCCGTATGATGCGCGGCCGCCTCATGTACCGTTGGCCCGCGGCCTCATTGACAAGACAATCAACTCATATACCTCGTTATATGCCATAATGTACACAGACTATACAACGTTATACGGTAGGAGCTGCGGACGATGGGGCGAGGCCACGGCACGTGGCCAGGTAGACCGCAAAGGACCCGAGCCAGTGGCTGCCGGCGTAGTCCATGTCGCGCTCAACGGCGACCAGTCCGGCCTGTGCGTGCGCTTCGGCGGCCGTCTCAAGTGCCGGGAGCCGGTCGTCGCCGGCGGGCAGGCCCGCGACTACACCGGAGAGCATCCACGCGCGCGACAGGTTAAGCCCGTCAAAGTGCGCGAGCTTGCCGTCGGTGGGGTCGCTGACGTTGACCGGCACAAGCCATGTCGGGTCTGCGCCGCCACGCGGGATCGTCGGCAGCGCGGTGCTGAGCCATTCCGCAAACGCGGCCGGCGACAGGATGCGGCGCATGAGGTCTGCAGCGCCCCAGCAAGCCGACAGAAAGTCGTGGCCGCTGGGCTCCATATGCAGCGGGCAGTTGGCATCGCCCAAGTGAAACGTCCTCGCGCGTTCCACTAGCAGGTCCGCCAACTCTTGGTTTCCCACCGTCCGCGCGTAGTCTAGCGCCAAGCCCATCGCGAACGCCGTCTGCGAGTGCTCTGGTCAAGGGGGGCGGCGAACCCGAGCGGTAACCGCTCTTGAATCAGCACTGGCGAGAGTTACATCCAGCACCGCAAGCAAGCAGGCATGCACTCACCGCCGATGCGGATAGGGTGCGTGAGCTTGGGCAGCCAGGTTGTCAGTGACTGGACCGCCGCTTGTTCGACCGACACCAAATGCGCCCGCCACTGCCCAATCACCCATGGCCGCACAGCACGGCGAGCCGGGGCCGTGAGCAACCTGACATTTCCACCCTTCCTGGCCGAGCACCTCGCGCGTCGCACCGTGTTGCCCTGCGGATCGTCCCATTCCACCAGTTCGGCCACGAGCTGGAGCAGCCACGCCAGGCCGTACGGCCGCTCGAAGCCGCCGCGGCCTTCACTAGTCATGTAAGCGGCCTCGGCGGCCAGGTTCGCCTCGGTTAAGTGCGTGTCAAGCGCTGCGCGGACGGCGCCCTCGAACGACGCGTTTGGGAACGTTCGGATGAGGCGTACTGGGCGCGGACAGTGCAGACGCCCTAGACGGACGGACACCCGCCAGTCAGCGCTCCGGCCGTCACCGCGCGCGCCTTGACCGCTTTGCCACAGAGCTCATACCGAGCTGCCAGTGCGAGTGCACGGCCGAGTGCCAGTCGTAGGATCCGTAGAACGCAGGCGTGAGCTTGCGGGGCGGCTGGACGTCGGCGTCGCTCTGCATGGTATGGTGGATCAGGTTCGGATACTCGGTGCCAATGTTGGTCCGCGCGATCTCGGCCAGACGCGGCACGAGCTCGGGGCTCAGCAGGCTGCCGTCACAGGGCAGCTGCTGGGCTCCCGCCATGGCCGCCGCGACAACACCGGCCGCGGCCACAAACAGCAGCAACAGCACCCTCGTGGTCGTCGAACTGTTATGATCAACCATACGGGCTCCCAGAGAGCCTTCACGGCGAGCTGGGCCGCCTCTACCGGGAGGCCTATCTTGCCCTGCTTGTTTGTTGTCTACCCTCGCCGCAGTGCCACTCTGCCAGGGGTTGACCGGCTGTCGAACGGCAGAAAAGTAGGGTAGAATCTCTGACTGATTCTGACTCCTTGGCAGAATAGCGGAAGACTAACGGCCGACGAGTGGAAGAATGTGGTTGAATTACAGTGGGCGATTTTGCTGAGATGCGCGTAGGCTGCGCAAGGCGCCTTTTCGTGTGGTTCGTCGCGATCAGACTGCTTCGTCCATCGCCTTGTGTGAACTGCCGCCGTCCCTCGGCAGCGACCCGCCACTCGCAGCCATGGTACGCTCCCGCTCGCCAGGACGTGGACGCCCGCATCGTGAGCGCAACACGCTGGAGAGGATGCGGCAGGAGAGGGCGGCAGGGATGCGGCCGATGAGCGCCGTGGCGCCGATGGCCCACGGCGGATGGCGCGCGTCTGTGCGGTGGCGATAGAGGCGGGGCGGGGCTCCATCCTGGCACGTGGGCCGGATGCTGTGGAAGACGCTACTGCGGTGGTGCGCGCGTCTGGGGTCCATCCGTTGCATGGCGTGGCGGCGATGGCGGCGATCGCCGTGAAGTGGAGCGGATGGCGCCGATCGGCGCGACGTGCTGGACGGACGCGGACATGACATGACCCAATTTTGAGGCGAGCGCTTGCGAGCGGCGGCGCTCCCCACATGCGCAAACGGACAGGCACATGCTAACGGATCTCGTCGCATGCGCGCATGTGCTCCTCGAACGTTCTGAACGAATTACAGGCCAAGCGTACCCGGAAGGTGGGAGTGACCGGCAAGTACGGCACCCGCTATGGTGCCTCGCTGCGCAAGCAGGTGAAGAAGATGGAGGTCACTCAGCACGCCGTCTACACCTGCGCGTTCTGCGGCAAGGATGCGGTCCGCCGCTCGGCGGTTGGCATCTGGAACTGCAAGTCGTGCCGGAAGGTTGTGGCCGGCGGTGCCTACGTTGTGAGCACCGTCGCCGCGGCCACCGTCCGCAGCAGCATCCGCCGCCTCCGCGAGCTTCAGGAGGCGTAAACCATTGTGCAAAATCGCGCCTTGTTCAATAAAACTCCTGTTCAACTACTATCGTACACGGAGCGCGCCCTGGCCGGGCCGGACACGGAGAGCTGTACATGCTTGCTTGCCGGATGCGCACGCTACGGCGCGGCCGGTAGCCCAGACCGCCGGCAGCGGCGCGCGCGCCACCGTGCTAAGTGCTCGGCGAGCAACGCGTTGGCGGCAGCCGGCTCGGCAGCGCTCGCTTGGAGGCACGCCTCGAGCGCCTGCCGCTCCTCGGCGGACAGCGCCAGGGGCGGGACAGACCACAGGTCCGCCGGGACGACGAGCACGGGCACCTGCAGCGCCGCTTGCGTGACCGCGGGCTTGGACCGGCCGGGCGTCGCCGCCTTGGTGGTGCGGCCCACCGACTGGTAGAGCCACGCGCGTAGGTGGCCGTACAGCGTGGTCGAGCGCACCGGCGGGTAGTTCTTGGGATCGGACAGCCGCGCCATCCGCGGCACCAAGCTGTGGTCCTCACGCTTCAGCCGCCTGGGGGATAGATCGAGCGGTGGTATAGGATCGCCAAAGTGTGAGTCGCTACTCAGGCGCCTAAGTAGCAAAAAATATGCGTCCTTCAATTTACCGGCGCCCTGCCTCGGGTGTCTGTGCGGTAACCATCGGGCCTCCAAAGGCGCCGTCCATCGTAGCCTTGCGCTGAGGGGACGTCTGCGCGGGGGCTAGTATGAAATGGAACACGCTCAGGGCATGGTGAGTGAACGCTTGCGCGTGTGGCCCTTCAGTGTGGCCAATTGTACGTGGCCGGGGACGCGCCGCGCGCTCAATGGGACGCCGTCCTGGGCGCGACAGACAAATGGAGCATAACCATTTGGTGTCAGTGTCTGCACTGCGTTTGTCCAAGCGCATGGGCAGGGCGCCTACCCTTCCCAGCAGCCGGATGGCCTGGTCCATGGGCCTTGGGCTGCCGCGGCGCGCCAGCGGCGTCCTGTGCGTTTGTTAAGGCACAGGGTTCGAACTGCTCCTGCGTCAGCGTCGGATGGTCGTAGAACGTCGACTTGGCATGTTCGCAGCGCAGGCGCAGCGTACCCTCGCCCGGCGGCCGCAGGCACCGGCGCTTCGTCGTCAGTCAGTAGCGCATCCTTGAAGTGCCGGTGCGCCCGCGCCAGCGGCGTGATCGAGTCGGCTGCTTCCGTTAACCTGTATCGCGGAAGCGTGCGCAGCAGCACACATTCTCGACAATTAACACACGGCGCAGCGGAACCAAGTGCGCGTGCAAGCGGTGCGAAGCATGTACACTTGCAGGCCTTGCAGCGCGTCCATCGTTTTACGCGTCGCCGCAGATGACGACCTACGACGGTCATGCAACGTTATGTTGAAACTGTCGCGTTGTATACCGCAATGTGACGTGCGCCTAAAGCAGAGCGTTTTCTGCCGGATAAGAGGTGGCGCTGACACGCTGAATGTGCGTTGTCGTCGGAAGGTGGCGAAGTCTAACGGTTTTTTCTTTTGGCGCGGTTCTGCTGATTATGCCGTTGTTCTACCGCTCTTCTACCGCTTCCACCCTAGCTTATCATATCCAATAGTCTCCCGTTATGTATCGCGCGCAAAATTGGCTGCAGCTGACGAAGAGGTTGTTAGGACTTACAGCTAACTAGCCTATGTGACAACCCCTAAAGCTGTTTCCTCGTGCATGAGCAGGGACTACAGCAGAATACACCAAAGAGGAGTCAAATCAGATGAGGATATACGAGCACTGTTGACGTACAACGGGTGACAAAACGGATAGTGAGGCGATTGTTAACGAAGAGGTTAGGCGACAATAACATGTATCTATGTTACCGTTATCATATTCAACTATTAAAAGAATCCAAAGC